>Ga0302154_10000198_pt1 | contig 60783 bp, 52 predicted proteins | sample I_Bog_N2_3_FD_193507 | JGI IMG/M metagenome (GOLD analysis project Ga0302154, IMG submission 193507) | Peat permafrost microbial communities from Stordalen Mire near Abisko, Sweden - I_Bog_N2_3 | ecosystem: Environmental > Terrestrial > Soil > Wetlands > Peat | place: Sweden: Abisko, Stordalen... | reverse complement strand
CGTCATCGGCTTGGCGTTCGGCGTCTCTTGCCTGCGCCTGCAGCGATGCAGCGTTGGAGGACCCGGCATGAGCGCCCTGGCCTGCCGGCAACTCTGCTTCGGCTTGAGCGGCCTTCGACAATGCCGTCCATCGGCTTCGGAATACACGCTCCTTGTCTTGAAGCTGGCGCAGTTCCAGTTGGAGCCTGGCGATCTCGGCGTCCGTCCCGGACGAGGCAGCCGGGTGCGGCGCGAATGCAGCCTCTTGCCCAGGGGTTGTCACGGTCTGCGATGCGACATCGCCGGCATGCAGTCCCGCACAGACAACACCAAGCATCGCCAACCGTTGAAGTGCAGCGCTTTTCATCGCCATTCCTCCCGGCCGGAGTGTAGGACGCGGGCAAGCGACAAGACCATCCCCAGATCGAGTTCGCGGCTTGAGTTCAGCGCCGCAACGGCAACAGGCTCTGCTTGAGGCTGCGCAGCACGAAGCTGGACTTCGTGTGCGCGATGCCGGGGATCAGGTACAGGCGTTCGCGCAGCAGGCGCTCGTAGTCGCGCGTGTCGCGCACGGCGATGCGCACGTAGTAGTCGTAGTCGCCCGAGACCAGGAAGGCCTCCATCACCTCGGGGATCGCCTCGAGGGCCTGGCCGAACTCGAACAGCGCGGCCTCGGAGTGGCTGTCGAGCGTCACCTGCACGATGACGGTGTCGGCCAGGCCGATCTTCTCGGCGTTGACGCGCACCGAGTAGCCGTCGATGACGCCGCTCTCCTCCATGCGGCGGATGCGCGTCCAGCAGGGCGAGCTGGTGAGCCCCACCTGCGAGCTCAGCTCCTGCAGGCTCATGCGGGCGTCGCGCTGCAGGCATTCGAGGATGGCGATGTCGATGCGGTCCAGGTCCATTCCGTGAATTCTAGTATTGGCAGAAGGATTTTCCGAATTCCCTCCAACTATCAGGAACTACGGAAGCCTATTCCGCGCGACTCCCCGAAGAATGAGACCATGGAAACACTCTTCGCCACCGGTGCCCTGGCGCCTCGCCGCGCCGCTCCCGCTCCCCGCGACCCCGTGGCCGCGCCCGCCGCCGCCAACGGCGCCCAGGTGCTGATCGACACCCTGATCGCGCTGGGCGTGGACACCGTGTTCGGCTATCCCGGCGGCGCCGTGCTGCCGCTGTACGACGCGCTGTTCGACCGCCCGCGGCTGCGCCATGTGCTGGTGCGCCACGAGCAGGCCGCCGTGCACGCCGCGCAGGGCTACGCGCGCAGCACGGGTCGACCGGGCGTGGTCTTCGTCACCTCCGGCCCGGGCATGAGCAACACCACCACGGGCCTGCTCGACGCGCTGTGCGATTCCACGCCCATCGTCTGCATCTCTGGCCAGGTGGCCACGTCGTCCATCGGCACCGACGCGTTCCAGGAGTGCGATGCGCTGGGCATCTCGCTGCCCGTCACGCGCTGGAACGCGCAGGTGCGCGACGTGAACCGGCTCGAGGCCACGCTGCGCAAGGGCTTCGCCATCGCGTGCGGCGGGCGGCCCGGCCCGGTGCTGATCGACGTGCCCAAGGACGTTCAGCAACAGCGCGTCTCGCACGCCGAACCGGAACGCGCATGGACGCCACCGCCGCGCCCGCGGCTGCCTACCGAGGCCCTGAAGACGGCGGCGCGCCTGCTCCGCGAGGCGAAGCGGCCCGTGCTGTACGGCGGCGGCGGCCTCGTCAACTCGGGCGCCGCCGCCTGCGAGGCGTTCACCGGGCTGGCGCGCCGGATGCACCTGCCCTGCACGCTGACGCTGATGGGCCTGGGCGCGTTCCCCGCGTCCGACCCGCAGTGGCTGGGCATGCTGGGCATGCACGGCACGCTGGAGGCCAACCTCGCGATGCACGGCGCCGACCTGGTGGTGTGCGTGGGCGCGCGCTTCGACGACCGCGTCACCGGACGCACCGACCGCTTCTGTCCGGGCGCGAAGATCATCCACATCGACATCGACCCGACCTCGATCAACAAGGTGGTGCGCGCCGACGCCGCGCTGGTGGGCGATTGCCAGGCGCTGCTGGTGGCCCTGCTCGCCGCGTTGCCGCCGGACGCGCAGGCCGAGCGACGCCTCGCGCCGTGGTGGTCGCAGATCGCCGCGTGGCGCGCCGAACGCTCGCTCGCGTTCGACGACACGCCCGACGTGATCGCGCCGCAGGCCCTCGTGCGCCGGCTGAACGCGGCGCTGCAAGGCCGCGATGCGATCGTCTCCACCGACGTCGGCCAGCACCAGATGTGGGCCGCCCAGCATCTGGACTTCGACGCGCCGCGGCGCTGGCTCACGTCCGGCGGCGCGGGCACGATGGGCTACGGCCTGCCCGCGGCCATCGGCGCCCAGGTCGCCCATCCCGGCAAGCTGGTGGTGTGCGTCAGTGGCGACGCGTCGATCCAGATGAACATCCAGGAGATGGCCACCGCCGTGCAGCACCGCACCCCGGTGAAGGTCGTGCTGTCCAACAACGGCTACATGGGCATGGTGCGCCAGTGGCAGCAGCTGAACCACGGCGGGCGCTACAGCCACAGCTACACCGACGCGCTGCCCGACTTCGTGATGGTGGCGCGCGGCTTCGGCTGGCAGGCGCGCCGGGTCGACCGGCGGGACGAGCTCGACGATGCCTTGCGCGAATGCCTGGACAGCCCCGGCCCGTTCTTCCTCGACGCGCGCGTGACCGCCGAGGAGAACTGCCTGCCGATGATCCGGGGCGGCTGCGGTCACGACGAGATGCTGCTGCCGCACGGCCGGAGCTGGCCAGCCGCGCGATAGCCGACGCGGGCGCGTCAGGCCGAGGCGAACGCCTCGAGCAGCCGGTCGCCGGCCCAGGCCTGCGCCTCGCGTGCCTTCTCGACGACGGCGCCCATGCCGAAGAACTCGTGGGTCACGCCGTCGAAGTTGCGGCGCTCCACCGGAACGCGCGCCTTTCGCAACGCGTCCTCCATCTGCGAGCCGTCGCTGCGCAACGGGTCGATGTCGGCGTTGATCAGCGTGACCGGCGGCAGGCCGGCGAGGTCCGCGTCGATCAGCTGCAGGCGCTTGTCCTTCAAGTCGTCCTTGCTGTTGACCAGCTTGTCGACGAACCATTCGATCATCGCGCGGCTGAGCGGCTTGGCCACCGCGTTCTCCAGGTAGGCCTCGGTGTTGACGCTGGTCTGCGTGACGGGATAGACCGCCAGCACGTGGCAGGGCTGCTGCGCCACGCCACTGTCGCGCACGGCGATGGCGGTGGCCAGCGCGAGGTTGCCGCCGGCGCTCTCGCCCGCGAGCGCGATGCGCGCCGCGATGCCGTTGAGCTGCGGCGCCTGCTCCACCACCCAGCGGTACGCGGCCAGCGCATCGTCCCAGGCGGCCGGGAACTTGTGTTCCGGCGCACGCCGGTAGTCCACCGACACCACTACCGCGTTCGCCTCCTTGGCCAGGCCGCGCGCGCCGCCGTCGTAGACGGTCTTGTCGGCGATCACCCAGCCGCCGCCATGGAAGTACACGACCAGCGGGAAGGGGGCCGGCCCCGCCGGCGTGAACACGCGGGCGGACAGCGCCGAGGCCGGGCCGGGGATCGCGATGTCGCGCGCGGTGACGCCCGGCACCAGCGACTCCGGATCGCTGGCGCGCCCCTGGCTGTGCAGCAACGCCTTGACGGCGTCCGCGGGCGTGGGCTCCAGGCGCGCGGCAGCGGGATCCAGATCCTCGATGTGCTTGTCGGTCAGCTGGCCCAGCTGGTCCAGCACCGCCTTCATGTCCTTGTCGGCGCGAAGTGCACCGACGGCGTTGCCGATGGCGTCTGCGATGGGGTGGCTCATGGTTCGACTCCTTGTTGCGATGAACCAGGGCGGCAAGGCGAGCGCCCGCCTGCTTTCGACGCACTAGACTCCCCGCATGACGCCGTGCATCCTCATCCCGGCCGCGGGCTCGGGCTCGCGCTTCCTCGGCGCGGGCCACAAGCTGGCGGCCCGCATCGGCGGCGACCCCGTGCTCGCGCTCACGCTGCGCCAGGCCGCGGCCACGGGACTACCGGTCATCCTGGTCATCTCGACCCGGCTTCGCGACGAGATCGGCGACGCCCTCCCAGCCTGCGTGCAGGTCGTCGTCGACACCGACGCGCACCCCGGCTGGGGCATGGGCAATTCCATTGCCGCAGGCGTTGCGGCGTCATCCCACGCCATGGGCTGGCTGGTGCTGCCCGCCGACATGCCGTTCATCCGGCCGGACAGCCTCCTGCGCGTGGCCGCGGGGCTCGCCGGGCACGCCGTGGCCTATGCGCGGCACGCCGGCCAGCGCGGCCATCCGGTGGCCTTTCGCGCGTCGCTGAAGGCCGAGCTGCTGGCCCTGTCGGGCGACGCGGGCGCGCGCGCCGTCGTGGCGCGCGCGGACAGCGTGGGGGTCGACGTCGACGACGCCGGCGTGCTGGTCGATATCGACACGCTGGACGATCTCGAGGCGGCGCGCCGGCGCGCCGCGACCTGAGCCTCACTCGGCGCGGGCCGCCTCCGCGAGCAGGTCTTTCGCGGGCGCCACGAGCATGTCGTGCGGCACCGTCACGCCATTCTTCGCCGCCACCACCTCCGCCAGGATGCTCACGGCGATCTCCGGCGGCGTCTTGCTGCCGATGTAGACGCCCACCGGGCCGCGCAGCCGCGCCAGCTCGTCCGCACTGAGGTCGAAGTGTTCCTCGAGCCGCTTGCGCCGCGCGTCGTTGTTGCGCCGGCTGCCGATGGCGCCCACGTAGAAGGCCGGGGTCTTCAGCGCCTCCAGCAAGGCGAGGTCGTCGAGCTTGGGATCGTGGGTCAGCGCGATCACGACGCTGCGCTGGTCGGGCTCGAACGCGAGCACGGCGTCGTCGGGCATGCCCGGCACCAGCGTCGCGCCGGCCACGCGCCAAGCGGCGCTCACCTCCTCGCGCGGCTCGCACACGGCCACCTCGAAGCCGCTGAACAGGGCCATGGTGGCGAGGTACTCGCTCAGCTGGCCGCCGCCGATGAGCAGCATGCGATAGCGCGGACCGAAGGTATTGAGCATCTGCTCGTCGTCGAGCCGCAGCTCCTCGGGCTGCGCGGCGATTTCATGGGCGGCGTGGCCATCAGCCAGCGCGACGCGCCGGCGCACGAGCCCGCCGCTCGCCAGCGACAGCAGCAACGCGTCGAGCTCCCCCACGTCGGGGTCGTGCTCCACCAGCAACTCCAGCGTGCCGCCACACGGCAGCCCGAAGCGGTGCGCCTCGTCGGCCGACACGCCGTAGGTCACGCGCGAGGGCACGGCGGGCGCATCGCCGTCCTTCCACAGCTGGCGATAGCGGTAGGCGAGGTCGTCCTCGATGCAGCCGCCGCTGACGGAGCCCGTGACGCGCCCGGTCTCCGACAAGGCCAGGATGGAGCCGACCGGCCGCGGCGACGAGCCCCAGGTGCGCACGACGGTCACCAGCAGCGCACGCTGGCCGGCGCGGCGCCAGTCGCGCAGGTCGCGCAGCACGAGCAGGTCGAGGTTTTCCATGGCGTGGATGCGTGGGCGAGCCGGCAGCCTAGGAGGCCGGGCAGGCCGCGCCGGTGCGGATCCAGTCGTCCACCAGTTCGCCGAACCGCTGCTGCGTGCCCGGCGCCGGCGTGCGCGTGCCGCCCGGATGCCAGCCCCAGCCTACCAGCGCGTCGTGGGCCATGTGATCGTGCAACTGAGCCAGCGTGCGCTTGCCGTTGCGGGCCGGATCCTTGATCTGCTCGCAGATCTGGCCCAGCGACTTGCCCTGCCAGGCCATCGCCACCGGCGCCATGTGCCACTTGGGCGCGCCGGGCACGCCCGCGGGCAGGAAGTTGGCCGCCTGGTGGCAGGTGGCGCAGCGCATGGCGATCGCGCCCTGGTCGTCGGTGCCGCGAACCACCAGCGGCAGGTGGGCGTGCATGTCGTCGCCTTGCGTCGGCCGCGTGCCCACGGGGTGGCAGTTCTGGCAGCGCGGGCTCTGAAGCACCTTGCCCATCTCGGCGAACAGCGCCTGCGAACGCGCCGTAGGGTCGGTGATGGCGGCGAAATCGCTCGGCGACTTCAGTGGCGCGGCGGCCTGCTGCGCGAACACGGTCGGGCAGGCGGCGCCCGCCACGAGGAGAATCCCAACCAGGGTCGTCGGCCTCATCGTGCATCTCCACCAATTGTGCGAAGCGCGAGCATACTGCGCCATTCGGTTTCGCACACGGGAGCTTCGCAATGCCTGTCGTTTCACTCCACGTCAACGGCCATTCGCATCAGGTCGATGCCGATCCGCAGACCCCGCTGCTGTGGGTCCTGCGCGACGAGATCGGCCTGACCGGCACCAAGTTCGGCTGCGGCGTCGCCCAGTGCGGCGCGTGCACCGTGCACGTCGACGGGCAGACGATGCGATCGTGCGTCGCGCCGGTGGCCGCCATCGCCGGACGCCAGGTCACCACGATCGAGGGCCTGACATCGCACGCCGCCAAGGCCGTGCAGAAGGCCTGGGTGGATCTCGACGTCGTCCAGTGCGGCTACTGCCAGTCGGGCCAGATCATGTCGGCCACCGTGCTGCTGGAGCAGAACCCGAAGCCCAGCGACGAGGACATCGACCAGGCGATGGCCGGCAACATCTGCCGCTGCGCCACCTACGTGCGAATCCGCGCCGCCATCCACGCCGCGTCGGCGCAACTCAACGCTTGAGGAGACCGCCATGCACCCGATGATGAAGGCCTGGCGCGACGCGCCCGAGAACCTCGCGCTGGCCGCGCCCACGCGGGCGCCGGCGCCCGCGCGCAGCGGCGTCACGCGGCGCGACGTCCTGGCCGCCGGCGGCTTCGTCGTGGCCATCGGATGGCTGCCCGACCCGGCTCGTGCGGCCGCGCAGGGCCGCGAGGGCGCCGCCGCACAGGCCGTCTTCGAGCCCAACCAGTTCGTGAGCATCGGCGCCGACAACCTGGTCACCATCGTCAACAAGCACCACGAGATGGGCCAGGGCAACACCACCGGGCTGGCCACGCTGGTGGCCGACGAACTCGACGCCGACTGGTCGCTGGTGCGCACCGAATACGCCGGCGCCAACGTGAAGCTGTATGCCAACCTGGCTTTCGGCATGCAGGGCACGGGCGGCTCGTCTGCCATCGCCAACTCGTACCTGCAATACCGCACGGCCGGCGCCACGGCGCGCGCGATGCTGGTGTCGGCGGCGGCCCAGGCCTGGGGCGTGCCGGCCGGCGAGATCCGCACCGGCGACAGCGTGCTCACCCATGCGTCGGGCAAGCGCGCCACCTACGGCGAGATGGCCGCCGCAGCCGCGAAGCAGGAGGCGCCGAAGAACCCGGTGCTCAAGTCGCCGGACCAGTTCTCGCTGATGGGCCGCGAGCACGCCACGCCGCGCGTGGATTCGCCGTCCAAGTGCAACGGCACGGCGCAGTACACGGGCGACGTCAAGCTGCCCGGACTGCTCACCGCGGTCATCGCGTTCCCCCCGTCGTTCGGCGCGAAGATGGTGTCGTTCGACGCCAGCGCGGCCCGCAAGGTCAAGGGCGTCACCGACGTCGTTGCAGTGCCCGAGGGCATCGCCGTCGTCGCGAAGAACACCTGGGCGGCGCAACAGGGCCGGCGCGCGCTGAAGATCACCTGGGACGAGGCGGCGGGCGCCGCGCTCGACTCCGACGCCCTGTTCGCGCAGTACCGCGAGCTCGCGGCGCAGCCGGGCACGCGCTTCGCGAAGCCGGCGGCCGCGGAGGACGGCAAGCCGGCGGCCGTCGCGACGAAGACCGTCGAGGCCGTCTACGAATTCCCGTTCCTGGCGCACGCCCCGATGGAGCCGCAAAGCTGTGTGGCGTGGCTGCACGACGGCCGGCTCGAGACCTGGGCCGGCCACCAGTTCCCCACCTTCGACCACATGTTCGCCGCCAAGGCCGCGGGCCTGCCGCTGGACAAGGTCACGCTGCATTCGCTGATCTCGGGCGGCAGCTTCGGCCGGCGCGCCAACGCGTGGAGCGACTTCACGGTGGCCGCGGTCAACGTGGCCGTGGCGATCCACGGCCGCGCGCCGGTGCGGCTGCAGTACACGCGCGAGGACGACATGAGCGCGGGCCTGTATCGGCCGATGGCGGTGCATTCGGTGCAGGTGGGCCTGGCCGACACGGGCCGCATCGCGTCGTGGAAGCACGGGGTCGCCGCGCAGTCCATCGTGGCCGGCACCGCGATGGCGATGATGATCAAGGACGGCGTCGACCCGACCTCGGTGGAGGGCGTGTCGCCGTCGTCCTACGAGCTGCCCATGCTGGACGGCCAGCTGCATTCGCCCACGCTGGCGGTGCGCCCGCTGTGGTGGCGTTCGGTGGGCAACACCCACACCGCCTACGTGATGGAGACGATGATGGACAAGCTCGCGCAGGCCGCGGGCCAGGATCCGCTCGCGTTCCGCCTCGCGCTGCTGGAGAAGAATCCGCGCGCGACGGGCGTGCTGAAGCTGGTGGCGGAGAAGTCCGGCTGGGGCAAGGCGATGCCGGCCGGATCGGCCCAGGGCATCGCGGTGCACGAGTGCTTCGGCACGAACGTCGCCCAGGTGGCCGAGGTGACGCTGAAGGACGGCAAGGTGCGCGTGGACCGCGTCTTCTGCGCGGTGGACTGCGGCGTGGCGGTGAACCCCGACGTGATCCGCGCGCAGATGGAAGGCTGCATCGGCTTCGCACTCGGCGCGCTCTACTACAGCGAGATCGAGCTGAAGGCGGGGCGGCCGGTACAGCGCAACTTCGACCAGTACAAGGCGCTGCGCATCTACGAGATGCCTGCCGTGGAGGTGTTCATCGTGCCCAGCACGGCGGCGCCGACGGGCGTGGGCGAGCCGGGCGTGCCGCCGCTGGGCCCCGCGGTGGCCAACGCCATCGTGCGCGCGGGCGGCCCCGCGGTCACGCGCCTGCCGTTCGCGCGGTCGGGCCTGGTGTCGGCTTGATGCAGCGCAAGCGGTCGGGCAGCACCGCGGGGTGAAATCCGGAGCGAGGAAACATCTCCTCGCCCGCACCCTGTCCCGATGTCCCAAACGCCCGCCAACGACCCGACCGAGATCCCCTCGCGCCGCCTGATCCGCTCCTGGCTCACCCCGCTGTCCGGGCGCAGCACCGGCCGCGCCCTCGCGCTGGTCGCCATCGACCTGGCCTTGTTCTCCGCGTCGCTCGCCGCCACAGTGCTCGCACCGCATGCGTGGATGCAGGTGCTGGCCGCCGTCGCCAACGGCCTGGTCATCGGCCGCCTGTTCATCCTGGGCCACGACGCCTGCCACCAGAGCCTCACCGCGCACCGCACCCTCAACCGCTGGCTCGGCCGGCTCGTGTTCCTGCCGTCGCTGACGCCCTACAGCCTGTGGGAGGTGGGCCACAACGTGGTGCATCACGGCTACACCAACCTGCGCGGCTTCGACTTCGTCTGGCAGCCCCGCTCCCTGGCAGAGTTCGAGGCGCTGAGCCCCGCGCGCCGCGTGCTGGAGCGCGTCTACCGCAGCGGCTGGGCGCCGTGGCTGTACTACCTCGTGGAGATCTGGTGGACGCGCATGCTGTTCCCCAGTCGCCGGGCCATACCCACGCGGCGCGCAGTGTTCGTGCAGGACGGCCTGCTCGTGAGCGCGTTCGCCATCGCCTGGATGGCGGGCCTCGCGATCGCGGCGCGCGCCACCGGGCAGTCGGTGCTGTGGCTGGAGGCCGTCGGCTTCGCGCTGCCCTTCGTGTTGTGGAACGGCCTGATCGGCTTCGTGGTGTACGTTCACCATACCCACCCGGGTGTCGAGTGGCACCAGGACAAGGCCGCCTGGAGCGCCTCGCAGCCCTTCGTGTCGACCACCGTGCACCTGACGTTCCGCTCGGCCTTCGGCGCCGTGCTTCACCACATCATGGAGCACACGGCGCACCACGTGGACATGAGCATCCCGCTGTACCGCCTCAAGGCCGCGCAGGCCTTGCTCGAGCAAAGGCTGGCGGGCCACATCGTGGTGCAGCCGTTCTCGTGGCGCTGGTACGCCGACACGGCGCGCCGCTGCAAGCTCTACGACTTCGAGGGCGGCAGGTGGCTGGACTTCGCCGGATCGCCCACCTGACTATTGCAGCGTTGCGACGACAGGCGCCAGGCATTGCTGCACGAACGAGTCCAGTGCGCCCACGTCGGCAATGCGGATGTCGCGCCGCCCCTTGTCGACGAAGCCGATCAGCCCCTCGCGTGCGAGTCGCGACAGCGCGCGGCTGACCGTCTCCAGCGTCAGCCCCAGGTAGCTGCCGATCTCGGCGCGCGTCATGCGCAGCATGATCTGGTCGTTGCGCAGGCCGCGCAGCGCCAGCGCGTCGGCCCAGGTACGCAGGAAGTCGGCCACGCGGGCGTCGGCCGGCAGCGTGCACACCGACATCAGCGAGTTGCGGTCGCCCACGATCTCGCGGCTCATCGCACCGTGCAGCGCCGCCATCAGGCGCGGACCCGTCGCGCAGGCGGCCAGCAGCGCGTCGTACGGAATGGCCCAGACCTCGCCGGTGTCCATCGCGACGGCGTCGCAGTCGTGCACCGCGTCGGCGATGCCGTCGAAGCCCAGCCAGTCGCCGCGGAACTTCAGGCTGACGATCTGCTCGCGGCCGTCGGCCGACAGGTTGACCATCTTCACGAAGCCCGAGTTCATCACGTACAGGTGCGTGAACGGCTGTCCGGCCTGGTAGATCGTGTCGCCGGAGTGCACCAGGCGGCGGTGCACCGGGAACGCGTCGGCCAGCAGCGCCAGCATGTCGGCCACGCGGCGGATGTGGGCGGCGGCCTGGACAAGCTCGCGCGAAGGCGCGACGCGACGCGGTGCAGCGGGCAGTACGACGGCAGGGGCGGTGGCGAACATGGTGGCGATCCTTGGTTGGCTTCAGCGATTGCATCCAGCTTAGGCAGCCGCCCGGACGTGGCGAGCAATGCTCCGCATCACTGGGTAACGTCGGGTAAATGGCGCGTAACAGCCGAGCGGGCGAATCGCCCGGCGAATCGGGTTACGCTTGCACGATGACCACGGCCCCGATCCACATCGCCGTCCTCGATGACGAACCCGACATCACGCAACTGCTGGCCGGCTACCTCGGCGCGCAGGGCTATCGCGTGACGCAGGTGCATTCCGGCGCGGCGCTGATGGCCGAGATGGCCGCCGATGCGCCGGCGCTGGTGCTTCTGGATCTCGGCCTGCCCGGCGAGGATGGCTTCACGATCGCGCGCCAGTTGCGCGAGCGCTTCCATTGCGGGCTGGTGATCGTCACCGGCCGCGGCGACGCCGTCGACAAGATCGTCGGCCTGGAGGTGGGCGCCGACGACTACGTCACCAAGCCCTTCGACCTGCGCGAGCTCGTCGCACGCATCAAGGCCGTGCTGCGCCGCATCGTGCCCGCTGCGCCAGCGGCGGCCACCGGCGACCGCTTCACCTTCGCCGGCTGGACGCTGGACAAGGCCGCGCGCCGCCTGCTCGACCCGCAGGGCGCCGAGGTGGCGCTCACCGGCGGCGAGTTCGACCTGCTGGGCGTGCTGCTGCAGCACCCGGGCCGCGTGCTCTCGCGCGACTTCCTCCTGGAGCGCACGCGCGGTCGCGAGGCCGGCCCGTTCGACCGCACGATCGACGTGCAGGTGGGCCGGCTGCGCAGGAAGATCGAGGCCGACCCCGAGCGGCCCGAACTGATCAAGTCGGTGCGCGGCGCGGGCTACGTGCTCATTCCCGCGGTCGCCATCGCATGACAGGCGTCGCGGCACTGCCGCCCGGCATCGACGCGCAGACGGTCTACCGCTCCGTCTTCGCGGCCTACCCCGATGCGCTGATCGTCGTCGACGCGGCCGGCAGCATCGTGCTGTCCAACCCGCCCGCCGAGCGCATGCTGGGCTACGGCCCCGACGAACTGGTGGGCCTGAACGTGGACGCACTGGTGCCCGACGCCATCCGTCCGCGCCATGCCGACTACCGCGGCGCCTACGCCAAGGCGCCGCGCTCGCGGCCCATGGGCACGCAGATGGACCTGGTGGCGCGCCGCAAGGACGGCAGCATGGTGATGGTGGAGATCGCGCTGAGCCCGTTGCACGCGCCAAGCTCTACGAATGACCAGGGCCTGCCCCTGGTGGTGGCCTCGATCCGCGACATCGGCACCTACCCGCGCGTGCGCCAGGCGCTGCTGCGCGCCCGCTACAGCGAGCACCTGGCGCAGTTCGCGCGCACCGCCGTCGACGTGCGCGATCCGCAGTCGCTGCTGGCCCAGGTCACGCCGCTGGCCGCCTCCGCGCTGGAGCTCGACGCGGCCATCGTCTACCTGCTGGAGCCCGACCGCCGCGAGTTCCGCGTCGCCAGCAGCACGGGCCTGGACGAGACGCGCGCGGTCGGCGCGCGCATCGCCAACCAGCCCGACGCCTTCCCCGGCCTGCTGCTGCAACGTGCCGGCCCCGCGCTGCTGGGCCCTGGCCAGGTGGCGCTGCCGCCGGCCCTCGTGCGCCAGGGCCTGGACTGCGGCGCGGCGCTGCCGCTGGTCGACCGGGGCCGCAACTTCGGCGTGCTGGCCGTGCTGTCGCGCCGCACGCAGCCGTTCGGCGAGGACGAGATGCGTTTCCTCGACGCGCTGTGCGGCCTGCTCGCCACCTGCCTGCAGCGCGCGCAGGGCGAAGAGGCGCTGAACCACGCGCAGCGCCTGGAAAGCGTGGGGCAGCTCACCGGCGGCATCGCGCACGACTTCAACAACCTGCTCACCGTGATCCAGGGCAACCTGCAGTTCCTGGAGGACGTGCCAGCGCTCGCCAACGACGCGGACGGCCGGCGCATGGTGGACGCCGCCACGCGCGCCACGCGCCGCGCCGCGGAGCTCACCGGCAAGCTGCTCGCGTTCTCGCGCCGCCAGATGCTGCAGCCGCAGCCGGTGGACATCGGACCGCTCGTGGTGTCGCTGGCCGACATGCTGCGCCGCACGCTGGACCAGCGCGTGCGCATCGAGCTCGAGATCGAACTCGACTGCCCCGCCGTGCTGGCCGATCCGGTGCAGCTCGAGTCGGCGATGCTCAACGTGGCGATCAACGCGCGCGACGCGATGCCCGAGGGCGGGCGCATCGTGTTCCGCGTGGCCGCCTGCGACGAGCCGGTGCCCGACCTCGCGCCGGAGCAGTCCGCGCGGCGCTTCGTGGCCGTGGCGATCAGCGACACGGGCAGCGGCATGAGCGAGGAGGTGCGCGAGCGCGTGTTCGAGCCCTTCTTCACCACCAAGGGCGCAGGCCGCGGCACCGGGCTGGGCATGAGCACGGTGCACGGCTTCGTCAAGCAGTCGCGCGGCAGCGTCGCGATCGCCTCCGCGCCGGGCGCGGGCACCACGGTGACGCTGTACCTGCCCGCGCTGGCGGCCAACGCGCGCGCGAGCCTCGACGAGGCGGCGCCGTCCCGCCTCCACCCCGGCCTGCGCGTGCTGCTGGTGGAGGACGACGCCGCCGTGCGCGACATCGCGGCCGGCTTCCTGGCCGGCTTCGGCTGCGTGGTGACGAGCTGCTCCACCGGCGAGGACGCGCTCTCCGCGCTGGACCATGGGCCGGCGTTCGACCTGCTGATGACCGACATCGCCCTCGGCCCGGGCCTGCGCGGCACCGACGTGGCCGCGCGGGCGCAACAACGCCAACCCGGCCTGGCGGTGCTGCTGGTGTCGGGGTTCTCGCAGGAGCTGGTCGACGCCGACCAATCGGCGCCGCTGGACTGGGAGCTGCTGCCCAAGCCCTATTCGCGCCACGAGCTCGAGCGCGCCCTTTCCTCGGCCGTCGCGGGCTCGCCGGCTTGATGCGCCTCAAGGCGGCCGGCGCGCCGGCCGCTACGCTCGGCCCATGTGCTGCCCCTGCCCGTGACCCGCGCCATGCTCGCGACCCTCAGCGAACGGCTGCTCGCCGCGAACGACCTCCACGACGACGATCGTCGCCGGCTGTTGCGCACGGCGCTGCGGCTGCAGCGCGCCGCGCAGCACGGCGGCGCGATGCTGCTGCTCGCCGGCCGCCACGTGGCGATCGCGGCCGACGCCGGCACCACGCCGGCGCAGGATGTGTTCGAGCGCGCCGCCGCGCAACTGGGCGCGCGCGTCTCGCGCATCGCGCCCGACCTGCTGCGCCACGACGGCGCACCGGCCCGCCACGCCGCCGCGCGCCTGCTGCCGAGGCTCTACGACGCGGTGGACTGCCACCTCGGCGAGGCCGGCCACGCGCTGGCGCTGCAGCAGCAGACGGGCGTGCCCGTCTACCTGGCGCTCGGCGGCCAGCAGCATCCGATCCGGGCGCTGCTGGCCGAGATGCCCGGCGATGGCATCGACTCCGCGCTGACGAGCCTGGTGCAGGCAGTGCTGGTGGAGACGCTGGCTTAGCCGTTCCTGTCATCCTGCGCGCGGTCGCAGGATGACGGCGTCGCCTCAGTCGCTGACCTTGACCCAGTCGTAGTACGCCGACCCGCCGCCGCCGCTGTACGTGCCCAGGAAGTTCTTCGCGCTGGCGGAGTTGTCGCCCACCCAGTGGTTGAGCATCAGCTGCATCGGCGTGGACTCGCTGATGGTGACGCGGCGGAACTCGGTCTCGACGCCGGCATCGGACACGTTGAACCAGCGCACGTAGGTCGGCCGCCATTCGAATCCGATGGTGCGCCAGCCGGTGGCGACCGCGAACTGCTGGTAGTTCTGCACGTCGGCCTTCCACACGTTGGTATGCAGCGTGCGGCCGCCGTTGATGAACTCGATGTCGATCTCGTTGTGGCTGGGCGTGCCGGCGGTGCCCGTGTAGAGGAAGAACGAGCTGTCGGCGCCGGCGATGGTACCCGGCTGCAGGCGCACCTCGAACTTGCCGTAGGTGAAGCTCTGCAAGGTGCGGATCTCGGCGCACTTGATGGCCGACTGGTTGGAGCTGTTGACGTTGAGGACGAGGTTGCTGTTGCCCGCCAGCCAGGCCTCGCTGTAGGCGAACGTGCAGCCGAACGGCGAACCGTTGGCCCAGTCGGACACCTGCCAGTACGCGGCGTTGGGGCCGCCGGTGCCGTCGAAGCCGTCGAAGAAGTTGGTGGCGTGGGCGGCCGGCGCGAAGGACGCGGCGAGCGCGAGTGCGATGAAGGTTTGACGCATGGTTGTCTCCGTTTTAGTTGCAGTCTTCAGGTGGGAAGAGGGATCAGGGCACCAGCGAGATGCCGCCGACGATCACGTCGTGGTTGCCCGCGGTGGTGGCGTCGTTGATGACGTCGATCGCGTACAGACCGGCCAGCCATTGCTGCAGCGTCGTCGTGGACGCGGTGCAGTAGCTGGGTACCGCGAAGTTGGCGTCGTCCAGGTCGATCACGATCTCCGACAGCGTGGCCGAGACCACCGCCTGGGCCGTGGGCACGCAGCCGTCGGCCGCCACCGGGGACGGCTGCAGCTTGATCGTCAGCGTGGCGTCGGTCGTCGAGGCCAGGTGGAAGCGCAGCTGCGAGAGGCCCGAGGCATCGAACGGCGCGGCGGCACCGCCGGTCGTGTTGCCCGGTGCGTAAAGGCGCAGCGCCGCGCCAGCGTAGGACTGCGCATTCGCCAGCGAGGCCGCGAAGGTCTCCACGCCGGAGGCGTAGGCGACGCTGCTCGCGGTCTGGTCGCTCGCCGTGGCCGCGTAGGCATAGGACACGACGGAGCCGCCTTCGACGGTGTCGGCGGCATCCACCGGCGTGGCGAAGGCCGTGTCGGGCGTCGGTGCCGGCGTCGGCGCAGGAGTCGGCGCCGGGGTGGGCGCCGGGGTCGGTGCGGGCGTGGGCGCCGGCGTTGGCGCCGGTGTCGGCGCGGGCGCGGGGCTGGGCGTGGCGTCATCGCCGCCGCATCCCGCCAGGCCCAGCGAGGCGACGAGCCCCATGAGGACGCCGATGCGTCCCAACGAAATCCTGGTGTCCATTCCATGTCTCCGGTCGTTGTGTCGAACCGGCTCATCGTGCCGGCCGGCACGCGATCGCACCGGTGCGCGCTTGCGGAGGACCTGACGGATCTTGCGGAGTTAGGGCCTGTTCACCCTCTATGCGTGCCCGCATCGAGTGTGAACAGGCCCTGGCCGACGCGCGGCTCGACGGGCATGCCCAGGCGGCAGCGCACGTTGCGCGCGCCGGGCGCGCCGTGTGCGGGGTCGTAGCGCTCGAAGAACGGGCCGATCGCCAGCGAGAACGCGGCCTGGGGCAGCCATTGGTCGAGCATCACGTTCCAGCCCTCGGCGATGTCCTCGGCCGGGCCGTCGTAGTCCAGCGTGGCCACCCAGCGTGCGGGGATGCGCTTGTGCAGCAGCGGCGGCGGACAGGCCGGGAACGCGCTCGAGAGGGCGGGCAGCTGGACGCAGGTGTCCATGCGGCAGCGCGCCGGGCCGACGATGCCCGGATCGTCCAGGCCCATGAACATCAGCGGCCGGCCCACCAGGCCCAGCGCGCGCACGGCGCTCATGAAGCGATCCCACAGCGGCGCCGCGAGCGCGCCGAAGTCGCCGCGGCCGCGCATGAACAGCACGTCCATCTCCGGCTCGCGCGTGATCGCCACCTGCGGCACGCGACGGATCCAGCTGTCGTTGGCAGGCACGCGACCCACCGCCCAGCCGCCGCCGCGCCAGGTGGACGGCGTCATGCCGAAGCGCTCGCGGAACGCGCGCGCGAACCCTTCCGGCGACGCGAAGCCGCAGTTCAGCGAGATCGCCGTGATCTTCTCGTCGGTGCAATGGCGCAGCCGTCCGGCGGCCACGTCGAGACGTCGACGCCGCACGAACTCATTGAGCGTCTCGCCGCTCCACTGATGGAACAGGCGGTGGAAATGGAACGGCGAGATGGCGGCGAGCGTGGCCATGCGCTCCAGCGACAGTTCGGAGTCGAGGTGCGCGTCGACGAAGTCCACCACGCCCTCGAGCCGGCGCACGTGGTGGCCCTGCAGCACGACCGGCGCGCGCGCGACGGACGACGGCATGTTCAGAGCCGGCGCGCGGTGCCGCGCACGACCAGGCGCAGGCCGGGCACCGGTTCGGTGGCGGGGGGCGCGGCGCCGAGCGCGGCCAGCAGCAGGTGGGCGGCGGCGCGGCCCATCTCGTAGATCGGCTGGTGCACCGTGGTCAGCGCGGGCGTCATGTAGGCCGACTGCGGGAGGTCGTCGAAGCCCACCAGCGAGATGTCGTGCGGCACGCGCAGGCCGCGCGCGTCGAGCACCTGGCGCGCGCCCCACAGCGTCTGGTCGTTGGCGCAGAACACGGCGGTGAAGGGATGGCCCGCGTCGAGCAGCCGGTGCATCGCGTCGGCGCCGCCGACCTCGAGATAGGTGCCCACCACCATCAGGCGCGGATCCACGGCCAGGCCGGCCTCGCTGTGGGCGCGCATGTAGCCGTCGCGGCGATCCACCGCGTCGGGGTAGGCCACCGGGCCGCTGATGTGGGCGATGCGCGTGTGCCCCAGCTCGATGAGGTGGCGCGTGGCGCGGCACGCACCGTCCACCTGGTCGCAGTGCAGCGAGAACACGTTGGGCGCCTGCAGCTCGCGGCCGGTGATGGCGATGGGCAGCTTGCGCGCCATGTCCTCCACCTGCTCGTCCTGCAGGTTGCCGCCCAGGATCACCATCGCGTCGACGCCGCGCGCGATCAGCAGCCGGGCGCGATCGAGCTCCTCCGCCGGATTCCAGTGGCCCGGCACGACGATGGGGGCGTAGTGGCTGCCCTGCAGGCCGTCCTCGATGCCGCGGGCACCGCGCGTGAAGTACGGCGACTCGAGTTCCTGCGTCAGCACGCCGATCGTGCGCGTGGAGCCGCTGCGCAGGCTCTGCGCCGCGAAGTTGGGGCGGAACTGCAGCCGCTCGATGGCGCGCTCCACCGCCTGGCGCTTGTCCTCGGTGACGCGCGCCGTGCCATTGAGGATGCGCGACACCGTGGCGGCCGAGACGCCGGCCAGGCGCGCCACATCCAGCAGCGTGGCGGATTCGGCGAGGGGCTTGTCCTTGGGCGGCATGAACGGAGGTCGGCCTGGTGAGAAGTGGGAAGCCCGTAGTCTACTGATGAAATCGATTTCCAAACCTGCTGGAAATCACCGATGCGAGCAGGTTGCCGCGAGACTTCTGCTGGGAAATTCCCTATGTGGATGGCGTTCGTCAGGGTAATCACCAGCTCTCGCATCAACCCATTGACTTGGATGACAACGTTATCGCACACTCATTTCTGAAAACGATATCAAAGAATTCCGGAGACAGATCCCCCCATGCGCCCGCGCATCCTCACCCTCGTTCTCGCCTGCCTGGCCGGCCTCGCCATGCCGGCCGGCGCCCTCCGCACCACGCTGACGGTGGCCGCGTTTCCCGACCTCGATCGCAGCGCGAAGATCGTCATCGAGGCGTGGGCGGTCTCGCACCCGGACGTCGAGATCAAGCTCACCACGCGCGGCTACGACGACCACCACACCGCGATGACCACGGCCATCGCCACCGGCGCCAACCTGCCCGACGTGATGGCCATCGACATGGACTATCTCGGCAAGTTCACGCAGGCTGGTGGCCTCGAGGACCTCGACGCCGCCCCCTACGACGCGGCCGCCGTCGCGCCGCGGGTGGCGCATTTCACGCTGGGGCCGGCCACGGGTTTCGGCGGCAAGCTGCGCGCGTTCCCGGGCGATATCGGCCCGGGCGCGCTGTTCTACCGCGCCGACCTGATCGCGCGCGCGGGCGTGTCGGAGGACGACCTCACGCGCAACTGGGACTCCTACATCGCCGCCGGCCGCAAGCTCAAGAGCGCCACGGGCGTCTACCTGCTGGCCAACGCGATCGATCTCAAGGACATCATGATCCGCAGCGGCCTCGCCGACGGCCAGGGGGTCTTCTTCGACGACGCCGGCCACCCGCTGGTGGAGAGCCCGCGCTTCGTGCAGGCCTTCACGCTCGCCCGCGCGGCGCGGCGCGCGGGCATCGACGCGCGCGTGGCCGCATGGAGCAGCGAATGGAGCGAGGGCTTCCGACGCGACCGCGTGGCCACGCAGATGATGGGCGCGTGGTTCGCCGGCCACCTGAAGAAGTGGATCGCGCCGGCCAGCGCGGGCCTGTGGCGCTCGGCGCCGCTGCCCGACGGCGCGTTCGCGTCCTGGGGCGGCTCGTACTGGGCCATTCCCGCACGCGCCGAGCACAAGGCGCTGGCATGGGAGTTCATCCGCACGCTGGCGCTCGATCGCGCGCAGCAGCTCGAGGCCTTCCGCCGGCTCGACCTGTTCCCCGTGCTGCTCGCCGCCCAGGGCGACGACTATCTCGCGCAGCCCATCCCCTACCTGGGCGGCCAGGCCGCGCGCCTGCAGTGGCGCGCCTCCAGCGAGCGCATCCCGGCGCTGCACGTCGACCGCTACGACCAGGTGGCCAACGCCATCGTCAACGCCGAGCTCGACCAGGTGCTCGAGCACGACAAGCCCATCCCGCAGGCGCTGGCCGACGCCCGCGCCGCCATCGAGCGCCGCGCGCGCCGCTACTGACATGCACGCCTCCCCACCCCGCCGCCGCAAGCCGCTGATCCCGGCACGCTGGGCGCCCTACGTCTTCATCAGCCCGTTCTTCATCCTGTTCGGCGCGTTCGGCCTGTTCCCGCTGCTGTTCTCCATCGTGCTGTCGTTCCATCAATGGGATCCGGTGGCCGGCGTGGCGGGCATGCACTGGGTCGGGCTCGACAACTTCGTCTACGCGCTCAAGCGCGACGACTGGTTGCGCAAGGCGATGTTCAACACCTTGTGGATCGCGCTGGTCTCGGGCGTGCCGCAGCACCTGGTGGCGCTGCCGCTCGCGTGGTTCCTGCACCGCGGCTTCGGCCGCTGGCGCAACGCGGTCACCGGCGCGTACTTCCTGCCGTTCATCACGTCGACGGTGGCCATCGCGCTGGTGTTCTCGTCGCTGTTCTCGAAGGACTTCGGGCTGGTCAACGCCGCGTTCGCGTCGCTGCGCCGGGTGCCCGTGCTGGGCTGGCTGATGCCCGGCCACGCCATCGACTGGAGCCAGCCGGGCTACACCAAGTGGATGATCTCCGCGGTGGTCTTCTGGCGCTACGTGGGCTGGAACACGGTGCTGTACCTGTCGGCGATCCAGACGATTCCCGTGGACCTGCTGGAGGCCGCGCAGATCGACGGCGCCAGCGCGCGCCAGCGCTTCCTGCACATCGTGCTGCCGCTGCTCAAGCCCATGATGTTCTTCGCGGTGACGCTGTCCATCATAGGCAACCTGCAGCTGTTCGAGGAGCCGTTCATCCTCACCGGCGGCACCGGCGGCATCGACCAGGCCGGCAAGACCGCGGCCATGCACATGTACGCGGTGGCCTTCATGGACGGCGACTTCGGCACGGCCTCGGCCATCGCGTGGCTGCTGTTCGTGCTGATCGCCGGCTCCACCTGGATCAACAAGCGCCTGCTCGGAGCGCGCGCATGACAGACGCGCTGCCCATGCCGGTCGCCACCCTGCCCGGGGCCACCCCCGCCCGCCGGCGCGCCACGCCCGAGGCTCGCGGCGCCCTGTTCCTGGCGCGTGCCATCGTGCTCGTCGGCGCCCTCGTGATGCTGGTGCCGTTCTGGTTCATGTTCGTGTTCGCCACGCACACCAACGGCGAGATCCTGTCGATGCCGCCGCCGATGTGGTTCGGCAGCTCGCTGGGCGACAACCTGCGCGACCTGCTGGAGCGCCTGCCCACGTTCTGGTGGAACCTCGGGTGGAGTTTCTACGTGGCCGTCGCCACCACCACGCTCAACCTGTTCTTCTGCGCGCTCGCGGGCCATGCGTTCGCACTGCTCGAGTTCGCCGGCAAGGAGCGCTTCTACGCCGCGGTGATGCTGACGATGCTGCTGCCCGGCTTCATCTTCATGGTGCCCACCGCACTGACGATGAGCTGGCTCGGCTGGACCAACGAGCACCGCGCGCTCATCGTGCCGGGCGCGTGCGGCGCCCTCGGCATCTTCCTCATGCGCCAGTACATCGAGTCGGCCATCCCGCGCGACCTGGTGGAGGCCGCGCGGCTGGACGGCTGCAGCGAATTCATGATCTGGTGGCGCGTGGTGCTGCCCCTGCTCGGGCCGGCGCTCGGCACGCTCGCGCTGATCACGTTCATCGGCTCGTGGAACAACTTCATGGGGCCGCTGGTGGTGCTGCGCGACATGGATCGCTACACGCTTCCGCTGGCGCTGCGCTCGCTGCAGGGCACGGGCCAGGCGCCCTGGGGCGCGATGTGCGCCGGCGCGGCCATCGCCGTGCTGCCGCTGCTGGTGCTGTTCGCCTTCACCTCGCGCCGCCTGATCTCCGGACTCACCGCAGGAGCCGTCAAGAGCTGAACGCCCACCCCTTCGCACCAGGCCGCGTTGCTCGTTCGCGGCCTTTTGAAGACCCCGTCTGATAACGATTTCAAACTACTCGAATCCTTCCGAGATGTCCACCTTGAACGACCCTGTCACCCTCACTCCCCGGACGCGCGCCACGCTGGCGCGTGACTTCGCCTGGGGCGTCGCCACCAGCGCCTACCAGATCGAAGGCGCGGCCAGCGTCGACGGCCGCGGGCCCTCGATCTGGGACACCTTCTCGCACCTGCCCGGCAAGACCGTGCGCGGCGAGACCGGCGACGTCGCCTGCGACCACTACCACCGCTGGCCGGAGGACGTGGCCCTGATGGCCGACCTCGGCGTCGACGCCTACCGCTTCTCCATCTCGTGGTCGCGCGTGCAGCCGCTGGGCCACGGCGCCTGGAACGAGGCCGGCCTGGCGTTCTACGAGCGCCTGGTGGACGGGCTGCTGGCGCGCGGCATCAACCCCAGCGCCACGCTGTACCACTGGGACCTGCCGCAAGGCCTGCAGGACCGCGGCGGCTGGGCCGCGCGCGACACCGCGCTGCGCTTCGCCGACTACGCCGCGGGCATCGCGCGCCGCCTGGGCGACCGCCTGGCCACGATCTCCACGCACAACGAACCCTGGTGCACCGCGATCCTGGGCCATGCCGTGGGCAAGTTCGCGCCCGGCCTGAAGGACGACGCGCTGGCGGCGGACGTGTCGCACCACCTGCTGTTGTCGCACGGCCTCGCGCTGCAATCCATGCGCGCGACCGGCACCAAGGCTCCGCTGGGCATCGTGCTGAACCAGTCGTCCACCAGCGCGGCCACCGACAGCCAGGCCGACCGCGCCCGTGCCGCCACCGAATACGCGAGCTTCGTGCGCTGGTACATGGACCCGATCTTCCAGGGCCGCTATCCGGTGGACGCAGGCATCGCGCACTACCCGCGCAACGTGCAGCCGGGCGACTTCGAGATCATCGGCCAGCCGCTGGACTTCCTGGGCGTCAACTACTACACGCGCATCTGGGCCAGCACCGCGCAACCGCCGCTGCCCGCGCCCTGCGAGCTCGGCGTCACGGACATGGGCTGGGAGATCTACCCCGAAGGGCTCACCGAGCTGCTCACGGGCCTGAACGAGCGCTATTCGGGCCTGCCGCCGATCTACCTGATGGAGAACGGCATGGCCAACGCCGATACGCTCGTCGACGGCCGCGTGGCGGACGACAGGCGCATCGACTACGTGCGGCGCCACCTCGAGGCCCTCGCAAGGGCGCGCGAGGCGGGCGTCGACATCCGCGGCTTCTTCTACTGGAGCCTGCTGGACAACTACGAATGGGACTCGGGCTACGACAAGCGCTTCGGCCTCGTGCACGTGGACTACGCCACGCAGCAACGCACGCCCAAGGACAGCGCGCTGTGGTACCGCGAAGCAATTGACTCCGCGCGGGGGGAGGCGGCCCATGGCTGACCTGCAGCTGCGCGGCGTGCGCAAGGCCTTCGGCGACACCCCGGTGCTGCGCGGCCTCGACCTGGACATCGCCGACGGCGAGTTCATGGTGTTCGTCGGCCCGTCGGGCTGCGGCAAGTCGACGCTGCTGCGGCTGATCGCCGGCCTCGACAGCGCCACCGGCGGCGAGATCCGCATCGGCGGCCAGCGCATGGACGGCGTGCCGCCGGCCGATCGCGGCGTGGCGATGGTGTTCCAGAGCTACGCGCTGTACCCGCACATGACGGTGGCGCAGAACCTGGGCTTCGCGCTGCGCATGGCCGGCCGGCCCAGGAGCGAGATCGCCGCGGCGGTGGGCCGTGCCGCGGAGATCCTGCAGCTCGGCGCCCTGCTCGACCGCCTGCCCAAGGCGCTGTCGGGCGGCCAGCGCCAGCGCGTGGCCATCGGTCGCGCGATCGTGCGCGAACCGCGGGTGTTCCTGTTCGACGAGCCGCTGTCCAACCTCGACGCCGCGCTGCGCGTGCAGATGCGCCTGGAGCTGGCGCGCCTGCACCGGGAGCTGGGCACCACGATGATCTACGTCACGCACGACCAGGTGGAGGCGATGACGCTCGGCGACCGCATCGCCCTGTTCAACGGCGGCCGCCTCGAGCAGGTGGGGCCGCCGCTGGACGTCTACGAACATCCGCGCTCGCGCTTCGTCGCGGGCTTCCTCGGCCAGCCGCAGATGAACTTCCTGGCGCTGTCGCAACTCGACGCCGGCAGCCGCGCGGCCTTCATCGGACACGCGGCACGCCTGCCCGACGACTGGGTCCTGGGCGTGCGTCCCGATCACCTGCAACTGCTGGCCGCAGGCGCCGGACTGGCCGCCCACGTGGAGCGCGTGGAGCACGTCGGCGACGCCGCGCTTGCGTGGGTGAGGCTGCAGGACGTCGGCACGACCGGCGCCGCCCCGCTGGCCGTGCGCCTGCTGCCCGGCGCGGACCTGCCCGTCGCCGGCGACCGCGTGAACCTGCTGGCGCAGCCGGGCCGCGTGCATGCCTTCGATGCGGACGGGCTCGCCCGCCCGCTGTCCGCCACCGCGGCGAACGCCATGCAGGGAGCCGCGACGCAACCAGCCTGAACACCTATTCCCATGCAGCGCGAGAAAGACCTGGCGGGCTCGCGACTGCCGCATCGGCCCGGAGAGCCATCCGGGCACTACAACAAACCGCCCACCACACTGCCACTTTGGTGAGGAGACCATGAAGAACATCTACTCCATCCTGGCACTGGCGATCCTGAGCCAGTGCCCGAGCCTCGCGACGGCCCAGTCCGCCGCCAACGCGCCACCGGCGCCCGCGAAGGCGGCCTCCGCGGCCCAGCCCATCCAGGTCGACCAGGTGGTCGTCACGGCCAACCGCCGCATCGAGACGCTGCAGGCCGTGTCCGGCGTCGTGCAGACGATCGATGCCGACCAGCTGCGCAAGGACGGCATCACCGAGATCCGCCAGCTGCAGACCGAGATTCCTGGCATGAACATCGCCAACGACGAAGGCAACATCGAGATCTACATTCGCGGCGTCGGCTCGTCCAACAGCACCGAGCTGGGCGACCCGGCCGCGGCGCCGCACATCAACGGCATCTACATCCCGCGTCCGCGCGGCATGGGCACGATGTTCTACGACCTCGAGCGCGTCGAGGTGAACAAGGGCCCGCAGGGCACGCTGTACGGCCGCAACGCGATGGCCGGCACGCTCAACATCATCACGGCCAAGCCGCGCCTCGACCACCTCGGCGGCTACGTGCAGTTCGGCGGCGGCGACCGCGACCAGGGCGCCGAGGCCGCGGTCAACGTGCCGCTGTCCAGCACCTTCGCGTTCCGCGCGGCGGCCTTCGTGACGGACAAGAACTCCGGCTTCGAGAACGTCTCGCCCGACCCGACGTCGCACGCCCTTCGGCCGGCCGGCATCGAGCACAACGAGGGCGGCCGCCTGTCGGCGCTGTGGGTTCCCACCGACCGCCTGACGGTCTCGGCCATGGCCGACGCCGGGCACGAGGCCGGCACCGGGTATCCCGGCGCCAACATCTACTCGGCCGTCGTCGCCACCGGCCTGGAGGCCAAGGACCTGCCGCTGCGCAACGTCGTCTATCACGGCGCGCAGGGCGACATGCACAACGACCTCGGCGGCCTGCAGGGCAAGGTGGACTACGACTTCGACAGCTTCGGCGCCGAACTCTCGCTGAGCCAGCGCACGGTGGACTTCTACCAGCGCAACGCCGAATCCGACGGCATCGGCTGGCAAGGCCGCGACTACTCCGCCGAGCAGTGGGACAACTTCTCCACGCAGTACTGGGAGACCAAGTCCAAGAGCCGCGTCGGCGAGTTCCGCCTGTTCTCGGCCGACGGCGCCAAGACGCTCCAGTGGAACGTGGGCGCCTTCGCGTTCAACGAGGACCAGAAGGTGGGCTACCTCGCGCTCTCGGACGGCGGCTACTGCTGCTTCTCCGGCACCGAGTTCACGATGCCCAAGGTGATCGGCAAGTCGGCCGCGCTGTACGGCGACGGCACGTTGACCGTGACCGACCACCTGCGCCTGATCGGCGGCCTGCGCGAGACCGAGGAGGCCAAGTCGCGCTACGGCATCGGCGGCAACCTGGCGCTGACGCTGGGCGCCGCCGACTACGCCTGCTGCATCTCCACGCGCATCGGCACCCCGGGCTTCCAGCCCAACCTGCTGGCACGTCCGAACTTCGACATGAGCAAGGTGCAGACTCCGCAGCAGATGGCGCAGTTCCTGATGCAGACCACGATGACGCCCGGCGTGAACGACACGATCAACTCGCAGCTCGCACCGATCGCCAACGGCACCAATCCGACGGGTGCCTGCAATGCGACCCCCGACATCTCCAACGGTCTGAGCTGCCCCACCAACCAGAATGGCGGCTTCAGCTATGCCAACCTGACGGTGCCGACGCAGCAGATCGGCAGCAGCAAGTTCCACTACACCGACTGGCGCCTGGGCACCGAGTACGACCTGACCAAGGACAACATGGTCTACGCCAAGGTGTCCACGGGCCACAAGGCCGGGGGCTTCAACGACAGCTTCAACGGCTCCGACGTGCCCGAGCTGTTCCGTCCCGAGGAACTGCGCGTGTACGAGGCCGGCTCGCGCAACTCGTTCACGCTGGGCGGCCAGCGCGCGGTGTTCAACCTGTCGGGCTTCTACTACGACTACACGGACGAGGTCTTCCAGGATCTCACCTGCATCGCCGTCAACAACACGGTGACCCCGCCCACCTGCACGGGCTATTCGCTGGTCAACCGCAACATCGGCAAGTCCAAGCTGGGCGGCCTCGAGGCCGAGGCGCGCTTCGGCCTGCCGGCGGGCTTCAAGCTCGACATGAACGGCGCGCTGCTGCGCACGCGCATCATCTCCGGCACGGTGGCCGACGTGCGCGCGATCGACTACAGCAACGGTGGCAAGAGCCCGTTGATCGACCTGACGGGCAACCAGCTGCCGCTGGCCTCCAAGGTCAACCTGTCGACGCGCCTGCAGCAGGTGATCCCGCTGTTCGGCGGCAAGGCCGACTGGCAGGCGCTGCTGAACTGGCGCTCGTCGTACTACCTGACGCAGTTCAACGAGAAGAACGTCACGGACAACAGCGGCACCACCAAGTCCGCCCTGGCCGCCGGCTTCCCGGATCGCCAGATCGGTTTCCTGACGCTCAACCTCGGCGCCGGCTACACCTTCGACGGCGGCCTGCGACTCGAGACCTACGTCAACAACGCCACCAACAAGGTCGCGTCGCAGAAGGCCCTCGTGGGGGCCGACCTCGACATCCGCTTCCTGAACGACGCCCGTTCGTACGGCGCTCGCGCCCGCATGGACTTCTGAAGCAGGCGGCACCGAACCCGGTGCCTGCCATCATTGCCGTTGTCCACGGGGCCCCGACCCAGGTCGCGGGCCCCTTCTCACTTCGAGAGGAACTCCATGAAGACGAAGCGCTCGATCACCGCGACGCTGGCCGCCGCCGCGCTGTGCCTGCTGGCCGCCTGCGCCAGCCCGCCGGAGGCCCGCGGCACGCCGCCGGCCGCCGACGCCGACCCGCTCGCCGACTTCCCGCCCCTGGCCGCCGCCGCGCTGCCGGGGGCCTCGCCCGCGGCTCGCGCGTACGCCACGCGCCTGGCGCGCGGCGTCAACTTCGGCAACATGCTGGACGCGCCGACGGAAGGCGCGTGGGGCCTGCGCGTTGACGACCGCTACATCGCGCTGGTGGGCCCGACCGCCGACATCCGCAGCGTGCGCCTGCCCGTGCGCTGGAGCAACCATGCCTCGGCCGACGCGCAGGCCCGCATCGACCCGGTGTTCATGGCCCGCGTCGACGACGTCGTGCAACGGCTGCTCGCGCGCGGCGTGCCGGTGGTGCTGGACATGCACCACTACCGCCAGTTCGACGGCGATGCGCTCGACGCCGGCGAGGCCAAGGCGCCCGACGACCTGGTGGATCGCCGCTTCTTCGCGATGTGGCGGCAGATCGCCGAGCACTTCCGCGACGCGCCTCCGGCACTCGCGTTCGAGCTGTACAACGAGCCGCACGGGCGGCTCACCGAACGCTGGAACGACCTGATGTCGCGCGGCGTGCGGCTGGTGCGCCAGAGCAATCCGCAGCGCATCATCGTCGTCGGCCCCACGCAATGGAACTCGGCGCGCGGCCTGCCCGCGTTCGCGATGCCGCCCGACGCGAACCTCGTCCTCACCATCCACCACTACGACCCGTTCACCTTCACTCACCAGGGCGCGCCCTGGATCAAGCCGCAGATGCCCACCGGCGTGGGCTGCTGCTCGGCCCGGTTGCTGGCCGACATCCGTGCCCCGCTGGACCTGGCCCAGCGCTGGGGCGCCAGCCACGGCTACCCCGTCTACGTGGGTGAATTCGGTGCGTTCGACAAGGTGGCGCGCGACGACCGCGACCGCTACGCGCGCGCGATGCGCGACGAGATCGAGCGCCACGGCATGACCTGGACGTACTGGGAACTGGCCGCCGGCTTCGGCTTCTACGATCCGGTGGCGGGCGCGGTGCGGCCGGACGGCCTGGAAGCCGCGCTGTTCGGGCCTTGACTGATTGCTTGCCTGGTCTTGGGCGCCTGCCGTACGCTTCGCGCAGGCCGGCTGCCCGCGATGCGCCGTCCAGGCCGAATTGAGGCGCCGATTGACGTCGAGCCAAGTGCACGACCACCTCGGCGCAGCGCGGGCAGCCGGCCTGCGCGAAGCGAGAGTCCTGTCCTCAAAGACCAGCCGATCCGCCAACAGATGACGCGCCGTTCGGTGGCCCTGATGACGCTCAGAAGACTCTGAGGCCGTCGCGCCCGCCTTCCTTGGTGCGGTACAACGCGCGGTCGGCGCGCACCATCAGCTCCTTCGCGCCGACCTCGGCCCGGCCGTGAAGTGCAGCGTCTGCGCGCCGGCGTCCATCGGCTGGCGGATCGCCAGCAGCAGCTTGGCGGCCGCCGATGGACGTATCGGCGCCGACCGCCGCCAGGTAGACCGCCGGGGCCATGCCCGGGCCCCGGCGCCGGAACGCCGCCACGGCCACGCCGGTTGGCAGGCGCAGGACGAACCCCATGGCGTCCTGCGGCGCACGAGCCGATTGCGGGCGGCCGGCGCCGTGGTCCGTGCTGTCCATGAGTGCCGATGTTGACGGTGCCCGGATCATGCTGTCCGGTGGCGCACGGTCGGTGTCCCCCCCCTGGGTGTCGATACTAGCGGCTGCAGCGGCTCCCGTCGTAACGCGAACGGGGGGTCGCCGAACGGCCCCACAATACGGCCATGCCGCGATCGTCCAGCCCCCGCCGCTCCCGCCTGTCCACGCTGTGCATGGTGGCCGCCGCCGCGCTCCTGGGCGCTTGCGCGACCGCGCCGGCGCCGGCGACCGTCCACGCGAAGATCATCGCCTTCAACGACTTCCACGGCACGCTGCAGTCGCCGGGCCTTTTCGGGGCCAGCACGCCGGGGCCGCGCGTCGCCGTGGGGGGCGCCGACGCGCTGGGCGCCTGGGTGGCGCGGCTGAAGGCGCAGGATCCGAACAACGTGGTCGTGGGCGGCGGCGATTTCGTCGGCGCGTCGCCGCTGGTGTCGGCCCTGTTCTTCGACGAGCCCGCGGTGGAGGTGCTCAACCACGTCGGCGTGGACTTCACGTCGGTGGGCAACCACGAGTTCGACAAGGGCGCGGCCGAGCTGCTGCGCCTGCAGCACGGCGGCTGCCGCATCACCGGTGGCCGGCCCGACCCGAACAGCTGCCGCGGCCTCGGCTCGGCGAGGCCCGGCACCTTCGACGGCGCCCGCTTCCAGTGGCTGTCGGCCAATGTCCTGGACAAGACCACGGGGCGCACGCTGCTGCCGCCCTACGGCATCAAGTCGTTCGACGGCGTGCCCGTGGCCTTCATCGGCATGACGCTCAAGGGCACGCCGGGCATCGTCTCGCCCACCGGCGTCGCCGGCCTGGAGTTCCTCGACGAGGCCGCCACCGTCGACGCGCTCGTTCCGCAACTGCGCGCGCAGGGCGTGGAGGCGATCGTCGTGCTGGTGCACCAGGGCGGCGTGCAGCCCGCCACCGGCGCCGTCGACATCAACGGCTGCAACGACGGACTGCGCGAGGCCGATGGCAGCGACTCGGAGATCGCACGCATCGTGCACGGACTCGACGACGCGGTCGACCTGGTCATCAGCGCCCACACGCACGCGGCCTACAACTGCTCCGAGACGACCGTGGGCGGCGGCGCGAAGGGCCTGCCCAACCGCGCGGGACGGCTGGTGCCGGTGACCAGCGCCAGCGCGTTCGGCCGCGTGGTCAGCGACATCGACATCACGCTGGACGCGCGCACGCACCACATGCTCTCGGTGCGGCCCGTCAACCGCCTCGTCGACCGCAGCGACCCGGCCATCGTCCAGGCGATCGCCGACGCGCCGGTCGTGCGCGACATCGTCCAGGCCTACGCGGCGCTGGCCGGCCCGCTCGCCGATCGCGTGGTGGGCACGCTCGCAGCCGCGTTGCCGGCCACGCCGAACGACGCCGGCGAGGAGCCGGCCGGCAGCCTGATCGCCGACTCGCAGCTGCGGGCCACGCAGCCGGCGGCGCTCGGCGGCGCGCAGATCGCGTTCATGAACGAGGGCGGGGTGCGCTCGCCCGGCTACGTGCCGGCGGCCAACGCCCGGCCGCCGTTCGCGCTGACCTTCGGCGCGGCGTTCACGGTGCAACCCTTCGGCAACAGCCTGGTCACGATGACGCTCACGGCCGCCCAGCTGAAGACGCTGCTGGAACAGCAGCTCGGCGGCTGCCGCGGCCAGGCCGGCGACCGTTTCCTGCAGCCGTCCAACGGGTTGCGCTACAGCTGGCGCGCCAGCGCGCCCGCGTGCTCGCGGATCGTCGACGTCACGTTCACGCCCACCGACCTCGGCGTCACGCCGCCGGTGGCCACCGGCCCCGTGCAGGTGATCGTGAAGGACGGCGTCGTGCAGGAGCCCACGCGCACGTACCGCGTCACCGTCAACAACTTCATGGCCGCCGGCGGCGACGGCAACGCGACGCTGGTGGCGGGTACGGACCGCATCGGCGGCGCGCAGGACATCGACGCGTTCGTGCAATACCTGAGCGCGTATCTCGCGCCGCGGCCCCCGTTCGATCCGCGCGGGCCCGCGATGGGCGAACCGCGCATCGTGCGCGTGCCCTGAACGTCAGGACTCGTAGAAGCTGAGGAACAGGTCCGCGGTCGCCACGGCCAGTTGCTTGCGCGCCCGCGCGGTCAGCACCGGCTGGCCCATCGCCACCTGCGGCCAGAAGGCGACGCCCTTGACCAGGCTCTCGAGCTGCTTGACGGCCATGGCGGCGTCGCCGGCCTTCAGCGCCCCGGCCTTCTGCGCGGCCTTGACCCAGTCGACCAGTCCGCCGTCCTTCTCGCCCATGCGCGCCACGATGCCCTGGGCGCGCTCGGGCGAGTGCAGCCCGGCGGCGATCGCGACGCGCGCGAGCGCGAGGAAGCTGTCGTCGGCCAGCATCGCGAGCTTGGCCTGCACCAGCTCCAGCAGCTGGTCGCGCACCGGGCGCCCCGGCTCGAAGGCGCGCTGCATCTGGCTGGCGCTGCTCTCCCAGAGGATGTGCAGGATCGCGGCGAACAGCTCGTCCTTGCTGGGGAAATGGTTGTAGAGCGTGCGCTTGGACACCTCGGCCCGCGCCGCCACCTTGTCGACGCTGGTGGCCTCGAAGCCGTTGGCGCGGAACTCGACGATGGCCGCCTGGACGATGGCGTCGCGCTTGCGATCGGTGAGGCGCACGGGAGTGGTCATGCACGCAACTTTACACCAAGCGGTTTACTTTTTGGTGATTCGCCACTACACTTAAAACTACACGGTGCAGTTTACTTTCAGCGCTGCACCCATCGAAAGCGAGTCCGCCATGCCCTGCCTGTCCTCGCGCGCCGCCGCGCCGTCCTCCGATGCCACGCCCTCGCCGCAACGCCGCGACGGCAAGTTCCACAACGTCGCCCCGCGCAGCTCCCCGGGCTTCAGGAAGGGGCTGGGCATCGCCTGGCGCGTGCTCACCCAGAAACCCGACACCACCGTGCCGCGGGCGCCGATTCCCGTGCAGCCGCTGGACGCCGCCACGCTGGCGGCCGCGCCCGACGCGAGCCTGTTCCGCCTGGGCCACTCCACGCTGCTGCTCAAGCTCGCCGGCGAATTCTGGCTCACCGACCCGGTGTTTTCCGAGCGCGCGTCGCCGGTGCAATGGGCCGGCCCGAAGCGCTTCCACGCGCCGCCGATCTCCATCGCCGACCTGCCGCCCATCAAGGGCGTGATCCTGTCGCACGACCACTTCGACCACCTCGACTACGCCGCGGTGCTCGAGCTCGCTCCGAAGGTGGAGATGTTCATCACGCCGCTGGGCGTGGGCGATCGCCTGGTCAAGTGGGGCATCCCGGCCGCCAAGGTGCGCCAGCTCGACTGGTGGGAGCAGACCGCGTTGGCCGGCGTGCGCCTGGTGGCCACGCCCGCGCAGCACTTCTCGGGCAGGAGCCTGCGCGACGGCAACTCCACGCTGTGGGCGTCGTGGGTGATCCTCGCCGGCGACCTGCGCGTGTTCTTCAGCGGCGACACCGGCTACCACGCCGACTTCAAGACCATCGGCGAGCGCTTCGGCCCGTTCGACGTGACCTTCATGGAGACCGGCGCCTACGATGCGCAATGGCCCGACGTGCACATGCAACCCGAGGAGACGCTGCAGGCGCACCTCGACCTGCGCGGCCGCTGGCTGATGCCGCTGCACAACGGCACCTTCGACCTCGCGATGCATGCGTGGCACGAGCCCTTCGACCGCATCCTCGCGCTGGCGCAGGCGAGCGGCGTGCAACTGGCCACCCCGGGCATGGGCGAACGCCTGTCGCTGGGGCAGCCGCAGGCCGGGCGCCGCTGGTGGCAGGACGTCGCGTCCGCCCCGCAGGGCGCCGCCAGCGCGCAGGCGGCCTGAGATGAGCCTCTCGGTCATCATCACGGGCGCCACCGGCATGGTGGGCGAAGGCGTGCTGCTCGAAGCCCTGGCCGATCCGCGCGTGGCGCGCGTGCTGGTGATCAACCGCAGGCCCGGCGGCATGTCGCACCCGAAGCTGGTCGAGGTGATCCACGCCGACTTCTTCGACCTGTCCGCGATCCAGTCGCAGCTCGCGGGCTACGACGCATGCTTCTTCTGCCTGGGCGTGTCGTCCATCGGCATGAGCGAGGCCGAGTACAAGCCCGTCACCTACGACCTCACCATCCACGTGGGCCGCACGCTCGCGCGCCTGAATCCGGACATGGCGTTCTGCTATGTCACCGGCGCGGGTACCGACGCCACGGAGCGCGGCAAGTCGATGTGGGCGCGCGTGAAGGGCGCCACCGAGAACGAGTTGCTGCGGCTTTTCCGGCGCGGCGTGATGTTCCGCCCGGGCATGATGCGCGCCACGCCGGGCCAGAAGAACCTCAGCGGCTGGTACAAGGCCATCGCCTGGATCTACCCGATCGGGCGCTGGCTGGCGCCCGGCTCCTTCTGCACGCTGCGGGAGGTGGCCCAGGCGATGATCAACGCGGCCGCCGACGGCTCGCCGAAGAAGGTGCTCGAGGTGCGCGACATCGTCGCGCTGGCGGCCACGCCTCGGCGCTGAACGCGCCGCGCAGGAGGGGCGTTCTGGACGTATGCTGTGCGTCGCCCTCGCGGGCCGACGAACACAACCCATACGCCCTGCCCATGAACGCTCCCGCCCAGCGCATCGCCCTGCCCGTCGTCCTCGTCCTGATGGGCGTGTCGGGCTGCGGCAAGACCACCGTCGCCCAGATCCTCGCCAGGCGCCTGCACTGGGCCTTCGAGGAGGGCGACGCGCTGCATCCGCCCGCCAACGTCGCGAAGATGGCCGCCGGCCATCCGCTGGACGACGCCGACCGCGCGCCGTGGCTCGCCAAGGTGGCCGACTGGGTCGACGCGCGCCTGGACGCCGGCCAGAGCGGCGTCATCACCTGCTCGGCGCTCAAGCGCTCGTACCGCGCGCTGATCGCCCGCCACGGCGCGCACGTCGAGTTCGTGTACCTGCACGGCTCGCGCGAACTGATCGCGTCGCGCCTGGCCGGCCGCCACGGCCACTTCATGCCGACCACCCTGCTGGACAGCCAGTTCGCGACGCTGGAGGAACCGGGCCCCGACGAGCCGGCGATCCGGGTCGAGATCGGCGAACCGCCCGAGGCCATCGCCGACGCCACCATGGCGGCGCTGGGCCTGACCGAGAACCTGTGAACGACTGAACAACAACGAGGAGACACGATGGCAACGCCCCCCGATCTCGCCGCCAGCGCCGCCGGCCTGGCCCCTTCCGTTCTGAACGCGCACGACACGCAAGTGCTGGTGGTGGCCGCGCTGGGCATCGCCGTCATCGTGGTGCTGATCGTGTGGCTGAAGCTGCATGCCTTCCTCGCGCTGACCGTGGGCGCACTGCTGGTGGGCGTCGGGTCGGGCATCCCGCTGGGCAAGGTCACGGCGTCGTACGAGAACGGCGTGGGCGGCGTGCTGGGCTACGTGGGCGTGCTGATCGCGCTCGGTGCGATGGTGGGCAAGCTGCTGGCCGACTCGGGCGGCGCCGACAAGGTGGTGGACACGCTGCTGCGCGGCCGCCCCGGCGCGCTGCCCTGGAAGATGGCGCTGATCGCCGCGATCATCGGCATCCCGATGTTCTTCGAGATCGGCCTGGTGCTGCTGATCCCCGTGGTGATGCTGGCGGTGCACCGCTCGCAGGGCCCGGCGATGCGCCTGGGCATTCCCGCGCTGGCCGGCCTGTCGGTGCTGCACGGCTTCATCCCGCCGCATCCCGGCCCGCTCGCTGCCATCGCGATCCTGCATGCCAACGTGGGCGTCACGCTGGCGCTGGGGCTGCTGGTGGCGCTGCCCACCGTGGCCATCGCGGGCCCCCTGTACGGGATGATCGCGTCGCGGCTGGTGCCCATCGGCGCGGCCGGCGCGGGCCTGGCGGTCACCCAGGGCGGCACGGCCAAGGCGTCCGACGATGCCAAGCCCACGCACGCGCCTTCCTTCGGCACGGTGATGGCCACGCTGCTGTTCCCGCTGGTGCTGATGCTGGCCAAGGCCGGCGCCGACATCGGCATGGACAAGGCCTCGCCGCTGCGCCCCGTGCTCGACTTCGTGGGCGACCCGGTGTTCGCGCTGCTGATGGCCGTGCTGCTGGCGATGGTCACGTTCGGCACCGCGGTGGGCTTCACCCCGGCGGTGCTCGGCAAGAAGATCGGGGCGAGCCTGATGCCGGTGGTGGGCGTGATGCTCATCGTGGGCGCGGGCGGCGGCTTCAAGCAGTCGCTGGTGGACGGCGGCACCGGCGCGGCCATCGCCAAGATCGCGCTGGCGGCCGGGCTGTCCACGCTGCTCCTGGGCTGGATCGTGGCCGTGCTCATCCGCCTGGCCACCGGCTCGGCCACCGTGGCCACCGTGACGGCCGCGGGCATCGTCGCGCCACTGGCAGCGGGGCTGGCACCGACGCAGCTGTCGCTGGTGGTGCTGGCCGTCGGCGCCGGCTCGCTGTTCTTCTCGCACGTGAACGACGCCGGGTTCTGGCTCGTCAAGGAGTACTTCGGGCTGACCGTGGGGCAGACGATCAAGACCTGGTCGATCATGGAAACGGTCATCTCCGTCGCCGGCCTCGCGCTCACCTTCGGGTTATCGCTGATACTCTGATGCCAACAAAGCACGGAATCGCGCTGGCGCCGCTCGCCGCCGATCGCGGCGCCATGTGACACTCGACAGGCACGCGAGGCCGGGTGGTTGGATGCCGGACTCGCTGCGCCAGCGACGCCCGGATCCCTCCGCCCGGGCAAACAATATCGACGCTTCGACGTCGAAGAGGCTCGTTTGGTGACCGTTTCCCGCGAACAGCCCGGACCACCGGGCCAGACCGGGTCGCGCCTGTTGCGCGACCGCCGCCTCGTCCAGGCCACCTGGGCCTCCTGCGTCGCCATCTCGGCGTCGGCCATTCCCGACATCTGGTCGGAGCGCTGGCGCAACCTGCCACCGTTGCTGGTGGGCCTGGCGGCGATGGGCGTGGTGCTGGCCATGGTGCGCAGCGGCCGCCGCAACGGCGCGGTGGCCATGATGCTGTCCTCGCTGTTCGGCATGGTGTGCCTGCTGATGTGGCAGAACGGCGGCCTGCGCGACACCTCGCTGCTCGCGTTCCCCTGCATGCTGGTGTTCGCCGCGATGCTGGGCACGCGGCGGCTGTACTTCGGCCTGTTCGCCGCGATGATGGCCATGATCGCGCTGCTGCTGGTGGTCAACACCAACGGCTGGCACGTGAACCGCCTGCCGCCGCTGTCGTACAACACCTTCATCGACCTGGTGGCGGTGCTGTTCGTCACCAGCGTGATCGCCTGGCTGATGGCCAGCGACATGCACACCGCGCTCGATGCCGTGCACGCGCAGAACGAACAGATGACCGCCGCGCAGCAGCGCATGGAGATCATGGCCACGCACGACGCGCTCACGGGCCTGCCCAACCGCAGCCTCGCGCGCGACCGCTTCGAGCAGGCCGCCGCGTCCGCGCGGCGCGGCGATCGCAGCGTGGCGATGCTGTACCTCGATCTCGACAACTTCAAGAACGTCAACGACACGCTGGGCCACAGCTCCGGCGACACGCTGCTCAAGCTGGTCAGCGCACGCCTCGAGGGGCTGCTGCGCAACGCCGACACCGTCGCGCGCCTGGGCGGCGACGAGTTCCTGCTGGTGGTGCCCGAGGTGCACGACGGCGCGGCCGTGGCCGAGATCGCCAACAAGGTCGTCACCGGGCTGATGGCCCCGTTCGACGTCATCGGCATGGAGATCTTCGCCGGTTGCTCGCTGGGCATCACGATGTTCCCCGCCGACGGCGCCGACTTCGACAGCCTGCTGAAGAAGGCCGACATCGCGATGTACCGCGCCAAGGAATCCGGCCGCAACGCCTTCCGCTTCTGGGACGGCGAGATGAACGCCAGCGTCGTCGAGCACGTGGAGCTGCTGTCGGCGATGCGCAGCGCCATCGCGCACCAGGACTTCACGCTGTCGTACCAGCCGCAGTTCGACCTGCGCACGGGCCGCCTGATCGGCGCCGAGGCGCTGATCCGCTGGAACCACGCGCAGATGGGCAACATCTCGCCGGTGCGCTTCATCCCGCTGGCCGAACGCTCCGGCCTGATCATCCCGATCGGCGACTGGGTGCTGCAGGAGGCCTGCGCGCAGGCCCAGCGCTGGCGCGCCGCCGGCTGGACGGACCTCACCATCTCGGTCAACGTGTCGCCGGTGCAGTTCAAGCGCGGCAGCGTGGAGACCTCGGTGGCGCAGGCCCTGGCCGACTCGGGCCTGCCCAGCGTCAACCTGGAACTGGAGCTCACCGAGTCGCTGCTGATCCAGGACTCGCTCGCGCTCGCCGAAAGCCTGGCCAGCCTGCGCCGCATGGGCGTGCGCTTCGCCATCGACGACTTCGGCACCGGCTACTCGAACCTGGCCTACCTGAAGCGCTTCGAGGTGGAGCGCCTGAAGATCGACCAGACCTTCGTGCGCCGGCTCACCGACGACGTGCAGGACCAGGCCATCGTGCGCGCCATCGTGCAGATGGCGTCGAGCCTGAACCTGTTCACCGTGGCCGAAGGCGTGGAGGACGGCGCGACGCTGGCCCTGCTGGGCGACCTCGGCTGCCAGCAGGGGCAAGGATTCCACTGGTCGCCGGCGGTGCCGGCGGCGGAGTTCGAGGTGTTCCTGCGCAAGTAGCGGCGCCGCGGGAATCCGGGGCGCTCAATTCGCGGGACCCTGCTTGTGTCGTCCGGGGCGCGGAGCGGCCGATCGCGCATGCCCCCTTGAGGATAGGCGCCCCCCTGCCTTGAAGACCTTCCGCGCATCGCCCTATCCCCCCGGCGATAGCGGCGGCGAAAAGCCTTTGCATCGGTATCGAGTGCCGGCATGCTCGCATCACCTCGAACCTGTTCTGCGGTGAAACATCGATGCATCAACTTCGTCAACCTTACCTCCTGTTCCTCGGAGACGCCCAAGTCAAGTCGGACGCCAAGACCGCGTTCGGCCTGCGCGACTGGTCGCCACGCCAGGTCGTGGGCGAATTCGCCTTGCCCCAGGCAACCGTCTCGCTCGGACTGCCGGTGCTGTCGCCCCGCGAGGCCCGCGAGCGCGGTGCCGGCTCGCTTGTCATCGGAGTCGCCCCCGTGGGCGGTCAACTGCCGACGCACTGGCTCGACGCCATCGAGGCCGCCATCGAAGCGGGCCTGGACATCGTCAGCGGCCTGCACACGCGGCTGGGCTCCATCGAACGCCTGGCCGCGGCCGCGCGTCGCTGCGACGTGCGCCTTGTCGACGTTCGCCACAGTGACACGCCGTTCCCCGCGGGCACCGGGCGCAAGCGCAGCGGCAAGCGCGTGCTCACGGTGGGCACCGACTGCGCCCTCGGCAAGAAGTACACCGCCCTCGCCCTGGCACACGACCTGCAACGACGTGGCGTGGCGTCCACCTTCCGGGCAACAGGCCAGACCGGCATCCTGATCACCGGCGCCGGGATCGCCATCGATGCAGTGATCTCCGACTTCATTGCCGGGGCCGCCGAGCAGCTGTCGCCTGACAACGCGCCTGACCACTGGGACGTGATCGAAGGCCAGGGCGCGCTGTTCCACCCCGCCTACGCCGGCGTGACGCTGGGCCTGCTGCACGGCTCGCAACCCGACGCGATCGTGCTGTGCCACGATCCTGCGCGCACCACGATCGAAGGCTATCCCGATTTTCCGATTCCCGAGCTGGAAGCCGCCATCGCCCAGTATCTGCAAGCCGGACGCCTGACCAACCGGGCGATCCGCTGCGTGGGCATCAGCATCAATTCGTCGACACTGAGCGATGCCGAATGGTCCGCCTACGCGCGCAGCGTGCGCGAACGGGTGCACCTGCCGGTAGTGGACCCGCTTCGTGGGGGCGTGCAGGCGCTGGCTGACGTCCTGCTCGCATCATGATCGCGGTAACGACCGCCATCGAGGATTGGGCGCTGATCGAGCCCTTCGAGATCGCCGGAAAGTCCTATTCGGCGCAGAGCGTCATCGTCGTGACGCTGAAGGACGCCGAAGGCCGCATCGGCAGGGGCGAGGCTGCCGGCGTCGACTATGACGGCGAGACGCCGGCCAGCATGGTTGCCCAGGTCGAGTCGGTGGCAGATCGGTTCGAGCCGTCGCTGAACTACCAGGCACTCCAGGACCTGCTGCCGAAGGGCGGTGCACGCAACGCGCTTGATTGCGCACTGCACGACCTGCGTGCCAAGCAGACGGGTGTTCCCGCCTGGCGGACGGCCGGCTTCCGGACTCTCGCGCCGCTGACGACAACCTTGACGCTGGGGCTGTGCGACGAAGCGGCGCTGCGGCGCAAGGCGCGCGCCTCGCGCAACTTCCCGCTGCTGAAGCTGAAGGTGGACGCCGAGCGGCATCTCGATGTCGTGCGCATCGTGCGCGAGGAGCACCCCACGGCGCGCCTGTTGATCGACGCCAACGGTGCATGGTCACGCGAGCTGCTCGAGCGCCTGATTCCGCCATTGGCCGAACTGGGAGTTCAACTGATCGAGCAACCGCTTGCGCAGGGCGACGAAGCGGCGCTGGACGGCCTGCGCACGCCGATTCCGCTGGCGGCCGACGAATCGTGCCGTGACGTCGCCTCGCTGCCGCACTTGTTGCGCCGCTATCAGTTCGTCAACATCAAGCTGGACAAGTGCGGGGGTCTCACGCAGGGGCTCGTGCTGGCACGCGAGGCCGCGCGCATGGGCTTCGGGTTGATGGTGGGCAACATGTGCGGTACGTCGCTCGCGATGGCGCCGGCCTTTCTCATCGGCCAGGTCTGCAGCTACGTGGACCTCGACGGTCCCTTGCTTCAACTGGAAGATCGCAACCACCCGATGGCGTGCCACGACGGGCTGCTCCAGCCACCCGGCGCGCTCTTGTGGGGCTGACGCGGGTTTGCGCATGCGCAGCCTTGCATTGCCCTCAGGGAAACAACGGCCCATCGCCCGGCTTGGGGGCCTTGCTCTGATAGGCCTGCAAGGGATCCGACTCACCTGCCGACTCGGGCGTCGCGAACGGAATGCACTTGATGAACAGGGAGAACAACTCTGCCTGCGAGCCGATGTCGAGCTTGCGATGAATGTTCTTGCGATGGTTCTTGATCGTGCCTTCGACCGTGTTCAGCCGTTCCGAGGTCAGCGCGGACGAATAGCCGCTGAGCATGTAGAACAGCACCTCGCGTTCCCGTCGGGTGAGGAGCGAGCTGCCGAAGTTGTCGATGGTGCTCTGCACCTTTCGATGCATCAGCGTGTCGACGTCGGGCGTGTTGCTGCGCTTCGTCAGATCGTGGTGGCGCGAGGACGCGGCGATGACGTAAGGCAGCACCAACTGAAGCGCCACGATGTCGGCGGGCTGGAATTCGGGCCTGCGGCGACTGCGTTCCAGGAAAAAGACCAGGGCGACGTCGTCGTCGATGCGCCACATCAGGTCGAGGGAATCCGACAAGCCGGTCTGCGAGTAGAAGACGCGGTGATATTCGCTCTCGAAGAAGTCATCGGGCGCCACGTCACGCAGCCAATAGACGCCGCTGCGTGCGCCGCGGAGGAAGGATTGGTACGACGGATCGAGCACGTAGGGGCCATCGAGATAACGCTCCGCCGGCACAGTGCGTTCGGCCGGGTCGAAACGATGCAACACGCGTCGCGGCGGCTGCTTCCGGAAGTAGAACATGACGCCCCCCGCGTCCACCGCGCAGGTCGTGCCCAGGAAATCGAAAACGGTCTCGAAGAACTCCGGGTGTCCGATGGCCTGAATCGTCTTGGCCAGTGCCTCGACCATGGTGCTGTCCAGATGCAGACCGGTGCGCGGGGAATGCGTCATGTCGATGGCAAAAGTAGTATTGACCGATCAGCGAGAGATTGTCTTGATTGAATGGCAATCCATCCGCCACGTGCCAATCATAAGTCAAAGCCCCGATGATTGAAAGCGCTGCGCCGTCATTCGGTGTTGTATCGATATTCCGATCCTGGCGCCTGAAAAAGGCCCGAAGCGACCTTGACACGCTCCTGTTCCCAAAGGCATTCAATATGATTCAGACGCTGAGCCAAAAACTCTTCCGGACCAAGCCGGTCGAAGACATGTCGGGAGAGCCACATTCCGACGGCAAGGCTCTCGAACGCTCGCTCGGGGTATTTTCGCTGACCATGATCGGGGTCGGCGGGACGATCGGCACGGGCATATTCTTCACGATGGTGGAAGCAGTGCCCAAAGCAGGCCCCTCGGTTATCCTGTCCTTCCTGATGGCTGCATTGACCGCGGGACTGACTGCCCTGTGCTATGCGGAACTGTCGTTTCGCATACCTGCGACCGGTTCCTCCTATTCGTTCGCCTACGCCTCGCTCGGTGAATTCGCGGCATTTTCGATGGCGGCTTGCCTGCTTCTTGAATATGGTTTGGCTGCCAGCGCAACGGCGATCGGATGGTCCGATTATTTGAACAATTTTCTTGCCAACTCGACGGGGTGGCAGATTCCAGCCGCATTGCGCTCGCCCATGTTCGTCGCTGGCGTGAATGGCGCCGAATTCCATGCGGATCGAATAAACGCTCCCCCCATCGTGCTTGTCGTGCTGTGCGGCTTTCTGCTGATTCGAGGGACGAAAGAATCCGCGACTGTCAACACCGCGATGGTGATCGTCAAGCTGATCATCCTGCTATTTTTCATAGCAGTTGCATTCTATGGATTTGACTCAAAGAACTTCTTCCCGTTCTTCAATCCGGACTACAGCAAAGGCTATGGCGGCATGGCGGGAGTCACCGCCGCCGCTGGAACAGTATTCTTCTCATACATTGGCCTCGACACCGTTGCAACGGCGGGCGCAGAAGTCAATAATCCCAAGAAAAATGTTCCGATTGCCATTCTTGCGGCTCTCGGGATAGTCACCGTCTTTTACCTGCTGGTCGCTGTGGCCGCCGTTGGTGCCCAGGAAGCTTCGAAATTTCGTGGCCAGGAAGCCGGTTTGGCGGTCATTCTGCAACAGGTCACTGGCAAAGCGTGGCCCGCGTTGTTACTGTCTGCCGGGGCGGTCATTTCTGTATTCAGCGTGACGCTGGTGACCATTTATGGGCAGACCCGCATACTGCATTCCATCAGTCGTGACGGGTTGATTCCCAGGATCTTTCAGAAGGTCAACGAACGTACCAAGACACCGGTCATCAATACCTTGATCGTGTGCGTAGCCGCCGGAATTGTTGCCGGCACGGTGGATTCCAACTTCCTGTGGGATATGGTCAGCATGGGCACGCTGACCGCTTTCATCGTCGTGTCGGTTGCAGTTCCAGTCATGCGTCGGAAAGAAGGAAGCACTTCAGCGGACGGTGGTTTTCGGGTGCCATTTGGACCTTATGTCGTGCCCGCGTTGAGTGTATTCAGCTGCGCCTTCATCATGAAGGATCTGTCAGCGATGACTTTTCGGGTCTTCTTTCTGTGGATGTTCGCCGCTCTCTTGGTCTACTTCGTATACGGCTTGCGCAACTCCCGCCTCAACACGAACCTGGACCGCGGGGACTAGAAGCCCGGGAACGACGCGCCGTCGGGCGGCTCACGCGATCGTGAGCATGGTGGCCGAGTCGAGCGAACACGGTCGCGCCAACGCTGCACGGGACGCTGACGATCGGGCCTGACCCGCGCGCGCGAGACCGTCGGTGAGTCGACGTTGGAGGGCGACGACCGGGTGTTGCGGGCTCGGTGTCATCGCAGGTCGCTGGCGTGCTGTCCCGTGCCCTGAACGCAGTCTGCTGAAGCAGCAGTCCGAACCACCCCATGAGGCCGAGGTCGCAATGGCCCGGGCCGCAAAGTCGTGCGGGTGGATGGAGAAGATCACGGTTGCCGGACCCTTGCGTCGTTGCGGTCCCGCCCCTGATTCCGCCTGCCGTCTACCCCGTCTTTCAGGTGGCTCGCCGATGCGTGCATGGCGCACGGGATCTGTGCGTGCACGCCCCGAATTGGGCGCTTGGGCTGCGCACTCGCGCCACCAGGGACAGCGCCCGGAGGGACAAGCTCACGGAATCTGTGGCGCGGGAACAAGCGTCCTATCCCCTTGGGAATAGACACGCCGGAGCGCTCTTCCTTTCATGAAAGATCGCCTGCATGCTTGCTGCATCTCATGTGAATTCAAGGCGGTCAGCGCGTGATGTCATCCCCCTCAACCGATGCAGCCAGGCCGACAGCCCGGCGCTTCCGTGCACTGGTTCTGGCGCGCACATGCCGGCCGATCGCGTACGTCAGCCTTCATGTTGGCGGCAACGCATTCGGGCGAGCAGGAGAGATTGACGCGTAGATCGCAGCAAGAGCGGTCCGCTGCGCCTGGCCGAGGCATTCACGCGTCCCCCCGAGAGTGGCGCGTTCGATACCGGCCGCGCTGCCGACGCTCCGCCTCGTGTACCGGGCGGCGGCAATGCGTGGGCTGTCGAGGCCGGCGATCCACATGACTTGAGAACTTGTCCACCGTTGCCCGCCATGAACTTCACGTATCCGAGATTTCGTTAGCCACCAACCAACAGGAGGGACGTCATGTCCAGAATGATTTCTATCGCCGGTGTTGCATCAGGCTTGGCCTGTCTCGCGCCCTTGAGCGCTCTCGCGCAGGCCGCAGCCGCCGCTGTCGCGCCGGCGTCCGCGGCCAGCGCGGCGGCTCCGGTCGAAATCGCGCGCGTGGTCATCACGGCGCAATACCGCAAGGAAGATATCAAGGAGGTGCCCGTTGCCATCTCCGTACTGAACGCGGAGCAACTGAAGGCGCAACAGATCGGCTCCGTCGAGGACGTCACCCGCAATATCCCCAACATCTCCTTCAGCGACACCGGCGGCCCCGGCCTGGGCACCGTCGAAATTCGCGGCGTCAGTTCGCAGGCGGGATCGGCGACGGTCAGCGTCTACCTCGACGACGTTTCGCTGGCGACGCGCAATCTCTACAGCCAGGGCACCGCGGAGCCGCGCTTCTTCGACCTCGACAACGTCGAAGTCCTGCGCGGCCCGCAAGGCACGCTGTATGGCGCGAGCTCGCTGGGTGGCACGATCAAGTTCATCAGCAATCAGCCGGACCTGAAGAACTTCTCGGGTTCCACGACCGAGACGGTGTCCCACACTCAGCGCGGCGGCATGAACTACGAGGCGCAGGGCGTGCTCAACGTGCCGTTGTCGAAGAACGTGGCCGCGCTGCGCATCGGCGTCGAACGCGGTCACGAGAGCGGCTATATCGACCAGGTCGACCAGAACACCGGGCAAGTACTCGCCAAGGACATCAACAGCGACAACTACACCGTCGTGAAGATGGCCTTGAAGACCGATTTCGGGCATGGCTGGAGTCTCACGCCGGCGCTGTTTTCGCAAGAGACCAATACCGCCGACACCGACGCCACCTATCTCAACAACCAGAGCGGTGCATCGTTGCCGATCTTCGAGACCAGCAAGACCTTGCGCGAGCCGGGACACGACCTGCTGGTCGTTCCCAGCGCCACCTTGACGGGCGTCACGGACCTTGGAACCTTCACGGGCGTGCTGAGCGGCTACAAGCGGCGCTTCAACCGCGTCCAGGACAGCACGGTGATCGACGACGTCAGCACGTACCTCGTGGTCCCGAATCCGACGCTTCAGGCCGAGTTGCACGCGCTCTCGACGGCCACGGACCTGCACAACAAGATCGACCAGACCTCGCTCGAACTGCGGATGACGTCCAAGGACTACGACCCGAAAGGCAGCAATCCGTTCAGCTGGGTCGCGGGCTTCTACCTGTCCGACGCATTGACGCAGGTGTTCGACGATGAACCGATGTTCGGCGTCGACGCGGTCTTCGCCAACGCAGGCGTCAATCCGGGTGACCCCAACCAGCTCAGTGGCGGATTCCCGAACGACTTCCCCAACGACAGCTCCTACTACAGCTATCGCCACTATCACGACAAGCAAGTCTCCGGCTTCGGGGAACTGACCTACCACTTCACGCCGAAGTTGGCCGCAACGGTGGGCCTTCGCGAACTGTCCGCGTCGCAGCACTTCACTCGCCAGGGCGGCAACTACTGGAACAGTGCCGACAACAGCGCGGTCATCGACTCATCCGCGTCGGCCACGACGCCCAGCTTCAAGGTCGACTGGGAGCTCGATCCGTCGACGTCGGTCTACGCCAACGCGACCAAGGGCTTCCGCCTCGGCGGCGCAAACCGTCCGGTTCCGGACAATGCGGCGGTCGAAGCGAACCTGGCCAAGTTCAACCTGGTCTACAGCGATATTCCCGCCAGCTACAAACCGGACTCGGTGTGGAGCTACGAGCTCGGCAGCAAGTCCGATTTCCTCAGGCGCACCCTGACCTTGAACCTGTCCGTCTTCTACCTCAAGTGGAAGAACATCCAGCAGGATCTCAACTTGTCCGACGCCGGCTTCGACTTCGAGCTCAATGGCGGAGACGCGACCAGCTACGGCATGGAGGCCGAACTGAAAGCCCGCGTCACCCAGCAATTGACATTGTCCGCCTCGGCCGGCGTGACGCACGCCACGTTCTCGGCCGACCAGCTGGCGTTCGGTACGAACGCGGATGGCCTCGCCAACGCCCCCAAGGGCGCCATGCTGCCGGGCGTGCCCAAGGGCAGTGCCAGCCTGGGGGCCGACTACCATTGGGCGGTCGGCGATGCGGCGAGCGCCTTTCTGCGCGGCAACGAACAATGGACCGGCTACAGCCATGGCATCGTCTTCGCGAGCTCTGCCGACTACAGCCGCAAGGCCTACTACACCACCGATCTGAGTGGCGGCATCAGCCTCGACAAGTGGGAGTTCACGGCATTCATCAAGAACGCCAACAACGATCACACGGCGATCCAGCACCCGAACGTCCAGGGCATCGACGAGGCTTACTACCTGCGCCCGCGCACCCTCGGTATTTCCGGCAACTACGAGTTCTAGGCGACTATCACGGCGTCGCGCGGGGCGCCGCGTCCGACTGATTTGTGTCGCGGTTCGTCGCCGGCTTGGCACCGGTGCCGCGGATCTGGATCAGTTGCTGCAGCAGGTCGAACCAGAACGGCGCGCCGAAGACGGCGGCGGATGCCGTGATGGCGACGCCCAGGACCCACCACAGGTAGAAAAGGAACTCTCCCATCGGATCGACCGGCACGATCCGGTGGCCGCCCCAGCCCACCGGCAGGGTGTTGAGCGTCTTCATCAATTCGTCGGCCGACAGGGCGCCCGGCTGGGGCGTGCCGCCCTGGATCTGCCGGCCCTCCGACGCCGCGGCGGCGATCAGTTGCGTCGATGCGGGCGAGGCGATCGCGGCCGACAATTCCGGGCGCTGCCAGAGCTGGTCCAGTACATGGAACGCATCGATGTTGAGGCCCGCCGCAGTGAACAGCGCGATCACGAAGGTGCCGACCTGGGCCCGGCGCTTGTAGCTTCCCGACAGCCGGTCCATGGCGTTGTCGAACCAGTTGGCGACGGCGTCGCTGAACTTGTCGACGTCGCCCCTGGCGCGTGCGTAGAAGCCCTGCAGGGCCTGGCGCAACTGGGGATCGTCCACCGCGGCGATGTCGCCCTTCAGGTCATCGTCCGCTTCAGGCGCCGTCCGGATGATGTCGATCAGGGCGTGCGCGAAGTCCCTGGACGCGATGTAGGCGGGGAGCTGGCGCCGGGTCGCCCAGTCGGGCGTCGTCGTCTTCACGTCGCCGGCCGTCGCGGGACGCTGGGCGGGTGCCGGCGCGGCGTCGGCGGGCGCGGTCGCCGCGACGGGCGGCATCACCAGCGACATCGGGTCGATCAGCGCATGGTCGTACAGCGACTTGACGAGGCCCGTGCCGTCCGGGTCGTTGAGCAGCTTCTGGATGCCGGCCAGCAAGGTCTTGTGGCGCAGCTTCAGGAACGACGCCAGGGCCTCGTTGATCGAGCTGACGAACAGCGCCACGCTGGCGAAGCAGAACACCAGGCCGATGATGACGTCGAGGATCGAACTGTTGAACATGGGCCTTCCTGGCTGCCGAGTTCGAGCAGTGTCGAAACGAGGGGCGGCCAAGTCAAGGCCGCACCCCTACAAAGCGATCCCGCCGGGCCGCGGGCTAAGCCGGATCGCAGGCCAGGTGCGTCGCCTGGATCAGGCAGCGGCGCAGGCGCTGGCCGGTGGGCGACCACTCGGTCATCTGCCACGCGTCGTCCACGCGGTCCAGCGTGGCGAAGCCGAAGCCTCGCTGCGTCTCGAAATGCGAGAGCACGGCGCCGGGCGCCACCACCGTCCGGGCCGCGGAGTCGGGATCGACGTGGCCCTCCATGGCCGAGCCGCCATTGCCGGTCAGGATCTCGGCCGGATGTCCGCTCGAGAAATCGAGCACCTCGAACTGGTGGACATGGCCGTTGACGACCAGGTCGACGCCCGCGGGATACAGGCGCGCCGGATTGCGCGCGGCCAGCACCGAGATCAGGCCCGCGGTGCCTGGCTTGGCCTTGCCGTCGGGACTGACGCCGAACGCGAGGGCCGGATGATGGTTGACGAAGATGCTGTGCGGCTTCGCGCGCGCCAGCGCGTCGACTTCGTCCATCAGCTTCGAATAGCGCTGGAAGGCCGGCGCATCGCTGCGATAGGGCTTGGCGGACACCGCGGCCGAATCGAAGATGATCAGTTGCGTCTGCGCGTCGAGGGGCACGGCGTACGGATGCGTGAAGTCCGCTTCGGTATCGTCGGCCGGCGCGACGCACGACAGGCTGCTCGAGTAGTCGGTCGCCGCGAGGAAGCGGAACCAGCCCAGTCCTGCCCGGTTGCAGGCCTCGTGGTTGCCGCGCGCGATCACCCACGGCGCGCTCGCCCGCAAGGTCGCGGTCGGCGCAAAGAAGTCCGCCATCCAGACATCCCCGCCGTACCCCCACGGGCTTGCCGCACAGCCGGCGCGATCGGCGGGACACGGGCTCTCGCGATAGTGCAGATCGCCCACGTGGACGACGAGGTCGGGATGCATGGACGCGGCCGTGGCGTTCACGGTCGCGAAGGGCCACGCCTGCGGATCCAGGCAGTCCTGGAAGGCGTCATCGGCGGCCTTCATGCGGCAACCCGAGTCGCCCATCAGCACCAGGTGATGCAGCTCCGCGCGCGGCACCGGAAGAACGAATCGGGCCACGCGCAGGCGAGTCGCCTTCGCGGGAACCGCGATTTCGCATGACCTCGCGTCGAACACCGCCGGCTTCGAATCCTCGCCGTCCGCCTTGCCACGCGGGGCGACGATGCCGGGGGCCGCGCGCTCGGCTAGCGGCAGCTCGCCACCGTCCCACTGCAGCGAGGGGCAGTCGTGCGACGTCGTCAGCGCCCGCACTTCCCAGCCGTGGGTGCTGCTGTACTGGACCCAGGCCGCCTGCACCGACGCGTCGGCCGAAGCGGAAACCTCGCGCGATGGCCCGGCGCAGCCGGCAGCTCCAACGACCAGGGACAAGGCGATCAAGCAACGGACGGCACGCTTCAAGACTGTTCCGGACCAGGGCCCGTCTCCAGGACAAAAGCGCTCGACTGTAGGCATCGATTGTGATGACTTCGTGACACGGGGCCGGCCACGCGTCGTCCCGCTGCCATCGAACTGTCACATGAAACCTCGACACTGCCCGGCACCGGCATTGCCGCCCTTTCAACCCAAGCCCTCGAAGACGCCATGACAGCGTTTGCAACCTATCCGCCGCAAGGCGCGTCGCCGCGCGTTCGCTGGCAGGCGCTCGGCATGGCCGCGGCCATAGAGATCGCGATCGTCGCGGCGGTGCTCGTCGGCGCGGCGCAGCATGTCCGGCATGAGGAGGCCGTCGTCATGACGATGGCGCTCACGACGCCGGCGCCCGTCGCGCTTCCATCGCCGCCGAAGCCGGATATCCCGCCGCCTCGCGCCAAGGCCGTGCCGGTGCCGCAGCTCGAGCTGCCCATGCTGCAGGAGCCGGTGCAGCCGACGCCGGCCGTGCCGCCGACGCAGGGGGTGACGCGCGACGTCGAGAAGGACACGCCCGTGATCGTGGCCCACGTGCCGCCGCCGCCTCCCCAGGCGGCCTCGGCGCCGCTGTCGGCCGACTACATCGCGAAGATGCAGGCCGCCGTCCAGGCCGCGTTCGAATACCCGATGGCCGCGAAGGCGCAGGACTTCAAGGGGCGCGCGCGCGTCGCCTTCAGCCTGATCGACACCCATCCGAGCGGGGCACGGGTCATCGTCAGCAGCGGCATGACCATCGTCGACAAGGCCGCACTGAGGGCCGTCGAGGTCGCCAGCTACCCGCCGGCGCCCGATGGCCTGAGCCACGGCGACCGGGTCTTCGAGGTCTGGGCCGGCTACGTCGACTGACTCGCGCCGACGATAGTCGCGCCTACAAGTTGGCGGTCAGGCGGGCCAGCGTCTGTGGCTCGTGCGTGTTGACCAGGTACAGCACGCGCGTGGCCGGATCGTTGGTGGAGGCCGCGTTGCTGCCCTCGATGAAGCCCGTGTGGCCGGCATCGCGGAACGTCCCTCCGAGCCACATCGCGTTGCTGGTGGACAGCGTGCCGATGGTCGCGCCCGGCTGGTTGGTGGCGGTGGGGATCGCCACGATCGTGCCGCCGCTGACGCCGTCGACCGTCCAGGCATAGCCCGTCGTCGGGTTGGTGGCCGCCACGCGCGTGAGGCCCTGCACCTGCAGCACGGTCACGTAGGGCGTGGCGGTGGTGGTGGTGTCGTCGGGCCAGGGCTGTTCCTCGCCCCCGCTCGCGAACGTGGAGTTGGCCAGGGGCGCCTGGATCACGGTGCCGTCCAGGCCCGTGATGCCCGAGGACGTGCCGGTGCGCGTGACCGTCTTCGCGGTGGAGTCCGTGACGCTGTCCCAGGTGGTGTAGTAGACCGTGGTGGCCGTCGCCGTGAACGTGCCGCCGTTGACGCTGCTGGAGGCCACGGTGAACGGGCTGCCGCCGGACTGCGCGATCGCGCGCACCGTGTACGTGGGCGCGGACTCGCCCCACACGAGGTTGGTGCCGCCCACCGGGAAGGCCAGGCCATCGATGTGCGCGGCCTCGGTGGCCACGAGCGATGCCGGCGCAGAGCCGTCGGCGGGAATCGACGAGATGCTGGCCGACTCGGGCGTGCCGCCGCTGGCCGCGGTGTTCACCGCCACGTACAGCGCGGCGGGCGAGGCCGCGAAGCTGGCGCCGTTGGCGGTGGGCGTCCAGCCGGGAATGGTCAACAGCGGCGCCGAGGTCGACGCGCTCGCGTAGTTCACGCTCACGACGTTGCCGTCGACGAGGAACAGTTGCGACGTGGGGTAGCCCTGCGTGGTGCCCACGGGCAGCGCGATCGCCACGCCGATGGGGCTCGCGAACGTGCCCAGCGTCACCGGGTTGGCGAAGTTGTTGTCCACGAGCACCAGTTGCGCGCCGCTCTTGATCACGAAGCCGGTGATGCCGCCGGTGGCCGAGCGCACCGTGGCCACGGGCATGGCCGACACGGTGACCGGCGCATCGGTGGGCGACATGCCGGTGCGCACCAGGTGCACGACGTCGTCGGCGGTGTCGCAGACGCCGTCGGCGCCCGGCAGGCGATAGAAGTAGGCCGAGTTGACCGGGTTCTGCAGGTCGGCGGCGAAGTAGACGCCGGCGTAGTCGGTGTCGGCGCCCGTCACCTGCGTGCCGCTGAGCGAGCAGGTGTCGTCGACGGTGGCAGCCGTCTCGCTGGAGACCTGCTGGCTCTGCGGCGCGCCGTACGACGTGAGGTCGAGCGCGCGGATGTGGCCATCGCTGGTCTTCCAGATCTCGACGCCTGCCGGCTGCATCAGGTCCTGGCCGTTCAGGAAGTCGATCGTGCCGTGCAGCGCCTGGCGCTTGCCGGCGTAGCTGCCGGTGCTGGCCACCGCGAACGCGCCGGTGTCGGAATCGGCCCAGGCGGCGAACACGCCGGTGGTGCCCACGAAGCTGATCAGCTCGTCGCCGCCACCGCCGTCCCCATATCCATACCCGTCGCGGTATCCACCTCCGCAACCGGCCAGGAAGGTGGTGGTGGCCGCGCCCAGCGCGACCCAGGACATGATTCGCCGCATGATGGATGTCTCCGTGTTGAATTGGGACAGCAAGGCACGGGCCCGCTGTCGAGCGGCCGCACGCGCCTGCTCGAGCAGGAGAAGCACCACGCCTGGCTCGGATGACCGTTCAACGGTCGCCATCCACCGGGCGATGACGCCGGACGACTGAGCGCGACCTGAAAATTGTTGTGCGCTTGTAAACCCGCGCGCTGCTCGACCGCTTCAACGCACGAGCGTCTCGCGCAGGCGCGCCAGCGCGTCGGCGAAGCGTGCGATCTCGAAGTGCTGCGGGTCGTCGTGCGCGTCCGCCATGCCTTCGTCGATCGCAGCATGGAACGCGGGCACCAGCCAGTCGCCGCGCCGCGCGCTGGCCGCCGCGTAGAGCAGCGCCATCTGCGCATACTGCGCGTCGGTGAAGCCGGGCGTGGGCGCGATGAGGTCGTTGCGCGCGCTGCCGGCCGGATCGCGCCGGCGCGGCTGCGCGAGCTCCACGTGCAGGAACAGGCCGCGCGAGGCCACGCCGACAAGGCGGTTCTCCAGTTGCGTCGCGCGCCAGGGCACGCGGAAGTCGTGGCCTTGCAGCGTTTCGCCCAGGCGGTTGATGAACACGTGCGCGACGGCATCGGGCCCGGCGAAGCGCTTCAGGTCGTTCAGCGCCGGATCGTCGTCCGCAGGGAACGTGGCGACGTCGCCCAGCCAGGGCACGCTGGTGTCGTGCAGCACGAAGTAGCGCGCGAGCGGCGCCTCGGAATCGCCGTCGCGCGCATGCGAGAGCGGCGCATCGAGCGATCCGCCGACGGCCGCGTCGCCGATGTGGCGTTGCGCCAGGTAGCGCTGCAACTGCGGCTTCAGGTCGCCCGCGGTCCGTCCGATCAACGCCTCGAGCGACGGCGGCAGCGCCGCCGGCTGCCGCGACAGCAGGCCGCCGGTCGCCACCGGCCGCAACAGGCAACGCGCCTGCGCCAGGGCATCGCCCGAGAAGGACAGCGTGGTCGCGTCGAAGCCGCACGGACCCAGCAACTGCGTCACCTCGACCACGCGGCCGGGCGTCGCGCAGGCCGAGAGCGCGAGGGTCGCGAGGGCGGCGAATCGGCGGGCCGTAAGCGTCCTGGGCATGGCCGATTGTCGACCACGCTCGGCAAAGGCCCCCCGCCCCAAGACGGGGCGCGCGCCCTGCTGTTCTCGTGGCCCCGGCCTTGCTTGTGCCATTCGCCGCCATCCGGCGGTGTCCCGCATAGGAGCAGACATGCACAGCGTCCCCTTCTGGAACAAGACCGCCTTCGCCCTCGCCTTCCTGTCCGCGGTCACCGTGGCCAGCGCCCAGGGCGGCATCACGGAGGCACCGGACAAGACCCGCGGCGCCACCAAGGAGCCGGCCAGCGGCGCCATGATGGCGGGCCCGTCGACGACCACCATCGCCCCCAAGAAGACGCACAAGGCGATCGCCAAGGCGAAGGCGGCGTCCGCGGCGGCCTCTCACTAAGCGGGCGACGGCGGCCCCGGCGCCGCGCAGTTCGCGCGGTGCTCGGCCCAGTAGGCGACGTTGCCCACGACGACGATCGAGCCGGAGACGATGGCACTGGCCGCCGACACGCCCAGGACGATCGCCGCGCACGCCCCGTCGCCGCAGCGACCGATCGCATTCACCTGCACCGGCTGCAGTTCCATGTGGTGCGTGACGACGCGGCAGTCGGGGTCGTAGCCATCCACGGTCACCGGCACCATCACGCAGCCGCACAGGGACGGTACCGCCAGGACGGCGAGCAGGCGAAGCGTCTTCATGCGCGACAGTATCACCGCCGCGCCACGGCCTCGGCGCGCCAGGCCGACGGCGCCGCGCCCGTCTCGCGCTCGAAGAAGCGCGTGAAGTAGCCGGCGTCGGAAAAGCCCAGCTTGTAGGCGATGTGCTTGATGCTCAGCGTGGTGTAGGCCAGCTCGCGCTGCGCCTCCAGGCACAGCCGTGCGTGCAGCACGGCCAGCGCGGGGTGGCCCAGCACGGCGCGGCAGACGCGGTTCAGCTGCGTGGTGGTGATGCCGATCTCGGCGGCGAAGGCACCCAGCGAAGGCTGGTCGCGGAAGCGCTCGTCCACCAGCGCCCGGAAACGCTGGACGTGCGCCATCGAGCGGTCGCCGACGCCGGGCGCGGCGGTGGCCGGCGGCAGGCTGCGGCCCAGCGCCACGAAGAGCGCCGTCATGGCGGCGTCGATCGCGCTGGCGCGCCACGGCGCGTGCTGTGTCTGCTCCTCGTGCAGCGCCTCCACGGCCGCCTTCACCGGCTTGCGATGCGGCGCCGTGAACGGCACGCAGCGCGAGACCAGCACGCGTTCGCGCAGGCTCTCGTCGCGCGCCAGCAGCGCGCGCACGTGCGCTTCGCGCATGGTGAAGACGATGCCGCGCACGTCGCTCGTCCAGCGGAAGCCGTGCACGGCCAGCGGCATCACCGTGATCACGCCGGGGCCGCGCAGCGCATGCGCCTGGCCGTCGATGAGGATCTCCACCTCGCCCTTCTCGAACCAGAACACCTGCAGCAGCGACTCGTGGCGGTGCGGCTTGATCTCCCAGGAGTGCAGGCTGCTGCGCTCGGCGATGGACTCCGAGTGCATGACGTCGGACTGCGGCAGTCCGGCGTCCTCGCCGTAGAGCAGGTAGGTGGGCAGGTGCAATGGCATGGGCGCGGATTTCCTGGGAGGAATGTTCCGATTGTTCAATCGATCGCCAATTCTGTCCATTGATGGCGAGTCGTCCCGGGCTTACGCTTCGCTGCATAAATTCAACACTGGAGACAACGATGGCCGCATCGACGCCCTGCATCATTTCCGTCGCGATCACCGGCTCGCTGCCGCGCAAGAAGGACAACCCGGCCGTGCCGGTGACGGTGTCCGAGCAGGTCGAATCGACGCACGCGGCCTACGAGGCCGGCGCCACGCTCGTGCACCTGCACGTGCGCAACGACGACGAGACGCCGACCTCCGCCCCCGAGCGCTTCGCGCAGGTGCTGGACGGCATCCGCAAGCACTGTCCGCTGATCATCACGCAGGTGTCCACCGGCGGCCGCTCGGGCGCCGGCCGAGAGCGCGGCGGCATGCTGCACCTGCGCCCCGACATGGCCTCGCTGGCCTCCGGCTCGGTCAACTTCCCCACCCGCGTCTACGACAACTCGCCCGATCTCGTCGACTGGCTCGCCAGCGAGATGCAGGCCCACGGCGTCAAGCCCGAGATCGAGGCCTTCGACCTGTCGATGATCTTCCAGGCCGTCGCTCTCCAGAAGGCGGGCAGGATCACGGGCCCGCTGCACATCCAGTTCGTGATGGGCATCAAGAATGCGATGCCGGTCGACCGCGAGGTGTTCGAGTTCTACGTGAAGACGCTGCATCGCCTGGCGCCCGACGCCACCTGGACGGGCGCGGGCATCGGCAGGGAACAGCTGACGTTGGCCAGGTGGTCGCTGGAGCTGGGCGGCCACTGCCGCACCGGCCTCGAGGACAACGTGCGCCTGGACCGCGAGACGCTCGCGCCGTCCAATGCCGCGCTGGTGGGCCAGGTCGCCGGGCTGTGCGCGCAGTACGGCCGCCGCGTGGCGACGCCGCAGGAGGCCCGCGCGCTGCTGCGCCTGGCGCCGCTGCCCGAACGCCGCACGGCCACGCAGCTGCAAGCCGAACACGCCTGAGACCCCGGGAGATCCCATGAGCCATCCGACCCTCCCGAGCGTGCCTGCCGCGCGTCCGGACGACGAATACCTGATGCGCGACCCCACGTCGCATCCGCCGGCCTATGCGCCCGGCTACAAGACCAGCGCGTTGCGCAGCCCGCGCAACGCGCTCATCTCGCTGTCGCAGACGCTGTCGGAAGTGACCGCGCCGGCGTTCTCGGCCGACGAGCTGGGCCCGCTGGACGGCGACCTGATCCGCAACTACGCCAAGACGGGCCTGCCCGTGGGCGAGCGCACCATCGTCCACGGCTACGTGCGCGACCAGCTCGGCCGCCCGGTGAAGAACGCGCTGGTGGAGGTGTGGCAGGCCAATGCCAGCGGCCGCTACCGCCACAAGAAGGACCAGTACCTGGGCGCGCTCGACCCGAACTTCGGCGGCTGCGGCCGCGTGCTCACCGACGAGGACGGCCACTACGTGTTCCGCACCATCAAGCCGGGCCCGTACCCGTGGCGCAACCGCCTCAACGACTGGCGGCCGGCGCACATCCACTTCGGCATCTCCGGCAGCGGCTGGGCACAGCGCCTGATCACGCAGATGTACTTCGAGGGCGACCCGCTGATCGCCACCTGCCCCATCATCCGCACGATTGCCGACGAGGCGCAGATCCGCGGCCTCATCGCGGAACTCGACCTGGCCGCCACGGTGCCGCTCGACAGCCGCGCCTTCCGCTTCGACATCGTGCTGCGCGGCCAGCGCGCCACCTGGTTCGAGAACGTCCTTCAAGGAGAAGCGCAATGACGCCGTTCCTGCGCGAGACCGCCTCGCAGACCGCCGGCCCCTACGTGCACATCGGCCTCGCGCCGAAGGCCGCCGGCTTCGACATCTTCGAGAACAACTTCGGCAACGTGCTGACCACGCCCGAGACCCAGGGCGAGCGCATCACGATCGAGGGCAAGGTCTACGACGGCTCCGGCACGCCGGTGCGCGACGTGCTGCTGGAGATCTGGCAGGCCAACGCCCAGGGCCGCTACGCCCATCCCGCCGACCACCAGGCCGGCAAGGCGCTGGACGCCGCCTTCCGCGGCTGGGGCCGCGCCTGCAGCGACTTCGACACCGGCACCTGGTCGTTCGACACGATCAAGCCCGGCCGGGTCGCCGGCCGCCACGGCGTGGCCATGGCCCCGCACGTGAACCTGTGGATCGTCGCGCGCGGCATCAACATCGGCCTGCACACGCGCATCTACTTCGACGACGAGGGCACCGCCAACGCGGCCGATCCGGTGCTCAACCTCGTGGAATGGGAAGTGCGGCGCAAGACGCTGATCGCCAACCGCGAGCAGCGTGGCGGCAAGACGGTCTACACCTTCGACGTGCGCCTGCAGGGCGCCGACGAGACCGTGTTCTTCGACGTCTGATAATCGCCCGATGATCTTCGATCGCTTCCTCGCCTCGCCCGAGGTGATGCAGGTGCTGGACGAGCGCGCGTACGTGCAGGCGATGCTCGACTTCGAGGCCGCCCTCGCGCGCGCGCAGGCGGCCGCCGGCGCTTTTTCCCCGCGGGCGGCCGAGGTCATCGCCGCGGCCTGCGACGCGCGCCGGTTCGACGCCGGCGCCATCGCCATCGAGGGCGGCCGCGTCGGCACCGTGGCCATCCCGCTGGTCAAGGCCCTCACGGCCGCCGTGTCCCAGGTCGACCCACAGGCCGCGCTGGTGGTGCACTGGGGCGGCACCACGCAGGACGTGCTGGACACCGCCCAGGTGCTGGTCACGCGCCGCGCGCTGGCCTTGATCGACCGCGACCTTTCCGTGCTGATCCCCGCGCTGCTGAAGCTGGCGAGCGAGCATGGCGACGCGCCAATGCTGGGCCGCACGCTGATGCAGCCGGCCCAGGTGATCAGCCTGGGCTTCAAGCTCGCCGGCTGGGTCGCGCCGCTGGTGCGCGCGCAGGCGCGCCTGCGCCAGGCCGGCGCCGCCGCGCTGCAGCTCCAGCTGGGCGGCGCCGTCGGCACCCGCGCGGCGCTGGGCGAGCACGCCGACGCGGTGCTCGCCGGCATGGCCCGGCTGCTGGACCTGCGCGCGCCGGTCGCCGCCTGGCACACGCAGCGCGACGAGCTGGTGTCGCTCGGCTGCGAGCTGGGCGTGCTGGCCGGCTCGCTGGGCAAGATCGCCAAGGACATCTCGCTGATGGCCCAGGGCGAGGTGGGCGAGCTGGCCGAGCCCTCGGGTGGCGGACGCGGCGGCTCGTCGGCGATGCCGCACAAGCGCAACCCCGTGGCCGCGATGACCGCGCTGGCCGCGGCGGTGCGCACGCCGCAGCGCGTGGCCGCGCTGCTCGCCGCGATGCCGCAGGAACACGAGCGCGGGCTGGGCAACTGGCAGGCGGAGCTGGCCGAGTTCGGCGGCCTGCTGGCCAGCGTGCACGGCGCGCTGTCCGCGCTGACGCTGGCCGCCGATGGGCTGCAGGTGTTTCCCGAGCGCATGCGCCGCAACATCGACGCGCTGCAGGGCCTGGTGTTCGCCGAGGCGCTGGCGATGCGGGTGGCGCGCGAGATCGGCAAGTCCGAGGCGCACCACTGGGTCGAGGGCCTGGCCAGGGAGACCGTCTCGCGCGGCGCGCACCTGCGCGACGTCGCGCTGGCGGCGCTGGCGAGCGAGCCGCGCCTGCGAGATCGCATCACGCATGAAGAACTCGCCGCGCTGTTCGACGCCGACGCGCCAGCGCGTCACGCGAGCGCGCTCGCGGCCCCCCAACTCGCCGCGCTCGCGACGCACGCCGACGAGCTGCGCCGCGATCCGCCGTGGCAACGCCATCTCTGAGAGGACTTGAGAACCATGGATCGGGAAGACGACTTCGACCGCGGCGTGAAGAACCGCCGCGCCGTGCTCGGCGACGCCTGGGTGGACAAGTCGCTGGACAACGCGAACGCGTTCAACGCCGACTTCCAGGCCTTGATCACGCGCTATGCCTGGAACGACATCTGGGGGCGCCCCGGCCTCGACCACACCACCCGCCGCCTGCTGGTGCTGGGCATGACCATGGGCCTGGCGCGCTGGGAAGAGTTCGAGCTGCACTGCGGCGCGGCGATCCGTGCGGGCGTGCCGCTGGAAAAGATCCAGGAGACGCTGATGCAGGGCGCCATCTACTGCGGCGTGCCGGCGGCCAATACCGCGTTCAAGATCACCACGGACCTGCTGCGCGAGCATGGCCTGCTGCCGGGTCCGCGCCCGCTGTCGGAAGGCGTGCGGGTCGTCACGCACCACACCTTCAGCACGCCGCAACTGAAGGTGGCGCTGCAGGGCGCCGGCACGCCGGTGGTGCTGAGCCACGCGCTGGGGCTCGACCTGGCGATGTGGGACGGCCTGGCCGCGCGCCTGGCCGCCGGATCGCTGGGCGCGCCGCACGAGGTGCTGCGCTACGACCACCGCGGCCACGGCGGCTCGGCCGCTCCGGCCGGCCCCTACTCGATGGACGACCTCGTCGACGACGCGGCCCGGCTGATCCGCGAATGGGGCCGCGGCCCCGTCGCCTGGATCGGGCTGTCGATGGGCGCCATGGTCGGCCAGGGGCTGGCGATCCGCCATCCCGAGCTCGTCTCGAAACTGGTGCTGGCGAACACGACCTCGATCTATCCCGAGGCCGCGCAGGCCGGCTGGTCGCAGCGCATCGCCACGGTGAAGTCCGACGGCATGGCCGCGGTGGCCGAGCTGGTGGTCGAGCGCTACCTGCACGCCGACTTCCGCGCCGCCCAGCCTGCCGCCACGCAGGCGATCCGCGCGCGCATCCTGCGCAACGACGCCGCGGGCTACGCCGCGAGCTGTGGCGCCGTGGCGGGCGTGGCCTGGCAGGACCGGCTGTCGAAGATCGCGTGTCCGACGCTGGTGATCTCCGGCGCACGCGACGCCGGCGCACCGCCGGCGATGGGCGAGGCGATCGCGTCGAGGATCCCGGCCGCGCGGATGGCGATCATCGAGGGCGCATCGCACCTGAGCGTGCTGGAGACGCCGGCGGAATTCGATGCGTTGCTGAAGGCTTTCCTGGCAGCCTGAGTCGACCGGGGCGGCCGCGCCTCGATCAATGCGCCCGCGCCGCCAGGCGCACGCGCTGCCGTGGCCAGCTCAGCCTGAAATGGCGGTCGAACAGCGGGTCGAACTCGGTGGCGGGCACCTGGTCGATGCGTTCGTCCACGGCCGCCGGGAGGCTCACCATGGCCACCTGCGACCACACGGGAATGCCACCCACGCGCAGCGACAGGACGCGGAACTCGCGCGGCAGCGGGAACTCGTGGGAGTCGCCGGCCAGCCGGGCCAGTCCCGCGTGGCGGCGCAGGTCGACCGTGAACGGCCCCGAGCCGAAGCGCCACAGCGGTTCCCAGGCCGCGAACCGCAGCCGCAGCTGCACCGTCCGCGCGGCCAGGGCCAGCAAGGCGATCAGGACAAGGATCAGGGGGTGCATGAGCGGGCTCCTTCCGCGGTGGAAGCGACACTCCCAATGTGCGCCGTTTCTGCCCGAAGCGCATCCCACCGAAGGGTGCCCCGACATCGGTTCGCCTCGCGATGCGTGCAAAATCGCACGCATACAGGGTGCTGTATTGGTGACCGAACGCAACAGCGAGGAGCCTGCGCGGCAGAAGGCGCCCGATCAGCTCGCCGATTGCAGCCGCATCAGCCCCGGCAACGGCACCGAGCGCCGCAGGATGCCTTCGCCCAGCCAGTCGGCCGCCTTGCGCGCGCGGCGTGCCACGTCGGGCAGCGGGATCTGCTGGTAGTCGTCGTTGAAGACCTCGAAGCTGTAGTCGCCGCGATAGCCCTGCGCATGCAGGCGCGAGACGATGGCGGCCACCTGGTCGCTGTGCGCGCCCTCGCCGGGGAACACGCGGAAATGGCGCGCGGTGGCGATGCGTTCCTCCACGGAGCGGATCTCCTGCCACATGAAGTCGGCGAGCTGCACCAGGAAGATGCGTTCGGGGTCGAGCCACTGCAACTCGTCGAGCGAGGTCTTCGTGGCGAACATGTGGAACGAGTCCAGGCCGAGGCCGAGGTTGGGCATGTCGGCGCGCATCACCACGTCCCAGGCCGCCGGGAACTCCTCGATCGAGCGGCCCCAGGACAGCGCCTCGAAGGCGATGCGGATGCCGTGCGGGATGGCCAGCATCGCCAGCTTGCGCAGGTCGCGCGCGACCAGGTCGCGGTCGCCGCTGGCGTGCGCCGAGGTCGAAGAACAGACGAGCAGCACCTTGGCGCCGACGGCCGCGGCCAGTTCCAGCATGGACTTGGCGATGTCCACCTTGTAGTCGTGCAACTGGCCGGACAGGCCCTCGAAGTCGCGCAGCACCTGGAAGCCGGTGACGCGCAGCCCGCTCTCGCGCACCGCGGCGATGGCGGCCTCGACGCCCTCGGCGTGGCCCACCAGGTCGCGCGCCGACAGCATCACCTGCGAGAAACCGGCTTCGCGGATGGCACGCAGCTTCGCGGGCAGCGGGCCCGCGAGCGAGATGGTGTCCATGCCGAAGTCGTCGATGCGGCCGGTCTGCTGGGTCATGATTGGTTCTCAATGCGAATGTCGCGAACGAGTTCGAACACGACGCTGCCGAGCTGCGTGCGCGTGAGCGCGCCGCGTTCGTCGGAATGCACGTGCGGTGTCTCGGCGAAGGCCATGCCGCGCTCGCGCAGCAGCGCCACGCAGGCGCGCGGGTCGGGCGTGCCGAGACCGAGGCGGGCGATCCACTCGGTGCCCTTGGCGTCGAGGATGCCCGGCTCCGGCTCGATCAGCTGCACGTAGAAGCGGCTGCGCGGCCCGCCCGGGCCCACCAGCACGCGGCCCTTGGGCATCACGCCGAAGCGCTGGTCGTCGGGCAGCACGGAGAAACCGAACAGCATCGAATAGAAGGCCGTCCAGTCCTGCATGCGATCGTTGCCGATGTACTGGACGATGCCGAACCAGTGCATGTCGGCCAGCGCCGGCGGCCTCGGGTCGACCGTGGGGATGGCGGTGAAATCGACGTCGTAGATCGAGAACTCGCGGTGGCGGTCGACGAAGTAGATGCGCGAGCCGCCCACGCCGTGGATGGCCGGGATGTTGAGCTCCATCACCTCGACGTGGGTGGGCACCGCCCAGGCACCCAGCGCCAGCACGTGCCGGTAGGCCGCCGCCGCGTCGCGCACGCGCAGCGCGATGGCGGCGATGCGCGGCGCATCCTCGCGCTCGCCCTCGCCGTCCACCGGCGCGGGCTCGCTGGCGTTGACGACGATGTTCATCTCGCCCTGGCGATACAGCGTCACCTCGCGCGAGCGATGGCGCGCCACCGGCCGGAAGCCCATCGTCTCCAGGACCTGGCCGAGCGCCTGGGGCCGCGGCGTGGCGTATTCGATGAACTCGATGCCGTCGAGCCCGATCGGGTCCGAGGCATCGGAGCTGAGTTCGCGGTCGAGTGCGGGGGACGTCATCGAAAAGCTCCTGGCTACGGGGTTGAGACGATGGTAGGGCAGATTTTCGAAGACGTCGGACGGGGCCCGCGATCGATCTCTCAAGAAACAAAACAGTGTCGGCAGGTCGCCGACGCATCGGCCTCGTCATCCTGCGCGAAGTCGCAGGATCCCTCGGGCGAAACGCTTCCAACTCGCGGATCCTGCGACTTCGCGCAGGATGACAGGTTGGCACTGCGCGTTTCTTCGCGAACACCGGGCACATTCATGGGCTTGGGATGCTCAGAAGCGCAGGATGCCGCCGGCCTGGATGCCGGTGATCTTGCGGCCGGTCAGGTTGGTGCCGGAGAAGTTCTTGGTCAGGCCTGCGGAGCCGGCCAGGCCCCACGCGCCGGTCGAGCTGTT
>Ga0302154_10000191_pt1 | contig 61657 bp, 51 predicted proteins | sample I_Bog_N2_3_FD_193507 | JGI IMG/M metagenome (GOLD analysis project Ga0302154, IMG submission 193507) | Peat permafrost microbial communities from Stordalen Mire near Abisko, Sweden - I_Bog_N2_3 | ecosystem: Environmental > Terrestrial > Soil > Wetlands > Peat | place: Sweden: Abisko, Stordalen... | reverse complement strand
CGCAGATCTTCATCTACGCCCCGGACCAGCACGACTTCTTCGCCGTGACCGTGGCCGCGATGGACCAGCTCAACCTGAACATCCACGACGCCCGGGTCATCACCTCCAGCAGCCAGTTCACCCTCGACACCTACATCGTGCTGGACAACGACGGCGGCTCCATCGGCGACAACGCGAAGCGGGTCAAGCAGATCCGCGACGGCCTGACCGAAGCCCTGCGCAACCCGGACGACTACCCGACCATCATCCAGCGCCGGGTCCCGCGCCAGCTCAAGCACTTCGCCTTCGCGCCCCAGGTCACCATCCACAACGACGCCCAGCGCCCGGTCACGGTGCTGGAGCTGAGCGCGCCGGACCGTCCCGGGCTGCTGGCGCGGATTGGAAAGATCTTCCTGGAGTTCGACCTGTCGCTGCAGAACGCCAAGATCGCCACCCTCGGCGAGCGGGTGGAAGACGTGTTCTTCATTACCGACGCCGACAACCAACCGCTGTCCGACCCGCAGCTGTGCAGCCGATTGCAGGACGCCATCGTCGAACAGTTGAGCGTCAACGCCGAACCGCCCCTTGAAACGATGCGCCTGAGTATCTGACGCGCCGACACCTGAATGAAGCGAGCACCGTTACCGATGAACAACGCCCTGAACCAGTTGCAGCCCTACCCGTTCGAGAAACTCCGCGCCCTGCTCGGCAGCGTGACGCCGAACGCGGACAAGCGACCGATCGCCCTGTCCATCGGCGAACCGAAGCACCGCTCGCCGGCGTTTGTCGCCGAAGCCCTGACCGCCAACCTGGAACAGATGGCCGTGTACCCGACCACCCTCGGCGTACCGGCCCTGCGTGAAGCCATCGCCGGCTGGTGCGAGCGGCGTTTTGGCGTGCCGAGCGGCTGGATCGACCCGGCGCGCAATATCCTGCCGGTCAATGGCACCCGTGAGGCGCTGTTCGCCTTCACCCAGACCGTGGTCAATCGTGGCGACGACGCGCTGGTGGTCAGCCCCAACCCCTTCTATCAGATCTACGAAGGCGCGGCCTTCCTCGCCGGGGCCAAGCCGCACTACCTGCCGTGCCTGGACGAGAATGGCTTCAACCCTGACTTCGACGCCGTGCCGGTGGAGATCTGGCAGCGTTGCCAGATCCTGTTCCTGTGCTCGCCGGGCAATCCGACCGGGGCGCTGATCCCGCTGGAAACCTTGAAGAAACTGATCGCCCTGGCCGACGAGCACGACTTCGTGATCGCCGCCGACGAGTGCTACAGCGAGCTGTACTTCGACGAACAGACCCCGCCGCCGGGCCTGCTCAGCGCCTGCGTGGCGCTGGGTCGCAAGGACTTCAAGCGTTGCGTGGTGTTCCACAGCCTGTCCAAGCGCTCCAACCTGCCGGGGCTGCGTTCGGGTTTTGTTGCCGGTGACGCGGATATTCTCAAGGCCTTCCTGCTGTATCGCACCTACCACGGCTGCGCGATGCCGGTGCAGACCCAACTGGCCAGCGTCGCGGCCTGGAACGACGAAATCCATGTGCGGGCCAACCGTGCGCTGTATCGGGAGAAGTTCGACGCGGTGCTGGAGATCCTGGCCCCCGTGCTGGATGTACAGCGTCCGGATGGCAGCTTCTACCTGTGGCCGAATGTGCAGGGCGATGATGCGGCGTTCTGCCGTGACCTGTTTGCCGAGGAACATGTGACGGTGGTGCCGGGTTCCTACCTGTCCCGCGAAGTGGACGGCGTCAATCCAGGAGCCGGGCGCGTGCGCATGGCCCTGGTTGCGCCACTGGCCGAGTGCGTCGAAGCCGCCGAGCGGATTCGCGCCTTCATCCAGCGCCGCAAGTAATTGTGGCGAGCGGGCTTGCCCGCGCTCGGCTGCGAAGCAGTCGTAAATCGGCTAGTGCGGTGCACCTGAAAGACCGCGCCAGCTGGTTTTGGGGCCGCTTCGCGCCCCAGCGCGGGCAAGCCCGCTCGCCACAAGGTAGTGTTCCAAACTGAAAGCATTGTGGAGCCCCACCGCCAGCTACTTCACCGAGCCGAGGTTCGCCTCGCTCAGATCCAGCTCCGCCAGCACCTCGCGCAACACATCGTCGCCGATCTGGTGCTGGCGACTGAGCCGGTACAACTCCAGGCGCTGCGCCCGCAGCGCCTTCAAGCGCAGGCGGCGGTCCAACTGGTCCATCTGGAACGCCAGGGCCTGGGCTTCGGCGGAGTCGTTGAAGACCTCCAACTGATGCCGGTATTCGGCCATCAATTGTGCTTTCAACTCGGTGGCCAACGCTGCCTGGGTTGCATCCAGGGCGACGTCCTGCTGCGTCCCCAACTCCTCGGCCTCCAGCACATGAATCGCCGCCTCGGCGGTCTTCTTCCAGGCTTCGCGCACCTCGCTGCGGTGCTTGTCATCCTGGCTCTTCGGCAAATCGCGCAACAGCAGCGGCAGGACAACACTGGCCGTCACCAACGACAGCAGGATCACCCCCGCGGCAATGAAAATCAGCAAGTCACGCTCGGGGAAATCCACACCGGGCGCGATCAGCAACGGCACCGACATCACACCCGCCAGCGTCACCGCCCCGCGTACGCCACCCACCGTCAGCAACCAGCAGGAGCGTCCCTTGGCCATCCCCGACAACGGGTCTTTGCCGCGCCAGTGCCGCAGCAGCTCCGACAGGCGCCAGATGCTGTGCACCCAGACAAAACGCAACGCCAGCAACGCCAGAAAGATCGCCAGCACTTCCAGGCAGCGATAGAGCAAGGTCGGCCACAACGAGGTCTCGTGACTGGCGACCGCCTTGACGATATCCGGCAACTGCAAGCCCAGCAGCAGGAAGATCAGCCCGTTGAAGGCGAACTCCAGCAGCGACCAGACACTGCGGTTGAGCAGCCGGGTACTGGTCTGACGCGGCAGCAGGTCGAGCCAGCTCTGCATCATCCCCGCCGCCACCGCCGAGAGGATTCCCGACACCCCGAGGCGCTCGGCCAGCACATAGGCGGCGAACGGCAAGAGCAACATGAACACCACGTGGGTCGCCGGATCGTCCCAGCCACGGGCGATCATCCAGACCCGAAGGCGCCCCACCAGCCAGCTCAGCGCCACGCCGACGGCCAGGCCACCGACCGCCACCAGGACAAAGGTCAGGCTCGCATTGGCCAGGGAGAAGGCACCGGTCACGGCCGCCGCCAGGGCGAACTTGAAGGTCACCAGGCCCGACGCGTCATTCATCAGCGCCTCGCCCTGGAGCATGTGCATCAGCGGCGTCGGCAGACGGTTCTGGGCGATGGCGGAAACCGCCACGGCGTCAGTCGGTGACAACACGGCGGCCAGGGCAAAGGCCACTGGCAAGGGAATGGCCGGCAGCAGCCAGTGAATGAAATAACCGGCCCCCACCACGGTGAACAGCACCAGCCCCACGGCCAGGGTCAGGATCGGCCCGCGCAGGCGCCACAGCTCGCGCTTGGGCATGCGCCAACCATCGGAAAACAGCAACGGCGGCAGAAACAGGAACAGAAACAATTCCGGGTCCAGCGCCACATGCAGGCCCAGGGTCGGCCAGGCCAGCAGCGCCCCCGCGGCAATCTGCACCAGGGGCAGCGGCAGCGGGATGACCCGCCAGAGCAAACGCGAGACGCCGACCAGCATCAGTAGAATCAGAACGGTATAGGCCGTCTGCATAAAAGGCATTCCCAATCGTTTAAAACATATCTCTGGCAACGGTTTGCCGTCGAAGTGCCATATTAGCCGCTTAAGCTGCCGCCCGGACGCTGCACCAAAGTCGCAGTCGGCAGGAGAAGATGTAACCGCACACGACTAAGACGCCTAAGCGCCCCGGTCATGGCATAATCTTCAACCTTTCATCCCTCGCATCTCCAAAGGGGAGGCAATTGCTGTGACCGCTTCGAGCAAAACGTTGCACCTTTTCGGAATCAAGGCGTGCGACACCATGAAAAAGGCCCGTACCTGGCTCGAAGAGCAGGCCGTGCCGTACGAGTTCCATGACTACAAGACCGCCGGCATCGACCGCGAACACCTGACCCAGTGGTGCAACGAGCACGGCTGGCAAGTGGTGCTGAACCGCGCCGGTACCACCTTTCGCAAACTCGACGACGAACGTAAAGCCGATCTCGACCAGGCGAAAGCGATTGAACTGATGCTGGCACAACCCTCGATGATCAAGCGCCCGGTGCTTGATCTCGGTGACCGAACCCTGATTGGCTTCAAGCCAGATATTTATGCGGCGGCCCTCAACTGAGCCAGAGCGCTCAAGGCCCCCACTCATTTTGCAAGAGGTAACTGCATGTCCACTACTCTGTTCAGCCTGGGCTTCGGCGTTGGCACCCAGAATCGTCAAGGTGCATGGCTGGAAGTTTTCTACGCCCAACCCCTGATTCAGCCTTCGGCCGAGCTGGTCGCCGCCATTGCGCCGATCCTCGGTTACACCGGCGGCAACCAGGCGATCACCTTCAGCACCGCCCAGGCCTCGCAACTGGCCGACGCGCTGAAAACCATCGACGCCGCCCAGGCCGCCCTGCTGACCCGCCTGGCCGAAAGCCACAAGCCGTTGGTCGCCACCGTATTGGCAGAAGACGTCCAACTGACGTCCACCCCTGAGGCCTACCTCAAGCTGCACCTGCTCTCCCACCGCCTGGTCAAGCCCCACGGCCTGAGCCTGGCGGGCGTGTTCCCGCTGCTGCCGAACGTGGCCTGGACCAGCCAGGGCGCCATCGACCTGTCGGAGCTGGCCGCGCATCAACTGGAAGCACGCCTGCGTGGCGAGCTGCTGGAAGTGTTCTCGGTGGACAAGTTCCCGAAAATGACCGACTACGTGGTGCCGAGCGGCGTGCGTATCGCTGACAGCGCGCGGATTCGCCTGGGCGCCTACATCGGCGAAGGCACCACCGTGATGCACGAAGGTTTCGTCAACTTCAACGCCGGCACCGAAGGCCCGGGCATGATCGAAGGCCGCGTTTCGGCGGGTGTCTTCGTCGGCAAGGGTTCGGACCTGGGCGGCGGTTGCTCGACCATGGGCACCCTGTCCGGTGGCGGCAATATCGTCATCAAGGTCGGCGAAGGCTGTCTGATCGGTGCCAACGCCGGTATCGGCATTCCGTTGGGCGACCGCAACACCGTGGAATCGGGCCTGTACGTGACCGCCGGGACCAAAGTGGCGCTGCTCGACGAAAACAACCAGTTGGTCAAGGTGCTCAAGGCCCGCGACCTGGCCGGCCTGCCGGACCTGCTGTTCCGTCGCAACTCGGAAACCGGTGCGGTGGAATGCAAGAGCCACAAGTCGGCCATCGCGCTGAACGAAGCCCTGCACGCGCATAACTGAGCAGGATTGCTGCAGGCCGCCCCTTGTAGGAGCCAGCTTGCTGGCGATGGCGTCTGTAAGGCCGCCTTCGCGGGCAAGCTCCGCTCCCACAAGAGATTTGCGCCATGCACAAAGATTGTGCCCAGCGCCGAACTGTGGGAGCGGAGCTTGCCCGCGAAGAGGCCCTCAAGGTCGCAAAAGAACTTCGCGAAACAGACCGATACCTCCAGGTTTCGCGCCCCCCCCGCCCACGCTCACCAGGGCCGAATACCATGCTGATACCTTCTCCCTGGCGCGCCGATTTCCCGGCCATCGCCGCCCTGCAACGGCAAGACCAGGTCTACCTGGACAGCGCCGCCACCACCCAGAAGCCCCAGGCGTTGATCGATGCCCTGGCGCACTATTACAGCAACGGTGCGGCCAATGTGCACCGTGCCCAACACCTGCCCGGCGCCCACGCCACCCAGGCCTTCGAGGACAGTCGAAGCAAGACTGGCCAGTGGCTCAACGTCGGCGATAGCGGACAGATCGTCTTCACCCACGGCGCCACCTCGGCGTTGAACCTCCTGGCCTACGGCCTGGAAGCGTGTTTCCAGCCCGGCGACGAAATCGTCATCAGTGCCCTGGAACATCACGCCAACCTGTTGCCCTGGCAGCAACTGGCGCAACGCCGGGGATTGCGGCTTATCGTCCTGCCGATCACCGACAACGGCCTGATCGACCTGGAAGCCGCCCGCCAACTGATCGGCCCGCGAACCCGCCTGCTGGCGGTCAGCCAACTGTCCAACGTGCTCGGTGCCTGGCAACCGTTGCCGGCCTTGCTGGCCCTGGCCCGCTCGTTCAACGCCCTGACCGTGGTCGACGGCGCCCAGGGCGTGGTCCACGGTCGCCACGACGTCCAGGCACTGGGCTGCGACTTCTATGTATTTTCCAGCCACAAGCTCTACGGCCCCGATGGCGTCGGCGTGCTTTATGGCCGCCACGAAGCCCTGGGCCAACTGCGCCACTGGCAGTTCGGTGGCGAGATGGTGCTGGACGCGGACTATCAGCAGGCCAGCTTCCGCCCTGCCCCCCTGGGCTTCGAAGCCGGAACGCCGCCGATTGCCAGCGTTATCGGCCTCGGCGCGACCCTCGACTACCTGGCCGGCCTCGACCAGGAGGCTGTCTCCGCCCACGAAGCGGCGCTGCACGCCCACCTGTTGCAAGGTCTGAAAGTCCGCAAGGGCATCCGCCTGCTGGGCGAGCCGCAACTGGCACTGGCCAGCTTTATCGTCGACGGCGTGCACAACGCCGATCTGGCGCACCTGCTGACCGAGCAAGGGATTGCCGTACGGGCCGGGCACCACTGCGCAATGCCCTTGATGAAACAGCTCGGGCTGGCCGGGGCGATTCGCGTATCCCTGGGCTTGTACAACGACTCCGAAGACCTCGAACGGTTTTTCGAGGCGCTGGATCAGTCCCTGGAGCTGTTGCGATGAACCTGCCCGCTGAAGCGCTGCGGGTCCTGGAAGATTTCCGGCACCTGGCGGGCTGGGAACAACGGGCGCGCCTGCTGATGCAATGGGGCGAGCGCCTGCCGCCCTTGGGCGACGCCGACAAGACCGAGGCCAACCGCGTCCATGGCTGCGAAAGCCAGGTGTGGTTGACAGGCCAGTTGCAAGACGGTCAGTGGCAGTTTGCCGCGAGCAGCGATGCGCGAATGATTCGCGGGCTGGTGGCGTTGTTGCTGGTGCGGGTCAATGGCTTGAGCGCTGACGAATTGCAGCAGGTCGACCTGCCGGACTGGTTCAACCAGTTGGGCCTGTCCCGGCAACTGTCGCCGTCCCGCAGCAACGGCCTGAATGCCGTGCTGCAACGAATGCGTGAACTGACCCGATAAGCCTCAGGCCTGCGGTTTGATCCGATCCGCCGGCCGGCGCATGCCGGCGACGATCTTGTCCACCGCCTTGGTCGCCGCCACCATGCCGAAGGTCGCCGTGACCATCATCACCGCACCGAAACCACCGGCACAGTCCAGCTTCACCCCATCCCCGACAAAACTCTTCTGCAGGCAGATGCTGCCATCGGGCTTCGGATAACGCAGCTGCTCGGTGGAAAACACACAGGGCACGCTGTAATGGCGAGTCACGGTGCGGGAAAAGCCGTAGTCACGGCGCAAGGTCGAACGCACTTTCGAGGCCAGGGGATCGTTGAAGGTCCGGTTCAGGTCACAGACCTGGATCAACGTCGGATCGATCTGACCACCGGCACCGCCCGTGGTGATGATCTGGATCTTGCGCCGTTTGCACCAGGCGATCAGCGCGGCCTTGGCATTGACGCTGTCGATGCAGTCGATCACGCAGTCGATGTCCGGGGTGATGTACTCGGCCATGGTTTCGCGGGTCACGAAATCCGTCACCGCATGGACCTGGCAGTCCGGGTTGATGCCCTTCAGGCGCTCGGCCATCACCTCGACCTTGGCCCGGCCCACGGTGCTGTCCAGAGCGTGCAACTGGCGATTGCTGTTGCTGACGCAGACATCGTCCAGGTCGAACAGCGAGATCTCGCCGACACCGCAACGGGCAATGGCTTCCGCCGCCCAGGAACCGACACCGCCGACGCCGACGATCGCCACATGGGCGGCCTTCAGCCGCGCCAGCCCTTCAATGCCATACAACCGGGCGACGCCGGCAAACCGCGGATCTTCTGCACTCATGACCATTACCCCAAAAACCGGCGCGCATTATAGGGCCGGGCGCCGGCCGAGGGCAGCTTTAGCCTATGAATGGCTGCCTATGAGCGTTAAATCACAACACTTTGACGAGAATAGAGCTACAAAGAATCCGGAAAGAACTTAAGCCCTGTGTCATTGCCCAATGCCTGCGCATATTCCACGGTGCTGTACGGTCGACGGATAGCAAGTGTAGGATGCGCGCCGCTCTGTTCCCTGTTCTAGCCCTTTTCGGAACCCGAAATACCTATGTCATCGCGTAAATTTGGACTCAACCTGGTCGTGGTGTTGGCAATTGCCGCACTATTCACCGGTTTCTGGGCGTTGATCAACCGCCCGGTTTCGGCGCCTGACTGGCCCGAGCAGATCGCTGGCTTCTCCTACTCGCCTTTCCAGCAGGGACAATTCCCTCAGAAAGACCAGTACCCGACCGACGATGAAATGCGTCGCGACCTGGAGATCATGAGCAAGCTGACGGACAACATCCGTATCTACTCGGTCGACGGTACCCTCCAGGATATTCCCAAGCTCGCCGAAGAGTTCGGCCTGCGGGTGACCCTGGGGATCTGGATCAGCCCGGACCAGGAACGCAACGAGCGCGAAATTGCCCGCGCCATCGAACTGGCCAACACCAGCCGCAGTGTCGTGCGGGTAGTGGTGGGTAACGAGGCGATCTTCCGCAAGGAAATCACCGCCAAGGACCTGGCCGTGCTGATCGACCGCGTGCGCGCCGCCGTCAAGGTGCCGGTGACCACCTCGGAACAGTGGCATATCTGGGAACACAACCCGGAACTGGTCAAGCACGTCGACCTGATCGCCGCGCACATCCTGCCCTACTGGGAATTCATCCCCATGGACAAGGCCGGCCAGTACGTACTGGACCGCGCCCGCGAACTCAAGCGCATGTTCCCGAAAAAGCCCCTGCTGCTTTCTGAAGTGGGCTGGCCGAGCAACGGCCGCATGCGTGGCGGTGCCGATGCGACCCAGGCCGACCAGGCCATTTACCTGCGTACCCTGGTCAACAAGCTTAACCGCCAGGGCTTCAACTACTTCGTGATCGAAGCCTTCGACCAGCCGTGGAAGGCCAGCGACGAAGGTTCGGTGGGCGCCTACTGGGGCGTGTTCAACGCCGCGCGCCAGCAGAAGTTCAACTTCGAAGGCCCTGTGGTGGCGATCCCGCAATGGCGCGTACTGGCCATCGGTTCGGTGGTGCTCGCACTGCTCTCGCTGACCCTGCTGATGATCGACGGCTCGGCCCTGCGCCAGCGCGGCCGGACCTTCCTGACCTTTATCGCGTTCCTCTGCGGTTCGGTGCTGGTGTGGATCGGCTACGACTACAGCCAGCAATACAGCACCTGGTTCAGCCTGACGGTGGGCTTCCTGCTGGCCATCGGGGCCCTGGGCGTGTTTATCGTCCTGCTGACCGAGGCCCACGAACTGGCCGAGGCGGTCTGGACCCACAAGCGCCGGCGTGAATTCCTGCCGGTGGAAGGCGACTCGGACTACCGGCCGAAAGTCTCGATCCACGTGCCGTGCTACAACGAGCCGCCGGAGATGGTCAAACAGACCCTCGACGCCCTCGCGGCCCTCGATTATCCGGACTACGAAGTCCTGATCATCGACAACAACACCAAGGACCCGGCGGTCTGGGAACCGGTGCAGGCCTACTGCGAAACCCTCGGTCCGCGCTTCCGCTTCTTCCACGTCGCGCCGCTGGCCGGTTTCAAGGGTGGGGCACTGAACTACCTGATTCCGCACACCGCCAAGGATGCCGAAGTCATCGCGGTGATCGACTCGGACTACTGCGTCGACCGCAACTGGCTCAAGCACATGGTGCCGCACTTCGCCGATCCGAAGATCGCCATCGTGCAATCGCCCCAGGACTACCGCGACCAGAACGAAAGCACCTTCAAGAAGCTCTGCTACTCGGAATACAAGGGTTTCTTCCATATCGGCATGGTCACCCGCAACGACCGCGACGCGATCATCCAGCACGGCACCATGACCATGACCCGTCGCTCGGTCCTGGAAGAACTGGGCTGGGCCGACTGGTGCATCTGCGAAGATGCCGAGCTGGGCCTGCGGGTCTTCGAAAAAGGCCTGTCGGCGGCTTATCACCATGACAGCTACGGCAAGGGCCTGATGCCCGATACCTTTATCGACTTCAAGAAACAGCGTTTCCGCTGGGCCTACGGGGCGATTCAGATCATCAAGCGGCACACCGCCAGCCTGCTGCGCGGCAAGGACACCGAGCTGACCCGTGGCCAGCGCTACCACTTCCTCGCGGGCTGGTTGCCGTGGGTAGCCGACGGCATGAATATCTTCTTCACCGTCGGCGCCCTGCTCTGGTCGGCGGCGATGATCATCGTGCCGCAACGGGTCGATCCGCCGCTGCTGATCTTCGCGATCCCGCCACTGGCGCTGTTCGTGTTCAAGGTCGGCAAGATCCTGTTCCTCTACCGCCGCGCGGTCGGGGTCAACATGAAGGATGCCTTCGCCGCCGCACTGGCTGGCCTGGCCTTGTCCCACACCATCGCCAAAGCGGTGCTGTACGGCTTCTTCACCAGCAGCATTCCGTTCTTCCGCACGCCGAAAAACGCCGATAACCACGGCTTCTGGGTAGCGATTTCGGAAGCCCGGGAAGAGATGTTCATCATGCTGCTGTTGTGGGCCGCGGCACTGGGGATCTTCCTGGTGCAGGGCTTGCCGAGCAACGACATGCGCTTCTGGGTGGTGATGTTGCTGGTGCAGTCGCTGCCGTACCTGGCGGCACTGATCATGGCGTTCCTCTCCTCGCTGCCGAAACCGGCCAGCGAGCCGGAGCCGGCAGCCGTCGCATAAACGCGATACACGACACGAAACGGCGGCCTGCGGGCCGCCGTTTTGCTTTAAGATATCCACCCTTTGCGCGCCCCTACCCGTGTAGGAGCCGGCTTGCCGGCGATCCAGGCGACGCGGTGATCCAGATTCACCGCCTCGTCTGAATCCCTGCCAGCCAGCTCCTGCAAAAAAGCACCGGAGCTTTCCCATGACGGCCCACGCCGACCTTTCGCCGACTCTGCAACTCGCTTGCGACCTGATCCGCCGCCCTTCCGTGACCCCGGTCGATGCCGACTGCCAGAAGCTGATGATGCAGCGCCTGGGCGATGCCGGTTTCAAGCTCGAGCCGATGCGTATCGAAGACGTCGACAACTTCTGGGCCTCCCATGGCAAGCATGAAGGCCCGGTGCTGTGTTTCGCCGGTCATACCGACGTGGTGCCCACCGGCCCCTTGCAGGCCTGGCAGAACGATCCGTTCGATGCCTTGATCGACGAGCACGGCATGCTCTGCGGGCGCGGCGCGGCCGACATGAAAGGCAGCCTGGCCGCGATGCTGGTGGCCGCCGAGCGTTTTGTCGGCGACTACCCGGACCACCGCGGTTCGGTCGCCTTCCTGATCACCAGCGACGAAGAAGGCCCGGCCCACCACGGCACCAAGGCTGTGGTCGAGCGCCTGGCCGCGCGTAAAGAGCGCCTGGACTGGTGCATCGTCGGCGAGCCATCGAGTACCACCCTGGTCGGTGACGTAGTCAAGAACGGCCGCCGTGGTTCCCTCGGCGCCAAGCTCACCGTACGCGGCGTGCAAGGTCATGTGGCCTACCCGCACCTGGCGAAAAACCCGATCCACCTGGCCGCTCCGGCCCTGGCCGAACTGGCCGCCGAGCACTGGGACGACGGCAACACCTTCTTCCCGCCGACCAGCTTCCAGATTTCCAACCTCAACTCGGGAACGGGCGCGACCAACGTGATCGCCGGCGAGCTGGTGGCGTTGTTCAACTTCCGTTTCTCCACCGAGTCCACGGTCGAAGGCCTGCAACAGCGGGTCACGGCGATCCTCGACAAGCACGGCCTGGACTGGCACGTGGAATGGGCGCTGTCCGGCCTGCCGTTCCTGACCGAACCCGGCGCGCTGCTCGATGCGGTATCGGCGAGCATCAAGACCATCACCGGGCGCGACACCAAGGCCTCCACCAGCGGCGGCACCTCCGACGGGCGCTTTATCGCCACCCTCGGCACCCAGGTGGTCGAGTTGGGCCCGGTCAACGCGACCATTCACCAGGTCAACGAACGGGTCCTGGCCAGCGACCTCGACGTGCTGACCGAAATCTACTACCAGACCCTGATCAAGTTGCTTGCCTGATGCTCACCTGCCCTCTCTGCAGCGCCCCCCTGAGCGCGGTCGACAACGGCGTGGCCTGTCCGGTCGGGCACCGTTTCGACCGGGCACGCCAGGGTTACCTGAACCTGTTGCCGGTGCAGCACAAGAACAGCCGCGACCCGGGCGACAACCTGGCCATGGTCGAAGCCCGACGGGATTTCCTCAATGCCGGCCACTACGCGCCGGTGGCCCGCCGCCTGGCGGAACTGGCGGCCGAACGGGCGCCGGGGCGCTGGGTCGATATCGGTTGTGGCGAGGGCTACTACACCGCGCAACTGGCCGAGGCGCTGCCCACGGCTGACGGCTATGCGCTGGATATTTCCCGCGAAGCGGTCAAGCGTGCCTGCCCACGCAACCCGCAACTGACCTGGTTGATCGCCAGCATGGCGCGGGTGCCATTGGCCGACGCCAGCTGCCAGTTCATCGCCAGCGTGTTCAGCCCGTTGGACTGGCAGGAGGCCAAGCGCCTGCTGAGCCCCGGCGGCGGCCTGATGAAAGTCGGACCGACCAGCGGGCATCTGATGGAATTGCGCGAGCGCCTGTACGATGAAGTGCGCGAATACACCGACGACAAGCACCTGGCCCTGGTGCCGGAAGGCATGACGCTGCAACACAGCGAAGTGCTGGAGTTCAAGCTGAGCCTGGCCAGCGCCCAGGACCGGGCGAATCTGCTGGCCATGACGCCTCACGGCTGGCGTGCCAGCGCCGAGCGCCGGGCGCAGGTCATCGAACAGCCGGAGCCGTTCGAGGTCAGCGTGTCGATGCGCTACGATTACTTCGTTTTGCAATAACCCCACTCTTCATGGCCTTGGACACGGGTTCAAGGCCGGCAAAATCCGCGAATGGATTTTTCGAACAACCGCAGCGAGGATTTCCATGCGCCAGCCCGATATCGAGATTTACCTCAAGGACGACGACGTCGATCACAAGGCCGTTGCCGCCTGGCTCGGCGCCGCGCTGGGACCTTGCAGCGACTGGGTCCAGAAAGGCCAGACCTGGAAGTGCCAGGCCGGCAGCGTGCCGGTGACCTGGTTGCCCAAGGCCGTGGGCAAATGGAACAGCCTGTACCTGGAAAGCGACCAGACCCCGTGGGACGACGACATCGCCTGCGCCCGCGCGGCCTTTGCCGCGCTGAACGTGGAAGTGCGTTGTGCCCCGGGGAGCTGGGTCGAGGAAGAAGGCGAGGAGACCGCCGATCGCTGGATCCGCATCAGCGCCGATGGCGAAGAAGAGATCACCTGGCGTACGGCCTGACGCTCACCGACTCTGGGCAGGGGGCTTGCCACAGCAAGCCCCTCTCACTTACAGCCCGACCACATCCTCGGCCTGCAGGCCTTTCTGCCCTTCCACTACCGCGTACTCCACCTGCTGCCCTTCGGCCAGGGAGCGGTGGCCTTCGCCACGAATCGCGCGGTAGTGCACAAACACATCCGCCCCGTCTTCGCGCAGGATAAAGCCGTAGCCCTTGGCATCGTTGAACCACTTCACATTGCCCGTCTCGCGAGTTGCCATGAATCCGTACTCCGTCTTGTTATTGTGGGGTGGGCCCGGCTCGACGGGCCCTGCCTGCTGCGTCGCCAGAACAGCGTGCTGTGGGGATGAATCCTACCGCTCATGGCGAACGACCGAGTATAAGACAGGTCAAAAAACTCTCAATCAATATTAGTTCGCCGCGTTTTTGCCGATTTTCAGGGAATACGGCACACTAGCCGCCCCGAGCAAACGCTCGGTTCAATCCATTTGCCTGCAGAAGCCGTATGACCCGTTCTCCGTTCCGCCGTCTCGTGTTTGGTACCTTGCGCCGCCTCCTGTACCTGTGGGTGCGCTCGGAGACGATCAACCAATCGTCGCTGACCCTCGACCTCGACCGCAGTCGGCCGGTGTTCTACGTCCTGCAATCGCCCTCGCTGACCGACCTCGCCGTGGTCGACCGCGAATGCACCAAGGCCGGCCTGCCACGCCCCGTGCTGCCGGTGTCGGTCGGTTCGCTCATGGAGCCGGCAGCGTTCTTCTACCTGACCCCCGAGCCCGACTGGCTCGGCCGCCAGGACAAGCGCGGCGCGCCACCGACCCTGACCCGCCTGGTCAACGCCCTGAGCGAAAACCCCGCCGAGGACGCCCTGATCATCCCGGTCAGCGTGTTCTGGGGCCAGTCGCCGGACAGTGAGTCGAGCCCCTGGAAACTGCTGTTCGCCGACAGCTGGGCGGTCACCGGGCGCCTGCGTCGCCTGCTGAGCATCCTGATTCTCGGGCGCAAGACCCGCGTGCAGTTCTCCGCGCCGATCCACCTGCGCGGCCTGATCGAACACAACAAGGGCCATGAACGCACCGTGCGCATGGCCCAACGGATCCTGCGGGTGCACCTGCGCAACCTCAAGGCCGCGGTGATCGGCCCGGACATTTCCCACCGGCGCAACCTGGTCAAGGGCCTGGTCAACGAACCGATGGTGCGCCAGGCGATCCTCGAGGAAGCCCAGCGCGAGAACATCTCCCTGGAAAAAGCCCAGGCCCAGGCCCTGCGCTACGGAAACGAGATCGCCTCGGACTACACCTACACCGCGATCCGCTTCCTCGAAGTGGTGCTGAGCTGGTTCTGGAACAAGATCTACGACGGCATCAAGGTCAACCATATCGAAGGCGTGCAGGCTGTGGCCCAGGGCCATGAAGTCATCTACGTTCCCTGCCACCGCAGCCATATCGACTACCTGCTGCTGTCCTACCTGCTGTTTCGCAACGGCCTGACCCCGCCGCACATCGCCGCCGGGATCAACCTCAACATGCCGGTGATCGGCAGCCTGCTGCGCCGCGGCGGGGCGTTCTTCATGCGTCGCACCTTCAAGGGCAACCCGCTCTACACCTCGGTGTTCAACGAATACCTGCACACCCTGTTCACCAAGGGTTTCCCGGTCGAGTACTTCGTCGAAGGCGGCCGCTCGCGGACCGGGCGCATGCTGCGGCCGAAGACCGGCATGCTGGCCATCACCCTGCGCAGCTTCCTGCGCTCCTCGCGCATGCCGATCGTCTTCATCCCGGTGTACATCGGCTACGAGCGGGTGCTGGAAGGTCGCACCTACCTGGGCGAACTGCGCGGTGCGAGCAAGAAGAAAGAATCGATCTTCGACATCTTCAAGGTCATCGGCGCGCTCAAGCAGCGCTTCGGCCAGGTCGCGGTCAACTTCGGCGAGCCGATCAAGCTGGCCGAGTTCCTCGACCAGGAACAACCGGACTGGCGCGCCCAGGAACTGGGTCCGCAATTCCGCCCGGCCTGGCTCAATGAAACCACCCACCGCCTCGGCGAGCGCGTCGCCCGCCACCTGAACGAAGCCGCGGCGATCAACCCGGTGAACCTGGTGGCCCTGGCGTTGCTCTCGACCACCCGCCTGGCCCTCGACGACCGCGCCATGGCCCGGGTCCTCGATCTCTACCTGGCGCTGTTGCGCCGCGTGCCGTACTCGCCGCACACCACCCTGCCGGAAGGCGACGGTCGCGCGCTGATCCAGCACGTCAAGGACATGGACCTGCTGGCCGAGCAAAGCGATGCCCTGGGCAAGATCCTCTATCTGGACGAGCAGAACGCCGTCCTGATGACCTATTACCGCAACAACGTGCTGCATATCTTCGCCCTGCCTTCATTGCTGGCGAGCTTCTTCCAAAGCGCCTCGCGCATGAGCCGCGAACAGATCCTGCGCTACAGCCGGGCGCTCTATCCGTACCTGCAGGCGGAGCTGTTCATCCGCTGGTCACTGGACGAACTGGACGCGGTGATCGACCAATGGCTGGAAGCCTTTGTCGAACAGGGCCTGCTGCGCCTGGAGAACGAGGTCTACCTGCGCCCGGCGCCGAGTTCGCGGCACTTCGTGCTGTTGACCCTGCTGTCGCGGAGCATCGCCCAGACCCTGCAACGTTTCTACATGGCCATCTCGCTGCTGCTCAACAGCGGCCAGCACAGCATCAGCGCCGAGGAGCTGGAAGACCTGTGTACGGTCATGGCCCAGCGCCTGTCGATTCTCCATGGCCTGAATGCCCCGGAGTTTTTCGACAAGAGCCTGTTCCGCCACTTTATCCAGACCCTGCTCGACCTCGATGTACTGCGCCGCGACGCCGCCGGCAAACTGGGCTATCACGAACTGCTCGGCGAGCTGGCCGAGGGCGCGGCGAAACGGGTACTGCCGGCGGAAATTCGCCTGTCGATTCGCCAGGTGGCGCTGCATCGTAGCGAAGATGCCGCCGAACAGAGCCCTGAGTCAGGTCCTGACGTGGGACAAGGCGAGACCCACATGTAAGACCATTCGGTAAAGCAGCAAGGATGCTTCTCCGCCGGTTTTCAAGCGCAAAGGCCCGTGTAGACTCAATCTTGCGTTGCCTTTGACGCGTTCGATAAGGACATCGAGATGACCGCAAAAAACGTCGTGACCGCTGTTTTCCACTTCCCGGCGGACTACAGGATCCCGGCCAAGGCCGAAACCCGTATCACCCTGCGCAACCGCTGCAGCGACACCCTGCTGGGGACCTGGACCAGCGCGCAGCTTCCCGACCAGTCGCCCTGGCGCTTTACCTTCGAACTGCCGGCGGACCTCAAGCGTAACTGCAAGGTCGAGATCGACATCGACCTGAGTGTCGCCGGTACTTCGCTGCTGCCGGACATCAAGTACAGCTTCCGCTGGCGTCGGGACAACCAGGAAGAAACCTTTCACCTGAGCCCACCGGGGTACCTCTACCTCAGCGCGGCGCTGGTGCCGATGATCGGCACCCAGGACAACACCCTGGCCACCCTCCGGCTGGTTGCCCAGACCGAACCGGGTATTCCGGTGCATGTCCTCAGCGAGGAAATCACCTTCTTCAAGGGCTCGATCCCGCGCTACCTGCGCTACGACGTGAACAAGGTCAAGCCGGGCCAGACCTACGAGACCCAGGGCACCTTCGGCAGCCGCCGTAAATTCACCATGAAGCCGATCCCGCGGACGGTGGTGCTGCTGAAAGAGAAACCCCAGAGCCTGATCCTCAGCGCCTGAATGGCAGGCAGCGCCTGTGGAAAACTGGCGTTTGCCGATAAATCCGTTAGATTCTTACTGGCTGGCGCCAGGTTTCCCCTGGCGCCATGAACCCGTGAGATCCAACGTGATTCGATCAGTGCTCGCATCGAACCCGACGGCCAGTTACTGTTTATCAGTACCCGACATCAGGGCGTTCAATTGAACGGCCAGGATCCACACCCCTTGCGCATCCGTGTCGACGCGGCGCGCTGATTGCCTTAACTGACCCAACAAGGAAGCTTGCATGCTCCGTCCCTCCCTTCGTCTGGCCGGCCTCTGCGCGGGCCTGCTGATTTCCGTCAACGCCCTGGCCTTGTCCCTCGGCAGTCTTACCCAGGGCGAAGCGTCCGGTGGTCTTAAAGATGCCCTGGCCCAGGGTGCCGTCGCCGCCGTGACCAACCTTGGCCAACCAGGTGGTTTCAGCAACAACCCTGCCGTGAAGATCGAGCTGCCGGGCAGCCTCGGCAAGGTCGCCAGCAAGATGAAACAGTTCGGCATGGGCGCCCAGGTCGACCAGTTGGAAGCCAGCATGAACAAGGCGGCGGAAGCGGCCATGCCGCAGGCCCAGGCGCTGCTGGTGGACGCTGTGAAAAAGATGACCGTGACCGATGCCAAGGCCATCCTCACTGGCGGCAAGGACTCGGCGACCCAGTACCTGGACAAGACCAGCCGCGAACAGATCCGCGCCAAGTTCCTGCCGATCGTCAAGGAAGCCACCGACAAAGTGGGCCTGGCCAAGCAGTACAACTCGTTCGCCGGGCAGGCGGCAACCCTCGGCGTACTCGACGCCAAGAGTGCCAACGTTGAAGGCTACGTAACGGAAAAGGCCCTGGATGGCCTGTTCAAGATGATCGCCCAGAAGGAAGAAGACATCCGCGCCAACCCGGCAGCGGCGGCCACCACCCTGGCGAAGAAGGTGTTTGGCGCGCTCTGACACCCCGCCCCTTGAACTGCCTTGCCAGCGATCAGGTCTTCAAGATCGCTAAAAGCTTCGCTGGCAAGCCTGGCTCCTTGTATCGTGGTGCTCGAAACGACCACGCTTTACGGCGCCGTCTTCTTCACCCTGAACCAACCCGCATACAGCGCTGGCAGGAACAGCAGGGTCAAGGCTGTCGCCACGATCAACCCACCCATGATCGCCACCGCCATCGGTCCGTAGAACACGCTGCGTGACAACGGGATCATCGCCAGCACCGCCGCCAGGGCGGTCAGCACGATGGGGCGGAAACGTCGCACCGTCGCCTCGATAATCGCCTGCCATTGCGACATGCCCGCGCGGATATCCTGTTCGATCTGGTCCACCAGGATCACCGAGTTGCGCATGATCATCCCCGACAGGGCGATAGTCCCGAGCATCGCGACAAAACCGAACGGCTGGTGGAACACCAGCAGGAACAGGGTCACCCCGATCAAGCCCAGCGGCGCGGTAAGGAACACCAGCGCCACTCGCGAAAAGCTGCGCAGTTGCAGCATCAACAAGGTCAGCACCACCACGATAAACAGCGGTACGCCGGCGTTTACCGAGGCCTGGCCACGCTCCGAATCCTCCACGGTACCGCCAACTTCCAGCAGGTAACCATCCGGCAACTCGGCGCGAACCGGGTCCAGGGTCGGCATGATCTGCTTGACCAGGCTCAGCGGCTGCTCCTGGCCATAGATATCGGCGCGGATCGTCACAGTCGGCAAGCGATTGCGGTGCCAGATAATGCCTTCCTCGAAACCGTATTCCAGGGTCGCGATCTGCGACAGCGCCACGCTGGTGCCGTTGTCCGTCGGGACCGCCAGGCTCGGCAGCGCCGACAGCTGGTTACGCTCCTGGGCAGTGCCGCGCATGAGGATTTCGATCAACTCGTTGTCCTCGCGGTACTGGCTGACGGTCGAACCGGTCAGCGACAGTTGCAGGAAGCGCGACAGGTTGGCGGTACTCACCCCCAGCGCCCGGGCCCGGTCCTGATCGACGTTCAGGTAGACCACCTTGCTCGGCTCTTCCCAGTCCAGGTGCACGTTGGTCACGTGCGGGTTCTCGCGAACCTTGGCCGCCACCTTGCGCGCCAGGGCGCGGACCACCTCGATATGCTCGCCGGTCACCCGGAACTGTACCGGATAACCCACGGGCGGCCCGTTCTCCAGGCGCGTCACCCGCGCCCGCACATCGGCGAACTGCTCGTCGAGCACCTTGATCAGCCAGGTGCGCAGGACTTCCCGATCCTCGATGCTCTTGGCCAACACCACGAACTGGGCAAAGCTGGTGGCCGGCAATTGCTGGTCCAGCGGCAGGTAGAAACGCGGCGAACCGGTGCCGATATAGGCCACATAGTTGTCGATGCCGGGGTGATCCTTGAGCAGGGCTTCCAGGCGCGCAACCTGTTCGGTGGTGTTGTTCAGGGACGCGCCTTCAGCCAGCTTCAGGTCGACCATCAGCTCCAGCCGCCCGGAGGCCGGGAAGAACTGCTGCGGTACAAAGCGGAACAGCAGCAACGAGCCGATAAACAGGGCAATGGTCAGTACGATCACGGTTTTACGGCGGCGTACGCACCATTCCACCATGCGCCTGACACGCTGGTAGAACGGCGTGCCATAGGGGTCCGGTTGTTCGCTGCCGTGCTTGGCGGCGTGGATCTTCGCCAGGTCCGGCAGCAGCTTTTCGCCCAGGTAAGGCACGAACACCACCGCCGCGATCCACGACGCCAGCAGGGCCAGGGTCACCACCTGGAAAATCGAGCGGGTGTACTCGCCCGTACCCGACTGCGCGGTGGCAATCGGCAGGAAGCCGGCGGCGGTGATCAGGGTGCCGGTGAGCATCGGGAAGGCCGTGCTGGTCCAGGCAAAGCTCGCCGCCTTGAGGCGATCGAAGCCCTGCTCCATCTTGATCGCCATCATCTCCACGGCAATGATCGCATCGTCCACCAGCAAGCCCAGGGCCAGCACCAGTGCGCCGAGGGAAATCTTGTGCAGGCCGATGCCCAGGTAGTACATGGCGGCAAAGGTCATCGCCAGCACCAGTGGAATCGCCAGCGCCACCACCATCCCGGTACGCACGCCCAGGGAGAAGAAACTCACCAGCAGCACAATGACCAGGGCTTCCACCAGCACCTGGACGAACTCACCGACGCCGGTCTTCACTGCCGCCGGCTGGTCGGAGACCTTGCTCAGTTTCATCCCCGCCGGGAGGTTTTTCTGGATACGCGCAAACTCGACCTCCAGGGCCTTGCCCAGCACCAGGATATCGCCGCCGTCGTTCATCGCCACTGCCAGGCCGATCGCGTCTTCCCCCATGAAGCGCATGCGCGGCGCCGGTGGATCGTTGAAGCCACGGTGCACCTCGGCGACGTCGCTGATGCGAAAGGTGCGGTCGCCGACACGAATCGGAAAGTTCCTGATCTCGTCGACCGTCTTGAAGTTACCGCTGACCCGCAGTTGCACGCGTTCGGTCGGGGTCTCGAAGAAGCCGGCGGTGGACACCGCATTCTGCTCTTGCAAGGCCTGCTGCACGGCACTCAGCGGCAGGCCAAGGGTCGCCAGCTTGACGTTGGAGAGCTCGATCCAGACCTTTTCATCCTGCAGGCCGAGCAGGTCGACCTTGCCCACGTCCTTGACCCGCTGCAACTGGATCTGGATACGGTCGGCGTAGTCCTTGAGCACGGCGTAGTCGAAACCCTCGCCGGTCAGAGCGTAGATATTGCCGAAGGTGGTGCCGAACTCATCGTTGAAAAACGGCCCCTGGATATCCGGCGGCAAGGTCTGGCGGATATCGCCGATCTTCTTGCGGACCTGATACCAGAGGTCGGGAACGTCCGAGGAATGCATCGAGTCCCGGGCCATGAAGGTCACCTGGGACTCCCCTGGCCGAGAGAAGGAAATGATCTTCTCGTACTCGCCGGTCTCCATCAGCTTCTTTTCAATGCGTTCAGTGACCTGCCGCGAGACCTCCTGGGCCGTGGCCCCTGGCCAGTTGGTCTTGATAACCATGGCCTTGAAGGTGAAAGGCGGGTCTTCGCTCTGCCCCAGCTTGGTGTAGGACAAGGCCCCGACCAGCGCGAGCAGAATCATCAGGAACAGTACGATCTGGCGATTACGTAACGCCCATTCGGAAAGATTGAAACCCATCGGGGACTACTCCTTGGCCGCCAGATTGACCACGCGGTTGGAGCGATCCACCGGACGCACCAGGTCGCCGTCATGGAGCACATGCACGCCGGCCGCCACCACCCAATCGCTGGCCGAAAGGCCTTCGAACACCGGTACGGTCTTTTCGCCAAAGGCACCGACCCGCACCGGGGTCCGCTTGAGGGTGTTGTCCGCCTGGACCCGCCAGACATAGGTCGCACCGTTTTCCGCGGTCAGCGCCGACAGCGGCACCGACAACGGCACCACGCCGGCAGCCTGGATAAACACCCGGGCGCTCTGGCCCAACTCAGCCGGCACCTTGCCAGCGCTGAAAGCGATACGGGCGGCGAAGGTCCGCGACTTGGGGTCGGCGGCCGGCGATAACTCGCGGATCCGTCCGTTGAAGCGCTGGTCCGGCTGCGACCAGAGTTCCACGGCCACATCCTGGCCGATCTTGAACCGCCCGAAGGCCTGCTCCGGGAAACTGATCAGCACTTCACGCTCGCCATCGGCGGCCAGGGTAAAGACCGTCTGACCGGCGGCGACCACCTGGCCGACTTCCACCAGGCGCTTGGCAACCACACCGTCCTGGGGCGCACGCAGCACGGCATAACCGGCCTGGTTGCTGGACACGTCGAACTCGGCCTTGATCTGCTTGAGGCGGGCTTCACCGGAGCGGTAGAGGTTTTCTGCATTGTCGTACTGCGAGCGGCTGACCATCTGCCGGTCGAGCAAGGTCTTGTAGCGATCGCGCTCGGAGCGCACCAGGTTCAGGTTGGCCTCGGCGGCCGCGACCTGGGCGCGGGTCGCTTCCAGTTGCAGGCGCACATCCTGTGGGTCTAGCTCCGCCAGGGGCTGGTTGGCCTTGACCCGCTCACCCTCCTCCACCAGTCGTCGGCTGACCTTGCCCGCGATACGGAAGGCCAGGTCGGGCTCGAAACGCGCCCGCACTTCGCCGGGATAGCTGTCCATGGCCTGGGCCGAAGGCTGTGGCTGCACCACCATGGCGGGGCGAACGCTGACCTGGGCCGGCTCTTCATGGCCACAACCGGCCAGGAAAAGGGCTAGACTGACGGGCAACGCAAGGGGCATGACATAGCGGAACATGGTGTAGGACCTTTCGCTAGTGGTGCTCAGAATATTTATACTGGCCAGTATGGTATTAATACCAAACTCACCAGTCCAGTATTAAGTAAGAAAATGTCCGACAATCTTTCAGTGCCCAGCGGCCCCGGCCGCCCCAAGGACCTGGCAAAACGCCAGGCCGTCCTGCAAGCGGCGAAAGATCTGTTCCTGAGTAATGGATACGCCAGCACCAGCATGGACGCAGTCGCTGCAGCAGCAGGTGTTTCAAAGCTGACGGTGTACAGCCATTTCAACGACAAGGAGACGCTGTTCTCCGCTGCCGTGGTGGCCAAATGCGCAGAACAGCTGCCCGAGCTGTTCTTCGCCCTGCCCGAAGGCGTGCCGGTGGAAAGCGTGCTGCTGAACATCGCGCGGGGATTTCATCACCTGATCAACAGTGACGAGTCGGTGAACCTGCATCGGCTGATCATGGCCCTGGGCAGCCAGGACCCGAAGCTCTCGCAGATCTTCTTCGAGGCCGGGCCCCAGCGCATGCTCACGGAGATGGAGCGGTTGCTGAGTCGGATCAACCAGGACGGAGCCCTGGTGATCGACAAGCCGCACTACGCCGCCGAGCACTTCTTCTGCCTGCTCAAGGGCGCGGCGAACTTCCGCCTGCTCTACGGCTGCGGCGAGCCGCTGAGCGAGGCCGAGGGCGAAGCCCATGTGCGCGAGGTGGTGGGGTTGTTCATGCGTGCCTACAGGCCCTGAGAGCCCGGTCGTATCAGGGCTTCAGGGCTTTCTTCGGATAGATGTCGTAGCGACTCGACTTGCCGTCCAGGCCATGGCTCGGTTTCGGCCCGTCGATGCACGGCGCCTTGCGCGGGCGCTTGACCACCACCCGATGGGTCGCCAGGGCCAGCGCGGCCTCCAGCAATGCCGGTGCATCCGGGTCATCGCCCACCAGCGGACGGAACAGGCGCATTTCCTTCTTCACCAGCGCGGTTTTCTCACGGTGAGGAAACATCGGGTCAAGGTAGATCACCTGGGGTGCATCGCCTTCCCAATTGCGCATCACCTCGATCGAATTACCCTTGAGCAGGTGCATGCGCGAAACAATCGGCGCCACATCGAAATCCTCCAGCCCACGGGCCAGGCCGTCTTCAAGCAAGGCGCCGATCAGCGGCTGGCGCTCGATCAGGCTCATCTCGCAGCCCAGGCTCGCCAGCACGAAGGCATCCTTGCCCAGGCCCGCCGTGGCATCCAGCACCCGCGGCCGCACGCCCGGCTGGATACCGACCGCCTTGGCAATCATCTGCCCGCTACCGCCGCCGTACAGACGCCGATGCGCCGCGCCGCCTTCGACAAAGTCCACGCGGACCGGGCCAGGCGCCTCCGGCCCCAGTTGCTGCAACTGCAAGCCCTGCTCCGACACCTGCAAAGCAAACTCCGCGTCGGCCTCCTGCAACGGCAAACCGAGGCGTTCGGCCCACGCTTCGGCCCGGGATTGCAACCCTTCGGCCAGGGCCTCGACTCTGATACGGACCGGTGCTTGCTGCTCACTCATGAAAAACACGCTCAAAAATTTAATGATCGGCAAAAGCTGCCGATAAAAACATTATCCAGCATTTTGCCAGACCTGAGCGTCACTCGAGAGCCATGTCAGACATTACCAGCACATCCATAGGTTATCTGTCGCCCTTCGACAATTATGGCCTGCGCAATTCCCAGGCACTGAGCGGTGTCAGTCACCTGTGGCAAGATTTCTTTGCCCGGGCGCTGGCCGAACAGGTCGGGGATGCGACGGATGCAAAGAATGTCCCGGCAGAACTTCCAGTCGATGGCCCGGTGGAACCCACCGTCGGCGCCGAGCTGCTGGCGCACATCGTCGACCAGCGCCAGTGTGACGTAAAGGACACACCCGTCCGTCCTCCGGAGCCGCTGTTCCTGCCGATTGCCGAATTCGATCTGGACCTGCTGAAGCGGCCCGTGCCTTATCCGCCGGAAGAAGTGGTCGCCCAACAGAAGCAGCAGGACTTCGAAAGCGGCTGGGTCCGCCCTATCGTCCTCAACGCCGGTCAGCCGCTGCCCGCGCCAGGTCCTGCGCCGCAAGCCCGTGCGCTGCACCTGCCGATTGCCGAGTTCGAACTGGATCTGCTGGAACCGCACGTCCCGTTCGACGAAGAAACCCTGGTCAAACAGCAGAAAGCCATGGACTACGACCTGAACTGGGCCCGTCCGCTGGTGGCACAGAACCTGCGCCTCGCGGCCTGAGTCCTTTCCCTAGCCCTTGAACATCTGATTGATCCGCGCAAAGGGCATCGCCTGGTCCAGCGCACCGAATGTCCCCTGCCCACGAATCTCCTCGGCCGCCCGATAGAACGCGCCGTACGCCGCCCGGGCCAACGCCGAACCGACACTGATGCGCTTGACGCCCAGTTCGCCCAACTCGCTCACCGACAGGCTGGCCCCGCCCGACATCAATACATTCACCGGCTTGGGCGCCACGGCCTTGACCACCGCCTGGATCTCCTCGCGGGTGCGCAGGCCCGGCGCATACAGCACGCCGGCACCGGCCTCGGCGAACGCCTGCAACCGGCGAATCGTATCCGGCAGATCCTGGCGCCCATGCAACAGGTTCTCCGCCCGCGCCGTGAGCGTGAAGGGGAACGACAGACTGCGGGCTGCGGCAACTGCGGCCTCGACCCGTTCGACCGCCTGGGTGAACCCGTAGATGGGGTCGTCGGCATGGCCGCTGGCATCTTCGATCGAGCCGCCCACCAACCCGGCTTCAGCCGCTCGCAAAATCGCCTCGGCACACCCGGCGGGACTGTGGGCAAAACCATTTTCCAGATCCGCCGCCACCGGCAATGCCGTGGCCAGGACAATGCTCCGCGCGTTTTCCAGGGTGTCGCTCAGCGAGTTGGCCCCTTCGGCATCCGGACGCCCAAGGGAAAACGCCAGGCCCGCGCTGGTGGTGGCCAACGCTTCGAACCCCAGCGCGGCGAGCATTTTTGCCGAACCGGCATCCCAGGGATTGGGAATCACGAAGGCTCCGGCACGCTCGTGCAGGGCCTTGAAGGCTTGGGCTCGAAGGGTTTGCGCATCCATGGGGCGACTCCTGGCAAAGAGAGTGTGGGGCCATCAAAGCAAGCCGAGTTGCTCCGAGGCGGGCCCTCTGTATAGCTCAGGCAGCTCTGGCAAGCCAGGCAGACGCGCCATCAGCCGGGCGTGGAAACGTTGCGCCAGCGCCGGTGCGAGGCGGTTGTCGGAGGTATGCAGAAATACGTAGGGCGTGCGCCCCTCCTCGATCCAGCCAGCGACCTTTTCGACCCAGGGCGTCAGGAAAGGCTCATTCGCCTCCAGTTCCGGGTGCCCGATAAAACGCACCTGCGGGAATAGCGTGAACGCCGCTGGCCTGGGTGGCACCTTGGGCTTTTTCGACTGGGCGTGCAGCACCGAGGCGTCGCTGGAAGTGCAACTGAACAGCGCCCGCGGATCGAGGCAGATCCGTTCGACACCCCGGTCCAGCAGCATGCGATTGAGCATCCGCTCGGCGTCGCCCTTGGCGAAGAAGTCGCGATGACGGACTTCAATCGCCAAGGGGCGCTCCAGTGCGTCGATAAACCCGGCCAGCTCGGCCAGGCGCTGCGGCGCAAAACTGGCCGGCAATTGCAGCCACAGCGGCGCCACCCGCGGGCCCAGCGGCTTGAGCAGTTGCAGGAAGTCTTCGGCCGCCTGGACCTGGTCGCGCAGGTCACCGCCGTGGCTGATATCCCGGGGAAATTTGGCGGTGAAGCGAAAGTGTTCGGGCATGGTCTGCGCCCAGCGCTCCACCGTGGCAGGTGCGGGCCGTGCGTAGAAGGTGGTGTTGCCTTCGACGGCGTTGAACACCTGGGCGTAGAGGTCGAGAAAATCGGTCGTGCGCGCGGAAGGCGGGTACAGGTACTCGCGCCAGGCGTTTTCGCTCCAGGAGGGGCAACCGAGGTAATAAGGCAGCAGGACAGGATCAGTCATCGACCCGATTAAATCAGATATGCAGGTCGAGCCCCAACACTTCCATGTCCCATTCGACGAAACCGGCGGTGGTCAGGTAGCTGGCCAGGGCGTTTGCGACGCTCTTGCTCATGGCGCGATGGAAGATCATGTCCTGCGGGCGGGCGGGCAGATTGGCCAGACGGCTACCGGCCGCTTCGGCCCGGGCGGCCACCTCGGAGAGGTCCTCGCTATCGCCATCCGAGACATCCGCCTCGTCGTCGACCACGACGCTGCCTTTGCGCGGTTTGCGCTTGATGGGATAGGACTGTGAGGAAACGCCGTCTATACGCATTGGGGCATGCTCGGTGTCGATGATGGCAATTTAGCAGCACGCACCGCACTTAGCTATTGCCCGAGTGATAACTGGACCACAGAACCTGAAAAAGGTTTTCACACCCTGGTGCCTGGGTGGGAAAAACATGACGAACGGCACATTTTTGACTATCCGGGCGTTTTTTCAGGTGAACGGTTTAACGTTCAGTTTAGCCTGAATTTTATCAATTGCCGCCCGGCGTCAACGCGCCTTGGGCGTCGCCACCTTGTCGCGCAGGTAAACCGGCTGGGCCTCGTCGGCCGGAATCGCCTCGCCGCGAGCCCAGGCAAAGCGCGCCAGGCTCAACAGATCCTCGGCGTGGGGCAGCAGGCTGGCATCCTGGCCCGTCAGCGCAACGTTGATCCGCTCGCCATAACCCCACCCCGTACCCGCGCCAAACCACTCGCCAGTGGCATCGTCCGGCAAGGCCGCCAGTTGCGGCGCCAGCACTGCCTCGACACCGGCCAGACGCATCTCCCCGGCCTCTTCGCGATAGCAACCCCAGTACACCTCGTCCATCCGCGCATCGATGGCCGCGGCCACCTGGCGCACACCGCGCTCGCGAAAGGCCCGCTGCGCCAGCACCGCCAGGTTCGACACCGGCAACACCGGACGCTCCAGGGCAAACGCCAACCCCTGAACCACACCGATGGCAATCCGTACCCCGGTAAAGGCCCCGGGACCACGGCCAAAGGCAATCGCATCGACAGCCGACAGGCCGATACCGGCATCCGCCAGCAACTGCTGGATCATCGGCAAGAGCTTTTGCGCGTGCAGACGCGGAATCACCTCGTAATGGCTCGTCACCTTGCCGTCATGCAGCAAGGCGACGGAGCAGGCTTCAGTCGCGGTGTCCAGGGCCAGCAAGGTGCTCATCGATGTATCCGTCAGGTCGAAATGAAAAAAGTGCAACAGTATAAACAACAACAGCCCGCAAGCGGGCTGTTGTAGACAGAGCAGCTACAGCGATCAGCTCAGCGCTTCAAGCACCTTGCTGGTGATCGATTCCACCGAACCGACACCGGCGATATGGCTGTACTTCGGCTTGCCCTGGGCGGCCGAGAGCTTCTGGTAGAAATCCACCAGCGGCTTGGTCTGGGAATGGTAGACCGACAGGCGATGACGCACGGTTTCTTCGGTGTCGTCCTTGCGCTGGACCAGGTCGTCACCGGTCAGGTCGTCCTTGCCTTCGACTTTCGGCGGGTTGTAGACCGTGTGGTAGACGCGCCCGGAAGCCTCGTGCACACGACGACCGGCGATACGCTGGACGATCTCTTCGTCATCGACGGCGATCTCGACCACGTAGTCCAGTTCGACACCGGCATCCACCAGGGCTTCAGCCTGGGGAATGGTGCGTGGGAAACCGTCGAACAGGAAACCCTTGGCGCAGTCGGCCTGGGCGATACGATCCTTGACCAGCGCGATGATCAGGTCGTCGGAGACCAGGCCGCCGGCGTCCATGATGCCCTTGGCCTTGAGGCCCAGCTCGGTACCGGCCTTGACCGCGGCGCGCAGCATGTCGCCAGTGGAGATTTGCGGGATGCCGAATTTCTCGGTGATGAACTTAGCCTGAGTACCTTTACCGGCCCCGGGAGCTCCCAGCAGAATGACGCGCATCGATGTGCTCCTCAATTTTTTATTTAGAAACGCTCGGATTCGCCTCGTGGGGCCAATCTCAAAAATAGGGTCATGGCCGCAAAACGGCCAAAGGCTGATCAAGATACACAGCCGACCGGAGCCACACAAGCCGCCGAAAGTCGCAGTCACTCATGCCTGCACAAGCGGTGAAACCTGCTACGCCGGGTCGTCCCCCGACAATAAAGTGTCGCCACACAAAAACGACCGCCCCTGACTGGGCAGTCGCTTTTGTCCCATTACATATGGCAAGGCTTCCCACACACCTTAGCCAGTATTGCGCAGCCCGGCGGCAATCCCCGCCACAGACACCAGCAACGCCTGTTCCAGAGGGCTGTCCTGGGCCGTTTCCTGACGCCGCGAACGGGCCAGCAGCTCGGCCTGCAACCGATGCAGCGGGTCCAGGTAGGTGTTGCGCAGGCGAATGAATTCCAGGGTCTCCGGGCTATGGGCCAGCAGTTGCGACTGACCGGTCAAACCCAGTACGACCGCGCACGCCTGCGACAATAGGTCGCGTAAGTGCACACCCAATGGCAGCAGTTCGGCATCCACCAGGCGCTCGTCATAGGAGCGGGCGATATCGCCGTCGGCCTTGGCCAGGACCATTTCCAGCATGTCGATCCGGGTGCGGAAAAACGGCCATTGCTCGCGCATCTGTGCCAGCAGCTCACCTTCGCCTCGCGCCAATGCCTTGCGTAGCGCGGCTTCCCAGCCGAGCCAGGCGGGCAGCATCAGGCGCGTCTGGGTCCAGCCGAAAATCCACGGGATCGCCCGCAGGCTTTCGATCCCGCCGGCGCGGCGCTTGGCCGGACGGCTGCCCAGCGGCAGGCGCCCAAGCTCCTGTTCCGGGGTGGATTGGCGGAAATACTCGACGAACTGCGGATTATCGCGCACCTCGGCACGGTAGGCGCTGACACCGTCCGCGGCCAATTCGTCCATCAATTTACGCCAGGCCGGTTGCGGCGGCGGTGGCGGCAGCAAGGTGGCTTCGAGCACGGCGGCCAGATAGAGATTGAGGTTCTGCTCGGCGATGTCCGGCAGGCCGAACTTGAAGCGAATCATTTCGCCTTGTTCCGTGGTGCGGAAACGCCCCGCCACCGAACCCGGCGGCTGCGACAGGATGGCCTCATGGGCCGGACCGCCGCCACGGCCGACGGTGCCGCCGCGACCGTGGAACAACAGCAGTTCGACCTGCTGCTCGCGACAGATCTCCACCAGCCGTTCCTGGGCCCGATACTGCGCCCAGGCCGCCGCCGTGGTGCCGGCGTCCTTGGCCGAATCGGAGTAGCCGATCATCACTTCCTGCGGACCTTGCAGGCGCGCGCGATAGCCCGGCAGCAGCAACAGCCGCTCCATCACGGGACCGGCGTTATCCAGGTCGGCCAGGGTTTCGAACAACGGCACCACGCGCATCGGCCGCAGCACGCCGGACTCCTTGAGGAGCAACTGCACCGCCAGCACATCGGAGGCGGCACCGGCCATGGAGATCACGTAGGAACCGAGGGAGGCGGCCGGCGCCGCAGCGACTTCCCGGCAGGTCGCCAGCACTTCGGCGGTGTCCGCGGAAGGTTTGAAATAAACCGGCAACAGCGGGCGACGATTGGCCAGCTCGCGCATCAGGAAGGTCAGGCGGTCTTCTTCATTCCAGTCTTCGTAACGCCCCAGCCCCAGATAATCGGTGATCTCGGTCATGGCGGCGGCGTGACGGGAGGAATCCTGGCGCACATCCAGACGCACCAGGAACAGGCCGAAGGTCACCGCCCGGCGCAAGCAATCGAGCAACGGGCCATCGGCAATCACGCCCATGCCGCATTCGTGCAGGGACTGGTAGCAGAGTTGCAGCGGTTCGAGCAGTTCGCGGTTGTTCTGCAGGACTTCGTCCGGTGCCGGTTGCGTCGTGGTGAGCGACGCCTGGGCCCAATTGCGGGTAGCCCGCAGCCGCTCACGCAATTGCTTGAGCACCGACCGGTAGGGTTCGGCGCTCTCGCCGGCGCGGGCGCGCAGGGCCTCGCTGGCCTGTTGCATCGACAGCTCGGCGGCCAACTGATCGACATCGCGCAGATAGAGGTCCGCCGCCATCCAGCGGGCCAGCAGCAGCACTTCACGGGTGACCTTGGCCGTGACATTGGGGTTGCCGTCACGGTCACCGCCCATCCAGGACGCAAACCGAATCGGCGCGGCTTCCAAGGGCAGGTGCAGGCCGGTGGCGGCGAACAGCGCCTGGTCGGCTTTGCGCAAATAGTGCGGGATGGCCTGCCAGAGGGAATGCTCGATCACCGCGAAACCCCATTTGGCCTCGTCCACCGGGGTCGGCCGGGTGCGGCGGATCTCCTCGGTGTGCCAGGCTTCGGCGATCAGCCGTTGCAGGCGCTGGCGGATCTGCTCGCGCTCGGCAGCGGTGAGGTCACGGTGGTCCTGCTGGGCCAATTGCGCGGCAATCGCATCGTATTTCTGGATCAGGGTCCGCCGCGCCACCTCGGTGGGGTGCGCGGTGAGCACCAGCTCGATCTCCAGGCGGCCCAGTTGCCGCGCCAGGGATTCGGCGCCATGGCCTTCGGCGAGCAGGCGGGCGAGCAATTCAGGCAGTACCCGTGACTCGAAGGGTGCCGGCTGCGACTCGTCGCGACGGTGAATCAACTGGTATTGCTCGGCGATATTGGCCAGGTTGAGGAACTGGTTGAAGGCCCGGGCCACCGGCAGCAACTCGTCGTCGCCCAGGCTGTCCAGGCTGGCACTGAGTTCGGCATTCGCCGAACCGCTGCGGTCGGCCTTGGCGCCCTTGCGGATACGCTCGATCTTGTCGAGGAATTCGTCACCGTGCTGGTCACGAATGGTATTGCCCAACAGCTCACCCAACAGGTGGACATCTTCACGCAAACGTAGATCAATATCGGACATCGACAGACTCTCCAGGGGACGCTGAGATGGCTCACAGGCTCAAGAGTGCACCACGGCGGCGAACGCTTACAAGCCTGGAAAAATCCCCACTGAACCTCGTCACATCGAACTAGTCTGATAATAAGCCTCACGAAGGCTTTATCGCCGGTACAAGCCGGTCACTCATCAATACCCGCTATCAACGGGTGCGAATTGAGGTCGATATGAAAATCCGCGAGCTTGCCCAGCACTGGGAAGAAAACGCCAAGGGTCGGTTGACCGACACCGGCTATGTCATTCATCTGGATGTGGAAGCTGCGGCGCGACTGGCGGCGGTGATCGACATGTACCCCAAACGGCGCCCGGAAGAACTGCTCGGCGAGTTGGTCGGCGCGGCGCTGGAGGAACTGGAAGCCAGTTTCCCCTACATCCAGGGTTCACAGGTGGTGGCCACCGACGAAGAAGGTGACCCCCTTTATGAGGACGTCGGGCCAACACCGCGTTTTCTCTCGCTGTCGCGACGACATCTGCATGACCTGGCGTCCCAGGACAAGCCGAAACATTAAAGCCTGACGCGAGTCCCCTTGCGGATATCGTCTGGTCCCTTGACGCGTAACTACAGCCAACACGGTCCTGTAGGAGCTTGGCTTGCCAGCGAAGAGGTCCTGGAGGCCGCCAACAGCTTCGCTGGCAAGCCAAGCTCCTACAGGCTCTGCAGTGCGTTCAAAAAAGCGTCCGACCTTGCCTCCCCCTCCGCTCGATACCCCCGCACACCGCGAAAGTTCAGACTTTTCGCACTGACTACTCGGTCAGATTTTTTTCGAGCAATGGGCCATCTTTTCCTGAACTATTCAAAAAAGCCTTGGGTCACAGCCAGTAACCATCACCGGAGCAGTTGCAGTTAAAACGCTCCCGGAACCCCTACCGGACACGGCGCGACAAGCTCCCGGAACCGTGATGGACGATGTCGTTACTCAGGAGCTATCCAATGGAGTTGCAGATCATGAAGACCCACACTGTCCAATCCTCGCTTACCCCCCTGCGCGGGCTGAAACTGGCCGCACTGGTACTCGGCAGCAGCCTGCTCCTGGCCGGTTGCGCCGGTAACCCGCCGACCGCGCAGTACGCCGTGACCCAATCGGCGGTCAACAGCGCCGTCAGCGCTGGCGGTACCGAATACGCCGCCGTGGAAATGAAGTCGGCCCAGGACAAGCTCAAACAAGCTGAAATGGCCATGCATGACAAAAATTATGACGAAGCCCGCCGCCTGTCCGAACAGGCCGAATGGGATGCCCGCGTCGCTGAACGCAAGGCCCAGGCCGTCAAGGCCGAACTGGCCGTGAAGGACTCACAGAAAGGTGTTCAGGAATTGCGCCAGGAGAGCCAACGCTCCGCGCAACCGGTGCAGTAAGCACCGGCAGGCTCAGCGCCTGCACTCCCTGAAGCTTGAACCCATAAAGGATGAGAACCATGATGCGTAAACAATTGATGATCCCCGCCCTGCTGGCCCTCAGCGTCGGCCTGGCCGCCTGCTCGTCGCAGCCCAACAGCAACCTGGAGCAGGCCCGTACCAACTTCTCCGGACTGCAAGCCAACCCTCAGGCGAGCAAAGTTGCCGCCCTGGAAACCAAGGATGCCAGCGACTACCTGGACAAGGCCGACAAGGCCTACCAGAACCGTGAGAAGGTCGAGACCGTCGACCAGCTGGCTTATCTGACCAACCAGCGGGTTGAAGTGGCGAAGCAGACCATCGCCCTGCGCACCGCCGAAGCCAATCTGAAAAACGCTGCCGCCCAGCGGGCCCAAGCCCGCCTGGATGCCCGCGACCAGCAGATCAAGCAGTTGCAGGAAAGCCTGAACGCCAAGCAGACCGAACGCGGCACCCTGGTGACCTTCGGTGACGTGCTGTTCGCCACCAACAAGGCCGACCTGAAATCCTCCGGCCTGGTCAACATCAACAAACTGGCGCAGTTCCTCCAGGAAAACCCTGACCGCAAGGTGATCATCGAGGGTTACACCGACAGCACCGGCGGCTCGGGTTACAACCAGAGCCTGTCCGAGCGCCGCGCCACCTCGGTGCAAGTGGCACTGATCAAGATGGGCGTCGATCCGTCGCGCATCGTGACCCAGGGTTATGGCCAGGAGTACCCGGTAGCGGATAACGGCAGCGTTTCCGGGCGCGCCATGAACCGTCGCGTGGAAGTGACCATTTCCAACGACAACCAGCCCGTTGCACCACGCTCGTCCATCAGCAGCAATAACTGATCGGATAAAAAAACCGCCTGATCCCATCAGGCGGTTTTTTCACGTCTGGCCGGCGGGGAAAGGTTACTGCTCCAGCTTCGGTGTTTCCTGTCCCATGCAGCGCACCGCCTGCTTCTGGCTGTTCACCAGCACGCCGGTCAGGCCCTTCTGTTCGGTGTCGAACAGCACCAGCACCCCGTCGATGCACTGCGCGGTTTGCGCCGCCGGCTCCAGTGAGATCTTGTAATCCTCCCCAGGCACCGTCTTGAGCATGGTGAACTCGTTCAGCAGCAGCGCATCCTCCGGTTTGGCGAAATGCAGGTAACCGTAGTACCACAGGCACGCGACCGTTCCGATGATGCTGCAAATACCGGTGAGGATCAGGGGAATGGCGTTACGTTCTTCAGTCATTGCGGACTCTCTGGTTCAACATTCGAATTCGGGACAGGCGGGTAATTCGGGATCTCGCCCAGGCGGCGCAGGCCGTTGAAGTGCTGCGGGTCGTCGAGATAACGCAGCATCACCTTGCGCCAGGTCGGGTCACCAAAGGTCTGCACATGACCGCCACGGGTCAGTTGCAGCACCCGCGGCGGTGGCGCCGCCTGATACAGCTGGATGCCATTGACCAGCGGCACGACCGGGTCGTCGAGGCTATGGAAAATCAGTTTCGGCACCCCGGTCAGGCGCGGCATGGCCTTGATCGCGCTATCGCCATCGGGCACCAGCCAGGACAGCGGGATTTGCAGGGGCCAGGTCAGCCAGGACGAAGCGAGGGCATCACGCCCCACCGAACGGTAGCTGGCCGGCGCGCCATCCAGCACCAGGGCCTTGAGCCGCGCCTGGTATTCGGGATGACGTTCCACCAGATAATGCACCACCAACGACCCGCCCAGGCTCTGCCCCAGGACCACCAGGGGTTTGCCCTGGACTTGCGGGGCCTTCTGCAACCAGTCGAACGCGGCATCGATATCCAGGTAAACCGCCGGCAGGCTCGGCTCGCCTTCGGACACGCCGTAACCGCGATAGTCGAGCATCAAGACCTGGTAACCCTGCTCCGGCAACCACCAGCTGCCGCCCAGATGCCCGGACAGGTTGCCGCCGTTGCCATGCAAATGCAGCACCGTGCCCTTGACCGCCACGCCGGCCTTGACCGGCAGCCACCAGGCGCGCAGGTGCAAGCCGTCGGCGGTGACCAGGGTGACATCGCGGTATTCGAGGTGAGCCTTGTCCGGGGTGAACGGCAGGCCGGGATCGGGATAGAACAGCAGGGAGCTGCAACCGCCCAGGGTCAGCAGCAGGCAGAGCATGCCGAGGATTCTCATCCGTTTGAAGCCTCGCTAGATAAGGAGAAATGTCGCCAACCCTCACCTGTAGGAGCGAGCTTGCTCGCGATGGAGGCACAGGCACCTCGGGGCACCAGATGCCCCGCGTTATCGTTGACGACCATCGCGAGCAAGCTCGCTCCTACAGGGTCGGCGGTCAGAGGATATTAGAATAATCCGCTTCGATCCGATCCAGGCTCAAGTGGTTCAGGAAGTTGCTGAAACACATCCAGGCCGACAGCGCATTCATGTCGCGGAACTGTTCCGGCAGATACTTGGGCGGCACCACCAGGCCCTCATCCACCAGTTGGCGCAGCGTGCGCATATCCTCCAACGTGGTCTTGCCGCAAAACAGCAGCGGCACCTGTTCGAGCTTGCCCTTACGCACGGCCAACTGAATATAGTTGTAAACCATGATAAAGCCCTTGAGGTAGGACAAGTCTTTGGTAAATGGCAGGCCCGTGGGTGTCGAGCCACGGAAGATCCGACTGGCGTTGCCGTAGCTTTCCGCCATCTCGAAACCCTGTTCGCGGAAGAACTCGAACACCTGGAGAAAATCCGCGCCCTGCTCCACCATATCGATGGCCCGGGTACGGTTGGTCAGCTTGCGCAAGCGGGTCGGATAGGAGGCGAAGGCAATCACTTCCATCAGGATCGCCAGGCCTTCCTGGGTCACGGTCGACGAGGGCGGGCCCTTGGACAGGAAGGTGCAGATCGGCTGGTTCAAGCCGTTGAGGGTGGTGCCGACATGCACCAGGCCTTCATGCACCTCCAGCGCCCGCACATCCCGCGAGTTGAACATCGCGTCGGCGCGGATCTTGATGTAGTCGGCGCCCGCCGCCGCGTCGGCAACAATACCGTCGGACTCGAACACCCGGATGGTTTCCTCGGCCTCGCCGAACACCTTGTTCAGCCGGCTTTGCAGCATATCGACCGCCTCCTTGGCGGTGAGGGTCTTGGGCTCGTCCTTGAGGTCGCCGCGGCCGTCGATATTGTTCAGGTAATCGGACAGCATCAGGCCGAGGTCGGCCAGGGTCGGATCACCGGCGTGGAAGGCATCCGACGCGGCGCCGTACAACTCCTGGGAGATCAGGCCGAAATCCGCGGTGCCACGGGCTTCGAGCATCCGTACCACCTGCCGGTACTCGCGGCACATCCGGCGCATGATCTGCCCGACCGGATTGAACTGGCCAAGTCGCCGGGTGATATCCCGCTCGATATTCTGGAACTCCAGCTTCACCGCGCTGGAGTCGAACGACAACGGCCGCGAGGTGTAATAGTCGCGATCCACCGCCGGCATTTCCTTGCCCTTGCCCTTGAGAAAGCCCTTGCGGATGTTCTCGTCCCACTTCACCGCGTCGAGTACGCGAATCGGTGTCTGCGCCAGCACAATGCGATCAGAGAGGCTGCGTATCGTCTGCTGGTAATCGTCCAAGGGTGACTCCTGAAGGTTACGGCGGTGAATAGCCACGCACAGTGCCTAGACCGAGGCCAGTACCAGGTGCATGTAACGCGAGAGGATCCCCAGCATGTCCTGTTCGGACTGGACCTCAGCGTCGTTGAGCAGGCCCTGATATTCCATCCGTCCGATAATCGCCGTCAACACTTTGGCATCCTGCTGTGGCTCTTTAGATCCTAGAACCTGGAAAAACTGACAAGTTCCTCGTAGGAGAATTTGCTGATGTGAACGCACCAACACCGCCAGGCGCGGATTGATCAGTGCCTCCTGGCGAAACGCCTGCTCAGCCATCAGGTGCTCACGGCGGTTATGCAGTTGGCGCAGGATATAGTCGGCGGTCATCCGGGCGATATCGTCGGCCAGTTGCGCCCGTGACGCGGCACTGCCGTCGCCATAGGCGAGCATCTCACGCAACACACCTTCGGTGTTTTCCCACAGCTTGGCCATAAAGGCCGCACTGCGCTCGACATACTGGGCGAAGGTATCGGTGAGCAGGTCATCGATATCCTTGAAGTAATAGGTGGTGGCCGACAGCGGCACATCGGCCTCGGCGGCCACCGCGCGGTGCCGCACCCCGCGCACACCGTCGCGCACGACAATGCGCATGGCGGCGTCAAGAATCGCCTGTCGTCGTTGCTCGCTTCCCTGTCGACTGGCCTTGCGCCCCTGATACTGAACGCTTTCAGCCACCGCCGTAGCGACGCCAGCTGCTCCCTTTTGCGCCATTGCACGCTCCACTACCGGTCTTCCTCTCTTGTAATATTCTGAAACATCAGTACCAACAGACAATAAAAAAGCCGCCTTGCAAGGGCGGCTTTTTCAACAACAGGTTTACGCTTGCGGCCGCATGTGCGGGAACAGGATCACGTCGCGAATCGACGGTGCGTTGGTGAGCAACATCACCAGGCGGTCGATACCGATGCCTTCACCTGCGGTTGGCGGCATGCCGTACTCCAGCGCCCGCACGAAGTCGGCGTCGTAGTGCATGGCCTCGTCGTCGCCGGCGTCCTTCTCGGCCACCTGGGCCTGGAAGCGCTCGGCCTGGTCTTCCGCGTCGTTCAACTCGGAATAGGCGTTGGCGATTTCACGACCGCCGATAAACAGCTCGAAACGGTCGGTGACGTTCGGGTTCTCGTCATTGCGGCGAGCCAGCGGCGAGACTTCGAACGGGTATTCGGTAATGAAGTGCGGCTGTTCCAGCTTGTGCTCGACCAGCTCTTCGAAAATCATCACCTGCAGCTTGCCCAGGCCTTCGAAGCCGAGCACCTTGGCGCCGGCTTTCTTGGCGATGGCGCGGGCCTTGTCGACGTCCTGCAGGTCGGCGGCGGTCAGCTCCGGGTTGTACTTGAGGATCGAGTCGAACACCGACAGGCGCACGAACGGCTCGCCGAAGTGGAAGACCTTGTCGCCGTACGGCACGTCGGTGCTGCCCAGAACGGCCTGGGCCAGTTCACGGAACAGCTCTTCGGTCAGGTCCATGTTGTCTTCGTAGTCGGCGTACGCCTGGTAGAACTCCAACATGGTGAACTCAGGGTTGTGCCGGGTCGACACGCCTTCGTTACGGAAGTTGCGGTTGATCTCGAACACCCGCTCGAAGCCACCGACCACCAGGCGCTTGAGGTACAGCTCCGGCGCGATGCGCAGGTACATGCCCATGTCCAGCGCGTTGTGGTGGGTTTCGAACGGCTTGGCCGCGGCACCACCGGGGATGGTTTGCAGCATCGGCGTTTCCACTTCCATGAAATCGCGCTGCATCATGAAGTTGCGGATATGGGCGATGACCTGCGAACGCACGCGGAACGTCTGGCGCACTTCTTCGTTGACGATCAGGTCGACATAGCGCTGGCGATAACGGGTTTCGGTATCGGTCAGGCCGTGGTGCTTGTCCGGCAGCGGGCGCAGCGACTTGGTCAGCAGGCGCACGTTGGTCATTTCGACGTACAGGTCGCCCTTGCCGGAACGGGCCAGGGTGCCTTCAGCGGCGATGATGTCGCCCAGGTCCCAGGTTTTCACCGCGGCCAGGGTCTCTTCCGACAAGGTCTTGCGGTTGACGTAGACCTGGATGCGCCCGGACATGTCCTGGATCACCATGAAGGAGCCACGGTTGAGCATGATGCGACCGGCAACCTTGACCGGGATCGCTGCCTCTGCCAGCTCTTCCTTGGTCTTGTCGGCGTACTGTTTCTGCAAGTCTTCGCAGTAGGCGTCGCGACGGAAGTCGTTGGGGAAGGCCTGACCCTTGGCGCGCTCGGCAGCCAGCTTTTCCTTGCGCAGGGCGATCAGGGTGTTTTCTTCCTGTTGCAGGGCTTGCGGGTCGAGTTGTTGGTCGCTCATGTCTTTAGATTTTCCATCACAGGTTCGTTACCCCCGGCCTTCGGCAGGGGTTCACGGCAGGCGGCGCGCTTTGATGCGCGCCGTCGCCGCAGTGCCTTAAAGCCCTTGCTTGAGGCTGGCTTCCAGGTATTCGTCGATATCGCCGTCCAGCACCTTGTCGCAGTCGCTGCGTTCGATGTTGGTGCGCAGATCCTTGATCCGCGAAGCGTCGAGTACGTAGGAGCGGATCTGGTGACCCCAGCCGATATCCGACTTGGTGTCTTCCAGGGCCTGGGAAGCGGCGTTGCGCTTCTGCACTTCCTGTTCGTACAAGCGCGCCCGCAACATTTTCATCGCGGTGTCTTTGTTCGCGTGCTGGGAACGTTCGTTCTGGCAGCTGACCACGGTGTTGGACGGTACGTGGGTGATCCGTACGGCCGAGTCGGTGGTGTTGACGTGCTGACCACCGGCACCGGAGGAACGATAGGTATCGATCCGCAGGTCTGCCGGATTGATTTCGATTTCGATGTTGTCGTCGATTTCCGGCGATACGAAAACCGCCGAGAACGAGGTGTGACGACGGTTGCCGGAGTCGAACGGGCTCTTGCGCACCAGGCGGTGCACGCCGATCTCGGTGCGCAGCCAACCGAAGGCGTATTCGCCCTTGATATGTACGGTGGCGCCCTTGATCCCGGCGACTTCGCCGGCGGACAGTTCCATGATGGTGGCGTCAAAACCGCGTTTGTCGGCCCAGCGCAGGTACATGCGCAGCAGGATGTTGGCCCAGTCCTGGGCCTCGGTGCCGCCGGAACCGGCCTGGATATCCAGGTAGGCGTTGTTCGCGTCCATTTCGCCGCTGAACATCCGCCGGAACTCGAGTTTTTCGAGGGCGGCGCGCAGGCGTTCGACTTCAGCGGCGACGTCGTCGACGGCACCCTGGTCTTCTTCGGCGGCGGCCATTTCCAGCAGGTCGCGGGCATCGCTCAGGCCGCTGGACATGTCGTCCAGGGTTTCAACGATCAGCGCCAGCGCGGAACGCTCGCGGCCGAGGTTCTGGGCGTATTCGGGGTTGTTCCAGACAGCCGGATCTTCAAGCTCGCGATTGACTTCGGTCAGACGCTCATGCTTTTGATCGTAGTCAAAGATACCCCCGAATGGTTTCGGAGCGCTCGGACAGGTCCTTGATACTGTTAAGGATCGGGTTGATTTCCATGGCGGGCAGCACTCGTCGGTGAACTTTTGAAAGCCGACGAGTATAACCGAGTTGCACGCGTCCCGGCAGCCCGCTTGGCGGGGTGAAGGCACAAAGTCATGATCCGCTGGCAAAGATCACCGATCACGCCAACCTTTCAACGTACCTAAATGTAGGTCTTTTCTATTTTTTAACCTTTCTATTCAAACGCACCATCCCAGACAAGCAGAATATCCCCCTTGGCGCTTGAGCCTGTATCCCGCAAAAACGTCGACGCTCAGCGTTATCACTGCGAGGTCAAGGTCAGCCTGGCGCGCTTCGGCACGCTCATTCACTACAGCGGTGTCTTGAACCTTGTCGAGCCGCCCCTCCCCCCTGACGGAAAACCCATGACGTACCTGTTCTCAAAAAACCTCGCCCCCGCCTGGATGTCCTGGGTCCTGCGCATCGCGGCCCTCTACAACCTGCTCTATGCCGTACTGCTGGCCGTCTGGCCCGCTGAGGTATTTGCCTGGTTGCAGATGCCGACCACGCCGGACGTGATGGTTCGCTGCATCGGCATGATGGTCGGCGTGTATGCGCTGGGCTACTGGATTGCCGCGCAGGATGTGGTTCGTTACTGGCCGCTGGTGGCCGTCGGGCTGGTGGGCAAGACGCTGGGCCCCATCGGCTTTGTGCAGTCGGCCATGAGCGGCATCCTGCCCTGGCACAGCGGGATCATGCTGCTGTGCAACGATCTGGTCTGGTGGCTGCCGTTCTGGATCATTACTTTGTACGGCTGGAAACGCTCTAACCGGGGGTGAAAGCGGCACGCTGAACAGGTGTCACTGAGATATCCAGCAGTGGCACTTTCACTTCTTTTGACAAAATATCCCGCTATCGAGTCAGTCTTTTTAACCTTGAAATGTAAGGCATTTCTGTTTTTTCACAGACCTATTCAACGCACCACCGAGGACAAGCAGACTCCCCCCTTACCGCTTGAGTAAGGGACTACGAATGTTCATTTCAGCGCCGTTAAACCGCTTTACCCTGACCCTCCCGGGCTTTGCCCCTGAACTCCAGGTGCTGGCCTTCAAAGGCAGTGAAGCCATCAGCCAGCCCTATCGTGTCGAGCTGGACCTGGTCAGCCGCCGCGCGGACCTGAACCTCGACGAACTGTTGCACCAGCAGGGTTTTCTCGCCTTCAACGACAGTGGCGCGGGTATTCACGGCCAGGTCTACTGCATCGGCCAGGGTGATACCGGTCGACGCTGGAGCCACTATCACCTCACCCTCGTACCGCAACTGACCTACCTGGGCCATCGTTTCAACCAGCGCATCTTCCAGAACCAGACCGTGCCGCAGATCATCGCCCAGGTGCTCAAGGACCACGGCATCCTCGGCAACGCCTTCAGCTTCAACCTCGCCACGCCCCTGCCCGCCCGCGAGTACTGCGTGCAGTACAACGAATCCGATCTGGATTTCATCCAGCGGTTGTGTGAGGAAGATGGCCTGCACTACCACTTCCAGCACAGCCCGGCCGACCATCACCTGGCGTTCGGCGATGACCAGACCTTCTTTCGCCGGCTGTCCAAAGCCGTGCCTTATGTGCCGGACAGTGGCACCGTCGCCGCGACCGCGAGCATCAAGTCCTTTGACCTGCGCCTGGAGACCCGCAGCAGTCATGCGGCCTTGCGTGACTACGATTTCGAAAAGCCGCATACCTTGCTCGAGCGGACAACCCACTGCACGGATTCAACACCGAAACCGGCGTTGGAGGACTATCGCTATCCTGGCCGCTTCAAGCATGACGAGGCCGGCAAGCGACTCAATCGCCGCCAGTTGGAGCGCCATCGCGCCGACTATCGACAGGCGTCAGGCAAGAGCAATGCGCCACAACTGGTCAGCGGCCACCTCCTGACCCTGAGCGACCATCCACAGCCGGACTGGAACGACCTCTGGCTGCTGACCCAACTGACCCACGAAGGTAAACAGCCGCAGGTGCTGGAGGAGTCGGCACCGAGCCCGAGCGGCGCCAATGACGGTTTCCGCCAGGGCTACCGCAACAGCTTTCTCGCCACACCATGGGATGTGTTCTTTCGTCCGCCGCTGCAAGCACGTGAAGCCCGTCGCCTGAATGCCCAGACCGCCATCGTCACCGGCCCGCCCGGGGAAGAAATCCACTGCGACGAATACGGCCGGGTAAAGGTGAAGTTTCACTGGGACCGTTCCGATGCAACCGGCGCTCAAAGCAGTTGCTGGTTGCGGGTGGCGTCCGGCTGGGCCGGGCCAAGTCACGGCGCCGTCACCCTGCCCCGTGTCGGCATGGAGGTGCTGGTGACCTTTCTCGAAGGCGACCCGGACCAACCGCTGATCGTCGGTTGCCTGAACAACGCGGTGCAGCAAGCGCCCTACCCTCTGCCGGCGCACAAGACCCGTAGCGTGTTCAAAAGCCAGAGCAGCCCGGGTGGTGGGGGCAGCAATGAAATCCGCATCGAAGACCTCAAGGGCCAGGAGCAGATCTATGTGCATGCCCAACGGGATTTCGAGCAGCACATCGAACATGACCAACACATACAGGTCGGCCACGAGCGGCATGAAAGGGTCGACGCCAACAGCTATGCCGAGTTCAGGGCCGAAGAGCATCACACGGTTCATCAGGATCGACGTTGCGAGGTGAAGGGGGATGATCATCTGACGGTGGGCCGAAGCCAACAGGTGAAAGCGGGAGTGGGTTACCTGGTTGAGGCGGGCGAGGAAATCCACCTGTCCAGCGGCTACAAACTGGTGATGGAAGCCGGTGCCGAATTGACCCTCAAAGCCGGGGGTAACTTTATCAAGATCGATGGCGGCGGCATTACCTTCAGCCAGCCATTCAACACCGAAGGCAGCCCTGGCGAGGGTTCGGGAGCGATGCCTTGGCTACCCGGGCAGACGGAGCCGGTAAAGAAACCGGTGCTGTCACTGGAGACCGTGGCGAAACAAGCCCTGGCACTGCGTGAGGCAGATTCGGGCATTTGTGAGGTGTGCGAAGCCGCAAAGGATAGCCAGGGTAAGCAGCCATGATCGAAGCGATGACCCACCCCGGTTTCCTGCTGATCGAAGGGACCTGCTTTGACGCTGCCAGAGCCTGGTTTCGTCAACACTATCCCAGCCATCAGGCCGTCTCCCTGTTGATCAATACGCCCTATGCGGCTATCGCCGACACAGGGCCATTTCTGCTGGAGGCCCCACAGGGAAGCCCGATGCAGCGCGATTGGTGGCAGGGCGGCTCGTCTCTGGACCAGGGTGTCTGGCTGAGTTCGCGGCTATCACCTGCAAAGCTGCTCCTCTCATTGCAACGTCGCCTGAAAGTACACAGCACACAAGGCCGTCAGTACTGGCTACGTCTGGGTGACGCGGGCGCCTTGTTACGAACCTGGGAGTCCCAGGCTCCTTGGCCACCTGGCTTCTGGCACGGCGTCGACAGCCTGTGGCTGTGGCACCGGGACGAACCACTGTGTGCCTGGAAAAACACCGCCCCTGAACAGGACGCCGCACCGACCAGCATCGGTTTCGCGGCGCCAATCGTTTTGTCGGATGCCTTGCTCTGCGCGCTGTCCGGCGGGTCCGAGGAAAATACCGATGTCTAAATACACCTTCAAACCCGCCACCTGTCCACTGCTGGCGGCGGTCTTTCCATTGCGCTACGCCATTGGCCCTTCGCTCCCGCTCGACTTGAGCGGCCATGGGGTCAAGCCCCTGAGCGGGTATTTCCCGGCGCTCGGCAAGGGCGCGGAAAACACCAGCGGCAGGCCGATGAACTACACCGCTCGCCTGCTGCGGGATGGCTGGCTGTATGTCTGGCAAACGAACATCAACATGATGATCGAGTTTCAGGTGACCGGGGCGCTGCTCAAGGAAACACCGCGCGGCGGCAGCGTGATCGACCCGCGCCACAAACCCTACTTCATGTTGCGGGCCGGAGCGCCGGCGATGATGGTCTGGTCACCGATCCGCTGGAGCGATGGGCAATTCGACACGGCCAAGACAGATCCGACCAGGCGCGAAAGCGTCATGCGCACGTTCACACCCGGCGTAACGCCTATGAGCGGGCCAGCCCAAAAAATCCATGAGTCCATCGGCGATTACATGGACCTCGATGGTTATGGCTGGAGCCAAAATCCCGTTGGCCAACCACCGGACTGGCTCAAGGCACTCGAGGATATGAGTGCCTGCGAATTCCAGACCTATGCGGTGCTCGACGACACCTGGGGCGTGTTGCAGGACCTGGCCCGGTTGCTACAGGTGCAGATGGCGGCGTTCGAAGAGCGTCGTAAAGAGCGTAGCGAGGACTGGGCCATTGCCGGGTTGATCCGCTCGTTGAGCGAGAGCGATGAACATATCCGCAAAGTGCTGCCTGGTGCGACGCGTTATCACCTGTTGGAACGGACCTGGAAAGAACATGACGATGAAACCCAGGGCTATGAAATGGACCTGCGCTATATCTCGGAGCTGTGGGGCGCGTGGTTCGAGACGCTGGGACTGAAAAGCCCGGCGACCCTGGCGACTGCTTGCGAACATTTCGATATCACCCAGCCTGCTGCTTTGGAAGCATTGGGAGAGGAGTTCGCCCTGGCGTGTGCCGGGGCCTCCAGTACCAGCTTCGGGGTGAAGAAATTGAGCAAGGCGCTCGATCCTGACAGGGCGACCGAAAAACCCTGGTTGATCTGGGCCTTGCTCGGGCTGCCCAACGAACCGGGGCTTTCGGAAATAAAACGGCTGATCGATACCGGGGATGCTTTCAAAGACAGTGCACAAAGCTTGCTCAAGTTGAGCTTCAAGTTCGCCCAGGCCATAAGATTGAGCCATATCTTCAACACCGGTGCCGATAACCTCGCACAACAAAATCCAGCGAGGATAACGGAAGAGCTGTTCGCCGCCTTAAGTCCGGTATTCGCGGCACAATTACAGAAAAACCTAGAGGTACCCAGTAACATTACACGGCTATACATGAGCGCCGCCTTGAATCGCAGTCAACAACGAATAGACCTGATAGCGGCTATGCCTGGGCAAGTAGCACGCTGGCTGAGTGATTTGATGGAGACACGCGCAATAGTACCCGCCAGTACATCACCGCTGAAACCAATCGTCGAAGCAACTCAGCAGGCGTTACCATTTTTCTACCTGACTCCAGTAGCACAAGCAGGCGCCATCGGAAAGAACCTACCGTCGATTGCACATCTGATCAGGCCAGAAACAGATTTGAACAACCTGCTGAAACTGAGCAAAGAAGCGATAGCTGATGCGCCCTTGAAGTCTTTGGTGCTGGTGGTGGCAGGAATGAGTTTTTTCTGGTCGACTGATCAATTTCTGGACGACGACTCGGCGAAAAACACCGCCAACTTGTTAGGTGCTACAACTGCGGTCCTGGCTGCCGCCAGCGCTTTAATGCAAAAAATAGCAGACACGAAGTGGGAATCTACGGTCGCAACCACAGGATTAAAATCAAACGCCAGTCGTTTGACTCTAGCATCGGCTTTAAAATTAGGATCCAGAACCGCACTCGCACTTTCGATGGCATCTGCTTTCGATATCCTTGTGTTCGGCATGGAAACATTGGAAGCCTATAGCTCAGGAGATGTCGATACCGCCGTCATCAATGGGGGCTTAACCATCGCGTCAACCGCGAACTTCGCAATCTACGTTAAAACCTATCGAGCGCTACGCGCTGCCCGAGCGGCAGTTATCGCAGGTGAGGCTACGACGATCGCACGCGGCCTAAGCCAAGTCCCACATCTCGCCATCAAAGCATTAGGCATCACGATTCTAATTGTCGGCGGCGTACTGGCTCGCCTCTATACTCAAGACTCACCGCTGGAAAAATGGCTAAAGAGCACTCGTTTTGGAACCAGCCCCGCTCGCTGGGCGGGGGACTACAAAAAATCCGTCAACGAAGTTTATAAAATTATTTTCCCCATCTGCTTCGATGCCCATAGGATCAGTGAAATCAATCCATATAGCGGTACACTGCAGTCAACCTACCTACTACTTCGCCTACCAGGAAAAACAGAACTACGTGACGAAATGATTCGTTTTGAGGGTATCGAAATATGGGGAACTCTCTATGAGCAGAAAGAACCGTCTAAAAAGGTGCTCTGGACTGGAAATAGCTTCGAGCGCCATAGCGGAACTCGTGTTATTGAGAAGCCTAACATGACGACCTACAGACGCGTATATCATACAAACAGCGCTGGCTGGACACTCACCAAAATAAAAGGTCAACTTTTTTATTCACCTTTGGAAAACCTGACCCTTCTCCCGATTGATATCGAGGAGCTGGTATGGATTTAAAAATATTCATCGAGCGGGCCAAACGCTTATGCACCGAAACAACGCCCACGATACTTAAAGCCGATGAGCCGACAGGCGAAACACCAATGGAGCTATTCATTACTGACGAGCATACTGAATATTACCTAGCACTGAGCACTGCCACTGAAAATGATCGAGGGGTGCTCACCGGCCTACTCACGCTCATGTCGATTCCGCTTTTTTTCATCAGTCTATGGTTGGCGCTGAATGGAAAATGGGGAAGTATTGCCTGGCCGATTGTCTTTACTTTACTCGTCATTCTCCCTATGTTCATTTGGGAGTCAACTCGAAAACTCCCCTTACCCGTTTTATTCAACAGACGAACCCGCGAAGTCTACTTCGACAATAATGGAAAATTATTTCACACGCCTTGGGATAATATCCAGGCCATTGCCTACGAATTTAAAATTTTTGGCCCCTACGTTGCAGGCATGGATAACGCGGCCTTGGAGATTTTGATTCGTAGATTGGGCGAACCCGATAACGCACTCATGCTTCGCCTGGGAGCACCCATGGGTAAAAATCTATGCATGCAAAAAAGTTTCTGGGAGTACATTCGTGCCTATATGAATAATGGTCCCTGGTTCGACGAGCACGGAAACCACAGCCATTCAAACACTTTTATTAAAGAGCAACTGGCTACTCACATTCGGCCATCGGGATTCCTAGACCATCAACGTCAAAGCGTTGAAGAGCAGAAATCCATCATGGGTGGTAAGAACTATCTTTCTCCAAGTGATGCGATTCTTTTAGCGGGACATGCGCTTTTCCACCCCGCAAGCCTTATGGAAGATCTTGTTTACAAGATTGCCAAACGCCGAGCCCGTAACCGCTGGCCGGAAATTGTATTAGAGCGCCTGCGCCCCGATGGCCCAACCACCCGATTGATTGATTTGGAACGTGAGCGCGGGTTGGACGTTTAACTCACACAACCTTTCAGGCCAACGTCGGCTCGTGTCGGAGCCGGCTTTATTGGTGATAAGACTCTCAATATTTGCATCGCCAGAACTGACGCCTTCGCGGGCAAGCTCCGCTCCCACAGTATTTGAGTCGACCCCAGATATTGTGTACGACACAAAACCTGTGGGAGCGGAGCTTGCCCGCGAAGAGGCCCTTGAGCCTTGCACCGCCCTTGCGGACGTCATCGCCAGCAAGCCGACTCCCACACGGGTGATGTTTAGTCAGGAAACCGGGGCGCTGCGGGCTCGGTCGGTGAAGCGGCCCTGCATCGCGTCCAGCGCGTCACAACCATCCTGCAACAGCAGGTAAGAGGCGCTGGCGAAATGCTGAAGATCACGGTCGCAGGTGTTGCCGATGCTCATGCAGGTCAGGCTGTGGCTCAGGTCGCGGGCGGCCTTGATACGCTGGATGGCGCACTCATACAAGTCACGCACCGGGGCATCGAGGTTGAGGTAGAGAACAGGGACTTCGGTGAGATTGCTTTGTAGCGGGCGATATTGGGTCATCGATGAAAATCCTTACATAGAGGTATTTACGCTCCGTTAGGAATTTCGACCGGCTAAGATCGATCACCGATACATCGGTGACGACCGAACTATAGTCCAGCCGCTCGCCGAATAGTCGCCGCTTTTACACCTTGAAATACAAGCCACTGCGGATGCCAGCAATGGCGATTTGTCCGCATTGCCCACGAGATTGGTGGCTGGCTTGAGGGCCTCTTCGCTGGCAAGCCAGGCTCCTACAGGACCGAGGTGAACGGACGAACAGCGTACGACACAAGTCAAAGGAGCGGGGTAACCGAGCGACAAGCGCATCACACAAGCCAGAAACGATCAGGGCTCACGCACCGAATACACAGCCCCATTTCAATCCCCGCCTCAACCAACCCCCACCTGATTACGCCCACTGTTCTTCGCCGAATACAGCCCCTTGTCCGCCGCCGAAATCAGATCGCGACAGTTGCTGCCCTGCTGCGGTATCACCGTAGACACCCCAATGCTGACCGTCAGCACCGCCCCCTCGCCCGGCATATTGTGGGGGATCTTCAACCCCGCCACGGTCTGGCGCAGTTTTTCCGCCACCAGCCGCGCACCGCCCTGGGAGGTGTTCGGCAACACCAAGGCAAACTCTTCGCCGCCATAACGCGCCGGCAGGTCCGAAGGCCGGCTGCTGGCCTCGCGAATCGTCTCCGCCACCTTGCGCAAGGCTTCATCGCCTTCCAGGTGACCAAAGCTGTCATTGAAGGCCTTGAAATAGTCCACGTCGATCATCAACAACGACATCTGCGTCTGCTCGCGCTGCGCCCGTCGCCACTCCAGTTCCAGGTACTCGTCGAAGTGCCGGCGATTGGACAACCCGGTCAGGCCGTCGGAGTTCATCAAGCGCTGCAACACCAGGTTGGTGTCGAGCAATTGCTGCTGGCTGACCCGCAACGCCCGATACGCCGCATCGCGCTGCAACAAAGTCATGTAGGAACGCGAGTGATAACGAATGCGCGCCACCAACTCGATATTGTCCGGTAGCTTGACCAGGTAATCGTTGGCCCCGGCGGCAAACGCCGCGCTCTTGATCAACGGGTCTTCCTTGGTCGAGAGCACGATGATCGGGATGTCCTTGGTCGCCGGGTGATTGCGGTACTCGCGCACCAGGCTCAGGCCATCGAGGCCGGGCATCACCAGGTCCTGCAGGATCACCGTCGGCTTGATGCGAATCGCCTGGGCAATCGCCTGGTGCGGATCGGCACAAAAGTGGAAATCGATATTGGTCTCGGTGGCCAACCCGCGCCGCACCGCCTCGCCGATCATGGCCTGGTCGTCAACCAGCAACACCATCGCGGCGTTTTCGTCGGTGGTCTTGAAATCATACATTTGTAAATCATTCATACGCGGTCACCTGAAATACTGCTTTCATGTCAGGACTGCTGACTATAGAACTCATGTCGGAAATATCTCCAGCAAGCGTGGAGCGATCGTGTTCAGTGGGCGAATTTCAACAGCGGCATCGATAGCCGCCGCGGCCTTGGGCATGCCGTACACCGCACTGCTCTGCTGGTCCTGGGCGATGGTCAGGTAGCCGCGCTCGCGCATCAGCTTCAATCCCTGGGCACCGTCGCGCCCCATGCCCGTCAACAGCACGCCCACCGCATCGCCATTCCAGTAACTGGCGACACTCTCGAAAAACACATCGATGGAAGGCCGGTAGATCTCGTTCACGGGCTCGGCGGTGTAGGCCAAGGTGCCGTTTTTCAACAAGCGGATATGGTGGTTCGTCCCGGCCAGCAGCACGATACCGCGCTGCGGCGCCTCGCCGTCGCGAGCAAGGCGCACCGGCAGGCCGCAGGCGCTGCTCAGCCATTCAGCCATACCGGCGGCAAATACCTGGTCGACATGCTGGACCAGGACGATCGCGGCGGGGAAATTAGCAGGCAAACCTTTCAGCAAGGTTTCCAGCGCCGCCGGTCCCCCGGCCGAAGAGCCGATGGCCACCAGTTTCTGCCGCGGGCTGTCATCCCGGGCCGGCGCGCTCACGCTGCGCACCCGGCTGCCACGCTGGCCGATCAGCCAGCCGATATTGAGGATCTTGCGCAACAACGGCGCCGCGGCTTCCTTCGGGTTGCCGCCGCCGATGGCCGGGGTGTCGACCACATCCAGGGCGCCGTGGCCCATGGCCTCGAAGACCCGGTGCACATTCTGTTGCCGATCGACGGTGACAATGACAATGGCACACGGTGACTCGGCCATGATCCGCCGAGTGGCTTCGACACCATCCATCACCGGCATGATCAGGTCCATCAGGATCAGGTCCGGGGTGTCCTCGGCGCAATGCTTCACCGCTTCGGCACCATTGCCGGCGACCCAGATCACTTCGTGTGCCGGCTCGAACGCCAGGGCACGGCGCAACGCTTCTACCGCCATGGGCATATCGTTGACGATAGCAATCCTCATCCCTGAGCTCCCCCGATCAGCTCGACCACGGCATCCAGCAAGGCGTCGTCATGAAAACTGGCCTTGGCCAGATAATAGTCGGCTCCGGCGTCCAGTCCACGTCGACGATCCTCTTCACGGTCCTTGTAGGACACCACCATGACCGGCAGCGACTGCAAGCGAGTGTCTTTGCGCAAGAGTGTGACCAATTCAATCCCGTCCATTCGTGGCATATCGATATCGGTGATCAACAGGTCGAAGTCTTCGGCGCGCAGGGCGTTCCAACCGTCCATGCCATCCACCGCGACCGCCACCTCGTAACCCCGGTTGAGCAACAGTTTGCGTTGCAGTTCGCGCACGGTCAGGGAGTCGTCGACCACCAGCACACGCTTGCGCACGGCCTCGCTGGCCTGGCGATTGCGCCGGTCGATACGTTCCAGGCGACCGGTGTTGAGCAGTTTATCCACTGAACGCAGCATGTCTTCGACGTCGACGATCAGCACCGCCGAACCGTCGTCGAGCAACGCCCCGGCAGAAATATCCTGGACCTTGCCCAGGCGCGGGTCCAGCGGCAACACCACCAGGGTGCGCTCGCCGATAAAGCGCTCGACCTCGACCCCATAGACCGCATCGCGCTCGCGGATCACCACGACCTTGAGGTTGCCATCATGGTGTTCGCTGGCCGGGCGCTGCAACAACTGGCTAGCCGCCACCAAGCCGACATGCCGGCCTTCGTGCCAGAAGTGCTGGCGCCCCTCGAGTTGCACAATGTCCTCGGGCGCCAGGTCGCACATGCGTTCGATATGGGCCAGGGGAAAGGCATAGGCCTCGCCGCCGACCTCCACCACCAGGCTGCGCACCACCGACAAGGTCAGCGGCACTTCGAGGTGGAAACGGCTGCCCTGCCCCGCCGTCTGCTCCAGCACCACGGCACCGCGCAACTGGCGAACCATATGCTGCACCGCGTCGAGGCCGACCCCGCGCCCGGAGACTTCGGTGACCTTGTCCCGCAGGCTGAACCCCGGCAGGAAGAGGAAGCTCAGCAACTCCTCTTCGCTCAGTTGCGCGGCGGTCTCGGCCGGGGACAAATGCCGCTCGACAACGCTGCGACGAACCCGCTCCAGGTCCACCCCGGCGCCGTCATCGCTCAATTGCAGCACCAGCAGCCCGGCCTGGTGCGAGGCCCGCAGACGAATCAGGCCTTCCGCCGGTTTCCCGGCCAGCACCCGCAGTTCCGGGCTTTCGATGCCATGGTCCACGGCATTGCGCAGCAGATGGGTCAGCGGCGCTTCGAGCTTTTCCAGCACGTCGCGGTCGACCTGGGTCTTCTCCCCTTCGATTTCCAACCGCACCTGCTTGCCCAGGCTGCGGCCCAGGTCCCGGACCATCCGCACCTGGCCGCCGAGGACATCGGCAAAGGGCCGCATGCGACAGGCCAGCGCGGTGTCATAGAGCACCTGGGCCCGCTGGCTGGCCTGCCAGCCGAACTCGTCCAGCTCCAGGGTTTGCGCCGTCAGCATCTGCTGGGACTCGGCCAGCAAACGCCGGGCATCACCCAGGGCTTCCTCGGCTTCAAGGCTCAGGCCGACGCTCTTCAAGTGATCGCTGAGCTGGTCCAGGGCCCGCAGGCCTTTGTCCTGCATTCGCCGCACCCGCTGCATCGTCGCCAGGTACGGCTTGAGGCGCTGGGTTTCCACCAGGGATTTGCTCGACAAATCGAGCAGGCTGTTCAAGCGTTCGGCAGTGACCCGTAATACCCGTTCGCCGCCTTCGGCGACCCGGCGGCCCGGGGTCGCCAGCTCCGGTAACGGGGTGTCCGCCAGCACGGTTTCAAGAGACGGCATTTCAAGGTCAAGGGCTACAGGCGGCACGAACGCGACTTGCGCCGGCTCGGGCGCCGTCGGCAGCACCCGGGCAGGGGCCGCCGCGGGATCGAGCAACGCCTGCAACCGCAGGACATAGGCTTCGATCTCCACCGGCCCGACATTGGCGCTGGGCGTGGCGATGCGCATCAGCAAGTCGGTGCCGTGCAGCAAGGCATCGATATGTTCCGCTTGCAAGTACAGGCGACCTTCCTGGGCGCTGACCAGGCAGTCTTCCATCACATGGGCGACGCTGACTCCGGCATCCACACCGACAATCCGAGCCGCGCCCTTGAGCGAATGGGCCGCACGCATGCAGGCTTCGAGCTGATCAGCCTGGGTCGGGTTGCGCTCCAGGGCCAGCAGGCCGGCGCTGAGCACCTGGGTCTGGGCCTCGGCCTCCAGGCTGAACAATTCCAGCAGCGACGAATCGCGCATTTGATCGGGGGTCATGTGAAGCTCCGGGTCACGGCCGACAGCAATTGCTCTTCATCCAGCCAACGCAGGCTGCGCCCCCTGAACGGCAGGACGCCACGAGTGAACCGTGCACTGGCCTGGGGGCCGGCGGCGCTGGCACTGTCGAGCAGGCGCTGGTCGATGGCATGGATACCGTCCACCTCGTCCACCGGCAGCACCACCGGACCGCCCTGGGCACCGACGATCAGCATGCGCGGCATGACCCGGCCACCCGGCGTGGCCGTGATCGAGGCATCCAGCCCGAGCAACTCCACCAGCGACAGGCAGGCCACCAAGGCACCGCGCACGTTGGCCACACCGAGCAAGGCCCGCGAACGCTGGTGCGGCAGGGAATGAATCGGCTGCAGCGGCGCGACTTCCACCAGGCAGCGGGTGGCCAGGCCCAGCCATTCCTCGCCGAGGCGGAACATCAGCAGCGAGCGGGTGACCACATCACGCTCGACCTCGACCGCCGCACCCTGCTCGGGTCGCTCCTGTTGCAACGAATAGCGGTCCAGCAGACGCGTGGCGGCGGCGGAATACACCGCACAGTTACGGCAGTGGATATGTTCGATCAGCAGCGGGCAGGATTTGTCGCCGTGGATGCCGATGCGGTTCCAGCAATCGTCGATTTTCTCGGCGTCGTGGTGGGTCAGGTTCAAGGCTGTCAAACCGCTCATCGTTTACGCTCACTGTCAGCGGTGCGCTCGCTACGGGCGGCGCGCTCCTGCAATCGCCGGGCACCTGCCGCATCACCCTGGGAGGCCAGCAGGGCCGCCAGGTGGACAAGGGCCTCGGGATGTTGCGGTTCCAGGTACAAGGCCTTGCGATAAAAGCCCTGGGCCTCCAGCGCACTGCCGGCCACGTCACTCAGCAGGCCCAGCCAGTAGAAGACCTGGGCCACCGGCTCGTGTTGGCGCAGGTAGGTTTCGCAGGCCTGGCGCGCCTGGGCGCCGTTGCCTTCGTTGGCCAGGGTGGCAATCCGCGCCAGCAGGCCGGCCGCGTCGTTCGAGACCAGCGACACTGGCGCGGCGGGCGTGAACACCGCGCTGGGGGCGAACGGTCGGCGCAGAGGCAACACCGGCGCGCTGACGGGTTGCGACACACGCACCGGCAAAGGCGGCGGGACGATCACCGGCGGGGGTTGGGGCTCGACTTCCGTCGCGCGGCGAAAGGCAAAGGACTGCGCCGCGCCGATGGAGCGCATGCCCATCCGCCCCAGCAGGTTGCCCTCGGCCGGGCCGATAAACAGCACGCCGTCCACGTGGGTGAGGCGCTTGAGAATGTCGAAGACCTGGCGTTGCGTCGCCAGGTCGAAATAGATCAGCAGGTTGCGGCAGAACACGAAGTCATAGACCTCGCCCGCCCGCAACTCGGGATCGAGCAGGTTGCCGCTCTGCAAACGTACCTGTTCGCGGACCCGCTCGCTGAGCCGGTAACCGTCAGCCAGCGCGGTGAAGTGCCGCTCGCGAAACTCCAGCCCCTGGCCGCGAAAGGAATTCTTGCCGTACACCGCGCGCTTGGCCCGCTCCACCGACAGCGGGCTGACGTCGATGCCGTCAACCTTGAACTGGTGCGGCGCCAGGCCCGCATCGAGCAGCGCCATGGCGATCGAATAGGGCTCTTCGCCGGTGGAACAGGGCAGGCTGAGGATCTTCAAGGCGCGCATGCCCTTGATCTGCGCCAACCGTTCGCTGGCCAGGCGCGCCAGGGTGGAAAAGGATTCCGGGTAACGGAAGAACCAGGTTTCCGGGACGATCACCGCTTCGATCAGCGCTTGCTGTTCGTCACCGCTGGTCTGCAAGCGGGTCCAGTAGTGGTCCGCCGAAGGCATCTGCAACTGAGTGCAACGCTGGCGCACGGCACGCTCGATAATCGCCGGGCCGACCGAGGCGACATCAAGGCCGATGCGGTGCTTGAGGAAGTCGAAAAAGCGCTGGTCGTCACTCATGGGCGCCCCTCATCCACCGCCGGAAACAACAGCGCGCGCACCTCGGCATTGAGCAGGTCGTTGACCCGAATGCGTTGCAACAGGCCCTGGGCATCTTCGCGTACCGGCCCCAGGTAGGGCGCGTCGCGGTTGTCCAGACCATAGGGCCGGAAGTCCGCCGGGTTGCAGCGCAGGGTATCGGTGGCCTGTTCGAGAATCAGCCCGAGCAGCCGCCTGGGCACCTCGCCGGCGGGACGGTAATGCACCAGCACCAACCGCGTGCTGGTCCGGGCCGCCGCCGGCTGGCCGAAGGTCATGGCGCTGACGTCGATCACCGGGACCATTGCGCCACGGTGGGCCAACACGCCCGCGACCCAGGCCGGTGCCTGGGCAATGGGCTTGAGTTGCAGGCGCGGCAGCACTTCGGCCACTTCCATGGCCTCCAGGGCATAGCGTTCGCCGTTGATGCGAAAGACCAGGAACAGGCTGTTCCTGGGCTGCGCGCTGGCGACGCGTTTAGCCACCCACTCGCTCATCAGACTTTGAAACGCGAGACGCCGCTGCGCAGGCCTACCGCGACCTGGCTCAGCTCGTCGATGGCGAAACTGGCCTGGCGCAGGGATTCGACGGTCTGGCTGCTGGCATCGCCCAGTTGCACCAGGGCGAGGTTGATCTGTTCGGCACCGGTGGCCTGGGCCTGCATGCCTTCGTTGACCATCAGCACCCGCGGCGCCAGGGCCTGGACCTGATGGATGATCTGCGACAGTTGCTCGCCGACCTGCTGCACTTCGAACATGCCGCGGCGCACTTCCTCGGAGAACTTGTCCATGCCCATGACCCCGGCGGACACCGCCGACTGGATCTCGCGGACCATCTGTTCGATGTCGTAGGTGGCGACGGCGGTCTGGTCCGCCAGGCGCCGCACTTCGGTGGCGACCACGGCAAAACCGCGACCGTACTCACCGGCCTTTTCCGCCTCGATGGCGGCGTTGAGGGACAACAGGTTGGTCTGGTCGGCGACCTTGACGATGGTCACCACCACCTGGTTGATGTTGCCGGCTTTCTCGTTGAGGATCGCCAGCTTGGAGTTCACCAGGTCGGCGGCGCCCATCACCGAATGCATGGTTTCTTCCATGCGCGCCAGCCCTTGCTGGCCGGAACCGGCCAGCACCGAGGCCTGGTCGGCGGCGGTGGACACCTCGGTCATGGTCCGCACCAGGTCGCGGGAGGTCGCGGCGATTTCCCGCGAGGTCGCACCGATCTCGGTGGTGGTCGCGGCGGTTTCAGTCGCCGTGGCCTGCTGCTGCTTGGACGTGGCGGCGATTTCCGTGACCGAGGTGGTGACCTGCACCGAAGAGCGCTGGGCCTGGGAAACCAGGGCCGTCAATTCAGTCATCATGTCGTTGAAGCCGGTTTCCACCGCCCCGAACTCGTCCTTGCGCGCCAGGTTCAGACGGCTGCTCAAGTCACCGGTGCGCATGATTTCAAGGATTTCGACAATTCGCTGCATCGGCGCCATGATCGCCCGCATCAGCAGCAGGCCGCAGAGGCCGGCGGCGAGCACCGCGATCAGCAAGGAAATGCCCATGCTGAGTTTCGCCGCTGATACGGCGGCGGAAATCGAGTCCGTGTCCTGGTCGGCGACGTCCTTGTTCTGGTCGATGATGTCATTGAGTTGCTTACGACCTTCGGCCCAGGCAGGCGCCAATTGCTCGTTGAACATCCGGATAGCCTGGTCGTTCTGCTTGTGCTGATAGAGATCGAGCACGCTGGCCAGCAACTTGTCGTAAGCCACCCGCTCACGCTTGAATACGTCGAAGGCCACTTGGTCTTCCTGACTGAAAATGGTCTTCTGGTAGTTCTCGATCTGCACGTTCAGACGGTTTTCGAAGCCCTTGAACTGCGCCTGGTCAGCGGCACTGATAACGCCGTCGGCGCTGAATCCCAGCAGTTGCTGGGTCAGGACATAACTGTCGACCCAGGCACTGCGGATCATGGTGCTGTAGTAAACCCCGGGAATGGCGTCGGTGCGCACACTTTCCTCGCTGGACTCGATCGACAGCAGCCGGGAATACGAAGCCACCACCATCAGCAGCATGATCGCGATGATGACGGCAAAGCTTGCCAATATTCGTTGGCGCAACGTCCAGTTCTTCACTCGCAGTCCTCTAGAGCCATTCAAATGAGGGGCAGTATAGCCGAGCGTGTGTCATCCTTGATCCATCCATTCCAGGAACCCAGTTCATGCCCGTCCTGCCCAGCCTGCGCAGTCGTTTCGCGCTGATGATCGCCTTGTTGGTCGGCTTGCTGAGCTGGTTGCTGGGCTCGCTGATCAGCCACGACTCCAGTTCACGGATGATCCGCGAAATTGGCCAGGATCTGGCCGAAAATGCCTACCAGATGTCGGATCGACTGGACCGCGACATGGCCAGCCGGATTCACCTGCTGAGCGTCATCAGTCGGCTCCAGGTCATCGAGCAAGCCTCGGACACCCGGCAGATCCGCCACCTGCTCGACCATTTGCAGGCGGAGTTCCCGAGCATCGCCTGGGTCGGTTTCGTCGCCCCCGACGGGGTGGTCAAGGCCGCGACCCAAGGCATTCTCGAACAGGTCAATATCGGCGAGCGGCCGGTGTTCAGCCAGGGCCGGGAACGGTTGTTCGTCGGTGATGTGCATGACGCCAAGCTACTGTCCAAACTGCTGCCCAACCCCAGTGGCGAGGCCATGAAGTTCGTCGACATCAGCCTGCCGGTGTTCAGCGACGAACTCAGCAACATACCGTCACAAAATAAAGTCGGCGTCCTCGCCGCGCACCTCTCCTGGGGCTGGGCCGAAGAGCTGCGCCGGTCGTTGCTCGAACCCCTGCAGATCCGGCGCAAGGAGGAATTTTTTGTCCTCGCCGCCAACCACCAGGTCATCCTCGGCCCCAAGGAGTCGATCGGCCAGGCACTGCCCCTGCCCTTGCTCGATGACCTCGGCAACCAACAGACCCGTTGGGGCGTCCAGCGCTGGCCGGACGGCCAGGACTACCTCACGGGCATTGCCGTGAGTCGTGGCTACGGCAGCTATAGCGGACTGGGCTGGACCGTGGTGGCGCGCCAGACGCTCGATGAGGCCTACGCGCCGGCCAAGGCATTGCAGCGCGATATCCTGGTCTGGGGCATTGCCCTGGCGGTGGTTATCGCCTTTATCGGCTGGTTGCTGGCCACCTGGTTTACCCGGCCGCTGCATGCCATCGCCCGGGCCGCCGACCGTTTGAGCCTGGGTGAGTCCATGGAGATTCCCGAAGTCAGGGGCACCCGGGAAATCGCCCAGTTGAGCCAATCGATCCGCCATCTGGTGGACAGCCTGAGCAATCACCAGACCGCCCTGGGGATGATGGAAAGCCTGGCCCACCATGATGCCCTGACCGGCCTGCCGAACCGCGCCGCCCTGGAGAAATACCTGCCCCGCGCCCAGCAGCGCAGCCAGGCACAGAACCATTACCTGGCCTTGCTCTACCTGGACCTCGACGGTTTCAAGCCGATCAACGACCAGTTCGGCCATGCCGGCGGCGATGAGCTGCTCAGGGAAGTGGCAAGTCGCTTGCGCGTCTGCCTGCGCGAAGGCGACCTGGTGGCACGCCTGGGTGGCGACGAATTCCTGATGGTCCTGCAAGTGCCCCGCCACGATGCCGTCGACCAGGCACGCAGCATTGCCGAGCGTGTGCTCGCCAGCCTGGGGCAATCATTCCGGGTCCACGATGTCCCCGCCTGGATCGGTTGCAGCATCGGCGGCGCGCTGTGGCCCCTGGATGCTCCGGACCTGAGCGACGTGCTCGGCCTGGCGGACCGCGCCTTGTACCGCGCCAAGCATGCGGGCAAGGGCCAGGCGCATTTTCATGACGCGGCAAAGGCTGGCGGTTCGCACTGAGGTCGCCACTTGCGCCCGCCACCTGCAAGGCCATCGATTAAAAAGATATACACTGGCTCGCATCCATAAAAACAACCTGCCGGCTAACCGGCATCGGTGCGCGCCCCATGATGACCCTGCGTCAGATCCGTCACTTTATCGCCGTGGCCGAGACCGGCTCGATCTCGGCCGCCGCCCAGGCGGTGTTCATTTCCCAGTCGACCCTGACCCTGGCGATCCAGCAGTTGGAGCAGGAGATCGGCGTCAGCCTGTTCAACCGCCACGCCAAGGGCATGACCCTGACCCACCAGGGCCACCAGTTCCTGCGCCAGGCCCACCTGATCCTCGCCACTGTCGACAACGCCAAGCGCAGCCTGCAACAGAGCACCGACCAGGTCGCCGGGCAACTGACCATCGGCGTGACCAGCCTGGTGGCCGGCTACTACCTCGCCGACCTGCTGACCCGTTTCCAGCGCGCCTACCCCAACGTGGAAATCCGCGTGATGGAAGACGAGCGCCCCTATATCGAGCACTTGCTGGTCAGCGGCGAGATCGATGTCGGGGTGCTGATCCTCTCCAACCTCGAAGACCGCCATGCCCTGCAGACCGAGGTCCTGACCCATTCGCCCCATCGCCTGTGGCTGCCGGCCCAGCACCCGCTGCTGGAACACGACAGCATCAACCTGGCCGACGTCGCCCGCGAGCCGCTGATCCAGCTCAATGTCGATGAAATGGACCGCAATGCCCAGCGCATGTGGCGCGGCGCCGGCCTGCAACCGCGGATCACCCTGCGCACCGCATCCACCGAAGCGGTACGGAGTCTGGTGGCGGCCGGACTGGGGGTATCGATCCAGCCGGACATGACCTACCGGCCCTGGTCCCTGGAGGGCGACATCATCGAAGCCCGGCCCCTGGCCGACCTCAGCCAGACCCTGGACGTGGGCCTGGCCTGGCGCCGGGGCACCGCCCGGCCGCCGCTGGTGGACCCATTCCTGACCGTGGCTCGCGAACAGCCCCACGGCGGCCGCAAGCCATCTATTTAATCGAACGCTGCATTCAGTATTTAGTATTTGTCGACCTCCCGTCCGCCCTCTAGTCTCTTGCCATCCATCTAGAGAAAGGCCGGACTCCAGCGATAGGGGAAGCTCCATGGCCACACAAGAAAAGAGAACTCGCAAAATGGCTGGCGCACACCCGACCCCACTGTTCACCGCTTTGCTGATCGACGGTGAACTCGTTGCCGGCCAGGGTTTTGTCGAGCCGATCCTCAACCCGGCCACGGGCGAGGTACTGACCCATATCGCCGAAGCCAGCAGCGAACAGGTCGAAAGCGCCATCCTCGCCGCCCATCGGGCCTTTGCCGGCTGGTCGCGGACCACTCCGCAGCAACGGGCCAATATCCTCCTGGCCATCGCCGATGCGGTGGAGAAAAACGCCGACCTGCTGGCCCGCCTGGAATCGCTGAACTGCGGCAAACCCCTGCACCTGGCCCGCCAGGACGACCTCAGCGCCACAGTCGACGTATTCCGCTTCTTCGCCGGTGCCGTGCGTTGCCAGACCGGCCAGTTGTCCGGCGAATACCTGCCGGGCTACACCAGCATGGTGCGCCGCGACCCGATTGGCGTGGTCGCCTCCATCGCGCCGTGGAACTACCCGATCATGATGGCCGCGTGGAAAATCGCCCCGGCCCTGGCCGCTGGCAACACCCTGGTATTCAAACCCTCCGAACACACGCCGCTGTCGATCCTGGCCCTGGCGCCAACCCTCGCCGAGCTGCTGCCGCCAGGGGTGATCAATATCGTTTGCGGCGGTGGCGAAGGGGTCGGCAGCCATCTGGTCAGCCACCCGAAAGTGCGCATGGTGTCGCTGACCGGCGATATCGTCACCGGCCAGAAAATCCTCCAGGCCGCCGCCAAAAGTGTGAAACGCACCCACCTGGAACTGGGCGGCAAGGCACCGGTGATCGTCTGCAACGACGCCGATCTGCAAGCCGTGGTCGAAGGCGTGCGCAGCTACGGCTACTACAACGCCGGGCAAGATTGCACCGCGGCTTGTCGGATCTACGCCCAGGCCGGGATTCACGACAAGCTGGTGGCCGAACTCGGCGCGGCGGTCAGCAGCCTGCGGTTTGCCGGCAAGCGCGACGCCGACAATGAAATCGGCCCGCTGATCAGCACCCGCCAGCGCGACCGCGTCGCCAGCTTTGTCGAACGCGCCCTCGGGCAACCGCATATCGAACGGGTCACCGGTGCCGCCGTGCATTCCGGGGCCGGCTTCTATTACCAGCCGACCCTGCTCGCCGGTTGCAAGCAGAGCGACGAGATCGTCCAGCGCGAAGTGTTCGGCCCGGTGGTCACCGTGACCCGCTTCGACGAACTGAGCCAGGCGGTGGACTGGGCCAACGACTCGGAATACGGCCTGGCCTCGTCGGTCTGGACCCAGAACCTGGACAAGGCCATGCAGGTGGCTTCGCGCCTGCAATACGGCTGCACCTGGATCAACAGCCATTTCATGCTGGTCAGCGAAATGCCCCACGGCGGCCTGAAGCGCTCCGGTTACGGCAAGGATCTGTCCAGCGATTCGCTTCAGGACTACAGCGTGGTGCGGCACATCATGGCGCGCCACGGCCAGCATTTGTAAGACGCTCTACGCTAATAACCAGCCCGCAAACGGCACGCTGCATCACGTTCAACTGCCCCGACCATAATTAAAGAAGAGGGAATCCCCATGTTCGTGCACAAGACCGCACTGCTCAGTGCAATGACCACCGCGCTGCTGGCCAGCGTCTCGATCCAGGCCGCCGAGCCGCTGAAAGCCGTCGGTGCGGGCGAAGGCCAACTGGATATCGTCGCCTGGCCCGGCTACATCGAACGCGGCGAAAGCGACAAGGCCTACGACTGGGTGACGGGCTTCGAGAAGGAAACCGGTTGCAAGGTCAGCGTGAAAACCGCGGCCACCTCCGATGAAATGGTCAGTCTGATGGCCAAGGGTGGTTATGACCTGGTCACCGCCTCCGGCGACGCCTCCCTGCGGCTGATCGTCGGCAAGCGTGTGCAACCGATCAACACCGCGTTGATCCCGAACTGGAAGAACCTCGACCCGCGTCTCAAGGATGCGCCGTGGTATGTGGTCAACAAGCAGACCTACGGCACGCCTTATCAGTGGGGCCCGAACGTGCTGATGTACAACACCAGCGTGTTCAAGCAGGCACCGACCAGCTGGGGTGTGATCTTCGATGCGCAGAACCTGCCGGACGGCAAGCCGAACAAGGGCCGCGTGCAGGCCTATGACGGCCCGATCTACATTGCCGACGCGGCGCTGTACCTGAAGTCGGCGAAGCCGGAACTGGGGATTCAGAACCCCTACGAGCTGACTGAAACCCAGTACAAGGCCGTGCTCGACCTGCTGCGCGCGCAGCAGCCGTTGATCCATCGCTACTGGCATGACGCGACCGTGCAGATGAGTGACTTCAAGAACGAAGGCGTCGCCGCCTCCAGTTCCTGGGG
>Ga0302154_10000185_pt1 | contig 62674 bp, 61 predicted proteins | sample I_Bog_N2_3_FD_193507 | JGI IMG/M metagenome (GOLD analysis project Ga0302154, IMG submission 193507) | Peat permafrost microbial communities from Stordalen Mire near Abisko, Sweden - I_Bog_N2_3 | ecosystem: Environmental > Terrestrial > Soil > Wetlands > Peat | place: Sweden: Abisko, Stordalen... | reverse complement strand
GGGCCGCGCACGAACGGCGCGAAACCGGGCAGGGTGTCGGTGTATTCGAGCCCCGCGACGTCGGCGGCGGTGTAGAGCGGCTTGACGACGATGCCGTCCGGCGTGTGCCAGTCGAGCGACTCCAGCTTGCCGCCCGGCACCGACCTCGCCGCGGCCGCCTGCCAAGCCTTCAATCGATCCTGCGCGTCGTCCATGAGGGGTTCCGGATTCACAAATCAGTATTCGCAATCTTCGCAATTGCGTATGATTCCAGCAAGGCCTGAACCGGTGACGGTTTGCGAAGACGATTTGTGAATCTGTGAAGGTTGTAAAGAAAAAATGGCAAAGTCGTTCATGGGCGTGCGCCTGCGATCGCTGCGCGAGGAGCGTGGCATCACCCAGGCCGCGCTGGCCCAGGCGCTCAAGCTCTCGCCCAGCTACGTCAACCAGATCGAGAGCAACCAGCGGCCCATCACGGTGCCGGTGCTGCTGCGCCTGCAGGCCTACTTCGGCATCGACCTGCAGTTCTTCTCGGAGGACGAGGAGTCGCGCGTCATCGCCGAGCTGCGCGAGATCACCGCCGGCGCGGTGGGGCAGGGCGTGGTGCCGCTGGCCGAGTTGCAGGCGGTGGCCCAGCAACTGCCCGCGTTCTCGCGCGTGCTGCTGGCGCTGCACCGGCGCGCCCAGAACGCCGAGGATCGCGTGGCCACGCTGGCCGCCGGCAGCGATGGCGACCGCTTCGCCGCGGACGGCGCCGCGCCCTCGCAGCCGCACGAGGAAGTGCGCGAGTTCTTCTACGCGCGCCACAACCACATGGCCGTGCTCGACGAGCGCGCCGAGGCGATGTTCGAGCGGCTGCACGGGGCCGGCCCCGCGCTCGAACGCCAGGGCGCGACGCTGGACGCCCAGGCCAAGCTCGGAACGCTGCTCGAGCAGCACCTGCACGCGGAGCATGGCGTGCAGGTGCGCTACGAGGAGCCCGATGCGCGCAACCGTGCGCTGATCCGCCACTTCGACCCGGCCTCGCGCGTGCTGCGCATCTCGCCGGGCATCGAGCCGGGCCAGCGCACGTTCCAGCTGGCGATCCAGGCTGCGCTGCTGACCGTGGGCCCGCTGATCGACTCGTTCATCGACGCCGCGGCCTTCGCGCACGCGCAGGCGCGCTCGCTGGCGCGCATCGGCTTCGCCAACCACTTCGCGGGCGCGCTGCTGCTGCCGTACGGCCGCTTCCTCGCGGCTGCCGAATCGCTGCGCTACGACATCGACCTGCTCAGCGAGCAGTTCGGCGTGAGCTTCGAGTCGGTGTGCCACCGGCTCTCGACGATGCAGCGGGCTGATGCGCGCTGCATCCCGTTCTTTTTCGTGCGGGTGGATCGCGCGGGCAACATCTCCAAGCGCCAGTCGGCCACCGACTTCCACTTCTCGCGCACCGGCGGCACCTGTCCGCTGTGGAACGTGTACGAAGCCTTCGCGCAGCCGGGCAAGGTGATCACGCAGCTCTCGCGCATGCCCGACAACCGCACCACGCTGTGGATGGCGCGCACCGTGACGCACCAGCGCGGCGGCTACGGCTCGCTGCGCCGCACCTTCGCCGTGGCACTCGGCTGCGACGTGCGCTACGCCAACCGGCTCGTCTATTCGAAGGGCATTGCGCTGGACGACCCCGACGCGGCCACGCCGATCGGCGCCGGCTGCAAGGTGTGCGACCGCGAGGACTGCCCGCAGCGCGCATTCCCCGCACTCGGCAGCCACCTGCGCATCAACGAGAACGTGCGGCAGTTCGCGCCGTATTCGGGCAGCCCCGACACGGCGCGCTGAATCAGAGCCGCTCGAAGATCGCCGCGATGCCCTGTCCGCCACCGATGCACATCGTCACCAGCGCGTAGCGCCCGCCGGTGCGCTGCAGCTCGTACAGCGCCTTGGTGGCAATGACCGCGCCGGACGCGCCGATCGGGTGGCCCAGCGCGATCGCGCCGCCGTTGACGTTGACCTTGGCGAGGTCGAGATCCAGCCCGCGCGAGACCGCGATGGCCTGTGCCGCGAAGGCCTCGTTGCTCTCGATCACGTCCATCTGCGACAGCTGCAGGCCGGCCTTCTTGAGCGCCAGGCGCGTGGCGGGAATCGGGCCCTCGCCCATCACGTCGTTGGGGACGCCGGCCACGGCGTAGGACGCCAGGCGGGCCAGCGGCTTGTAGCCCGCCGCCGCGGCGACGCCCGCCTCGGCCAGCACGAAGAACGCCGCGCCGTCGTTGATGCCGGAGGCGTTGCCCGCCGTCACCGAACCGTCCTTCTTGAACGCCGGCTTCATCTTCGCGAGGGTGTCGATGGTGGTGGCCGGCTTCACGTGCTCGTCGGTGTCGAACACGACCTCGCCCTTCTTCGTCTGCTTGACGATGGGGACGATCTGCGACTTGAAACGACCCTCGGCGATGGCCGCGGCGGCACGCTGGTGCGACGCGGCCGCGAGCGCGTCCTGTTCCTCGCGGGTGATGCCCCACTTGGTGACCAGGTTCTCCGCGGTGATGCCCATGTGGCCCACGCCGAACGGGTCGGTGAGCGTGGCCACCATCATGTCGATCAGCTTGGTGTCGCCCATGCGCGCGCCGGTGCGCATGGCCGGAGACAGGTAGCCGCCGCGGCTCATCACCTCGACGCCGCCGCCGATGCCGTAGTCGCAGTCGTCCAGCAGGATGTTCTGAGCCGTCGTGACGATGCCCTGCAGCCCGGACGAGCACAGGCGGTTGACCGCCATCGCCACCGATTCCATCGGCAGCCCCGCCTGGATGGACGCCACGCGCGCCACGTAGGCCGAGCGCCCCTCCGTCGGGATCGTGTTGCCGACCGTGACGTAGTTGATCAGTTTGGCGTCGACGCCCGATCGCTCGATCGCCGCCTTCATCACCAGGCCGCCCAGCTCGGACGGCTCGGTATCGGCGAGCGCGCCGTTGAAGGTCCCGATGGCCGAGCGCGCAGCGCCCAGTACGACCACGTCGCGAATGCTCATGTTCATCTCCTGTTGTGTGGCGGCGAAGGATTCCCGCTCGCCGGGGGGGCCAGGGCGCGAACGCCCAGGCCATCATCGATCAGGATATGCCAGTCCGGATTGATCCAGGACATGCCCCCGCAACGCGCTCAGGTGTGGCTGGACGGCGGCGTGTCGAGCAGCGCCAGCAACTGGCGCGCAGCCACCGAGGGCGCGACGCGGCCGGCGCGCACCTCGGCGCTGGCCTGCGGCAATGCCGCCTGCACCGCCGCGTGTTGTCGAAAGCGTTGCTGCAGGCCGGCCGAGATGCGTTCCCACATCCAGGCGCGATCCTGCTCGCTGCGGCGCTGCGCCAGCCGGCCCCGGGCGGTCTGCAGCGCGTGGAAGTCGGACACCACCTTCCAGAACGTCTCCAGCCCGTCGCCCTTGAGCGCGCTGAGCTGCATCACCTGCGGCCGCCAGGCCTCGCCCTGGCCGTCGCCGTACGGATGGCCCAGCAGGCGCAGCGCCGACGTGATCTGCGCGCGGGCGCGGGTGGCGGCGTCGGGGTCGATGTCGGCCTTGTTGATGACGACCAGATCGGCCAGCTCCATCACGCCCTTCTTGATCGCCTGCAGGTCGTCGCCGGCGTTGGGCAGCTGCAGCAGCACGAACATGTCGGTCATGCCGGCCACCGCCGTCTCGCTCTGGCCGACGCCCACGGTCTCGACGATGACGATGTCGTGCCCCGCGGCCTCGCACATCAGCAGCGCCTCGCGCGTCTTCTCGGTGACGCCGCCCAGCGTGCCGGCCGAGGGGCTCGGGCGGATGAAGGCGCGCTCGTGCACCGACAGGTGCTCCATGCGCGTCTTGTCGCCCAGGATGGAGCCGCCCGACACGCTGGACGACGGATCCACCGCCAGCACCGCCACGCGGTGGCCGCGCGCCACGAGAAACAGGCCCAGCGCCTCGATGAAGGTGCTCTTGCCCACGCCCGGCACGCCCGAGATGCCCAGGCGCAGGGCCTTGCCCGAATGCGGCAGCAGCGCGTCGAGCAGCGCGTCGGCCTGGGCGCGGTGGTCGTCGCGCGTGGATTCCACCAGCGTGATGGCCTTGGCGAGCGCGCGGCGCCGCGCGCTCGCGTCGGTGCCGAGCAGGGCGGCGGCCAGCGTCGCGGGATCGGTGGTCGCGACCATCAGGCGGTGACGGACTTGCGGATCTGTTCCAGCACGTCCTTGGCGCTGGCCGGGATCGGCGTGCCGGGGCCGTACACGCCCTTGACGCCGGCCTCGAACAGGAACTCGTAGTCCTGCGCGGGAATCACGCCGCCCACGAACACGATGATGTCGTCGGCGCCCTGCGCCTTGAGCTCCGCGATGATGGCCGGCACCAGCGTCTTGTGGCCGGCGGCCAGCGTGCTGATGCCCAGCGCGTGCACGTCGTTCTCGATGGCCTGGCGCGCGCATTCCTGCGGCGTCTGGAACAGCGGGCCGATGTCGACGTCGAAGCCGAGGTCGGCGAACGCGGTGGCCACCACCTTGGCGCCGCGGTCGTGGCCGTCCTGGCCCAGCTTGGCGATCATCACGCGCGGGCGGCGGCCGTAGGTCTGCGCGAACTCGCGGATCTCCTTCTGCAATTGCTCCCAACCCTCGGCACTGTCGTAGGCGGCTGCGTACACACCGGTCACCTTCTGGATGTCGGCGCGATGGCGCCCGAAGATCTTCTCGAGCGCGTCGGAAACCTCGCCGACGGTGGCACGAAGACGAACGGCCTGGATCGACAGGTCGAGGAGATTGCCCGTGCGCGTCTCGGCCGCGTCGGTCAGCGCCTGCAGCGCCGCGGACACGGCGTCGTTGTCGCGTGCGGCCTTGACGCGATTCAGGCGGGCGATTTGCGAGTCGCGCACCGACACGTTGTCGATCTCGCGGATCTCCACCGCCTGTTCCTTCTTCAACCTGTACTTGTTGACGCCGACGATCACGTCCTTGCCCGAATCGATGCGCGCCTGCTTCTCGGCGGCGGCCGCCTCGATCTTCAGCTTGGCCCAGCCCGAGGCCACCGCCCGGGTCATGCCGCCCAGGGCGCGCACCTCCTCGATGATGGCCCAGGCCTGGTCGGCCATCTGCTGCGTGAGCGACTCCATCATGTAGCTGCCGGCCCACGGATCGACCACGTTCGTGATGTGCGTCTCCTCCTGGATGATCAACTGCGTGTTGCGCGCGATGCGGGCCGAGAACTCGGTGGGTAGCGCGATGGCCTCGTCGAGCGCATTGGTGTGCAGGCTCTGCGTGCCGCCGAAGACGGCGGCCATGGCCTCGATGGTGGTGCGCACGACGTTGTTGTAGGGATCCTGCTCGGTGAGCGACCAGCCCGAGGTCTGGCAGTGCGTGCGCAGCATCAGGCTCTTCGGATTCGTCGCACCGGACGCCGTCATGATCCGGCACCACAGCAGGCGGGCCGCGCGCATCTTGGCCACCTCGAGATAGAAGTTCATGCCGATGGCCCAGAAGAACGACAGGCGCGGCGCGAAGTCGTCCACCGCCAGGCCCTTGGCCAGCGCGGTGCGCACGTACTCCTGGCCGTCGGCCAGCGTGAAGGCCAGCTCCAGGGCCTGGTTCGCGCCGGCCTCCTGCATGTGGTATCCGGAGATCGAGATCGAGTTGAACTTCGGCATCTTCGTGGCCGTGTACTCGATGATGTCGCCGATGATGCGCATCGAGGGTTCGGGCGGGAAGATGTACGTGTTGCGAACCATGAACTCCTTGAGGATGTCGTTCTGGATGGTTCCGGACAGCTGGGCCTGCGCCACGCCCTGTTCCTCGGCCGCGACCACGTAGCCCGCGAGCACCGGCAGCACCGCGCCGTTCATCGTCATCGAGACGCTGACCTTGTCGAGCGGGATGCCGTCGAACAGGATCTTCATGTCCTCCACCGAGTCGATGGCCACGCCGGCCTTGCCCACGTCGCCGGTCACGCGGGGATGGTCCGAGTCGTAGCCGCGGTGGGTGGCCAGGTCGAACGCCACGCTGACGCCCTGCGCGCCGGCGGCCAGCGCCTGGCGGTAGAACGCGTTCGACTCTTCGGCGGTGGAAAAGCCGGCGTACTGGCGGATCGTCCACGGGCGCACCGCGTACATGGTGGCCTGCGGGCCGCGCACGAACGGCGCGAAACCGGGCAGGGTGTCGGTGTATTCGAGCCCCGCGACGTCGGCGGCGGTGTAGAGCGGCTTGACGACGATGCCGTCCGGCGTGTGCCAGTCCAGCTTGCCGAGGTCGCCGTCGGGCGCGGACCGGGCCGCGGCACGCTGCCACTGGGCCAGCGATGCGGCGGGGAACTCGGGCGCGGGGGTGGCCGGGTCGGCTTTCGGCGGTACGGACTGCGCCATGGAACGGGTCTCCTGTCGGCTCGTCGCCATGATACGTGGGTGCTCGCACACCGTCCCGGCGACGTCGCGACGCCGGGGACGTCAGCTCGCGGAAAGTCCTGCGACAGTATTTTCCGGTGCAGCCGACCCGACGGGCAGCCGATAGCTCCAATGTCGCCCCGCCGCATCTGTGCGTGGGCATTCGCATGGAACCTGGAGAACGCATGAACTCGATCAGAGCCCTTCGCATCGGGCCTCGCCTGGGCATCGCCTTCGCCGCGCTTTTGTCGGCGCTGTGCGTCGTGGCCGGCTTCGGCGCCTGGCAGACCGCCAAGGTCAACGACAACGTGATCGACATCGGCACCAACTGGATGGCCAGCGTGGAGTTCCTGGGCGACATGCGGGGCGTGGCCAACGACATCCGCCGCAGCTCGCTGCGCGTCACGCTGGAGGCCGACGACGAGGCCCGCAAGCCCCTGCTCGTCAAGCACGACGACCTCGTCGCGACGCAGTTCCCCGTGGTCCTGCAGGCCTATGCCAAGACCGTGTCGTCGCCTGAAGAGACCAAGCTGTTCGAGGCCATCAAGGCCGCCTGGGCCGTCTACCTGGTGCAGGACAAGAAGATCCTCGACCTCGTGGCCGCCGGCGACGCCAGCTTCGCGGACGCCCGCAAGCAGGCCGTCGGCCCGTCCGGCGATGCCTTCGATGTCTTCATGGCGGCGATCAAGGAAGACATGGTGCTCAACGTCAACGGTGCCCAGGACGCGATGCAGACCGCGGCCGCCACCTACCGCAACGCCCTGATCCTGGACGGCGCGGCCGTCGCCATCGCCTTGGTGCTGGGCGTGCTGCTGGCCGTGGCCATCTCGCGCTCCATCGTCGGGCCGATCGAGCAGGCGATGAAGCTGGCCGACACCGTGGCGCGCGGCGACCTCACCTCGAACATCGACGCGCGCGGCAGCGACGAGCCGGCGCGCCTGCTCGCGGCGCTGGCCCGGATGAACGACAGCCTGGTGGGCATCGTGGGCCAGGTGCGCGCGGCCAGCGACAGCATCGCCACCGGTTCGTCGCAGATCGCCACGGGCAATGCCGACCTGAGCCAGCGCACCGAGGAGCAGGCGTCCAACCTGCAGCAGACGGCCGCCTCGATGGAGGAGCTCTCGTCGACGGTGCGCAACAACGCCGATACCGCGCGCCAGGCCGCCACGCTCGCCGGCACGGCCAGCGTGGCCGCGCAGCGCGGCGGCGCCGTCGTGGGCCAGGTGGTGGGCACGATGGACCAGATCAACGGCAGCTCGAAGAAGATCGCCGACATCATCGGCGTGATCGACGGCATCGCGTTCCAGACCAACATCCTGGCGCTGAACGCCGCGGTGGAAGCCGCGCGCGCCGGCGAGCAGGGCCGCGGCTTCGCCGTGGTCGCGAGCGAGGTGCGCAGCCTCGCGCAACGCAGCGCCGAGGCGGCCAAGCAGATCAAGACACTCATCAGCGAGAGCGTCGAGCGCGTGGAGGCCGGCAGCCGCCAGGTGGACGAGGCGGGGCGAGCGATGGACGACATCGTGGCCCAGGTCCGGCATGTGAACGAGCTGATCGAGACGATCAGCTCGGCCACCCAGGAGCAGACCCAGGGCATCGGCCAGGTGGGCGATGCGGTCTCCCAGCTCGACAAGGTGACGCAGCAGAACGCGGCGCTGGTCGAGGAGAGCGCCGCCGCCGCCGAGAGCCTGAGCCAGCAGGCCGCGCGACTCGTCGAGGCGGTGAGCGTCTTCACGTTGCGCGCCTGACGGAGCCCTGGGATCGCCCGGATCGGCGCAGCACGTGCCCGCCCTGACGCCCTGACCTCCTGACGGTCGCACAGGGGCGCGAAAACGCGGGCATTTGCCCGCTTCGCGCGAGTCAAGTCGGCGCCGGTCGGGTCGATATCTCCAAGGATCCCCCCGCTCTCGCGGGCCGCATTGCCGAGACCCCCGTGCCGAAACCCTCTTCCAACGCGCCATCCCAGACGCCCGGTCCGCTCCCCTCGGCCGAGTGGGCGACCTGGCACCGCCTGGTGCAGATCTACCTGAGCCGCGACACCGAGTCGGCCGAGATCCGCGCCCGGCTGGTGCAGTGGATGACGTTCGTCTCGCCGTGGCTGATGGGCGTCAACATCCTCAGCGCGAGCGTGCTGGCGCTGTCGCTGCCCGTGGCGGTGGCCCCGTGGCTGCGCTGGGCCTGGTGCGGGGCCATCTGCGCGCTGTGCGTGCTGGGTCTGGCCGGCTGGCTGCGCCATCGCAGCAAGCAGCCCACGCGCGTGAGCCCCGGCGTCGTGCGCAAGAGCATGGTGCATGCGGGCGTCTTGTCGGCGCTGTGGTCCACGCTGCCGTGGACGATCTTTCCCGGCGGCACGCCGTCGACCCAGATCCTGATCGCCGGCGTCATGCTGGGCCTGGTCGCCGGCGGCGGCTTCGTGCTGATGCCGCTCGCGCCGGCCGCCATCGTCTTCACCACGATCATCGGGGTGTCCACCAGCGCCGCGGTGGCGCAGATGCACGACCCGATGGCACTGCTGCTGTCGGGCCTCATGGCGATCTACACCGTGGTCACCGTCGCGGCCGTCCTCCTGGGCGCCCGCCGTTCGGCCGGCGCGCTGCGTGCCGAGCGCGAAGCCGAGCGCCAGGGGCAGCTCGTGGCGCTGCTGCTGAAGGACTTCGAATCGCAATCGGCCGACGTGATGTGGGAGACCGATTCGTCGGGCCGCCTGGTGCGCATGACGCCCAAGCTGGCCGCCCTGATGCGCCTGGACGGCGACGCCGCGGGCAAGCGCTCGCTGCTGGGCTGGTTCGAGCAGCAGTCGCGCGATCCGGAAGACAAGCAGGCCCTCGCGCAACTGCGCCAGGCGTTCGGCTCGGGGCAGGCGTTCCGCCAGCGCGGCATTCCGGTCAACGTGGGTGGCGCGCGCCGCCGCTGGGCCGTCACCGCGCGTCCGCTGGTGGACGAGTCGGGCGCCGACCAGGGCTGGCGCGGCGTGTTCACCGACATCACGCTGGAGCACGACGCGCAGTCGCGCATGCAGCAACTGGCGCTCGTGGACTCGCTCACGGGCCTGGCCAATCGCACGCAACTGCGCGACAAGCTGCAGTTCAGGCTCGACTCGGCGGCGACGAAGCCGGCGGCGCTGCTGTGCATGAACATGGACCACTTCAAGCGCATCAACGACATGTTCGGCCACGCGGCAGGCGACGCCGTGCTGCGCGAGACCGCGCGGCGGTTGCGCAAGCTGGTGCGGGCCTCCGACGTGGTGGCGCGGGCCGGCGGCGACGAGTTCGCCGTCCTGCTCGACGACATCCATGGTGAAGAAGACGCGCTGCGCTTCGCCCAGCGCGTCGTCGCGGAACTGAACCGCGGCTATCCCAGCGACGCCGGGCTGATCAGCAGCAGCGCGAGCGTGGGCGTGGTGACCCTCCCGGCCCACGGCAGCACGGTGGACGAGTTGCTGGCCAACGCGGACCTCGCGCTGAGCACGGCCAAGGCGGGCGGGCGGGCGCGCGCCGAGATGTTCCGCACCGACATGGGCGAGCGCCTTCGACTGCGCATGACGATGGAGCGCGACCTGCGCCAGGCGGTGGCCCGCGACGAGCTGCGCCTGCACTGGCAGCCGCAGGTGAACGCGGCCGAGTGGCGCATCTGCGGCTGCGAGGCGCTGCTGCGCTGGCAGCACACCGAGCTGGGCCTGATCCCGCCGATGAACTTCATCCCGATGGCCGAGGAGACCGGCCTGATCGTCGAGCTCGGCGAATGGGTGCTCAACGAGGCCTGCCGCGTCGGCGCGCAGAAGCTGCCGGGCCTGACGGTGGCCGTCAACGTCTCGCCGATCCAGGTGGTGCGCGACGACTTCGTGCTGGTGGTGCGCAAGGCGCTCTCCGCCAGCGGGCTGCCGCCGCAGCGCCTGGAGATCGAGATCACCGAGTCGCTGTTCATCGACGCCTCGCCCAAGGCGCTGCGCAACCTCGAGACGCTGCGCCAGATGGGCATCCGCGTGGCGCTCGACGACTTCGGCACGGGCTACTCGTCGCTTGCGTACCTGCGCCAGTTTCCGTTCGACACGCTCAAGATCGACCGCGCCTTCGTGCGCGAGCTCGTCACGCAGCACGACGCGCGCGCCATCGTGCGCAGCATCGTCGAGCTGGCCGCCGCGCTGGGCATGACCACCGTGGCCGAAGGCGTGGAGGAACCTGCGCAGTACGAGCTGCTGCGCCGCGCCGGCTGCAAGGCCGTGCAGGGCTTCCTCATCGCGCGGCCGATGCTGATCGACCAGGCGGTCGAGATGCTGGAGAGCTGGGCCATGCAGCGCGCGCCCCAGTCGGATTCGGTGCCCGATTCGATTTTCGCGCCGCTGGGCGACACGGAGCCGAACGAGCTGCAGCCGGCGGACGGCGGCATCGTCCACTGACAAAGAAAAGGCCGCTCGTCGAGCGGCCTTTTCAGCGTGCGGCGTCGCGAGCGACGCGTGGTTTCAGCGTTCGCCGATCGGCTTGACCGTGCGCGGCGCGGAGCCCGAGAACAGCTGGCGCGGACGGCCGATCTTGTATTCCGGATCGGAGATCATCTCGTTCAGCTGGGCGATCCAGCCCACCGTGCGCGCGAGCGCGAAGTTGGCCGTGAACAGGCTGGTGGGGATGCCGATGGCGCGTTGCACGATGCCCGAGTAGAAGTCGACGTTCGGGTAGAGCTTGCGGGCGACGAAATAGTCGTCTTCCAGCGCGATCTTCTCGAGTGCCATCGCCAGCTTGAACAGCGGGTCGTTGTGCAGGCCCAGTTCGTTGAGCACCTCGTGGCAGGTCTCGCGCATCAGCTTGGCGCGCGGGTCGTAGTTCTTGTACACGCGGTGGCCGAAGCCCATCAGCTTGACGCTGGAGTTCTTGTCCTTGACCTGCGCGATGAACTCGCCGATCTTCTCGACGCCGCCCATCTTCTGGATGTCTTCCAGCATGTTCAGCGCGGCTTCATTGGCGCCGCCGTGGGCCGGGCCCCACAGGCAGGCGACGCCGGCGGCGATGGCGGCGAACGGGTTCGTGCCCGACGAGCCGCACAGGCGCACGGTGGAGGTGGACGCGTTCTGCTCGTGGTCGGCGTGCAGGATGAAGATGCGGTCGAGCGCGCGCTCGATCACCGGGCTCACGGTGAAGTCCTCGCACGGCGTGGCGAACATCATGCGCGTGAAGTTGCCGGCATAGGTCAGGTCGTTCTTCGGGTAGATGAACGGCTGGCCGATGGTGTACTTGTAGGCCATCGCCACGAGCGTGGGCATCTTCGCGATCAGGCGGATCGCGGCGATCTCGCGGTGCTCGGCGTTGTTGATGTCGGTGGAGTCGTGATAGAAGGCCGACAGCGCACCGACCAGGCCCGTCAGGACGGCCATCGGATGCGCGTCGCGACGGAATCCGCGCAGGAAGAAGTGCATCTGCTCGTGGACCATCGTGTGGTGCATCACGGTGTCGTTGAACTTCGCCTTCTGGTCGGAGTTCGGCAGCTCTCCGTAGAGCAGCAGGTAGCAGGTCTCGAGGAAGTCGCAGTTCACCGCGAGCTGCTCGATCGGGTAGCCGCGGTACAGCAGCTCGCCCTTGTCGCCGTCGATGTAGGTGATGGACGAGTTGCACGAGGCCGTCGACAGGAAGCCCGGGTCGTACGTGAACTTGCCGGTCTGGCCGTAGAGCTTGCGGATGTCGATCACCTCGGGACCAATGGTGCCCTTGTAGATCGGTAGCTCCATGCTGGGGCTGCCATCGGAGAACGACAGAGTCGCTTTGACGTCGGACGGGGTCATCGGGAATTCCCTTTCTTGAGGACAGCAGGACGGCGCATCAGCGCCAATACTTCATTGACTTCGGGGGTGTCGAGCTCGCCGTCGGGGTCGCGGCGGGCCAGCAGCAGGTCGAGCAGGTCGTTGTCGGGCAGTTCCATCAGCGGCTGCAGGCCCGCCACGTGACGGATCGTCAATCCGTCGCCTTGTTCCTGGAAGAACCGCTCGATGAACAGGTCGTTCTCGAGCAGGCCGCGCTTGCACCGCCACTTCAGGCGGTTCAACTCGGTCGGGTCGATGGCGGAGTCCATTGTGCGGATCGGCTAGGCGTTTGAACAGGGAGGCGCGTCAGACCGCGCGACGCACCATCATTTCCTTGATCTTGCCGATCGCCTTCGTCGGGTTCAGGCCCTTCGGGCAGACGTCGACGCAGTTCATGATCGTGTGGCAGCGGAACAGGCGGTACGGATCCTCGAGGTTGTCCAGGCGCGCGCCGGTGTCCTCGTCGCGGCTGTCCGCGATGAAGCGGTAGGCCTGCAGCAGGCCGGCCGGGCCGACGAACTTGTCCGGGTTCCACCAGAAGCTGGGGCACGACGTGGAGCACGACGCGCACAGGATGCACTCGTACAGGCCGTTGAGCTCCTCGCGTTCCTCCGGCGACTGCAGGCGCTCCTTCTCGGGCGGCGGCGTGTCGTTGACCAGGTACGGCTTGATCGAGTTGTACTGCTGGAAGAACTGCGTCATGTCGACGATCAGGTCGCGGATGACCGGCAGGCCGGGCAGCGGCTTGAGTACGATCGTCTGCGGCAGCGACAGCATGTTGGTGAGACACGCCAGGCCGTTCTTGCCGTTGATGTTCATCGCGTCCGAGCCGCACACGCCTTCGCGGCACGAACGGCGGTACGAGATCGTCGGGTCGATCGACTTCAGCTTGATCAGGGCGTCGAGCAGCATGCGTTCCGAGCCGTCGAGATCGATCTCGAGGGTCTGCATGTAGGGCTTGTCGTCCTTGTCCGGGTCGTAGCGATAGATCTGGAAGGTGCGCTTGGTCATGGTTGTTTTTCCTTCTCGCGTCAGAACGAACGCACGGCCAGGGGAATCGATTCGGTGCTCAGCGGCTTGAGCTTGACCGGCTTGTAGTCGAGCCGGTTGCCTTCGCTGAACCACAGGGTGTGCTTGAGCCAGTCGACGTCGTTGCGGCCGAGCGGATTCTTCGGCGAGTCCGCCGGCTCCTCGTAGTCGACCACCACGTGGGCGCCGCGGCATTCCCTGCGCGCGGCGGCCGAGACGATGGTGGCCTGCGCCACCTCGATCAGGTTCTCCACTTCGAGCGCCTCGATGCGGGCGGTGTTGAACACCTTGGACTTGTCGCCCAGCGTGATCTTCTTGACGCGTTCGCGCAGCGCGGCGATGGCGGCCACGCCTTCGTCGAGCAGGGCCTGGGTGCGGAACACCCCGGCGTGCTTCTGCATCGTCGAACGGATGTCGTTGGCCACGTTCTGCGCGTACTCGCCGCCCACGTCGGACTCGAGGCGGGCGAGGCGGGCCAGCGTGCGGTCGGCAGCGTCTGCCGGCAGCGGCTTGTTGGCCTTGGCCTTGAGGTCGGCGGCGACGATGTGGTTGCCGGCCGCGCGTCCGAAGACGAGCAGGTCGAGCAGCGAGTTGGTGCCCAGGCGGTTGGCGCCGTGCACGCTCACGCAGGAGCATTCGCCGACGGCGTACAGGCCGTTGATCACCGCGTTCGGGTCGCCGTCCCTGGGCGCGACGACCTGGCCGTGGATGTTGGTGGGGATGCCGCCCATCTGGTAGTGGATCGTCGGCACCACCGGGATCGGTTCCTTGGTGATGTCGACGTTGGCGAAGTTGTGGCCGATCTCCAGCACCGAAGGCAGGCGCTTGGCGATGGTCTCGACGCCCAGGTGGGTCATGTCGAGGTGGATGTAGTCCTTGTTCGGACCGCAGCCGCGCCCTTCCTTGATCTCCTGGTCCATGCAGCGCGAGACGAAGTCGCGCGGCGCGAGATCCTTGTAGTGCGGGGCGTAGCGCTCCATGAAGCGCTCGCCGTCGCTGTTGCGCAGGATGGCGCCCTCGCCGCGGCAGCCTTCCGTGAGCAGCACGCCCGCGCCGGCCACGCCGGTCGGGTGGAACTGCCAGAACTCCATGTCTTCCAGCGGGATGCCGGCGCGTGCCGCCATGCCCAGGCCGTCGCCGGTGTTGATGAAGGCGTTGGTCGACGCCTGGTAGATGCGGCCCGCGCCGCCGGTGGCCAGCAGCACCACCTTGGCCTCGAGGATGTGCAGGTCGCCCGTCTCCATCTCGATGGCGGTGACGCCCACGACGTCGCCGGCGTCGTCGCGGATCAGGTCCTGCGCCATCCACTCGACGAAGAACTGGGTGTGCGACTTCACGTTCTGCTGGTACAGCGTGTGCAGCAGCGCATGGCCGGTGCGGTCGGCCGCGGCGCAGGCGCGTTGCACGGCCTTCTCGCCGTAGTTGGCGGTGTGGCCGCCGAACGGGCGCTGGTAGATGGTGCCGTCCGGGTTGCGGTCGAACGGCATGCCGAAGTGCTCGAGCTCGTAGACGACCTTGGGCGCTTCACGGCACATGAACTCGATCGCGTCCTGGTCGCCGAGCCAGTCGGAGCCCTTGACGGTGTCGTAGAAGTGGAAGTGCCAGTTGTCCTCGCTCATGTTGCCCAGCGAGGCGCCGATGCCGCCCTGCGCTGCGACGGTGTGCGAGCGGGTGGGGAACACCTTGGACAGGACGGCCACGTTGAGGCCGGCGAGCGAGAGCTGCAGCGACGCGCGCATGCCGGAGCCGCCCGCGCCGACGATGACGACGTCGAACTTGCGTTTGGTGATGTTTTTGTCGACGGACTGGGTTTGGGTCATTTTTTCAGATTCTCCACAGCACTTGCAGGGCCCAGCCGGCACAGCCGACGAGCCAGGCGATGGCGGCCACCTGCAGCACGAGGCGCGGGGCGACGGCCGTGACGTAGTCCATCAGCACGTCGCGCACGCCCACCCAGGCGTGCCAGATGATGGCGACGATGGTGACGAAGGTGAGCACCTTCATCCATTGATGCGAGAAGATGGCGGCCCACTTCTCGTAGCTCATCTCGCCCGGCAGCAGGCATTCGATGACCAGGACGATGGTGAACAGCGCCATCAGCACGGCGGTGGCGCGTTGCGCCAGCCAGTCGCGCAGGCCGTAGTGGGCGCCGACGACGACGCGCTTCGATCCGTAGTTGGTAGACATTGTTGGCAGCCCCGCTCAGTAGCCGATGAACAGCTTGTAGGCGAACACGAGCGTGAGCGCGGCGGCGATGCCGATCGCCACGAGCGCGGACACCCGGCCGAACTCCTTGTCCACGGTGTGCGTGAAGTCCATGTACAGGTGGCGCACGCCGGCGCAGAAGTGCTGCAGGAAGCCCCAGATCAGCGCCAGCGCGGCGAGCTTGACCACGAAGGCCGGAACGAACCCGATGCCGCCGGTGAACGCGGTGCGGAACTGGTCGAACGAGATCTCGTCGGTGACGCTGGTGTCGAACATCCAGATCACGAACGGCAGCAGGATGATGATGATGAGCCCGCTCACCCGGTGAAGGATGGAAACCCAGCCCGCCGGCGGCAGCCGGTACTGGGTCGCGTCGATCAGGCGCATCTGCCCGGGTCGTTTCTTGATCGCCTTCGCGTCAGCCATGTGAGTCCTTGCCGTTATGTCGTTATGTCGTCTGGGCGGCGCCGACGAAGCGCCGCCGGGTGTCCGGCGCCTGGTCGCCGCGGCTCCGGCGCTGCCTGGCGGCGACGGAGACCGGTAAAACCCGCGAATTTTATGGCAATGCAACATGCGTTGCCGTAGTCGGGATTGGATTGCGTCGAACGTCTCTTTTCCACCGCAACGCGGGTGGGCGCCGGAGCCGGGGAATGCGATGCGGACGGCGTCATCGTCAATTCAGCGAATTGCGGTAGTAGTGGCTGTCGGTGCGGTAGAGGCCGCGCCGCAGTTCCACGGGCTTGTCGCCGTAGGTGAACGACAGCCGCTCCACCGACAGCAGCGGCGTGCCCGGCGCCACCGCCAGCACCTCGGCCGTCGTGGCGTCGGCAGCGACCGCGCGGATCTTTTCCTCGGCGCGGATCATGCGCACGCCGAACTCGGCCTCGAACAGGCCGTACATCGGACCGACATAGTCGGAAAGCCGCTCGGCGGTGAGGCCCTTGAACAGCAGCGCCGGCAGCCAGATCTCGTCGAGCACCACCGGGCGCTCGTCCTGGGCCAGCGTGCGGCGAACCAGGATGGCGCCCTCGGCGCCCTTCAACTCGAGCGCGCGCGCGATGGGGGCAGGCGCGCGGATGCGCTTGCAGTCGATGAAGTGGCGCTCCATGCCCCTGGGCTTGGCGTCTTCGGGCGCCAGGCGCAGGAAGCGGTACTGGATCTGCTCTTCGGCATGGGTGGCCACGAAGGTGCCCTTGCCCTGGCGGCGCACCACGAGGTTGTCGGTGGCGAGCTCGTCGATCGCCTTGCGAACGGTGCCCTGGCTGACGCGGTAGCGTGCCGCGAGGTCGGTCTCCGCCGGGATGGCCTCGCCGGGCTTCCATTCGCCGTCCTGCAGGCTGCGCGTGATCAGCAGCTTGATCTGCTGGTACAGCGGGCTGAAGGCGGGGCCGGACGGATCCGTGGACATGGCGGGCGAGAGGTGGGTGCGAACGGGATCCGCCCGAAAGGGACGGCCGCCGCATTGCAGCACAGGCGGGCGTCCCGCGTCCATCTTGTCGCGAGCATCCGAGTCGGCTTGTCTTGTATAAGACATAAGATGATTGACCCTGTTCGGGTTTTTCCCTGGAGTCGCAGTAAACTTCTGCCCGAGCAACGGGCTCGCTCGCACGCCGGGTCGCCCGCTTCCGTCCCATCCCCTCGTCTTGGAGACATTTCCATGAGCAAGTCCCCCGTTCGCGTCGCCGTCACCGGCGCCGCCGGCCAGATCGGCTACGCCCTCCTGTTCCGTATCGCCTCGGGCGAGATGCTGGGCAAGGACCAGCCGGTGATCCTGCAACTGCTCGAGATCCCCGACGAGAAGGCCCAGAAGGCGCTCAAGGGCGTGATCATGGAACTCGACGACTGCGCGTTCCCGCTCGTGGCCGGCATCGAGGCCCACGGCGACCCGATGACCGCGTTCAAGGACACCGACTACGCGCTGCTCGTCGGCGCCCGCCCGCGCGGCCCCGGCATGGAGCGCGCCGACCTGCTGGCCGCCAACGCGCAGATCTTCACGGCGCAAGGCAAGGCGCTCGACAAGGTCGCCTCGCGCGACGTCAAGGTGCTGGTCGTGGGCAACCCCGCCAACACCAACGCCTACATCGCGATGAAGAGCGCGCCGAGCCTGCCGCGCGAGAACTTCACCGCGATGCTGCGCCTGGACCACAACCGCGCGCTGACGCAGGTCGCGCAGAAGACGGGCACGAAGGTCGGCGACATCGAGAAGCTGACGGTGTGGGGCAACCATTCGCCCACGATGTACGCCGACTACCGCTTCGCCACCGTCGGCGGCAAGGCCGTGAAGGACCTGATCAACGACCAGGTCTGGAACGCCGACACCTTCCTGCCCACCGTGGGCAAGCGCGGCGCCGCCATCATCGAGGCGCGCGGCGTCTCGTCGGCCGCCTCGGCCGCCAACGCCGCCATCGACCACATGCGCGACTGGGCGCTGGGCACCAAGGGCAAGTGGGTCACCATGGGCGTGCCGTCCAATGGCGAATACGGCATCCCGAAGGACGTGATGTTCGGCTTCCCGGTCACCACCGAGGGCGGCAAGTACAAGATCGTCGAAGGCCTGGCCATCGACGAGTTCAGCCAGGAGCGCATCAACAAGACGCTCAAGGAGCTGACCGACGAGCAGGCCGGCGTCGCCCATCTGCTGTGATGTGACGGCCCCGCGAGGGGCCCGCATGGAGCTATCCTGAACGCGCGGCATCGTCCGCGCGCTTTCGTTTCCGGAGCCGTCGAGATGACCACCGCCCCCCACCCGCGCGACGTCCTGTTCGAGGACGGCGACCCCACGACCTCGCTGCCGGTCTGCGACCACTACGCCGGCGTCGAGGCGCGCATGCGCAAGAGCCTGGAGCTGCAGGCCGAGCTGGGCCCCGTCTTCGACGTGACGCTGGACGGCGAGGACGGCGCGCCGGTGGGCGGCGAGGTGGAGCACGCGCACCTCGTCGCCGAGCTGGTGCAGTCGCCGGCCAACCGGTTCGACCGGGTGGGCGCGCGCATCGTGCCGCACGGCCATCCGGCGTTCGAGCGCATGCTGGAGGTGCTGCTGCGCGACGCCGGCACGCGCCTGGCCTACCTGATGATTCCCAAGCCGCGCGATGCCGCCGACTTCGAGGCCGCCGTGCACGCCGTGGACGTCGCGTCGCGCGCGGCGGGGCTCGCGCGCGAGGTGCCGCTGCACGCGCTGGTGGAGACGCACGGCGCGCTGCGCGACGTCGAACTGCTGGCCGCGCATCCGCGCGTGGAGTCGCTGTCGTTCGGACTGATGGACTTCGTCTCCGCGCACCGCGGCGCGATCCCGCAGTCGGCGTTCGGGGCGGAGGGGCAGTTCACGCATCCGCTGGTGGTGCGCGCCAAGCTGGCGATCGCGGCCGCCTGCCACGGGCACTCGAAGACGCCGTCGCACTGCGTGGTGACCGAGTTCAAGGACAGCCGCCTGCTGCAGCGCGCGGTGGAACGCGCCAGCCGCGAGTTCGGCTACACGCGCATGTGGAGCATCCACCCCGACCAGGTGCGGGTGATCGTCGACACCTTCGCGCCCACGGCCGCCGAGGTCGACCAGGCGCTGGAGGTGATCCTGGCCGCCCAGTCCGCCGACTGGGGTCCCATCCGCCATCGCCACGGCGGCCGCGAACACCTGCACGACCGCGCCAGCTACCGCTACTTCTGGCACGTGATCGAGCGGGCGCATCGCACGTCGGCGGGCGGGCACTCGCAGTTGCCGGCCGAGGCTCGCGTGCGCTGGTTCGGGCGGTGAGGGGCGCCAGACCGTGACGCAGTTGGCATCCCGGGGGCACGAAACAAGGGGTCACAACTGAACCGGCAGCCGCGAGGGAGGCTTGGTCGACAATCCGGAACCCGCCCAAATCCGAAAGACGCCGTCCGATGTTCCGCACCCTGACCGCCGCCGCCGCGCTCCTCGCGCTCTCCACGTTCGCCCTCGCGCCCGCGCAGGCCCAGACCGCCGCGTCCGCCCCGGCCAGGAAGGTCGCCGCGAAGAAGCCGGCCAAGGCCGAACCCGCCCCGGCCACCAACGACGACCTGAACCCGAACCAGCTGTCGCTGGCCGACCGCGTGCTCACGGGCGTCGCCGACTGCGAGTTCAAGGAGAAGGTCGACGTCGAGAAGATCGCCGGCCACAGCGGCAACTTCAAGGTCACCTACGAGCACAAGAGCTACACGATGGTGCCGGAGGAGACGACCACCGGCGCGATCCGGCTGGTCGATCTCACGGGCGCCCTGGTGTGGATCCAGATCCCGATGAAGTCGATGCTGATGAACCAGAAGGAACATCACCGCCTGGTGGACGGCTGCCAGGAAGACGAGCAGCGCATCGCCGTGCAGGCATCGCAGAAGGCCGCCGTCAACGCCGGCGCGCTGGCCCCCGGCGTCGCCTCGCCGGCCGCCGTGGCCGCGGCCAACGGCCTGGCGGACGCGAAGGCGGCCAACGCCGCCGCCGTCGAGACTGCGCCCCCCGGATCCACGGTCACCACGACCAGCACCACCGTCGTCACCACCAAGATCGTGCCCACGGCGCCGACGAAGAACGCCGCCGCGCCGGCGACTGCCGCCTCGGGGATGTGGAAGTAAGCTGCCGGATCCCACGAAATGAAAACGCCGCGCGGCTGTGAAGCCGGGCGGCGTTTTCCTTGGAGCGGCGCAGCGTCAGCTGTTGGACGTGGCGCGCACTTCCTCGATGGTCGTGATCCCTGCCAGCACCTTCTCGATGCCGTCCTGGCGCAACGTGCGCATGCCTTCGCCCATCGCGTGGTGCTGGATCTGCTCGGCGCGCGCGCCTTGCTGGATCAGGTGGCGCACGCCCTTGCTCACGGTGAGCAGCTCGTGCACGCCTGCGCGGCCCTTCACGCCGGTGTTGCCGCACTTGCCGCAGCCGGTGCCGCGGTAGAACATCAGTCGGCCGTCGACGGCGTAGCGGCCGGTCCAGTCGGCCAGCGTCGCTTCGCGCGTGGGCGCCTGCGGATGGTCGCCCCAGATGTGCAACGAATCGTTCAGCAATTCGTCGACCTGGTCGGGCGTGGCGGGCGTGGCGGTCTTGCAGCCGCTGCAGATGCGGCGCACCAGGCGCTGGGCCAGAACGGCCAGCAAGGCGTCGGCGAAGTTGAACGGATCCATGCCCATGTCGAGCAGCCGGGTGATGGTCTCGGGCGCGCTGTTGGTGTGCAGCGTGGACAGCACCAGGTGGCCTGTCAGCGACGACTCGACGGCGATCTGCGCGGTCTCGTTGTCGCGGATTTCGCCCACCATGATCACGTCCGGATCGGCGCGCAGGAACGCGCGCAGCGCCTTGGCGAAGGTCCAGTCGATCTTCGGGTTGACCTGCACCTGGCGCAGGCCGGCCTGGGTGATTTCCACCGGATCCTCGGCCGTCCAGATCTTGCGTTCGGGCGTGTTGATGAAGCTCAGCGCCGAGTGCAGCGTGGTGGTCTTGCCGGAGCCGGTCGGCCCCACGCACAGCACCATGCCGTACGGACGCTCCACGGCCTTCTTCAGGTGCGTGAGGTTGTGCGGCGACATGCCCAGCGAGTCCAGCGGCAGCGGCTTGGCCGAGGCCAGGATACGCAGCACCGCGTCCTCCAGGCCATTGGCCGTGGGGATCATCGCCACGCGCAGCTCGATCGCGCATTGCGGCACGAAGCGCGCGAAGTTGATCTTGCCGTCCTGCGGGCGGCGGCGCTCGGAGATGTCGAGGTCGCACATGATCTTCAGGCGCGCGACCAGCGCCGAGCGATAGGTGTGCGGCAATTCCAGGTAGGGGCGCAGCAGGCCGTCCACGCGGAAGCGGACCTTGACCTTCTCGCGGCCGGGGCGCGTCTCGATGTGGATGTCGGACACGCCCTGCGAGTGGGCCTCGACGATCATCGAGTTGATCAGGCGCACCAGCGAGCTGTCGGATTGCTCGACGGCGCCGTCGTTCTCGTCGACCGGCGTGCCGTGGCTGATGTCGCCGGGCAGCTCGAGCGCGGCCAGCAGCGAGTCGGTGCCTTGCTGGCTCTCGTTGTTCTGGACGACGAAGTCGAACGTCATGTCCTCCAGGCCGCCGCGCGAGTACAGCAGCGGGATCTGGTCGGCCAGGTTGTTGACCGACGGCAGCACCGGCACGACCTTGGCCTGCGTGAGGAACTCCGCCTCGTCGATGCGGTCGCGGCGCGAGGGATCCTCGGTCGCGACGACCACCTTGCCGTTGAGCAGCCCCAGCGGCAGCATCTCCAGGCGTACCGCGGCAGCCACCGGCAGCTTCTTCAGCGCCTCGACGTCGATCGGGAAGGCCGCGATGTCGACCAGCGGATAGCCCATCTTGCGGGCCAGCGCGGTCTGCAGGTTGGCGCGCGTGATCAGGCCCTGGGTCACCAGCAGCTCGCCCAGCGGCACCTTGCGGTCCTTGCCCTGGTTGGCGAGCGCGTCGGCCAGCTGCGTCTCGGTGATGAAGCCGAGTGCGATCAGCGCCTCGCCGATGCGCACCATGGGCATGCGGCTCTGCGACTCGATGGCCGCTTGCAGCTGGTCGAGCGTGGTGACGAGGTCGCCGAGCAGCACGTCGCCGGGACGCGCCGCCTTGGGCGTGGGCGCGGGAACCGGCGCGGCCGGGGCCGGAGCCGGGGTACTGGCCGCGGTCGGCCTGGGCAGATCCGCCAGCGGCGTCGACGCCGTGTTCTGGAACACCAGCGGGTCCAGCATCGGCATCTCGGGCGAGTCGTCGGGCAGGCGGGAACGCTTGGTCTCGAGCGCCTCGCGCAGCTCCTCGCGCGAGATCACGCCGTGGTTGACCAGCAGCTCGCCCAACGGCAGGTTGCGGTTGCGGGTCTGGCTGCGCAGCGCCTTCGCGAGGTCCTCCGGCGAGAGGATCTTCAGCGAGATAAGTGCCTCGCCCAGGCGCAGCATGGGCGTGCGCGACTGCAGATCCAGCGCCAGCTTCAACTGCCGGGCGTCGATCAGGTCGACCTCGACGAGCATCTCGCCGAGCTTCAGGTTGCGCAGGCGCTGCTGCTCCTGCAGCGCATCGTTCAGTTGCTGGGGCGACAGGGTGTGCTTGCTGACGAGCACGTCGCCCAGGCGCGGGCCGAAGGCGACGCGGGTGTAGGCGCCGCGCGGATAGAAGAAGCGCTGCACCAGGCCGGCGTCGCCGACCGGCGGGAACAGGAACAGGCCCTGCTCGTTCTCGACGTGGCTGATGGTGCGGCCCGTGTGCGACTTGCCGTTGCTCAGCAGCACCTGGAACTCGGTGTCGCCCGGCACGCGGTCGGCCCAGCCCTGCGCGGCGTTCACGCCGTTGCTCGACGGCATCACCGGTTCGGTGAGCGTCAGGCGCTGGAACTGTCCGAAGCGCAGCTGCATCGGGGCGCGCGCCGGCGGCACGAACACGCTGGCCAGCCCCGTCGACGCATCGAAGTGCCCCAGGCGGGCGTTGAAGCTCTTGTCGTTGAGGCCCAGGATCGCGCACGGCTCGCTCGTTCCGAGCGGCCACACGGTGCCCGCGTTCGCGGCGGGCGGCATGGCCCAATGCGACGGCTCGGCCGTTGCACGATCGGCGGGTCGGAGACCCGGCGTGGCGGACTGAGGAGGCTGCGAGAGGTCGGACATGGCATGTCGGGCGGACGGATCCACTTCCCCAGCGAGGGTTGGGGGCGTCTCGATACTAGGGGCCGACCTCGGGCGCGAAGCGCGGAATAGCGGCGCGATCGAGGCCCAGTTCACGCCGCCCCGTGTCCTGCGACTGCGCGCAGGATGACGCGCCTTGGTACGCGCGGGATGACGGCGCAGGCTACCCGCCCGCCTCTTCGTCCTCGGCGTAGTGCTTCCACTGCGCCATGGCCCGGTTCATCAGCCGGACCTGCCCCGTGAAGCGCGTGCACATCAGGCAGATGCCCAGGTGCAGGCGCACCGCGAAGCGCTCGACGAGCGTCAGCCCGCGGTTCTCGCGCTCGAGCACCAGGCGGGTCACTTCGCGGCAGTTGCGGTAGAACAGGTTCATCGGGTGGGCTTCAGCGTGGGGTGCGCATCGAACCAGCCGGCCTGCAGGCACTCGCGCAGGCGCAGCCGGGCACGGTGCAGCAGCACCCACAAGTTGGTCGTGGTGATGGTCAGTTCCTTACACACCTCGTCCGACGACAGCTCCAGCCATTCCCGCATCATGAAAACGCGGGCCTGCGTCGGAGGCAGCACGTCCAGGCAGGCCTGCATGACGTCGAAGAACTGCCGCTGGCGCAGCACGTCGTCGGGGTTGCCCCAGTCGGCCGGCATCTCGCGCCAGTGGCCGTCGGCGGCGAACAGGAGGTCGTCGAGATCCTCGTTGTCGTCGGTGGTGAGCACCGTCGCCTCGCGCTTGTGGCGGCGCAACTGGTCGATGACCTTGTGCTTGAGGATGCCCACCAGCCAGGTCTTCAACTGCGACTGGCCGCCGAACGACTGCGGCTTCTCTAGCGCGGCCACCACGGTCTCGGAGACGGCGTCCTCGGCCCAGGCCTCGTTGCGCAACTGGGTGCGCGCGAAGCGCAGCAGTTGCGGCTGGAGCTTCTCGAGTTGCTGGGCGAAGTCGTTCGACATGGAAGGCGCTGCAGGCGCGCCGGACGCGGCGCAGCGCGAGTATCGCCGACGGCGGCGGACCTAGGCCGCCAGCGACCGCCCGCCCGGGATCGATTCGAGTCGATGCGGTGTCCAGCCGCTGCGCTCGCGCTCCAGCCAGGCCACCAGCTCGTCGGCGGGCAGGGCGCGCGTGTAGAGGAAGCCCTGCGCCATGTCGCAGCCCGCGCGCGCCAGCAGCTCGCGCTGGCCGGGCGTCTCCACGCCCTCGGCCACCACCCGCAGGCCCAGCGCCTGGCCGATGCCGATCACCGCGTCGGCGAGCGCGCGGTCGCTGGCCTCGGCCTCGAGGTCGCAGACGAAGCTCTTGTCCAGCTTCAGCTCGCTCACAGGCAGCCGCTTGAGGTAGCCCAGGCTCGAGTAGCCGGTGCCGAAATCGTCCACCGACAGCCGCACGCCCATCTCGTGCAGCGTGCGCAGGTCCACGCGCGTGCGCTCGTCGTCGCTGAGCATCACGCGCTCCGTCACCTCCAGCATCAGCGAGGAGGGCTTGAGCGCGTGCAGCGTCAGCAGCCGCCGCACGTGTGCCGGCACGTCGTCGGAATGGAAGCGCAGCGGCGAGACATTGACCGACATGCTGGGCACCGGCACGCCGTCGCGTTGCCAGGCCGCCAGCTGCGCGCAGGCCGTCTCCAGCACCCAGGCGTCGATGGCGCCGATCAGGCCGCACTCCTCGGCCAGCGCGATGAAGCGGTCGGGCGGCACCTGGCCCAGCACCGGATCGTTCCAGCGCACCAGCGCCTCGACGCCCGCGCAACCGCTGCCGTCCAGGTGCATCTTGGGCTGGTAGTGCAGCGCCAGCCGGCCTGCCGCCAGCGCCTGCCGCAGCGCGCTCTCCATCTGCATGCGCTGCGCCACCACGTCGTTCATCATGCTGGTGAAGAAGCGCGACGCGCCGCGGCCCGCGCGCTTGACCTCGTACATGGCCATCTCGGCGTTCTTCACGAGGCGGTCCAGCTCGATGCCGTCCTGCGGGAACAGCGCGATGCCGATGCTGGTGGACACCTCGATCTGCATGCCGGCGATGCGCAGTGGCGCGGCCAGCGCGTGGCGCAGGCGTTCGGCCGCGTGCATCGCCTCCACGGGAGTGCAGCGCGGCAGCACGGCCGCGAATTCGTCGCCGCCCAGGCGCGCCACCGTGGCGCTGTCGCCGATCTCCGATTGCACGCGGCGCGCGGTCTCGCGCAGCACCTCGTCGCCGGCGGCGTGGCCCAGGGAGTCGTTGGTGGTCTTGAAGCGGTCGATGTCGAACAACAGCAGCGCCCCGGGCGCCTGGATGCGCGCCGCCATCTGCAGGGCGTGGCGTGCGCGGTCGCTGAACAGGCGCCGGTTGGGCAGGCCGGTGAGCGGGTCGAAGTAGGCCAGGCGTTCGATCTCGGTGCGGTTGGCCTCGTGCTGCAGGGCCACGCGGCACAGCGGCACGCAGGCCTCCACCATGCGCCGGTGGAACGGCGGCGCCGAGCCGGGCACGTGGTAGTACAGCGCGAAGGTGGCCACCACCTCGCCGTTGCCCGCGATGATGGGCGTGGACCAGCAGGCGGCCTTGTCGAGCAGCGGCAGCAGGCTGCGGTAGTCGGCCCACAACGGGTCGGTGGCGATGTCGGTCACCTCGACGGCCTCGCGCCGCCATGCGGCCGTGCCGCACGAGCCGGCGCGCGGCCCGATGGGAGCGCCGTGCAGCGCGTCCACGTAGGCCGCCGGCAGGCTGGGGCCGGCCACGGGCGTGACGGTGCCGTTCTTCTCCACCAGCAGCACCGAGCAGGCGACGTCGGGTGCCAGCGCCTCGACGCGGCGGCACAGCAGGTCCAGCACCGAGCGCAACGGCCGGCCCAGCGCGATGGATTCAAGCACTTCGCGCTGCAGGCTGTCGACGGCCTCGGCCTCGACGCGCTCGGCGATGGGCACCAGCAGCAGGGTGGTGAGCTTGCGTCCCGCGTGCGTGACGGAATGGGTGCGAACTTCGAGCACGCGGCGGCTGCCGTCGGGCGCGCGCAGGGCCAGGCGCGTGGGCGCGGCCGCGGGGTCGGCGCGGCGCAGCGCCTCGACATGCTCCGGCGACAGCTCGTCCACCAGCGTGGCCAGGGGCCGTCCCGCGAGCGCGGCGACGGCTAGCCCGGTCCAGCCGGCAACGCAGTCGTTGGCCAGCACGATGCGGGCATCGCCGTCCAGCCACATCGCGCCGAGGTCGGTACCCCGGAATGTATCGATCAGCAGTTGCGCCTCGAGAGTGGCGAGCGGCGTGGCCGGAGGGGTGGACAAGCGCGGACTCCCAGGTTGGCGGAACACGGAACGGCTTCGTCTGGAACTTTTCGATTGTGCGAGCGGCTGCGCGCCGCTGCAATGCCGTGTTTGTAGGGAGGTGACGACGTGGCGGGTGCGCCGCGCCTGGCGCGCCGGAAAGCGCAAACTACGCGCCTGGCGGCGCGGGCCGCCGTATCGACCCCGAAAGGATGCTCATTCCATGAACAAGAAACTCATCGTCTCGACCACGCTGGCCTCGGCGCTGGCATTCGCCGTGGGCCATGCCCAGGCCGCCGACGCCAAGCCGGCCCAGGAGAAGTGCTTCGGCGTGGCCAAGGCCGGCCAGAACGACTGCGCCGCCGAGAACGGCTCGCACTCGTGCGCCGGGCAGGCCAAGGCCGACAACGACGCCCACGACTGGAAGTACGTGGCCAAGGGCACGTGCGACAAGCTGGGCGGCAAGAGCGCGCCGCCGGCCGGGAAGTAGTCCGGCGCCCGCGGCTTCAGTCCAGCGGGTGCCAGACGATGGTCATCGTGTCCAGCGCCTTGCCGTTGGTATCGGTCGGCAGCTTGCCGGTCTTGTCGATCGCGCGGATCACGGCGTCGTCCCAGACCTGGGAGCCGCTGGGCTTGGTGATGCGCCTGCCGATGATGGTGCCGTCAGGCGCGCAGCGGATCTCCACCTCCACGCCCGGGTTGCCCGGCACGCTGTCGATGACCGTCGCGTTGGGCCGCAGGCGCGCGATGATGCGCCCGGCGTAGCTGGGCGACGGGCCGGAGTCGTGCGCCGCCGTGCCGGTGGCGTTGGCCGGCGCGTCCATCTGCCCCATCATCCGCTTCAGGTTCTCGTCGTGCAGCTTCTGCAATGCCTTCGCGTCGAGCTTGGGCGCCGGCGGCGGTGCCGGCACGGGCTTGGGCGGCGGCGGCGCTGGCTTCGGGGGCGGCGGAGGTGGCGGCGCCGGCTTGGGAGGTTTCTTTTCCTTGACCTCCTCCACCACGATGTCCGGCGGCTTGGGCGTCTCCACGGCCGGTGGCGGCGTCTCGACGGGCGGAGGCGGCGCCTCCACCGGCGGCGGCGCGGCGCTCTCGGGGATGGCCGACCACAGCTCGGCCGAGGACGCCACGACCTCCGTCGAGCTGCGCCAGTGAAGTCCCCACACCAGCGCCCCGATCAGCGACGCGTGCGCGATGATGGAGATGGTGACGCCGGTGCTCCAGTCCTCCTCGCGGGGCGGACGGTCGTCGGGGCGGGGTGCCAGGATGCTGCTCATGCCTGCCGAGTTATCCGATTTGCTTCACGGCGAGGCCCACGCGCTGCACGCCCGCGCGCTGCAGCGTGTCCATCACCTTGACGATGCTCTCGTAGCGCACCGCCTTGTCGCCCGCGATGATCACCGGCACGTCGGCGCGGCCGGCCTGCAGGTCGGTCACGCGCGCGGCGAGTTGCGGGATCGTCACCGGCTCGGGATCGGCCTTGTCGATGCGGATCTTGATCTGCTCGTCCGTGCCCACGATCACCTCGATGACCGAGGGCGGGCGCTGCTTGGCCTTGCCCATCGAGGGCAGGTCGACCACGCCGGTGGTGATCAGCGGCGCGCTGACCATGAAGATGATCAGCAGCACCAGCATGACGTCGATGAACGGCACCATGTTGATCTCGCTGATCGCGCGGCGGCCGCGGCCGCGGGTGACGACGCCCGGCATCGCGGGTCAGCGCGCGCCGGCCGCGCCCTGGGGCGCGGTGGCGTTGCGTTGCAGGATGTTGGAGAACTCGTCGGCGAAGCTGTCGAGCGAGGTCGCGATGCGGTCGATGTCGCGCGAGAAGCGGTTGTAGGCGACGACGGCCGGGATGGCCGAGAACAGCCCGATGGCGGTGGCCACCAGCGCCTCGGCGATGCCCGGCGCCACGGTGGCCAGCGTCACCTGCGTCATGTTGGACAGGCCCACGAACGCGTTCATGATGCCCCACACCGTGCCGAACAGGCCCACGTACGGGCTCACCGAGCCGACCGAGGCGAGGAACCCCAGGTTGCCCTCGATCGCGTCGAGCTCGCGCTGCAGGCTCGCCTTCATCGCGCGGCGCGCGCCATCGAGCTGCGCGCCGGTGTCCAGGCGGCGATCGCGCAGCTTCATGAACTCGCGCATGCCGCTGGAGAACAGGCGCTCGAGCGGGCCCGTCTCGGCCTGGTTGGAGGCCTGGGCATACAGGTCGGTGAGGCTCTTGCCCGACCAGAAGTCGGCCTCGAAGGCCTCGTTGCGGCTCTTGATCCTGCCCAGCGAGCCGAGCTTGGAGAAGATCAGCCCCCAGCTGAAAAGCGACATCAGCAGCAGGCCTGCGATGACTATCTTGACGACGATGCTGGCGTGCAGCACCAGTTCGATGATGGAGAGATCCTGGTTCATTCAATCGCCTCGAAGATGGGGCCGGGGATGCGGTGGGGTTTCATGGTGGCGCGCTCGACGCAGCCGATGCGGATGTCGCCCTCGGCGAGCAGCCGGTCGCCGCACCAGGCCTGCTGCGCGATGCGCAGGCTGGCGCGTCCGCGCTCGCGCACGTGGACCGTGATGGTGAGCAGGTCGTCCAGGCGCGCCGGGCTGCGATAGCGCACGCTGGTCTCCTGGACCACGAACATGCAGCCGGTCGCGTCCACCATCTCCTGTTGCCCGTGCCCGAGCGCGCGCAGCCACTCGGTGCGGGCGCGCTCGAAGAATTTCAGGTAGTTGGCGTAGAACACGATGCCGCCGGCGTCGGTGTCTTCCCAATACACCCGCACGGGGTGATGGAAGTGGGCGGCGGGAACGGGTGAAACTGCAGAATTCATGGGGCGTCGCGATCATACGCGAGCCCCTGCGCTCGAGCGTCGGCGCCTATTGCCGCGACTTGAGGTAGACCGGGCCCCAGACCGGGTGGCCGGCCTCCGCCTTGCTCAGCACGAACGCCGGATCGGCGACGCGGGCAGCGCGGAATTCCGCCTCGCAGGCCGCCAGCCGGTTGCTGGTGCAGTAGACGAAGGCGCGCAGCTTGTGGGCCGTGGCGACGTCGCGGGTGCTGCGCAGCCCCAGCTTCATGGCCTCGTTGGCCTGGCGCTCCACCGTCGGGTAGTCGGCGTCGTCATAGGCGCGCAGCGCGCCCATCAACGCGCGTTCGGCCGGACGCTCCGCGAGGTCGGTCAGGCCCACGGGTGGCTGTTGCTGTGGCACGGTGTCGCAGGCGGCCAGCAGGCTGGCGACGAGAGCGGCGCCGAACGCCTGCGTCAGGCGGACAAGGATTGGCGAGGTGGACATGGCGGTAGGTTCTCAGGGGCCGAAGCGGTGACGCAGGGTGACCGGGCTCTCGCCGTCGACGCTCACCGTCGTCGTGTAGGCCGGGAAGTCGGTGTTGCGCACCGTGATCGTGTGGTTGCCGGAGCTCAGGGTCAGGCGAGTGATCGGCGGCGAGATGCCCATGGGCTTGCCGTCCACCTCCACCTGGCCCCAGGGGCTCACGGCCAGCTGCACCACGCCTTCGGCGAGCACGGCGGAGATCGGCACGCCTTCGGTGATGGTGGCCACGGCCATGGCCTTGCGGCGGCGCGCGGCTTCGGCCTTGCTCACTACCACCGGGGCGGCCGGTGCGGCGGCCGTCGGGGCCGGGATGTTGCCGGTGTCCTGTGGCGTCGCGGCGCTGGCGGCCGCCGATGCGGCGGCGGCAGACGCGGCGGCGGCGGCCTCCTCGGCGGCGACGGCCGACGCGGCGATGGCCACGGACGGCGCGGCGGCGGCCACGCGCACCGGTGCGGGCGCCGAGGCGGCCGGCGGCAGCGCAGCGACCTCTGCCGGCGAGCCGCCGAATTTCAGCCAGGCGAGACCGGCGGCCACGGCGACGAAGGCGAGCAGCGGCAGTCCCAGGCGCAGGAAGCGACCACCCGTTGTCGTGGCCACCGGCGTGCCGCGTGCTTCGTTGCGCAGCGCGCGCGCCTCGGCGGAGTCGACCCAGTGGCGCAGCTCCATCGACAGGTGGCGCGCCGACGGGTAGCGCTGGTCGGGGTCGCGCGCCATCGCGCGGCCGGCGATCACCGACAGGCCCAGCGGGATCTTGGGCGAGACGCGGTGCGCGGGCACGACCTCGGCCGTCTTCACGGCGGTCATGATCTCCTCGAGCGACTTGCCCTCGAACGGCTTCTTGCCCACGAGGAGTTCGTAGAGCACGACGCCCAGCGAGTAGACGTCGCTGCGGCGATCCACCGAGCGGCCGTCCATCTGCTCCGGCGCGAGGTAGAAGGGCGAGCCGGCGGCCACGCCTTCCAGCGCGGGCACGTCGCGGTGGGCGACGCGCGCGATGCCGAAGTCGAGCACCTTGGGATGCATGCGGCCGGTCATGAAGATGTTGGCCGGCTTCACGTCGCAATGCACCACGCCCTTGCGGTGTGCGTAGGCCAGCGCGTCGGCGACGCGGCGCACCACCTGGGCGGCCTCGATCGGCCCGGGGCGCACGCCCTGCAGCAGCAGGTGGCGCAGGTCCTGGCCCTGGAGGCGCTCCATGGCGATGTAGACGCCCGTGTCGGACGGGCCGGCGTCGAACACCGTGACGATGTGCGGATGCGACAGGCCCGCTGCGGCGCGGGCCTCGTTCAGGAACAGGGCGTCGAGCGACTCGCGGGCGGCCGGGTCGGCGTCGATGTGCAGGGTCTTGAGCGCGACGGTGCGCGACAGCAGCGGATCCCAGGCGGCGTACACGGTGCCGAGGCCGCCCTTGCCGAGGATGGTCTTGAGCGCGTAGCGGCCCACGTGGCCGATGCTCTCGCTCTCGACGCCGGTGCCGACGCCCGGCAGCACCGGTGCCGGTGGGGGCGCGACGCTGCCTTCGGGCGCGGGACCGTGAGTCGCCATGCGCGCCGCCGCCACGTCATCGACGACCGTCGTTTCGAAGCTTGAGTCGGAGGCGTCCGGAGAGTCGGCGCGCCTGAAGGGATTCCATCGCATGGGCGGAAGTTAACCGATGGTGGGCCGGTGATAAGCCCTGAATAACAGGAACATACCCTGGACGATGACACAAATATTGACGCTCTGGCGATTGCGTCACGCCTGCCGGCAGGGTTGAAAGGATCAACGGTGCAGTTCGCGGGCCAGCCGACCGACAGTTTCTTTCAATTGCGGCATCGAGGTGGCGAAGGACAGCCTGAAGTAAGCATTCGCATGCGTCGGGCCGAAGTCCTTGCCGGGCGTCAGGGCCACGTGGGCGCTGCGCATCAGTTGCATCGCGAAATCCCAGCTGTCGACGGCAAAGCCACGGCAATCGGCCCAGACATAGAACGCGCCGTCGGGAACGACCGGCACCTGCAGCCCCAGTTTCTGCAGCGCCGGCACGATGTAGTCGCGACGCTCGCGAAAGGACGTGCGGCGGGTTTCGCATTCGGCCAGGCTGGCGGCGTCGAACGCGGCGACGGCGGCGTGCTGCGCGATCGAGCTGGCGCAGATGTAGAGGTTCTGGGCCAGGCGTTCCACCGGCTCCACCAGCGCCTCGGGCAGCACCAGCCAGCCCAGGCGCCAGCCGGTCATGCCGAAGTACTTGGAGAAGCTGTTGACCGAGACGACGTCGTCGCCGAGCGCCAGCGCGCACGCCTCGAAGGCCGGGTCGTAGCTGAGGCCCTGGTAGATCTCGTCGACGATGGCGATGCCGTCGCGCGCGCGCACCACGTCGACGATGCGCGCCAGCTCGGCCGGCGCGATCGACGTGCCGGTCGGGTTCGACGGCGTGGCCAGCAGCACGCCGCGGGTGCGCGGCGTCCAGTGCGCGGCCACGGCGTCGGCGTCGAGCTGGAAGCGGGTGGCGGGCGTCGTGGGCACCAGGCGCGCCGTGGCGCCGGTGGCGGCCACGAAGTGGCGGTTGCACGGGTAGCTCGGGTCGGGCATCAGTACCTCGTCGCCGGCCTCGAACAGTGCCTGGCAGACGAGCTGCAGCCCGGCCGACGCGCCGGCGGTGACCACGATGCGCCGCGCCGGCACGTGCACGCCCCAGCGCGCGGCGTACCAGTGGCTGATGCGCTCGCGCAGTTCGGGCAACCCCACGGCAGCGGTGTACTGCGAGCGGCCGGCATGCAGCGCGGCCTCGGCGGCGGCGACGACCGGCGCGGGCGCCGTGAAGTCCGGCTCGCCGATGTTGAGGTAGAGCATCCGCTCGCCGCCCTGGGCGGGATCGCATTCGGGCGACTGCGCGATCTCGCGCGCCACCTTGGCGCACTCCATCACGTAGAACGGATCGATGTGGGCGAGGCGGCCGGCGAGCTTCATCGCCCTCGGGCCTGCACTTCGGCGGGGCGCAGCACGCCCGCGGCCTTGTCCAGGACGCCGTTGACGTACTTGTGGCCGTCGGTGCCGCCGAAGCTCTTGGCGAGCTCCACCGCCTCGTTGATGGCGACCTTGTACGGAATGTCGACGCAGTGCTTGAGTTCGTACGCACCGATCATCAGCACGCCGTGCTCCACCGGCGACAGCTCGGTGGTCTTGCGGTCGACGAAGCGCGCGAGCACGGCGTCGAGATCGACAGCCTCGGTGATGCAGCCGTGCAGCAGCGCGTCGAAGTGCGCGCGGTCGGCCTTGTCGAACCCATCCTGCTCGTGCATGTGGGCGTCGATCACGCCGGCCTCGGTGCCGGACACGATCCACTCGTAGAGGCCTTGCAGCGCCAGCTCGCGCGAGCGGCGGCGTGCCGACTTGGGCTTGATCGGCTTGCCGGCGGGCGGGGTGGACGTGTCGGGGGTGGGGGAGTTCATAGCAGGTCGTCCATCAGGTTGGCCATCTCGACCGCGACGCGCGCGGCGTCGCGCGACTTGTCTTCCACCCGGGCCAGGGCCTGGGCTTCGTTCTCGACGGTGAGGATCGCGTTGGCGATGGGCACCTGGTGGTCGAGCGACACGCGCGTGACGCCCGCGCCGCTTTCGTTGGCCACCAGTTCGAAGTGGTAGGTCTCTCCGCGGATGATGCAGCCGATGGCCACCAGCGCGTCGAAGTCGTCCTGGTCGGCCATCGCCTTCAGCGCGATCGCCACCTCCAGCGCGCCCGGCACCGTCACCACCGTGATGTGCTTGGGCGACACGCCGAGCGCGAGCAGCTCGGCCTGGCACACATCGGCCATGCGCGAGGTGATCGCGTCGTTGAAGCGGGCGCGCACGATCCCGATGACGAGGTCGCGGCCGTCCAGGTCGGTGGCGGTGCCTTGATCAGCATCTTGCATCGGGAAAAGCTCCAGGGAAAAAGAACAAGGTCGGCTCGCACCCTGGCGGGCCGGAAAAGGGAATCACGCGGCGTCGGCCGTGGTGATGTAGCTTGAGATCTCCAGGCCGTAGCCCGTCATGCTGGGCATGCGCCGCGGCTGGCCCAGCAACTGCATCCGCGTGACGCCCAGCTCGCGCAGGATCTGCGCGCCGACGCCGTAGGTGCGCAGGTCGACGGGGCGCTTCGGCGGCGACTCGCACGGGTCGGCCTCGGGCATCAGCTGCGCCACGAGGTGATCGGCCGGCTCGCCGCAATTGAGCAGCACCGCCACGCCCAGTCCGCGCTTCTCGATCGTGGAAAGCGCCTGGGGCAGCGGCCACGAGTGCTTGCCGCAGGACGAGTCGAGCAGGTCGATGGCCGAGAATGGCTCGTGCACGCGCACGGGCACCTCGTCGCCGGTCTTCCAGTGGCCCTTGACCAGCGCCATGTGCGCGCCGCCGGAGCGGTCGCGGAACAGATGGCAGTCGAAGCGGCCGTAGGGCGTCGTGAGCTCGCGCTGGCCCACGCGGGTGATCAGCGATTCGTTGCGGCTGCGATGGTGGATCAGGTCGGCGATGGTGCCGATCAGCAGGCCGTGTTCCTTGGCGAAGATCTCGAGGTCGGGCAGGCGCGCCATCGTGCCGTCCTCGTTCATCACCTCGCAGATGACGGCCGAGGGCATCAGGCCCGCCATCCCGGCCATGTCGCAACCGGCCTCGGTATGGCCTGCGCGCATCAGCACGCCGCCGTCCTGCGCCTGCAACGGGAAGATGTGGCCCGGCTGCACCAGGTCGGACGGCTTCGCGCCGCGGGCGACCGCGGCCTGCACGGTGCGCGAGCGGTCGGCGGCGGAGATTCCCGTCGTCACGCCTTCGGCGGCCTCGATGGAGACGGTGAACGCGGTGCCGTGCGGCGAGCCGTTGCGCGTGGCCATCGGCGGCAGGTGCAGCCGTTCGCACATTTCGCGCGTCATCGTCAGGCAGATCAGGCCGCGCGCGTGGCGGGCCATGAAGTTGATCGCCTCGGGCGTCACGAACTCGGCGGCCAGGACGAGGTCGCCTTCGTTTTCGCGGTCTTCCTCGTCCACGAGGATGATCATGCGACCCGCAGCCAGTTCATTGACCAGGGCGGAAACAGGAGAGATGGGCATCCCGCGATTGTAGGCGGCGGACCAGGGTTTCCCAGGGGCAGGCACTCTACGCCCGACGCGTTCGTGCAAGGATGCGCAAGTCAGTGCCTACTTTCAACGCCTCGTGGAAATCGAAGGCCAGCCCCTGGCCAAGCGACTCGAGCGGCCCCAGCGCCGCCATCCCGCGGCCTTCGCCCAGCAGCGTGGGGGCCAGGTAGGCCAGCAGCTCGTCGACGCGGCCGGTGCGCAGCAGGGCGCCATTCAGGCGGGCGCCGGCCTCCACGTGCACCTCGTTGACTTGGCGCGCGGCGAGCGCGTCCAGCACGGCCTCCAGGTCGAGGCGGCCGTCGTGGGCGGAAACGTCGACCAGTTCCGCGCCACGGGCCGCCAGCGCCGCGCGTCGCGTCGCATCGCTGGATGCCGTGAACACGATCACCGGTGAGGGTGCGTCGAACACGCGCGCGGTGGGCGGCGTGTCCAGGCGCGCGTCGACGACGCAGCGCAGCGGTTGGTGTCGCGTGGGCACCAGGCGCACGTCCAGCGCGGGGTCGTCGGCCAGCACGGTGCCGATGCCGGTGAGCACGGCGCCGGCGCGCTTGCGAAACGCGTGCCCGTCGGCGCGCGCCGCGGGGCCGGTGATCCACTGGCTCGCGCCGTTGGGCAGCGCGGTGCGGCCGTCCAGCGACGCGGCGATCTTCATGCGCACCCACGGGCGGCCGCGTTCCATGCGCGCGAAGAAGCCGATGTTGAGCTCGCGCGCGCGGCGCGCGACGGCCTCCGGCGCGTGGCCTACGGCGATGCCGGCGGCGACGATGCGCGCCGTGCCCTGGCCGTTGACCAGCGGGTTCGGGTCGCCCAGCGCGATCTCGACACGTCCGACGCCGGCGGCCACCAGCGCGTCGCAGCAAGGCGGCGTGCGGCCATGGTGGGCGCAGGGCTCCAGCGTCACGTAGACGGTGGCGCCGCGCACGTCCGCCCCGCGCGCCCGGGCGTCGCGCAGGGCCATCACCTCCGCGTGCGGCTCGCCGGCCGCCTGCGTGTGGCCCTGGCCAAGCAGCGTGGCGCCGTCGGCCGACACGATCAGGCAGCCGACGCGCGGGTTCGGGTCGGACAGGCCGACCGCCTGCTCGGCCAGCGCCAGCGTCAAGAGCCAGGGTTCCATCGAGATCGTCCGGTTGGCCGCGCGCGGGTGCGCCGGTTTCCGGGACGGTTGGCGAAGTGCGCCGTCCCGGGGGATGATTTTCCATGACGGGGCTCGAACAATGGCGGGCATGCGCATCGAAAGAGAGAAATGCCTGTCCGTTCCCTTGTCCCGTGCCGGGCTCGCCGGCGTCCCGTCGCGGGCTTCACGCTGATCGAGCTGGCCATCGTGCTGGCCATCGTCGCCATCCTGTTGCGCGTGGCCTCGCCGGGGCTGTCGCGCACGGCGGCCACGCGCGCGCTGGCGGCGCAGTCGTCGGAGTTCATGTCGGCGCTGCGCTTCGCGCGCTCCGAGGCCCTCAAGCGCGGCATGCCCGTCACCGTGTGCGCAGCGGCGCAGGGTGGCGCGTCGCCGGCCTGCCAGGGCGCGCGAGCGGCCGACTGGCGTTCGGGCTGGATCGTGTTCGCCGACAGCCAGCGGCGCGGCGTGCTGGACGACGGCGATCCGGTGCTGCGCATCCAGCCGCCGTTGCGGCGCACCGGCGGCGTGGCCGGCACGCGTGGCAGCATCAGCTTCACGGCCGCAGGCTTCAGCACCGACGCGTCCTCGCACTACCTGTTCAGCCCGTCCGTGGAGGCCGCGCTCGACGCGCCGCCGCCCGTGATGGTGTGCGTCAGCAAGCAGGGGCGGCCACGCCTGGCAGGCAGCGGAGACTGCGATTGAGCGCACGTCCTGCGGCCCCCGCACCCGTCGTCGAGCCGCACGGCGCGACGGGTGCCGCGCATCGGGCGGCCCGTACCGTCCGTCGCGACGAGCAGCAGTGGCCGCAGGCGCTACATTCAGACTCGCCGCCGGGCCGCCGGGCCGCCTGTCCGCGCCGGACCCGCTGCGTCGTCATGACTCCTTCTCCTGCCGTTTCCGTTCCCCTTGCCCGATTTCGCCCCGGCGGCTTCACGCTGGTCGAGATGATGGTGACGCTGGCGGTGGCCGGGCTCGTCATCGCGCTGGGCGCGCCGTCGTTCCTGCGCGCACTGGCGCGCCACGCGATCCTGGCGCAGGCCGAGGAACTGCAGGACGCGGTGCGCGTCGGCCGCAACGAGGCGATGAAGCGTGGCGGGCCGGTGGTGCTGTGCCGCACCGAGGCCGCCAGTCCCGGGCATTGCACCGGCACGTCGGGCAGCTGGCAGACCTGGTTGCTGTTCGCCGACGCGGGACGCAGCGGTGCGTTCGCGGCGGGAGACCCCATCCTGCGCCAGCACATGGACGCGTCCTCGCGCATGACCGTCACGAGCGAGGCGCCCGCGATCCGTTTCGAATCCACCGGCATCGCGCACGTCGACGGCGGTTCCGCGGTGATCCTGCTGGGCCCCCCGGGCTCGGGCGCCGGCTCGCCAGACACCGATCGCGCGTTGCAGCGCCGGGTGTGCGTCAATCCGCGCGGCGAGGTGGCCATCGTCGAGGGCGGGGCCACGTGCCCGTGACGATGCGGCGGGCCTTCCCGCGAACCCGCGCGCGAGGCGCGAGGGCGTTCGGTTTCTCGCTGGTGGAGGTGATGGTGGCGATGTTCGTCGTCGCCATGGGCATCCTCGCGCTGGCCGGCCTGCTGCAGGCCTCCACGCGCTACTCGAAGATGAGCGAGCTGCGCTCCACCGCCACGCTGCTGGCCAACGACATTGCCGACCGCATGCGCGCCAACGGCGTGGGCGCGCAGCTTGGCGCGGCCGGCTACGACAACGCGGAACAGGTGTTCCCCACGACTGTCGCGCCAGCGCAGGCGGCGTGCACCAGCGACGCGCCCTGCGGACCGGCCGAGCTCGCCAAGGCCGACATGGCCGACTGGACGGCGCGCGTGCGCGCCACGCTGCCCAAGGGCTCGGCCTGGATCCAGTTCCACGCCGGCAAGCCGCCCGCGCCCGACTCGCTCGACGTGTGGGTGGGCTGGGCCGATCCGCTCACGCTGGCGCCCGGCATCTCCACCGACCGCTCGGGCACCGAATGCCCAGCCAGCTGGAGAGCCGCCGAGCCCTCCGTGCGCTGCGTGTACCTGCAGGTGGCGCCATGACGCGGCGCCTGCCCTCGCGCGGAAGACCAGTCCAGGGCGGCTTCACGCTGATCGAGATGATGGTGGCGATGGCCATCGGCATGGCCGTCGTCGGCGCGCTGATCGGCGCCTGGCTGGTGTCGGTCCAGAGCGGGCGCCACAGCGACGCGATGGTGCAGATCACCGAGGACGCCACGCTGGCGCTCGACGTGATGCGCCAGCAGGTGGCGCAGGCCGGGTTCAGCCAGCCGCACGGCGTGGGCGAGGGCGGTGGGCTGGTGCTGCACACGTTCCCCGCCGTGGCGGGCTGCGCGGCGGCCAACTTCATCGACCTGCAGGCCGGCATCGCGGCGCCCCTCAATTGCAAGCCTGCCGGCGCCGACCCGGCCGCGGCCGACGCGCTGGAGGTGGCCCACGAAGGCAGCGTGCTCGCGGGCCCGGCCTCCAACGGCATCCTGAGCAGCACGGGCATCAAGCAGCCGCTCGACTGCCTGGGCAACTCGTTTGCGAAGACCCACGACGACGCCACCGGCGACGACTACTGGCTCGACGACAGCAAGTTCTACGTCGCCGACGGCAGTCTCTGGTGCCATGGCCCCGGAAGCGCGGCGGGGGCGGCCGTGGTGCAGAACGTGGAGACACTGCAGGTCACCTACGGCATGGCCTCCGCGCCGGCCGGCTCGCCGGGCGCCGACCAGGTCATCTACTACGGCGTCGCGCCGCCGCCGGGTTCGCCGCTGTGGGCCAACGTGCTGTCGGTCAACCTGTGCGTGCAGGTGCGCAGCGTCGCCAGGGTGCTCGACAAGCAGCAGTCGCCCACGCTGGGCGGCTGGATCGATTGCCGCAACGCGCGCCGCACGTCCACCGATGGCTACCTGCGCCGCACCTTCTCCACCACCATCGTGCTGCAGAACAAGCTGTCATGAACGCCCGGCACATTCTTCGCCCGCACGGCCGCGTCTCGCGCGTGCGCCCGCCAACGCGTGCACGCGGCTTTTCGCTGATCATCGCGATGCTGATGCTGGCGATCATCGGCCTGGCCTCCGCCGCCATCATGCGCAACGCCACGAGCGGCGAGCAGGTGGCCAACAACAACCGCCTGCAGACGCAGGCCAACCAGTACGCCCAACTGGCGCTGCGCTACTGCATGATCCAGCTGTCGCTGGACGCGCCCGCGCGCGCGGTGCCGCTGCTCTCCGCCAGCAATCCGCCGGCGTGGAGCGGCTATCAGAGCTGGAGCACCTCGGGCGGCGCGCGCGCCGCCCACACGCTGTCGGCCGACGACATCGGTGGCACGGTGCAGCCGCGCGTCGCGCCGCAATGCCTGATGGAGGCGACGGCCGTGCCCGACGTCTACACCGTCACCGCGCGCGGCTTCAGCGCCGACTACCAGGCCAACCCGACGTCGGGCGCCACCCGCAACGGCTCCACGGTGTGGCTCCAAGCCACCGTCCAAGCGCAAGCCGACGGCGGCAGCGGCACGGCCGCCGTCAAGGGACCCCTGCGCGTGCGCCAGCGCCTGTGGCAGCAACTGCTGACGCCGCCGTTCTGAGCCCGTCGCCATGCCCTCGCGCCGCCCGCGCCACGTTGCGTGCCGTGCCTTCACGCTGATCGAGCTGATGATCGCGATGGCGGTGCTCGCCCTCCTCGCGGCGGTCGCCTTGCCCGCGTTCCGCGAGAGCATCGCTCGCGCGCGCCGCGGCGAGATGCAGGCCGCGCTGCTGGAGGATGCCGGCTACATGCAGCACTACTACGCGTCGCACGATGCGTTCATGGACGCGCCGCCGCCGCAACTGCCGTCCGCCCGCACGCCGCGCACGGGTGCCGTGAACTACGCGATCGCGGTGAGCGTGCCGGCCGGCGATCCGACGTCGTTCGTGCTGACGGCGCAGCGCGTGGGTTCGATGCGCACGGATCCCTGCGGCGATTTCACCTACGATTCGCTGGGGCGGCGAGACTTGGTGGTGGGCACGCCTGCTTCGGGGCGCAACGTCGAGAGTTGCTGGCGATGAACGGCGCCGCAAAGCCCGAGGGGCCTGACCCCTAACGTGCGTGTTGATCGGGGCCCCTCCGGCAACGTCTCGGCCTGCGAACGCGCCGCCAAGAAAAAACCCGGCATTCGGGCCGGGTTGCGCGGAGTTCAGATGTCCTTGATGAGCCGACTGAACTCGTCGACGTCCTCGAAGCTCCGATACACCGAGGCGAAGCGCACGTAGGCCACCTTGTCCAGCCGCTTGAGCTCGCGCATGACCAGCTCTCCGACGCGTGTTGACGGCACCTCGCGCGCCCCCGTGCTGATCAGCTTGTCCTGGATCCGCTCGATGGCGGCGTCGATCTGCTCGATGCTCACCTGGCGCTTGCGCAAGGCGAGCGACATCGAGCTGCGCAGCTTGTCCGGTTCGAAGTCGACCCGCGCGCCGCTCTTCTTCACGATGGACGGGAACGCCATCTCGGCGCGCTCGTAGGTCGTGAAGCGCTTGTCGCACTTCAGGCAGCGCCGGCGCCGCCTGACGACGTCTCCCTCGTCCGATTCGCGGGTCTCGGCGACCTGCGTCTCGTCATGGCTGCAATAGGGACAACGCATCGGGCGGTCGGGCGATTCAGCGGTAGACCGGGAAGTCGCGCGTCAGCGCTTCCACCCTGGCACGCACTTCCGCGAGGCGGGCCGGGTCCTGCGGGGCGTCGAGCACGTCGGCGATCAGGTGGGCCGTGGCGCGCGCCTGGTCTTCCTTGAAGCCGCGCGTCGTCAGTGCCGGCGTGCCCAGGCGGATGCCGCTGGTGACCATCGGCTTTTCCGGGTCGTTGGGGATCGCGTTCTTGTTGCAGGTCATGTGGGCGTCGCCCAGGATGCGCTCGGCGTCCTTGCCGGTGATGCCCTTGGCGCGCAGGTCGACCAGCATCACGTGGCTCTCGGTGCGGCCGGAGACGATGCGCAGGCCGCGCTCGATCAGCGTCTTCGCGAGCACGTCGGCGTTCTTGACCACCTGCTGCTGGTAGGTCTTGAACTCGGGCGTCAGCGCCTCCTGGAACGCGATCGCCTTGCCGGCGATCACGTGCATCAGCGGGCCGCCCTGCAGGCCCGGGAAGATGGCCGAGTTGATCTGCTTGGCGAACGCGTCCTTCATCAGGATGATGCCGCCGCGCGGGCCGCGCAGGCTCTTGTGCGTGGTGGACGTGACGACGTCGGCGTGCGGCACGGGGTTCGGATACACGCCCGCGGCGATCAGGCCGGCGTAGTGCGCCATGTCGACCATGAAATACGCGCCCACTTCCTTGGCGATCCTCGCGAAGCGTTCGAAGTCGATGCGTAGCGCGAAGGCCGACGCGCCGGCGATGATCAGCTTGGGGCGGTGCTCGCGGGCGGTGCGCTCCATCGCGTCGTAGTCGATGTCTTCGGCGGCGTTCAGGCCGTAGCTGACGACCTTGAACCACTTGCCGCTCATGTTGAGCGCCATGCCGTGCGTGAGGTGGCCGCCTTCGGCCAGGCTCATGCCCATGATGGTGTCGCCGGGCTGCAGCAGGCCCAGGAACACGGCCTGGTTGGCCTGCGAGCCGGAGTTGGGCTGCACGTTGGCATTCTCGGCGCCGAACAGCTGCTTGACGCGGTCGATGGCCAGTTGCTCGACGACGTCGACGTTCTCGCAGCCGCCGTAGTAGCGCTTGCCCGGATAGCCTTCGGCGTACTTGTTCGTGAGCTGCGAGCCCTGCGCGGCCATGACGGCCGGGGAGGTGTAGTTCTCCGAGGCGATCAGCTCGATGTGCTGTTCCTGGCGGAGGTTCTCGGCCTGGATGGCGGCCCAGATGGCGGGGTCAACGTTGGCGATCGTCGATTTCTGGCGGTCGAACATGGGGGTTCCTTGGGAATTGAGGGCGATTCGGGCGCGGCAATTGGGCCTCGCTGGCGGCCGCCCGGACGCGTGCGCGTGCTCCCGGACAGTCGGTGGATCCAGCGGTGCGCGAAAGACGCGCTGCCCAGGCGAACGGCTGACAAGGCAGGCCGGACATCCCGTGACGTCCGTCGCCCTTCGCGCTTCCCGGTGGTGGCCCACCTCGCAACCCGTCCGGAGTCCGGCGGCATGGAGCTCTTCCGGGATCTCTCGAGACGCGTCCTGTCGCCAGTCGCGCGAGCCGCCAGTTTAACCGGCCGGCTGGATCAGCGGGGCGTCCGGAGCGTCCATTGACGCAATACGAAGCAAGCCAGCGCCCAAATGGTCATCCTGCGCGCAGTCGCAGGATGACAGCCATGTCAGTGCGCCAGCGCCACGCGTTCGCGTTCCGGCCGGTCCGAGGCGTCCTGCTCGGGCGCGGCGGCGTGGGCCGTCGACTCGCTCGCAGCGGCGGCCGGAGCCGCCACCGGGACTGGCGTGGCCACCGGGGTCGGCGCCACGTTGGCGATGATGGGCACCACCGTCGGCGGCACGTTCTGGCCGGCCGCGACGCGCTTGAGCAGATCCTGCTCGGCGATGACCTTGGCCGCATAGCCGCCGTCGTCGTCGCCGGAGCCCGCGCCCACGTAGTAGCGCAGGCCGCCGGACAGGCCGCCGCCCTTGGCGATGCATTCCTTGAGCACCAGCACGCCCACCCGCAGGTTGCTCACCGGGTCGAATGCCGCCAGGTGGCCGCCGTAGGGGTCGTACTTGTCGCTGTGGATCTTGGTCATCACCTGCATCAGGCCCTGCGCGCCCACCGGGCTCTGCGCGAACGGGTTGAAGCTGGACTCGATGGCCATCACCGACAGGATCAGCGTCGGCTCGATGCCGGTGCGCTGGCCCACCGTCCACGATTCCTGCACCAGGCGGGCGACCGGCTCGGGCGCCACGTGGTAGCGGCGCACGATCCAGCGGGCCACGTTGGCCTGGGCCCGCGTGAGGTCGGCCGGGTCGGCCGTGGACGAGGTGTTGACCGGGCCGGCGGCTGCCGGCTCGTTCTCGGCCTCGGCCGCCAGGTCTTCGCCGCCGCTGCGCGCCAGGTGGCGCGCCTCGAGCCAGCCCCAGGCGCGCGCCTCGAGGGTGTCGCGCAGGTCGTCCTGGCTGCCCATGAACAAGGCACCGGCCACCACGGCCAGTCCCACCATGGCCAGCATGCTGTGGCTCACGTCGAGCAGGCCGTGGCCCACGTCGGTCAGGAACACGGTCACTGACTCTCGCCCGGTTGTCAGCGCGTTGCGCACGACGGTTTGGGGTTGAAGCATCTCTCTCCTTTCACAGCGTTCGGTGCCGGCGGTCGGCGCTCAGGGCGCGCGGTCGCGGCGTTCTCGACGCTGGCGATAATGGATCGCTGCGATTCATGGCCGGGGAGTCTGCATCTAGCAGCCGGCGGCAGCCTTCAGGGCCTGTCCTCAGCGAGGAGGAGGGATAACCCTGGTGTAACGTCTGGCGGATTGTAGGGAGCCGCGTAATAACCCGTCAACAATATAGACTTCTCAAGTCATAACCAAAAATTATGAAATACCGTGATTTGCGTGATTTCGCGGCCAATCTTGAGGGTTCTGGGGAGCTCAGACGTGTAACAGCGGCGGTGTCCCCCCACCTTGAAATGACCGCCCTGGCCGATCGCGTGCTCCGCGATGGCGGCCCCGCGCTGCTGTTCGAACACCCCACCGGGTATGGCGTGCCGGTGCTCGCCAACCTGTTCGGTACCCCCCACCGTGTCGCCCTCGGGATGGGCGCCACCGACATCTCGGAGCTGCGCGGCATCGGCCAGTTGCTGGCCAACCTGCGCGAGCCGGAGCCGCCGAAGTCGGTCAAGGACGCCGGCAAGCTGTGGACGATGGGCAAGGCCTTGTGGGACATGAAGCCCACCGTGTTGCGCAACGGGCCCTGCCAGGAGGTGATCCAGGCGGCCGACGAGATCGACCTCGCGCAGTGGCCGATCCAGACCTGCTGGCCCGGCGACATCGCGCCGCTGGTCACCTGGGGCCTGGTCGTCACCCGCGGCCCGCGCAACGTGCCCAAGCCGCGCCTGCGCCAGAACCTGGGCATCTACCGCCAGCAGGTGATCGGCCGGCGCGAGCTGATCATGCGCTGGCTGACCCACCGCGGCGGCGCCCTCGACTTCCGCGAGTTCGCCCGCGTCAACCCCGGCAAGCCGTTCCCGCTGGTTTGCGCGCTGGGCGCCGATCCGGCCACCACGCTGGGCGCCGTCACGCCGGTGCCCGACACGCTCGGCGAATACCAGTTCGCCGGCCTGCTGCGCGGCGGCCGCACCGAGCTGGTGGATACCCGGACCGGCGAGGACGGCCTGATGCTGCAGGTGCCGGCGCGCGCCGAGATCGTGCTCGAAGGCCACATTCCGGTCGCGGAGCCGGGCTTCACCGGCTTCAGCGAGACGGGCATCCCGCTGAAGGAGCAGGGCGGCTATCTATATGCACTCGAAGGCCCGTACGGCGACCACACCGGCTATTACAACGAGCGCGACTGGTTCCCGGTCTTCCGCCTCGACCGCCTGACCCACCGGCGCGACCCGATCTACCACTCCACCTACACCGGCAAGCCGCCCGACGAGCCGGCCGTGCTGGGCGTCGCCCTCAACGAGGTGTTCGTGCCGCTGCTGCAGAAGCAGTTCCCCGAGATCGTCGACTTCTACCTGCCGCCCGAGGCCTGCAGCTACCGCATGGCCGTCATCTCGATGAAGAAGGCCTATGCGGGCCATGCCAAGCGGCTGATGTTCGGGCTCTGGAGCGTGCTGCGCCAGTTCATGTACACGAAGTTCATCGTCGTGGTCGACGAGGACATCGACATCCGCGACTGGAACGAAGTGATCTGGGCCATCACGACGCGCATGGATCCGGTGCGCGACACGACGCTGGTCGACCACACGCCCATCGACTACCTCGACTTCGCCTCGCCCACCAGCGGCCTGGGCGGCAAGATGGGGCTGGACGCCACCTCGAAGTGGCCGGGCGAGACGAATCGCGAGTGGGGCCGGCCGATCACGATGGCGGGCGCGATCGCCAAGGAAGCCGAGGCGCGGCTGGACGCGGTCTTCTCCCAAGTCATGGGGTCTGTCAAGGGCTGAGGCGCTATCAGGACGCCCGGTCCCTTCGTCCGTATTTCCTTGCGGCATCCGCGCGCGAGGACTATCTTTGAACTGCCTCGAACGAGGCAACATCCTCTGCGCAATCGATGCGCAATCGGAGCCCCGGGCGTTCTGCTCCGGAGCCCCATCGGACGACGTTCAAGTCGTCCAGGAAGCCCCGACCACCTCAAAATGGCCGGGGCTTCGTCATTTCAGCGAATCCCCGCCAGCACCTCGTGCAGGACCTCGTGCATGCGCAGCGCGCCCTCGCCGGACGGCAGCCATGCGACCGCGAGCGAACTGGCCGCGTAGGCCTGCCCCATGGGCGCGGCGGTGAGGCGGATGGCCGCCGAGGCCGGCTGCGCGGCGGCGGCCCTGAACTCGCGCAGCGCGCGCGGCATGTGCAGGCCTTGCGTCACCAGCACCAGTTCGCGGATGCCGTCGGGGCGCAGCAGTGCCAGCGTATCGACGGCGTTCTCATGCGTGTCGCGGGACGCCGTCTCCGTCCAGCGCAGCGGCACGCCCCATTCGGCTTGGGCGATCTCGGCCATGCGCGTCGCCTCGGGCGGGATCGCCGGGTCGGGCGCGCCCCATCCCCGCCCGCCCGTCGCGGCGACAGGCACGCCGGTCTGCCGGCTCAGCCACACAGCGTAGCGCAGGCGGCCCATCGACGCATTGCTCAGGTCGAACCGGCCGTACTCGGGCGCCAGTTCGGTCATGCCGCCGCCCAGCACGACGATGGCGATCGGCTCGCCGGCGGCGGCACGGGCACGCAGGGCGTCGCGCTGCGCGGCGTCGAGGGCGGGCGGCTGGTCCAGCCCGTGCTGCTCGACCCAGCGCGCCGCCCCGGTGCAACTGGCGAGCCAGGCGCCGGCGCAGGCGAGGCCGGCCACCCAGCGCCCCGCGCGGGGCCGCGCGCGGGCGAGCCACGCGCCCCCGAGCGCGAGCGCCAGCAAGGGCGCGGGCGGCAGCAGCAACGCCGCCAGGACGGGCTTGGCGCTGCCGACGCCGAGGGAAGTTAACCAATCCGCGATCATGGGTGTGCATTGTGGTCGATGCCCCTGAGGCATCATGCGATCCAACCCGCGCGCGTGCGCGCACGAAAAGGAGCGAGGGATGAGCGATGCGATCGAGACCATCACCCTGGCGGGTGGCTGCTTCTGGTGCGTCGAGGCGGTGTTCGAGCAGGTGCGCGGCGTGGTCGACGTGCAATCGGGCTACAGCAACGGGCACCTGGCCGCTCCCACCTACGAGGCCGTGTGCACCGGCAACACGGGGCACGCCGAGGTCGTCCGCGTCCGCTTCGATCCGGCCCGCATCGGCCTGGCCGACATCCTGCAGATCTTCTTCGCCACGCACGACCCCACCACGCGCAACCGCCAGGGCGCCGACGTCGGGCCGCAATATCGCTCGGGGATCTATTGGGCCGAGGAGTCCCAGCGGGAAGTGATTGCTCGCGTGCTGGCGGAGGTCGACGCCGAATTGGCGGGCCGCGTGGTGACCGAGGTCGAGGCGCTGGCGAATTATTCGGCCGCCGAGCCGTATCACCAGCATTACTACGCCAACAATCCGACCCAGGGATATTGTTCGGCCGTGATCGGGCCGAAGCTCGAGAAATTCCGCCAGGTTTTCACCAGCCGGCTGGTCGAATAGGCGCCCGCAGCCTAAGGCGCCAGGCGCTCGCGCGTCCACGCCGAGTTTTCCAGCCGATAGCGCAGGCGGTCGTGCAGGCGCGACTTGCGGCCTTGCCAGAATTCCCAATGGTCGGGTTGCAGGCGGAAGCCGCCCCAGTGCGGCGGACGCGGCGGGTTCAGCAGGAACCTGGCCGCGTATTTCGCCGCGTTGGCCACCAGCACGCCGCGCGACTCGATGACCTGGCTCTGCGGCGAGGCCCACGCACCGATGCGCGAATCGAGCGGGCGCGAGGCGAAGTAGGCGTCCGATTCGGCGGCGTCCACGCGCTCGACGCGGCCCTCGATGCGCACCACGCGTTCCAGCTCCACCCAGTGGAACTGCAGCGCGGCGAACGGGTGCACGGCCAGGTCCTGGCCCTTGCGGCTGTCGTAGTTGGTGAACCAGACGATGCCGCGGGCGTCGAAGCCCTTGATGAGCACGATGCGCGTCGACGGCCGGCCGTTGGCGCCCACGGTGGCGAGCGTCATCGCGTTGGGCTCGGGCACCTTCGCGGCATAGGCCTCGTCCATCCAGTGCTGGAACTGGCGCAACGGATCGATCGCGGCGTCGGTTTCCTCGAGCGCGTCGCGCTCGTAGCTCTTGCGTTGATCCTGCAGGTTTGAATGGTCGCTCATCCGATTAGTTTAGGGGAACGCCTTAGGTAAAGGTCCCACTGGAACAAAAGGGGTTTGGCAACGATTCTTGAGGCACATAACCATTCAAAGCGCGGCAGCTCAGGAAGGCACCGCGCGTGCGCCCATGAAAAATGAACCGGCCGTCGTCGTGCTGGCCGCTGGCGCAGGGAGCAGATATCACGGAACGCGTCACAAGCTCAGTGAAAAGCTGGGCGGTGACAGCGTGCTCGTGCGCACCTTGCGCAATGCCGTCGACTCCGGCATGGCGGTCGTACTCGTCGTCTCGGAGAGCCTGGTGGCCGAGGCGCGGGGCCTGGTCGCGCCCGACGACATGGTGGTCGTCGATGCCCGGTCCCAGAGCGGATGGGGCATGGGCGACTCGATCGCGGCGGGGGTCTCCATCCACGCCAGCGCCGGCGGCTGGCTGGTGCTGCCGGGCGACATGCCGCTGGTGCGTCCGGACAGCCTGCGCGCGGTGGCCGAGGCGCTCGACCAGCAGCCGATCGCGTTCCCGCAATACCGCGGCCGGCGCGGCAGTCCGGTGGGCTTCGCCGCGGAGCTGTTCTCCGAGCTGATGATGCTCACGGGCGACGAGGGCGCGCGCCGCCTGCTGGCGCGCTATCCCACGATCGCGGTCGAGGTCGACGATCCGGGCGTACTGTTCGACATCGATACGGTCGACGACCTGGCCGCGGCGCAACGCCGCATCGACGGCGCCAGCCGGCGCCCCGAATCTGCGTAGCAGCGTGCCGCGCCGGGAAGGCGCACACTTGGGGCGGGGCGCATTGCCGCCGGTTTGACGGTGTAACGGAGTTACCAGATAATCAACCCATGAGTTACACCGCCACGCCCGGGTCGCCAGCGCCGCTGAACACGACCGTCGCCGCTGTCACCGACCGCATCCGCCGCCGCAGCGCGGACACCCGCGCCGACTACCTCGGCCACGTCGACGCCCTGCGCACGCGCGCGCGCGGCGCCGAGCGCCTGGGCTGCGCCAACGTGGCGCACGCCTTCGCGGCCATGCCCGCCAACGACAAGCTGCGCGTGGTGGCCGAGCGCGCGCCGCACATCGGCATCGTCACGGCCTACAACGACATGCTGTCGGCCCACCAGCCCTACGAGGGCTATCCCGAGCAGATCCGCCGCGATGCGGCCGCCCTCGGCGCCACGGTGCAGGTGGCCGGCGGCGTGCCGGCCATGTGCGACGGCGTCACGCAGGGCGCACCGGGCATGGAGCTGTCGCTGTTCTCGCGCGACACGATCGCCATGTCCACCGCCATCGCGCTGTCGCACGACGTGTTCGACGCGGTGCTGCTGCTGGGCATCTGCGACAAGATCGTGCCGGGCCTGCTGATCGGCGCGCTGCAGTTCGGCCACCTGCCGTGCGTGTTCGTGCCGGCCGGGCCGATGTCCACGGGCCTGTCGAACAAGGCCAAGTCCAAGGTGCGCGAACAGGCGGCCCAGGGCCTGGTCGGCCGCGCGGAGCTGCTGGAGGCCGAGAGCAAGGCGTACCACGGCCCGGGCACCTGCACGTTCTACGGCACCGCCAACTCCAACCAGATGCTGCTCGAGGCGATGGGGCTGCACGTGCCCGGCGCCGCGTTCGTGCACCCGCACGACGGCCTGCGCACGGCGCTCACGCGCGAGGCCGTCAGCACGGTGCTGTCGCTGACGCGCGATCGCCGCGACGTGCCCATCGGCGTGCTGGTGGACGAGCGCTGCATCGTCAACGCGATGGTGGCGCTGCTGGCCACCGGCGGCTCCACCAACCACCTCATCCACTGGGTGGCCGTGGCGCGTGCCGCGGGCATCCTGATCGACTGGTCGGACTTCGCCGAGCTGTCCACCGTGATCCCGCTGCTGAGCCGCGTGTACCCGAACGGCAGCGCCGACGTGAACCAGTTCCAGGCCGCCGGCGGCCCGGGCTTCGTGCTGCGCGAGCTGCTCAAGGCGGGGCTGGCCCATGCCGACGTGGCCACCGTCTCCGAACGCGGCATGGCCGCCTTCGGCGAAGTGCCGTCGCTGCAGGAGGGCAAGGTCACGTGGACGGCGCTGCCCGAGACCCCGATCGACGACACGGTCGTGCGCACCGCCGCCGAACCCTTCGGCGCCACCGGCGGGCTGAAGCTGCTGCAGGGCAACCTCGGCCGCTCGGTGATCAAGGTGTCGGCGGTGCCGGCCGACAAGCACATCATCGAGGCGCGGGCCCAGGTGTTCGACGCTCAGGAAGACCTGTTGCACGCCTTCAAGGCTGGCACGCTGGAGAAGGACTTCATCGCCGTCGTGCGCTGGCAGGGCCCGCGCGCCAACGGCATGCCCGAGCTGCACAAGCTCACGCCGCCGCTGGCGGTGCTGCAGGGCCGCGGCTTCAAGGTGGCGCTGGTCACCGACGGGCGCATGAGCGGCGCGTCGGGCAACGTCCCGGCGGCGATCCACGTGAGTCCCGAGGCGCTGGGCGGCGGCCCGCTGGCCAAGGTGCGCGACGGCGACCTGATCCGCCTGGACGCCGTGGCCGGCACGCTGCAGGTGCTGGTGCCCGAGGCAGAATGGGCCGCGCGCCCGCTGGCCGAGCGCTCGCAACAGCTCGCGCAGGCGCACGGCGCCGGCTTCGGCCGCAACCTGTTCGCCGGCATGCGTCGCAACGTCAGCACCGCCGAAGAGGGCGCCTGCACGTGGCTGTAAAAAAAGTTTCGATGAATTGAGAGAGACAACGCAATGAACCCGCTCGACCTCGCCGGCTACGGCCCCGTCATCCCCGTCATCGTCATCGATCGGCTCGAGGACGCCGTCCCCATGGCCAGGGCGCTGGTCGCCGGCGGCGTGCGGGTGCTGGAAGTGACCTTGCGCACCGCGGCCGGCCTGCCGGCCATCGAGGCCATCGCGCGCGAAGTGCCCGACGCCGTGGTCGGCGCCGGCACCGTGCGCAACGCCGCCGACGCGCGCGCCGCGAAGGCGGCCGGCTCGAAGTTCATCGTCAGCCCGGGCTACACGAAAGCGGTGGGGGACGCGTGCAAGGCGCTCGACATCGCGCTGCTCCCCGGCGTGTCCACCGGCAGCGAGATCATGATGGCGGCCGACGACGGCTTCACCTTCCTCAAGCTGTTCCCGGCCACGGCCGTGGGCGGCATCCCGCTGTTGAAGGCCTTCTCCGGCCCGTTCGGCGACATCGCGTTCTGCCCCACCGGCGGCGTGACGGTGGAGACCGCGCCGCAGTTCCTGGCGCTGCCCAACGTGAAGGTGGTGGGCGGCTCGTGGCTGACGCCGGCCGACGCGATGAAGAGCGGCGACTGGGCGCGCATCACCGAGCTCGCGAAGCAGGCGTCGGCGATCCGCGCCTGAGCCGTTACTTCGGCGCGGCGTCGCGACGCCGGTCTTCCGCCGCCTGCATCGCCTGCGCGAGCGCGTCGGCGTCGGGCTGGCGGTTCAGCGAGGCGTCCGATTCGAGACCCAGCACGACGCCGGTGCGGTCGGACGCGTCGCGGTTCTGGCTGAGCTTGAACTTGCCCTCGACGCGGGTCACCTCGATCTCGATGCCGACGATGGCCTTGAGCATCGCGTCGAGGTAGTCGGGCGGCGCGTCCGCGACGTGCCAGGGCACCGGGCGGCCAGTCTCGTGGCGCTCGGTCAGGCGCGTGACGAGGGCACGCAGCCACTCGGGATCCTGGATCGCGCGCAGCGTGCCGTGCACCTGCACCATCGCATAGTTCCAGGTCGGCACGGCCTTGCCATGCTGGAACTTGCTCGGATACCAGTTGGGCGAGACGTAGGCCTGCGGGCCCTGGAACAGCAGCAGCACCGGCTGGCCGTCGGCCTCGCGCCAGAGCGCGTTGGCACGCGCGACGTGGCCGGTGATGCGCCAGCCGGCCTCGGTGCGCGCCACCTCCAGCGGCAGGATGTCGGCGGCCAGTTCCGTGCCGCCGCGGACCAGCGTGGCCAGGGGATGGGCCGTCATCAGCGCCAGCAACGCACCGGCATCGTGTTCGACGAAGTGGGCGGGTTGGTACATCAGGCGGGGACCGTGTAGTTGAGCGCGAGCCGGCCGCCGTCCACGTAGACGACCTCTCCGGTGACGTAGCTGGAGGCGTCGCTGAGCAGGAAGCCGACGACGTCGGCGATCTCCTCGGGCTCGCCCAGGCGCTTCATCGGCGTGCGGCCGAGGATGCGCTGGCGCGCGGCGTCGCTGGTGAGGACGGCGTCGCGGGCCAGGTCGGTGGCGATCGTGCCGGGGGCGACGGCGTTGACGCGCACCCCGTGGTCCACCAGGCCCAGCGCCATCGCGCGCGTGAGCTGGTTGATGCCGCCCTTGCTCGCGTTGTAGCTGGCGATGGTGGCAATCGCCATGAGGCCGTTGACCGAGGACATGTTGACGATGGCGCCACGCTTGCGCGCCACCATGTGGCGGGCGATGGCCTGGCCCACCAGGAACGCGCCCTTCAGGTTGACGTTGATCACCGCATCCCAGTCTTCCTCGGTGATGTCGAGGAATTCGGCGGCGCGGAAGATGCCGGCGTTGTTGACGAGCCCGTCGATGCGGCCGAACTCGCGGATCGTGGTGCTGGTGGCGGCGTCGACGGCGGCCTTGGAGGAGACGTCGCAGCGGATGAAGCAGGCGTCCTGGCCGGCGGCGCGCAGCTCGGCGGCCAGCGCGTTGCCGGGCCCCTCGGCGACGTCCCACAGCGCGACGCGCGCGCCGTCGCGCGCGAGCCGGCGCGCGCAGGCCGCGCCGATGCCGTTGGCGGCGCCGGTGATCACGACGACGCGGCCTTCGAGGCCGTAGGAAATGGTGCTGCTCATGGAGGGTTCTCTGGGGATGGGGCGCCGTCGAGGCGCAAGGCATTCGCCACTATACGGCCCGCGACGGGCGATCCAGCCACGCGATCAGGCCCGCCGCATTGAGGGCCGCGTCGTCCTGCAGCAGCTCGCCGATGCGCGCGTCGGGCAGGGCGACGCCGAACGCGCGCGCGCCGTCGCCATAGAGCCGCGCAAGCGCGGCGGTGATCGCGGCCAGGCGATCGGGCGCGTCGCGGTGCGCGAGCGCGACGGCCACGGTGGCGTCCAGCATCGTCTCCAGCCGGGCGGCGCAATCGGGCACGTCGACGACGACGCTGTAGTGGGTGAGGAACATCTGCCGCGGCGCCGTGGCCAGCAGGCGCGCGAACGAGGCGCGCATCGCCTCGGGATCGAACTGCACGGGCGTGGTGGTGGGGAACATGAACGCGCGGCCGGCGACGTTGAACTCCGGATAGGCCATCCCGAAGTTGTCGCCGGTGAACCAGCCCTTGCTGCGCGCGTCCCACACGCAGTGGTGGTGCAAGGCGTGGCCCGGGGTGTGCGCGAACACGAGCGGCCGGCCGGCCAGGTGCAGCGTCTCGCCGTCGGTGGTGGCGTGGACGCGCTGCGCGTCCACGGGCAGCAGCTCGCCGTAGTCGCGTGCCATCTGCTGGGCGCCGTACACCCCCAGCGCGCCTTGCCACAGCGCCGCGGGATCGACCATGTGGCGGGCGCCGCGTGGATGCACGACGAGGCGCGCGTCCGGCAGCGCCTGCATCAGCTGGCCGACGCCGCCGGCGTGGTCCAGGTGCACGTGCGTGGCGATGACCCAGTCGACCGCCGCGCGCGGCAGCCGCAGCGCATCGAGCGCGGCGAGCAGGCGCGGCACGGCGAACGCGGTGCCGGTATCGATGAATGCAGCGCGACCGCCCTCCGCCACCAGGTAGGCGGCATCGTAGCGGTCGCGATGGAAGCCGGTGTCGATGGCCCAGAGGCCGTCGCCCAGCGGTTCGAGGAACCTCGGCAGCGCAGGGGACATCCGGCGTCCCTCTGCGCGCCTGGCGTCAGGACGCAGTGCCGAGGGCGATGTACAGGCGGGCCACTTCGGGCGCGCCGTCGGTGCCCTGCACGCTGCGCAGCTGCTTGATGCCAGCGGCCTTGGCCTTGCCCGACTGCAGCTGGGCCACGCCCAGGCGCAGCTTCGCGTCTTCCGGATGCTTGAGCGTGTCCTTGGCGATGCCTTGCTGGATCAGGTCGATGCCTTCGTCGTACTTGCCCATCGACACGTACTCGGTGCCGATCGCGACCAGGTCGTCGCCGGTCTTGCTCACCCTGGCATCCGACGTGCGCTTGACCAGCGAGGCGGCCGAATCGACGGCGCTCTTGTTGACCAGGTCGCGCAGGCGCTGCTGGCGCGCGGCTTCGGCGCCGGTGCCGAGAACGCCGGCGGCGTAGCCCTTGTCGACCACCGACTTGGCTTCCGCGGGCAACTGGGCCTGCAGCAGCAGCTGGGCCATCTCCATGTAGTCGGCGGCGCCCGTGATGTTGCCCGAGGACAGCCGCAGGCGCAGCAGGTCCAGCGAGAAGCGCGACGAGAAGCCCGACTTGCCCGGCAGGTCCGACAGGTAGATGCCGGTGTACTGCTTGTTGCCCGGGTAGTAGGTGACCAGCTTTTCCTTGACCGTCATGTCACCGGCCTTGTTGCCGGTGTGGCGGTAGGCGTCGGCCAGGCGCAGCAGGTCGTCCTCGTCGGGGCGGCGGCCTGCGGATTCGGCGGCCTGGATCTTGGCGGCGTTGTCGCGCGCGATCTGGCCGTAGTCACCGCTGGAGCCCTGCACGTAGTCCTGGATCTGGCGCAGATCGGTGCCGCTGTAGCCGGCGGCCTTGGCCTTGTCGATCCACTGGATCGCCTTGGCGTTGTTGTGCTGGCCCGCATAGATGCCCGCCAGCGTCGTCGCCAGGCGGCCGGCCTCGGCCGGGGGCACCTTGCCGGTGCCGAAAGCGGCCTCGTACTGTGCGGCCGCCTCACCGTCGCTGTGCATGCTCTGGTACGCGGCGCCGCGGATGCGCGCCAGCATGTACGTGTCGTCGGGGCCCGCGGCTGTGACGCCGTTGAGCTTGGCCAGGGCTTCCTTGGACTTGCCGGCACGCACGAGGTCGCTGGCTTCCTTGAGCGGCTTCGCGACGGCGTTGGACACGGCGGCATGGGCGGCCGGAACTTGCAGCAGACCAGCGGCCAGCAGCATGGCAGCCAGGAGACGGGGGGTCTTCATGGAGTTTGCAAACCTGTAAGTGACACTCTGAATGGGAGAAGGCGCACTGCCAGCAGTGCGCCTTCGTGGGGAACGTCGTGTTCGGATCAGTGCGTGAACTGTTCGTTCCCGACGATGCCGATCTTGGTGACGCCGAGGCGCTGCGCCTCTGCCATCACCTCGGCCACGTACTTGTACGGGGCCAGCTTGTTCGGCAGCAGGTGGACTTCGGGCTGATCGGGCAGCTGCGTCAGACGGTAGAGATGGCTCTCCAGGTCCGCGCGATCCTTGATCACCTCGTTGTTCCAGCCGATCTGGCCGTCGAAGTCGACCACGATCTCCACCACGACCGGAGGCACCACGTTCGGGTGCAGCGGATCGGGGATCGGCATGTTCAGCTTCACCGCGTGCGTCTGGATCGGGATCGTGATGATCAGCATGATCAGCAGCACCAACATCACGTCGATCAGCGGCGTGGTGTTGATGTCGACCATCACTTCGCCGTCCCCAGCGGAGCCAGCACTCATTGCCATGTTCGTGGCTCCTTATTGGTTCGGCGGAGGTTCGGTGATGAAACCGACCTTCGCGATACCCGCGCGCTGGCAAGCGAACACCACACGACCGATGGACTCATACCGGGCGCCTTGGTCGCCGCGGATGTGCACTTCGGGTTGCGGCTTCTGCTTGGCCTTCTCGGTGAGCTTCTCGACGAGCTCATCGATGTCGCGAATCTGATGCGTGTTCCAGTAGACGTCGCCATCCTTGCTCACTGCGAGCAGGACGTTCTCGGGCTTCGTCACGGTAACGACGTTGCGTTCCTTGGGCAGCTCCAGCGTGATCGACTGGGTCACGACCGGGATCGTGATCAGGAAGATGATCAGCAGGACCAGCATCACGTCCACGAGGGGCGTGGTGTTGATGGTCGAGTTGACTTCTTCCTCGTCGCCGCTGCTGTCGCCACCGACATTCATCGACATGAGGATTCCTTCGCGTTACAGGCGTTCAGCAAAACGCGAAGTTCAGCGCTTGCCGGCCAGCAGGACGTTGTGCAGGTCGCCGGAGAAGGCGCGAACCTTTTCCATCACCGACTTGTTGCGGCGAACCAGCCAGTTGTAGCCCATGACGGCCGGAACGGCGACGGCCAGGCCGATGGCGGTCATGATCAGCGCTTCACCGACGGGGCCGGCGACCTTGTCGATCGAGGCCTGGCCGGCGATGCCGATCTGCGTCAGGGCGCCGTAGATGCCCCACACCGTACCGAACAGGCCGACGAACGGCGCGGTGGAACCGACGGTGGCCAGGAAGGCCAGGCCGTCCGACAGGCGCGACTGGATGTTTTCCACGGCGCGCGAGACGCTCATCGAGATCCAGGTGTGGCGGTCGATCTGCTCGACCAGCGTGCCTTCGTGGTGGTCGCTGGACTTGAGGCCGGATTCGGCGATGTAGCGGAAGGCCGAGCCTTCTTCCAGCGTGTTGGTGCCGGCCTTGATCGAGCCCGCGGTCCAGAAGCCGTCGGTGACGCCTTCGGCGCTCTTGAACATCTTGCGCTGTTCCCAGTACTTCGTGAAGATGATGTACCAGCTGCCCATGGACATGATCAGCATCAGCACGAGGTTGAACTTGGCGATCGGGCCGCCGTCGCGCCACAGCGCGCTCAGGCCGTACGGGTTGTCGATCGTTTCCTTGCCGGCGGTGGCCGGAGCGATCGGGGCCGTGGTGTCGACGGCGGCGGGCGCCGGCGTCGCCGAAGCGTCGGAGGCGGCAGCGGCGGGAGCCGCTGCGTCCGGAGCCGATGCCTGGGCCAGAGCGGTGGTCGGGGCGGCGGCAATGGTCGCCAGCGCGAGGAGCGCGGCCGCAAAGGGAGTGCGCATCGAGTTCAGAAAGGACATGTTTCCTCCGGAGGAATGAGACCGGCCTGCATGTCGATCATGGCCGGGTATCACAGAAAAAAGGGGGGTGGATGGAAGCGCGAGAACGGCGTGGCCGTCAGTCGAGCTTCCAGGTGTAGACGACTTCTGTTTGCGTGCCGACGGGGCGCCCTTCGGCATCCGTCCCGACCTTGATCGGGCAGGAGGCCAACGCCGCCTTCGCCGCATTGTCCAGCAGACGATGCTCGCGAGTGGGGCCGGACGAGCCGAGCACCTCGGCGCCCGTCACCTTGCCGGAGGCGTCCACCGTGAAGCGGATATGGGAGACGCCCGTGGCATTCGCACGCAGTGCGGCAGCCGGGTATTCGGGGCGGCAGCTCGGGTCGTCGGCGCGGATCACGGCTGCGCGGGCGACCGGAGCCGGGCCGGGAGGCGCCGGTGCTGCGGTGGCTTCCACGTGATGTTCGACGGCGGGGGGCGGCACGACAGTCGTGGCGGCCACCGTCGGGGCCGGCGGCGGCGGCGGCACGTCGACCGGCGGCGGCGGCACGTAGACCGGCGGCGGCGGCAGGTTCTTGGGCGGCGGCGGCAGATCCTTGGGCGGCGGCGGCGGCGGCGGCGGCGGCGCGTCGACGACCTTCGTCTCGGTGACGTTCACCTTGTCCACGTCCCGCTTGCCCAGTACGACCAGCAGGAAGTAGGCCAACAGAACGTGTGCGGCGATGACGATGAGCAGCCCGGTGGGATGCTTCCCCGGATTGCGCTGCGATTCAGCAAAATTCACTCGAAATACCTCCAGACGACCCAGATGGGCGCTGCATCTTTTCCTGCGCACCGCAGCGCGGCTGCGCTGCGAAGTCGCGAACTATAGCGCGATCCCGTTCTCCGATCTTTACGGGTTTCCCTTAATTTTCGACGCCTCAAATGCGTTTCAACCGCAGTGGATTTTGTCTTGGTGGCGATTGGCAGTGGCTTGTGACAGGCAATGCGCAAGAACGACCGATCGTTTATCTAGCGGGCAAAGGATGTACGGGATCGCAAACTTCATGCCAGGGTGTGCGGCACCCCGCCCGGCAAGCCGCGTTCCGGAGGTAGTCAGACTACTTTTTTCTGGCGCTGCGTGTCGTGCGACATCAGAAGCGTACCGATGCGTCGAACGTCGGCCGGAGGGGGCACCGTCGCACTAGTGCTCCATCGAGGCGTTCTCCAGCGCGCCCGGCTCGGCTGCGGGCGCGCGTTCGCGCGCCGACAGCGCCATGCAGGCGGCGCCGCCCAGCATGATCAGGCTGATGCCCGCCAGCGCCCACGCATCGGGCACGTGGGCGAACACGAGCCAGCCCAGGAGCGTGCTCACCGCGATCTGGGCGAACAGCAGCGGCGTGAGCGTGGCCACGCCGGCCTTGGCGTAGCCGACGATCAGCATCCAGTGGCCGGCGGTGCTGAGCAGGCACACCAGGCCCAGCAGCGCCCACGTCGTCCAGGAGTCCAGCGGCGTCCAGAAAAAGGGCACGGCGATGGTGGCCAGCACCGCGCCGGTGCATCCGGTGTAGAACTGCATCGTGCCGACGTCGTCGAGGCGCGAGAGCCGGCTGGTGACGAGGTGGAAGCCGGTGTTGAGCGCGAGCGTGACCAGCGGCATCAACAGCGCCGGCGACAGCAGCCCGGCGCCGGGACGCACCACCAGCAGCGCGCCCGCGAACGTGGCGCCGATGAGGATCCAGCGGGCGCGCGAGACGCGCTCGGCGAACGACAACGCCGAGATGAGCGTCATCAGCAGCGGCGTCAGCATGATGATGGCGGTGAGCTCGCCCACCGGCATGTAGCGCAGGCTGAGGAACGAGCACACGCTGGTGGACATGATCAGCACGCCGCGCAGCACGTGCAGTCCCGGATGGCGGGTGCGCAGCAGCGCGCGGCCCTGGCGCGGCAACTGCGTCAGCGCGGTGACGCCCGCCTGCGTCATGTAGCGGAACCACACCAGCATCATCACCGGCATCGCGCTGATCACCTTCGAGGTGGCGTCCAGGCCCGCGAAGCAGCTGACCGCGGCGAGCACGAAGAAGGCGCCCATCAGGGCCGCGTCGGCGGTCGGTCGGGTGGCGGAGGCGGCGGGCAGGGGCAAGGCGTTGGTCGGATTCATGCGGACGGCGGGAGGGACGCCTGGAAGATAGCCGCGGGCCATCATGTCGTCTACGATGCAGGATCAATGGACTTCATGTCGAATCGCAATGACGGTCGGAATCCCCGCTGAAGCCGGCGCCGCGCTCGGCGACCTGGACGTCAAGTGGCTGCGGCTGTTCGAGCAGATCTACGCCACCCGCAGCGTCACGCGCTCGGCCGAGCTGCTGGGGCAGAGCCAGCCCACCGTGAGCATCTGGCTGGGCAAGCTGCGCGAGCGCCTCGGCGACGCGCTGTTCGTGCGCACCGCGGACGGCATGCTGCCCACCCCGCGCGCCCAGGCGCTCATCGTGCCCGTGCGCGAGGCCCTGCACGCGCTGGCCGAGATCGCCGCGCCCCGGGCCGCGTTCGACCCGGCCACCAGCACGCGGCCCTGGCGCATCTGCATGACCGACGCGAGCCATGCCACGTTGTTGCCGCGCCTGCTGGCGCGCCTGCGCGCGCGGGCGCCGGGTGCGCCGGTGACGGCGGTGCGCATCGACGACGAGACCGGCGCCGCGCTGCAGTCCGGCGCGGCCGACCTCGCGGTGGGCTACATCCCGGGCCTGGACACCGGCTTCTACCAGCAGGCGCTGTTCACGCAGGACTGGATCTGCCTGGCCGGCCCCACCAACACCCGCATCGGAACCACGCTGACCCTGCGCGGCTACCGCGAGGCCGAGCACGTGGTCACCGCGGCCGGCACCGGCGTGGCCGACCTCGACGCGGCGCTGGCGCGGGCGCGCGTGGAGCGTCGCGTGATGCTGTCGCTGCCGGGCTTCCTGGGCCTGGCGGCCATCGTGTCGGCGTCCGACCTCGTGGCCACGCTGCCACGCCAGATCGGCGAACTGCTCGCGCGCAACGCGGGACTGCGCGTGCTCGCGTGCCCGTTCCGCGTGCCGCCGTTCACCGTCAAGCAGCACTGGCACGCGCGCTTCCACCAGGATCCGGCCAACCGCTGGCTGCGCGAGCAGGTGGCCGCACTCTTGATGACTAGATGACCTCGCGCAGCACCTTGACCACGTCCTGCAGCGCGGGCAGCAACCGCGTCAGCACGGTGTCCTCGGGATAGCGCTGCGTCTGGAAGGTCATGCTGATCGCGCCCACGCACTGGCCATGGCGGTCGAACAGCGCCGCCGCGATGCCGCCCAGGCCCACGTCGATGTACTGGTTGACGAAGGAGTAGCCGGCGCGCGCGGTGGCCGCCACCGTCTCGCGGAACGCGCCGAGGTCGGTGATCGTGTTGGCGGTGAAGCGGCTGAAGTCGTGCGCGGCCGTCCACGCCTCGAGCCGCGGGCGCGTGAACGTCGACAGGATCGCGAAGCCGGGCGAGACCACGTGCGCCGGCGTGCGCGCGCCGGGGTGGAAGCCGATGGAGACCACGCGCGGCGAGTTGCTGCGCTCCAGGTAGACGATCTCGTCGCCGTCCAGGACGCTGAAGTTGGCCGTCTCGCCGGTCTGCATCGACAGCCGCTGCAGGAACGGGCGCACCAGGCGCGGCAGGCGCGCGGCCTCCAGGTAGCTCTGGCCCAGCCGCAGGATGGCGGGCAACAGCCAATAGTGCTTGCCGTCGGTGTCGGCGTAGCCGTAGTGCACCAGGCTCACCAGGTAGCGCCGCGCCGCGGTGCGCGTGAGCCCGGCCAGCGCGCCCGCCTCGGTGGCGGTCAGGCGCGGGTGGTCGTCGGAGAACTGTTCGATGACGCGCAGGCCCTTGCCCAGCCCCTCGATCAGCAGCGAACGGTCGATCTCGTTGTTTGCGGGCATGAAGATCGGCTACGGTGAAACCCTGAATGTGATCGATTATCGATCCAATTCGATCGATCATTGATCGAATGCGGAAGATTGCCTATGGAAAAAGCCCGTGCACTGCCTACATTTCGTCCACGGAGTTGGAGGAGCGCGACGACGCGGCCAGGCGGTGAGCCGGCGAGGCGGCACCTTCCGATGACATCGAGACCAGAGGCGACAGGCCAAGACCAGCCGCCCGGCATCCAAACGTATGGAGACAACATGACCACCCAGGATCTGGATCACAGCAGGCAACAGACTCGCAAGGCCACGGCCAGCGGCTGGATCGGCTCGGCGCTCGAGTACTACGACTTCTTCATCTACGCCACCGCGGCGTCGTTGATCTTCCCGCAGATATTCTTTCCCAAGGGCAATCCGACCACGGCCATCATCGCGTCGCTCGCCACCTACGGGGTGGGGTATGTGGCGCGACCGATCGGCGCGTTCTTCCTGGGCCACCTGGGCGACACCAACGGCCGCAAGCGCGTGCTGCTGATCTGCATGTTCATGATGGGCCTGTCCACCATCGCCGTCGGCCTGCTGCCCACGTACGACCAGGTGGGCCTGTGGGCGCCGGCGTTGCTGGTGCTGCTGCGCCTGATCCAGGGCTTCGCGGTGGCCGGCGAGATCTCGGGCGCCAGCTCGATGATCCTGGAGCACGCGCCGTTCGGCCGGCGCGGCTTCTTCGCCAGCTTCACGCTGCAGGGCGTGCAGGCCGGCCAGATCCTGGCGGCGGCGGTCTTCCTGCCGCTGGCCCACTACATGCCCGAGGACATGTTCAACGCGTGGGGCTGGCGCGTGCCGTTCATCCTCAGCTTCGCGGTGATCGCGGTGGCCTACGTCATCCGGCGCGAGGTGGAAGAGACGCCCGCGTTCGAGGCCGAGGCCCAGCGCGGCGCCGTTCCGCGCGCGCCGGTGCTCGAGGCGCTCAAGTTCCACTGGGCCGACATGCTGCGCGTGATCTGCTGCTCGCTGATGAACGTGATCGCGGTCGTCGCCACGGTGTTCGGCGCGGCCTACGCGGTGCAGCCGGCCTACGGCATCGGCTTCTCCAAGTCGGTGTACCTGTGGATCCCGGTGCTGGGCAACATCATCGCGGTGCTGGTGATCCCGTTCGTGGGCAATCTCTCCGACCGGATCGGCCGCCGCCCGCCCATCATCTTCGGCGCGATCGGCGCGGGGCTGCTGTCGTTCGGCTACCTGTACGCGATCAGCATCCACAGCGTGCCGCTGGCCATCGGCATGTCGCTGCTGATGTGGGGCGTCGTCTACCAGGGCTACAACGCGGTGTTCCCTAGCTTCTACCCCGAGCTGTTCCCCACCCGCGCACGCGTGTCGGCGATGGCCATCGCGCAGAACGTGGGCACGATGTTGACGGCGCTGCTGCCCGCGGCGTTCGCGGCCGTGGCGCCCCCGGGGTCCGCCAACATCCCGCTGACCATCGGCGGCCTGACGCTGTTGACCACCCTGATCGCGGCGATCGCGGCCTGGAGCGCCCGCGAGACCTACCGCATGCCTCTGAAGGATCTCGGCGAGCGCGGCGCGGCCCCCACGCCCAAGGGCGAATACGACCAGCAGCGCGAAGTGGTGATCTCCCAGTCGCGCTGGCGCAAGGCCGCCTGAGGCACCCGAACTTCGCGAGTCACGACGGCGCCGGGCGGGGCCGCCGGTGGCCTCGCCTCACCTGGAGCTTCCCATGATCAGCGGCAAGACCATCCTCATCGCGCACCTCGGCTTTCCGACGGAGAGCTTCAAGGCGCCGATGATCTACAACCCGTGGTTCGACAAGCATGGCATCGACGCCGCCGTCATCCCGCTGGGCGTGCGGCCCGAGGACTACGCGACGAGCCTGAAGGCCGTCTTCCGGATGTCCAACGTGCGCGGCGCCCTGGTGACGATGCCGCACAAGGTGGTCACCAACGCGCTGGTCGACGAGCTCACGCCCACCGCGCGCATCGCGGGCGCCTCCAACGCGATCCTGCTGCGTCCGGACGGCACGTTGCTGGGCGACCAGTTCGACGGCGCCGGCTTCGTGCGCGGCGTGCAGCGCAAGGGACTGGCCCTGGCCGGCAAGCGCGTGCTGGTGTCGGGCAACGGTGGCGTCGGCTCGGCGATCGCGGCGTCGCTGGCCGCGGCCGGCGTGGCGCAGATGGCGCTGTTCGATGGCTACGAGGCCTCGTCGCGCTCGCTCGCCGATCGCCTGCGCGAACACTACCCGAAGCTCGAGACCAGCGTCGGCTCCAACGATCCGGCGGGCTTTGACCTGATCGTCAATGCCACGCCGCTGGGCATGAAGGAGGGCGACCCGCTGCCCTTCGACATGGATCGCGTCGCGCCTTCCACCTTCGTCGGCGAAGTGGTGATGAAGGAGGCGATGACGCCGCTGCTGCGCGCGGCGCAGGCCAAGGGCTGCGCGTTCCAGCTGGGCACCGACATGCTGTTCGAGATGATCCCGGCCTACCTCGAGTTCTTCGGCTTCGGTACCGCCACGCCCGAGGAACTGCGCGAGGTCGCGACCCTGAAGTATTGAAACGGCGCCACGGCGCTCCGGCTTTTTTTCCCGAACCGCCCGCCCATGGCCCCGATGCCCGTGGCGAGGCACGCCACGACCCTCAAAAGGAGACATTCGATGAATCACCACAACGTCCTGTTCCGCATGAATCCCGTCGCCGCCCTGCTCGTGTCGGCCGGCCTGCTGGTGGCCACCAGCGCCGCGCGCGCCGACCAGCTGAGCGACCTCGAAGCCGCCGTGCAGAAGCTGCAGGCCCAGGTCGCC
>Ga0302154_10000179_pt1 | contig 63089 bp, 57 predicted proteins | sample I_Bog_N2_3_FD_193507 | JGI IMG/M metagenome (GOLD analysis project Ga0302154, IMG submission 193507) | Peat permafrost microbial communities from Stordalen Mire near Abisko, Sweden - I_Bog_N2_3 | ecosystem: Environmental > Terrestrial > Soil > Wetlands > Peat | place: Sweden: Abisko, Stordalen... | reverse complement strand
CAGGGTGATGTGGGCCGGGGGCTACCGAGGCCGGTGCACCCGATGTGGACCCACTCCCCGGCGATCGTGGCCGGTGAGACCGCCACCGCCACCGCCACCGCCCCGCCACCGTCCCGCCACCGCCCCTCCACCACCCCGCCCCCGCCCCTACCGGACACCGGTGAGGACGAGCATGGCCACGGCGGCGGCCACCGACAGGGGGACGGCGACGGCACCGGTGCGGGCGGCCCGGACGACGGAGGGGCGGGCCCCGGCGGACCGGGCCGAGCGCAACCAGAGGACCCAGGCCAGCGAACCGGTCACGAAGAGGTTCGGGCCCAGGTTGAGCCCGATGAGCAGGGCGTACGGGTGGGCCGGAGGTCGGGCGGCGAGGAGGGAGGCCGCGGGGAGGTTGTTCACCAGTACCGAGGCGACCGCCGCCACCCCGGCCGTGCCCCACAGGTCGAGATGGGCGAGGAGGTCGGCGGGACCCGTCCATGTCCGGCCCAGCGTCCCGAGGGCCACCGCCACACCGAACAGCCCGATGAGCACCGGGATCCCGAGCATGGCCACGGCACGACGGGGGTGCTCCCGGCGCCGGGCCAGGTGGACGGCCGCCGTCGTGACGCCCACCGCGGCCACCGGGAGCGCGGGCGCCCGGACGAGGAGGACGAGGGCGGCCACGACCACCACGGCCCCGAGCCCCAGTCCGGAGCGGAGCGGCGCCCGCCGGACGGACTGGACCTGCGGGACGGGGACGCCCGGTCGGGCCCAGATCGAGCGACGTTCGACCACGGCCACGACCGCCGCCGTCACGGCCAGCGCGGCCAGCGCGGGCGCCCACATGCGGGCGAGGTACTGGGTCCCGCGCAGGTGCAGCCCCCGGAGCACGATCAGGTTGGTGAGGTTCGACCCCGGCAGGAGGAGCGACCCGGCGTTGGCCAGGAGGAGGCTGGCATAGAGAAGTGCCGCCGCATCGGCCCTCCGGCTCCTCGCCGTGTGGACGAGCACCGGCGTCAGCAGGGCGACCGAGGTGTCCAGGTTGAGGACCGCGGTGACCGCACCGATGGCCACCACGGCCCCGACGAACAGCGCGCCACCCTGTCCGGGGATCGAGACGATCCGGGCGCCTGCGGCGGCGAACAGGCCGTCGTCGTCGGCCACCAGTCCGACGAGGAGCAGCCCGGTGACCAGGACGAACGGTGGCCAGACCTGGGCCGCTGCCGAACGGGCGGCGGGGCCGTCGGCGGCCACGGCGGCGACGAGTCCGACGAGTCCGACGACGGCCAGGGCGGGGCCGGGACGGATGCCCCACCGGTGGAACGGGGCCGTGAGGGTGTGGCCCTCACTGCCGTCCGGCCCGTGCCGTCGCTGATCGTGCCCAGGGTCCGAGATGGTGCTCCCTCGTCGGCGGGCCGCCGTCCGGCCCGTGGGATCCGGTCTACCCGGTGACGCCCCCCGGCATTCACCGGACCGGGTCGAGTGGAGCGGTGCCGCCGCGGTGCTCGACCCGCCAGACGAGGCGGAGCGCCGTCCAGTCGTCGTCGACGGCGCACACCTTGTTGTCGACCAGTCCCCTCGGGAGCGCCACCTCCCGCACGACGTGGTCGGTGAGGTCGGTCACGAGGGATGAGGCCCGTTTGGGCCAGGCGATCCACAGGCCGCCGGCCGGGAAGACCATCGCCCCGAGCGGGCCGATCCGACGCTCGAGCCGTGCGGCGGCGGTGACGAAGGCGACCACCACGTCGGCGGTGCCACCGGCCCGCCGCCTCACCCGGACACCGGACGGGAGGACCGACACCGTGCCCAGCTCCGGCTCGAGGGCGGCGGGCAGATCGAGGAGGGCCACCGTCGCCCCCTCCCCGATGCCGAGCTTGCGTGTCAGCGGGGTCCCGGAGTAGCCGGCCATGGGCTACAGCATCGCAGCCGGACGGCTGTCCGGCCGAGCAGCCGGACGGCTGTCCGGCCGAGCAGCCGGCCGGCGACCCTTGCCCCCCGTCGACGTCCTCCCTACGATCGTCGGATGGCCCGCACCATCAGCCCCGAGGCGATCGAGGGCGGCACCGGCCGTTCGTGGGACGAGTGGCTGGCCTTCTTCACGTCGATCGGTGCCGAGCAGCTCACCCACCAGGAGATCGTGGCCCGGGCCTCGGAACTGGGTGCGCCCCCCTGGTGGCGCCAGATGGTCACCGTGGCCTACGAGCAGCACATCGGGCGCCGGGTCCCCGGCCAGGACTGCGACGGCGAGTTCAACCTGTCGGCCAGCCGGACCCGGCCGGGGACCCTCGACTCGTCGATGGCCCGGTGGGTCGAGGTGGTCGAGGGCCGGGACGAGTTCTCGGGGGTGCCGGTGACCCGGGGCCCCGACCTGACCAGTTCCGAGAAGTGGCGCTACTGGCGCTGCGGGCTGGCCGACGGGTCCCGGGTGGTGGTCTACGTCTCGGCCCGGGGGCCGGGGAAGACGGTGGTGAACGTGCAGCACGAGAGGCTGGAGTCCGATGATGTGGTCGGGCACTGGCGGGAGTTCTGGAAGGGGCTGCTCCAGGAGCTCTGACCGGGCCGAGGATCCCGACGTCGTGATCTTGTAATGAGAGTCATTCTCATATTAGGGTGACGGCATGGCAGATCGACGTCCCTCGCCGGGCTCTGCACGGACCCGGACCCGTCCACGCCGCCGCACCGCGCTCCTCCTCACCTCGGGCGCGGTCCTCGCCGTCTCGATGCTCGCCGCCGGCTGCTCCGGCGGCCTGGCCGCGACGACCAGGCCCGGGGTCGTCTACGCCGTGGGTGCGGAGAACCAGTACGCCGACGTGCTGAGCCAGATCGGCGGGCGGTACGTCCAGGTGTCCTCGATCCTCGACAATCCCAACACCGATCCCCACACCTTCGAGGCCAGCCCGACCGTGGCACAGGAGGTGGGCCGGGCCGAGCTCGTGGTGCAGAACGGCGTCGGGTACGACACCTTCATGGACGAGGTCGAGTCCGCCACCTCCAACCCCCACCGGAAGGTGATCGTGGCCCAGCACGTGCTCGGTCTCCCCGACGACACGCCCAACCCCCATCTCTGGTACGACCCGAAGACGATGCCGGCGGTGGCCGCGGTCATGGCCGACGACCTGACGTCGCTCCAACCCGACCACGCCGCGTACTTCCGGGCCCGGCTGGCCGCCTTCGACGCCTCGCTGCAGCCGTGGCTGGCCGCCGTGGCCAGCTTCAAGGCCGCCTACGCCGGTACACCGGTGGCCGTCACCGAGCCGGTGGCCGACTATCTCCTCCAGGCCATGGGGGCGGACATCGTCACGCCGTACGTCTTCCAGGCGGACATCATGAACGGAGTGGACCCGTCCCCCGAGGACATCACCGGTGAGGAGGCGTTGTTCACCGACCACCGGGTCAAGGTGTTCTGCTACAACCAGCAGGTCGTCGACTCCCTCACCACGGCGATCCGCCACGTGGCGACGTCGTCGGGCGTACCGGTGGTCGGGGTCTACGAGACCATGCCTGCCCCCGGGTACGACTTCCAGTCGTGGATGCTGGCCGAGGTCGCGGCCATCCGGGCCGCCGTGGTCCACGGGACCTCGACGGAGCACCTGTGACGGTCGGGGAGGGGACCGACCCGGCGGTCGAGCGGGTGGGAGGCCCGGCGGTCGAGCGGGTGGGAGGCCCGTCGGTCGAGCGGATGGGGGGCCCGGCGGTCGAGCGGGTGGGAGGCCCGGCGACCGGACCGGCGACCGGACCGGTGACCGTCCGCCGGCCCGACGCGACCCCCGCCGACGGCTCTCCCGTGCTCGAGGTGGACGGGGTGAGCGTCGCCTTCGGAGGGCGGACCGTCCTCGACGACGTCTCCTTCGAGGTCCGCCACGGGGAGTTCACCGGTCTCATCGGTTCGAACGGTGTGGGCAAGACCACCCTGCTCCGGGTCATCCTGGGGACGCAGCGCCCGGCATCGGGGGAGGTGCGTCTGCGGGGTGCGTCCGACCCCCGCCAACGGGGCACCGGGATCGGCTACGTCCCCCAGAAGGTGCTGCTCGACCCCGACGTCCCGATCCGGGCCCGGGACCTGGTGGCCCTGGGGATCGACGCCCACCGCTTCGGGTTGCGGCGGCGGACCCGGGCCCAGGCCGATCTGGTCGAGCAGGTCCTCCACGACGTGGACGCCACCCGGTTCGCCGACCACCGCGTCGGGAGCCTGTCCGGGGGTGAGCAGCAACGGGTCCTCATCGCCCACGCCCTGGTCAGCCGGCCCGAGCTCCTCATCCTCGACGAGCCGCTGGCCAACCTCGATCCGGGGAGCGTGCAGGAGATCGTGGCCCTGCTCCATCGGGTGGCCACCGACCACGGCGTGGCCATCCTGCTCTCGGCCCACGAGATGAACGCCCTGCTACCCGTCATGGACCGGATCGTGTACCTGACCAACGGCCGGGCGGCCAGCGGAACGACCGACGAGGTGGTCCGGTCGGACGTCCTGAGCCGTCTCTACGGCCACCACGTCGACGTGCTCCGGCTCCACGGGCGGGTGCTGGTCGTGGCCGAGCCGGGGCAGGACCGTGACGACATCCCCGACCACCCCACCCTCACGGTGAACTGAGCCGCCGTGGACCTCCTGTTCGAACCGGGCTTCCTCTCGAACGGCCCGGTGCACACGGCGGTGGTCATCGGCACGGTGACCGCCGTGGTCTCGGCCGTGGTCGGCGTCTACACCGTGGTCCGCAGCCAGTCGTTCGCCGGCCACGCCCTGACCGACGTGGCCACCACCGGGGGTTCGGCCGCCTTCTACGTGGGCGTCGATCCGCTGGCCGGGTTCGTCGGCGCCGGGGTGGTGGGCGCCGGGGCCATGGACCTGATCGGCGTCCAGCGGGTCCGGAGCCGGGACCTGGCCACGGGGATCGTGCTCGGCGCGGCCACCGGTCTCTCGGCGCTCTTCCTGTACCTCGACGCCACCAGCAGCTCGACCACCGGGGCCACCCAACAGATCCTCTTCGGGTCGATCTTCACCGTCGACCCGTCGACCATCCCGGTGGTGGTGGTGCTGAGCGTGCTCACCCTGGCGGTCGTGGCGGTGATCACCCGGCCGCTGCTCCTCAGCTCGGTCTCCCCTGAGCTGGCGGCGGCCCGCGGGGTCAGGCAGCGGCTGGTCGGGCTGATCTTCATGGTCTCGCTGGCCGTGGCGGTCGGACTGTCCTCGGTGGCCATCGGCTCGATCCTGTCGACGGCGCTGCTCATCGGCCCGGCGGCGACGGCCCTCCGGCTCACACGGACGCTGCGGGGCGCCGTGGTCGTGGCGTGCGGGCTGGGTGTGGTGACGACCGTGGTGGGCATTCTGCTGGCCTATGACAGCGACTACTGGGACCCGTCGAGCCAGGGCCTCCCGGTGAGCTTCTTCATCGTGACCCTCACGTTCGTCGGCTACCTGGCCACCGGCCTGCCGGTCGTGCGGCGGGCCGTGGGCCGGAGCGGTGGCGACGGACACGGCGGGCTCCGGCCCCGTCGAGGCGCCGCCGTGGCATCTGCCGCGGGGCCCGCCGCCGCCGCCGCCGCCACGGCCGCCACGGCCGCCACGGCCGCCGGCCCCGTCCCGGAGGGGGCCTGATGTTCTCGGGGTTCATGACCAACGCCTGGGTGATCGGGACGATCGTGGCCATCGTGGCCGGCGTGGTGGGGTTCTTCGTCGTGTTGCGGGGCTCGGCCTTCCCGGCCCACGCCATCCCCAACGGCGCCTTCGCCGGGGCGGCCGGGGCCAGTCTCATCGGCGTCGACCCCCTCGTCGGCCTCGGTGTCTTCTCGATCGGCGCGGCCCTGGGCATCGGCGCCCTCAGCCGTCGGGGCCGGGCCGACGTCGCCACCGCCCTGGCCCTGGTGATGATGCTGGCCCTCGGGGCGGCCTTCCTCAGCCAGAGCACCGAGTACGAGCCCCAGGTGTTCTCGCTCCTCTTCGGGGAGATCCTGGGGGTCAGTCCTAGCGAGATCCTCCCGGTGGCCGTGCTCGGACTGGTGTGCATCGCCGCGGTCTGCCTCCTCTACCGCCGGCTCCTGCTGACCGCGGTACTGCCGGAGATCGCCGCGGCCCGGGGTATCCGGCCCCACCGGGTCGAGCTGGCCTTCCTCGTGGTCGTGGCCTGCGCCACCACCATGACCGTCCCGGTGGTGGGAGCGCTGCTCATCTTCAGCCTGATGATCGGCCCGCCGGCGGCCGCCCGGTGCCTGACCGACCGCCCGGTGCCGGCCCTGGTCGGCTCGGTGGCGGTCGCCCTGGTCACCGTATGGGCGGCACTGGCCTCGTCCTTCTGGACCGACTGGCCGGTGGGGTTCTTCGTCGGGGTGTTCGGGGCCGCGTGGTACGGGGTCGGACGGGCCGTCGCGGCGTGGCGACGCCGGCGTGGCTCGAGGTCGGGTGTGGCCGGTTCCCCCAGCCGGGGACCCGACGCTCGCAGCGGCCACGCCGGGGGAGCGACCGACACCAGCCTGGTACCGGACCCCCGCTGACCTGGGCACGTCTTGTGGTCGGGACCGGCGTCGATCCGGTGACCTCACGCTTTTCAGGCGCGCGCTCTACCAACTGAGCTACCCGACCTCCCTCCTCGGCGAACCGAGGTGGCGGACCTGACGGGATTTGAACCCGCGACCTCCGGCTTGACAGGCCGGCGTGCACTCCAAGCTGCACCACAGGTCCCCAACCAGCACTGACGCTGGGGATACCGCACCCCCAACGGGATTCGAACCCGTGTTACCGCCTTGAAAGGGCGGCGTCCTGGGCCGCTAGACGATGGGGGCTCAAAACCCGATCTGGGGCCTTCGGGAGGTTAGCAGAGCTGTCAGAGCAGCCCTTCCGGTCCCTCGGGGCGGCCCTCCTCGGGCAATTCGGCGGCCAGGGCGTCGATGATGGCCGCCTGCACCATGCCGAGGAGGTCGTAGAGGGCGTACTCCGGGGCCGACGGGTCGTCGGCCGTCGGGGGGACCATGTCCTCGGTGACGTCGAGCCGGGTCCCGACGATCAGGCGGAGGGTCTCGATGGCCGACAACCACAGGGCCAGCTCCTCGGCGCTGAGGGTCGTGGCCGTGGCCGTGGAGGCCAGGGTGTCGAGGGCCGTCCGGTGGTGGTTGCGCATCGCCCCGTCGACCAGGTCGCGGTAGCCGCGTTCGGCCCGGGCGCTGTCGGGGTCGCCGCCCACGTACGCCGGAGGGAACAGTCGGCGGGTGGCCGGGTCGTCGGATTCCATCACGGGGACGACCTGTTCGGACACCGAGGCCAGGAGGTTGCGGACGGTGGGGTCCAGACGGATGGAGTAGCTGCCGTCGGAATTCCGACGGACGGGTCCACCGCCGAATCGGCTCACGCCCGGGCCGCCACGATCGGCGCCCGCCGGACCCCGTTCATCCGGACTGCTCCATGGTGGCCCACAGGCCGTGCTCTTGGAGCCGGTAGACGTCGAGCTCGGCCCGCTCCCGCGTCCCCGAGGCCACCACGGCCCGTCCCTTGTTGTGCACGTCGAGCATCAGACGGGTGGCCTTCTCCTTGGAGTAGCCGAACAGCTTCTGCAGGACGTAGGTCACGAAGGTCATGAGGTTGATCGGGTCGTTCCACACGATGACCAGCCAGGGGCGATCGGTGGAGACGGTCTCGTCGAGGTCGGGTGAGACCACCTCGACCGGGGCGGACCCGGTCTTCGTCGCCCCACCCCGGCCCCGGAACCGGTCGCCGAACGTCATCGGGCGGCCGCCGGCTCGGGCGGTGGGGCCGCCGGCAGGGGATCGGCCACCTCGGCCGGGTGCGTGGTCATCCCTGCATGGAACCACAGGACGGCCGACCACACCACTGCCGCGCCGAAGACGTGGATGCCCACGAGGACCACGGGCAGGTGGGTGAAGTACTGGGTGTACCCGATGATGCCCTGGACCACCATCGCGGCCAGCAGGATGCGGCCGCGGTCCTGGGTCCCCGCCGGGGCGTCGGTCCGCCACAGGACGTAGAGGAGGACGAGCAGCACCACGAGGGTGGTCAGCACGATCTCGGCGTGGGTCCGGGCCATGTCGTGCAGGCTGACGGGGATCCGCTTGGCCCCCACCCCGCCGGCGTGGGGCCCGGCACCCGTCGTGGCACTGCCGGCGGTGAGCACCACGAGGACCAGGGCGACCAGGGCCCGCCCGAGCCACCGGGCGGCCGGCGTCACCACCGACATCCCCCGTCCGGGGGCGTGCCCGGCCTGCAGGGCCAGTACCACGGCCACGGCGAGGAGCAGCATGCCGATCATGAAGTGGACCATGACGACGTAGGGGTTGAGCTTCGAGTACACCACGAAGGCCCCGACCACGGCCTCGCCGATCACCCCGAGGATGAGCCCACCGGAGAGCCAGACGAGGTCCCGCCGGACCGTGGTCCGCCGGAAGGCCGCGACCACCGTCAGGGCGCAGAACACCACGAGCACGACGACCACCATCCGGTTGGCGAACTCCACGACGGGGTGGAGGCTGAGCGGCGGGGTCAGCTTGTCGTGGGCGCAGGTGGGCCAGTCGGGACAGCCCAGGCCCGAGTCGGTGAGCCGCACCGTCGCCCCGGTGACGATGTTGAGGGCGATGACGGCCAGCGTGGCCTGGCAGAGCCGGAGGAAGGCCACGGGGCCGATGCGCAGGTTGGACAGGGACACGAAGTGTCGATCGTACCGGGGGAGCCCTCCCGGGCGCCTCCCCGGCGGTCCGGGGTGGTGGCCCCGGTCGAGGCCCGTCTCCGCCTGACGCCGCCGGGCCCCGGGTGGCCGTTCCGGGCCCCGGGCGCCGTGGCGTCCCGGCCGGGTGGCCGTAGGGTGGTGGGGATGGAGTCGCCCGAGGTCGCCGACGCCGGACCTGTCCCCGGGGATGATCCCATCGGGGGCCCGGTCGACCAGGCCGCCGCCGGACCCGCCGCCGCTGCTTCGGAAACTGCCGCCGACACTGCCGCCGCCGCTGACACTGCCGCCGACGCTGCGGCGGAAACTGCCGCCGCCGACGACACTGCCGCCGACACTGCTGCCGCCGACACTGCCGCCGACCCCCCGACGGCTCCCCGGGGCCAACCCCCAGGCCGGCCCCGGGCACTGCGCTCCCTGGTCATCGGCACCGGGATCGCCGTGGCCCTGGCCGTGCTCCTCTTCGGTGTCCTCCGACCGTCGGCCCGGACCGCCGGTACCTCGTCGACCGCCCCGCAGGGGACCATCCCGGCGGCGGCCGACGGCGGCTCGCCGCTGGTGACGGTGGGGTCGGTGGCCCCGGACTTCACCCTGGCCAACCTCGAGTCCGGTTCCGGTGGGACCATGCCCGGTGCACCTCCGGTGCACCTCGCCGCCCTCGGTGCGGACGTCCACCGCCCGGTCGTCCTCAACTTCTTCGCCTCCTACTGCGTCCCCTGCGAGCAGGAGACGCCGCTCATGGCCCGCACGGCCACCCGACTGGCCGCCGATGGCTCACCCGTGCAGTTCGTCGGGGTGGACGTCGCCGACAACACCTCCGACGGGCGGGACTTCGTGACCCACGCCGGCGTCACCTATCCGGTGGGTGCCGATCCCGATCTCGCGGTGTCGTCGGCCAAGTACGCCCTGGTCGGGCTGCCCGAGACGTTCTTCATCGGGCCCGACGGCCGGGTGGAGGGGCGCATCCTGGGTGCGGTGACGGCCACCGAGCTCGACCAGTGGGTCACCCGCCTGTCGACCTAGCCCCCTTCCGGCCCCGGTCAGGCCGCTCGGGTGAGCCGCCGGTCCGGGACGAACCACACCACGGCGACGGCGACGTAGCAGGCGTAGGCCAGGTAGGGGCTCACGAAGGCCAGGCCGATGCCGACGGCGTAGATCACCTCGGACGCCGTGCCCTTGACGTCGCGGCCCACGGCCGCGGCGAGGCCGGCGTCGTCCGGGTTCGCCCGCAGGATGGCCCGGACGAGCGCGAAGAAGGCCAGTGCCGCGCCGAGTGCCACGATGCCGTAGGTGGCGGCCGGTGCCGACCTACCGTGGGCCGTGCCGACCCACCCGGTGGCGAACGGGATCAGTGACAGCGTGAAGAGGAGGAGCAGGTTGGCCCACATCACGCCGCCCCCGATCCGGCGGGTGGCCCGGAGCAGGTGGTGGTGGTTGTTCCAGTAGATGCCGATCATGGTGAAGCTGAGGAGGTAGACGAGGAGGGCGGGCCATCGGCCGGCCAGTCCGTGGAAATCGGCGGTGGCCGGGGTCTTGAGGTCGAAGGCCATGATGGTGATGATCACGGCCATCACCCCGTCACTGAAGGCCTCGAGCCGGTGGGTGTCGATCGTGTCCGGCCGGCCGGCCGTGACTTCTTCGGCACCGTCGGTACCGTCGGCACCGTCGCCGTCGTCAGTGGACATGCCTGGAGATTAGGAGATCGTCGGTGCCGACCCGCCGACCGGTCCCGTCTACTCCCAGCGGAAGGTGAGCGCGGCGGCCGTCGGGGCGGCCACGGCCCAGACGGCCAGTACCAGCCACTGCTGACCGGACACCGGGTGCCCCTGGCCCAGGGAGGCGTGCAGGGCGTCGGCCAGGGCCGCGGCGGGGAGCACCCGGGCCAGGTCGGCCAGCCACCCGGGCAGTTTGGACAGTGGGATCAGCATCCCGCCGAGCAGCATCAGCACGACGAAGAGCGCATTGACCACGGCCAGGTTCACCAGGGCCTTCAGGGTCCCGGCCAGCAGCAGGCCGATGCCACCGAAGGCCACCGATCCCAGGGCCATGGCGGCCACGGCCTGTCCGACGCAGGCGCCGCCACCCCCGGGGCCACCGGCCCGGAACCCCAGGGCGTACCCCACGGCCAGCAGCACGGCGATCTGCAGCAGCTCGATGACCAGGACCGAGACGATCTTGGCCCCGAGCAGACGGGGGCGGCCGAGCGGGGTGGTGGCCAGCCGCTTCAGTACGGCGTAGCCCCGTTCGAACCCCGTGCCGATCCCGAGCGCCACCATCGACGTGGACATGATGGCCAAGGCCAGGATGCCCGGCACCAGGAAGTCGACCGGATGGGACGTCCCGGTGGGCAGCACGTGCACCCCGGAGAAGAACAACAGGAAGAGCACGGGGATCCCCAGCGTGAGGAACACCGTCTCGCCGTTGGTGAAGACCATGGTGATCTCGGCCCGCAACTGGGCGGCGAAGGGCCTCATGGCGTACCCCCGGCCCGGCTCCGGGAGGGACCCCGGTCCCCGCCGGACCCCCGCCGTCCGCGGCGCCTGCGGCGTCCACCCGCCCCGCCGGGGGTCACGGCACCGCCGGCGTCCTCCGCCGTCACCCCGGCGGCACCGACGATGGACAGGTAGGCCTCCTCCAGTGACCGGCCGGTGCGCAGGTTCCCCACGGACAGGCCCCGGTCGGCCAGGCGGGCGGTGAGCTCGGCCACGGCCCGGGGGGCCGCCGTGCCGGCGGCCGGCTCCAGGCGGTACTCGCCGGGCTGGTCCTCGGTGATCCGGCCGCCCACCTCGGCGGCCAGCGCCACGGTGTCGATGCCCGGGTCGGTGGTGAACCGGACGGCGCCGTCGGCCACGCCCTCGGCCAGGGCGCCCGGCGAGCCTACGGCCAACATGCGCCCGTGGTGGATGATGACCACCCGGTCGGCCAGCCGCTCGGCCTCGGACAGCTCGTGGGTGGTGAGCAGCACGCACAGGCCCCGGTCGCGCAGGCCGGCCACCACGGCGCGCACGGCCAGGCGGCCCTCGGGGTCCACCCCGGCCGTCGGCTCGTCGAGGAAGACCACCCGGGGCCGGCCCACCAGGGCCAGGGCCAGGGACAACCGCTGCTGCTCCCCACCGGAGAGGTTCCGCCACCGCGTGCCGGCCACCCCGTCGAGCCCGACCCGGGTGAGCAGCTCGGCGGGGTCCTCGGGGTCGTCGTAGTAGGCGGCGAACAGTTCGAGGACCCCGGCGGCACGCAGCATGGGGTACACGCCGCCCTTCTGCAGCATCACACCGATGGAGGGGACCAGGGCCGTGTGATCGCGCCGGGGGTCGAGGCCGAGCACCGACACCGAACCGCCGGACGCCCGGCGGTAACCCTCGAGGGTCTCGACGGTCGACGTCTTCCCCGCGCCGTTGGGACCGAGCAGGGCCACCACCTCGCCGGCCCCGGCGGTGAACGACAACCCGTCGACGGCCGTCGTGTCGCCGTAGCGGACCACCAGGTCGCGGCAGTCGACGACCGGCCCGTCGACCGGGTCGGGCCCGTCGACCGGGTGGATGGCGTGCGTCACGAGCCGTCACGCTACCGTTGTCGCCGTCATGATCGATATCCGGCTGGTACGCGAGGACCCGGACGCCGTGCGGACGGCACTGTCCCGTCGCGGGGTCGACGGGGGTGAGGTCGACCGTCTGGTCACCCTGGACGTGGAGGCCCGGGCGGAGATCAGCCGGCGGGACGAACTGCGGGCCGCGGTCAAGGTCCTCTCGAAGAAGGTGGGCGAGGCCCGGCGCTCGGGCGACACCGAATTGGCCGACCGGCTGGCCGCCGAGAGCCGGGCCGTCGGCGACGACGAGCGGGTGGCCGGCGTGGCGGCCGACGCCTGCGCCGAGGCCGTCCGCGGGGCCCTCCTGGTGCTGCCCAACCTGCCGGCCGACGACGCCCCCGACGGGCTCGGTCCCGAGGACAACGTGGTGCTCCGGTCGTGGCCCGACCGGGACCCGGACTACTCGGCGGCCCAGCGGGTGCCCCACTGGGACATCGGTACCGAGCTCGGGATCCTCGACATGGAACGGGGGGCCAAGCTGTCGGGCTCCATGTTCCCCCTCTACCGGGGCGCGGGCGCCCGGCTGCTGCGGGCCCTCACCTCCTTCGCCCTCGACGCCCACGCCGACGTGATGGAGGAGGTCCGACCGCCCACCCTGGTGCGGACGGACACCATGGTGTCGACGGGCCACCTGCCCAAGTTCGCCGAGGAGGCCTACCAGCTCGAGCGGGACGACCTGTGGGCCATCCCCACCTCGGAGGTGCCCCTCACCTCGATGTGGCGGGGCGAGATCCTCGAGGAGGACCTCTTGCCCCTCCGCCTCACCGCGGCGTCGGCCTGCTTCCGCCGTGAGGCCGGTGCGGCCGGCCGGGACACCCGCGGTCTGCTGCGGGTCCACGAGTTCGACAAGGTGGAGATGTTCGCCTACTGCACGCCCGAGCAGTCCGCGGGGTTGCTGGCCGACATGGTCGAACGGGCCGAGCGCCTCCTGCAGGACCTCGGTCTCCGGTACCGGGTACTCGACCTGTGCGCCGGGGACATGGGCATCTCGGCGGCCCACACCTACGACCTCGAGGTCTACGCGCCCGGCGTCGACCAGTGGCTCGAGGTCTCCTCGGTCAGCTGGTGCAGCGACTACCAGGCCCGGCGGGCCAACATCCGGTACCGGCCCACCGGGGGAGGGGCGCCGCAGTTCGTCCACACCCTGAACGGCTCGGCCCTGGCCTGGGCCCGGATCTGGGCCGCCGTGGTGGAGACGGGCCGTCAGGTCGACGGCTCGGTGGTGCTGCCCGAGGTCCTCCGTCCGTACCTGCGCGGCGACGCGGTGATCCCCGCACCTCGGACCGACTGATCGGCCCGGTCGGCCCGGTCGGCCCGGTCGGCCCGGTCGGCCCGGTCGGCCCGGCGCTACTCCTTGGGGGCGTCGAAGCGGTAGCCGACCCCGCGGATGGTGGTGATGAGCCGGGGTGACGACGGCTCCTCCTCCACGTGGGAGCGCAGGCGCTTGATGTGCACGTCGAGGGTCTTGGTGTCGCCGAAGTAGTCCGATCCCCAGATGCGGTCGATCAGCACGTCACGGGTGAGCACCCGGCCGGCGTTCTCCATCAGCAGCGACAGCAGCTCGAACTCCTTGCGGCGGAGGTGGACGTCCACCCCCCGGACGAACACCAGGTGCCGGTCGGGGTCGATCTGGATGCCACCGGAGTCGAGGACGGCGCGCTCGGGTGCTGTGCCCGTGGTCTCCGTCGTCTTCTCGGTCGACCCGTCGTCCGACGGCGTGCGGCGCAGCACGGCCCGCATGCGGGCCACCAGCTCGCGCAGCCGGTAGGGCTTGGTCACGTAGTCGTCGGCGCCCACCTCGAGGCCCACCACGGTGTCGATCTCGGTCCCCTTGGCCGTCACCATGATGATGGGCACCGACGACCTGGCCCGGATGGACCGGCACACGTCGATGCCCGAGAGCTTGGGCAGCATGAGGTCGAGGAGGATGAGGTCCGGCTCGTCCTCGTCGAACATGCGCAGCGCCTCGTTGCCGTCCCGGGCCACGGCGACGTCGAAACCCTCGCGGGCGAGCCCGATCACCAGGGCGTCGACGAAGGACTCCTCGTCCTCGCACAGCAGCACCTTGGTGTGTGACGGGTCCCGGGCCATGGCTGTCCGGTCAGGCCGCGTACTCGACGGGGCTCGGCAGGATGAGGGTGAACGTCGATCCCTCACCCTCGCGGGAGTCGACCTCGACCCGTCCCTGGTGGTTGGCGGCCACGTGGCGGACGATGGACAGTCCGAGCCCGGTGCCACCCGTCTCGCGGGACCGTCCGTGGTCGACCCGGTAGAAGCGCTCGAAGATCCGGTCGAGGTCCCTCGACGGGATCCCCACACCCGAGTCGGACACCGAGAGCCGGACCGACTGGTCGGCCTGGCCGCCCTCGACCCGGACGGTGCCGCCTTCGTAGGAGAAGGCCACGGCGTTCTCCAGCAGTGAGTGGATGGCGGAGACCAGCTGGCGTCGGTCGCCGAGCACGTGGACCGGCGGGTCGGGCTCGGCCAGCTCGATGGTGATGTGGCGCTGGTCGGCCGCCGCCCGCACCCGCTCCACAGCTTCGGCCATGACCAGGTTGATGTAGATGGGCTCGCGGGGCGGTGCCTCCTCGGACTCGATCCGGCTGAGGTCGAGCAGGTCGTCGATGATCCGGCTGACCCTGAAGGCCTCGGAGTGGATCCGCGAGGCCAGGCGCTGGGCGATCTGGGGGTCGGCCTCGACGGTGAGCGTCTCGGCCAACAGGCCCAGTGCCCCGATGGGGGTCTTCAGCTCGTGGCTGACGTTGGCCACGAAGTCCCGTCGGATCTCCTCCAGGCGGCGTCGCTCGGAGACGTCCTCGATGATGGCGATCACCCCGAGGGGCCGCCGACCGTCGTCGATCAGGCGGGTGCTCACGATGAGTGTCTGGCGGGGCGGTCCGTAGAGGTCGAGGGTGCGCTCGGCCGAGCCGCTGTGCCAGGCGTTCTCGAGCAGGTCGGTCACGGCCTGGGCGGCCAGGGCATCGCCGTGGCGGTTGTTCATCATGGCCAGGGCCCGGGCGTTGCGGAAGGCCACCTCGCCGTTCTCGTCGCAGACGATGACCCCCTGGGGGAGGGTGTCGAGGGCCCGGCGCAGCCGGATGGCGTCGGCGCTGGCCTCGGTGACGGCCTCGGAGGCCTCGCCGGTGATCTGCTCCAGGTGGTTGAGGACCGGCTCGATCCCCTTGCCCCGGCTCTCGTCCGGCTCGGACCCGAGTCGGCTGGCCAGGGCGGTCAGGCGCTGCTGCAGGCTCCGTCGGCCGGCCCGGCGGCCCAGCAGGGCGGCGATGACGACGGCCACGACCGCGACGCCACCCACGACGATGTACCCGATGACGTACGACTGCACGTCCACAGTGTGCCAGGTCTACGCCCGGTGCCCGGGCATGGCGGCACGGCCCGCCCACCGACCCGGCCGGCGCCCCCGGGTTGGTAATGAAACAACATGAAAAGTATTGAATAGTTCTGAAACAGGTCGTAAGGTACCCGGGCATGACGACCGACCGCAGCACCTTCATCCCGACCGATCTCAGCCTCAGCCCCGATCCCACGGCCCTGCCCGGAGGACAGGTCCTCCAGCACCTGATGAACGGGTTGGAGTTCTGGGCCCTGATGCTGGCCCTGGCCGGCCTGCTGGTGGGCGCGGCGGCGTGGGCGCTGGGCTCGCACGGTCAGAACTACCAGCACACCTACGTCGGCCGCCGGGCCGTGCTCATCTCGGGGTTGGCCGCCCTGGTGATCGGCGCCGGTCCGGCCATCGTCAACTTCTTCTTCGCCACCGGACAGGGTGTGCACTGAGATGTCCGCCGGGCTGCCGGTCGTCCCGGTCGTCTCCTGCCCGGCCGCGGCGTCGTCCCTCGGTTCTCTGGGTGTCGGACCGGCGTGTCGGGCCGCGGCCTCCGCCGCCGGCGCCGTGGGATCGGTGGCCCAACAGGTGGTGGGGTTCGGTGCGGACAGCGTGCTCGATGCGTTGGCCTCCTGGGTGTCGGACGGCGCGGTCTGGCTGCTCGGCCAGGTCGGGGCGGCCCTGGACGCCACCACCCGGATCGATCTCGGTGCCTCGTGGTTCACGTCGCACTTCGCCACCATGGCGGCGCTGGCCGGTGCGGTCGTCGTCCCCCTGTTGTTCCTCGGGATCATCCAGGCCGTCCACCGGCAGAGCGCCTCGATGCTGGTGCGATCGGCACTGGTCAACGTGCCCGTGGCCCTCCTGTTGACCGGGGTGGCCGTCAAGCTGGTCCAGCTCGGGCTGTCCCTGACCGACGCGTTGAGTGCCGCCGTGGCCCACGACGCCGGTCTCGACACCGGGCACTTCCTCACCTCGGTGGTCGCCGCCCTGGGCGGCGCGGCGGGGAGCGGGGCCCCCACCTTCGTGGCCTTCCTCGGGGCCATCACGGTGGCCTTCGGCGCGTTCCTCCTGTGGGTGGAGCTCCTGGTGCGATCGGCCGCGGTCTACGTGACGGTGCTCTTCCTCCCTCTGGGACTGGCCTCGCTGGCCTGGCCGGCCATTGCCCACTGGTGCCGACGGCTGGTGGACACCCTGGTGGCCCTGGTCCTCTCCAAGTTCGTGATCGTGTCGGTCCTCAGCCTGGCCGTCGGCGCCTTGTCGTCGGCCTCGTCGCCCGGCGGGTCGGGTGGATCGACACCGGGCGGGATCCCCGACGTGCTGGGTGGGGCGGCGCTGCTGGTCCTCGCTGCGGCGTCGCCGTTCGCCCTCTTCCGGCTCCTGCCCTTCCTCGAGGCCGGTGCCGTGAGCCATCTCGAGGGCGTGGGCCGTCGATCGATGCAGACCGCCATCGAGCCCACCAGGACGCTGGCCCACCAGGCCCTGCGGGCGGCCGGAGCCCTGGCCGGGGACGGCGGCCTCCTGGCCGGTGCCACGGCCGCCGGTGCGGCCGGCGGTGCAGCCGGCGGTGCGGCCGGTGCGGCGCTGGCCTCCGCGGACCCCGTTCCCGCACCCGGGGGACCGGCGCCGGCGGCCGGTGGCGATGCGAGCGGCGCCGATGGACCAGGCCCGTCGACCGGTGGCGGCGGTCCGTCCGGGTCGGGAGGGCTCGGTGCCCAGTCGGCTCCCGGGGGGAACGTGCCCGACTGGTTGTCCCACCCCGACGCCACGGAGGTGGCCCGTCGTGGCGGGCTCGACGGCCCCGGCGCCACGGATGGACCGTGGCCGGTCGCCACCCCGGCCGGTACGGCCCTGACCGTGGCCGTGGCCGGTGGCGCCGACGACCGGGCCGGTGAGCCGACCGCCGACGGCGACGGACCGGTCCCTCTGCCGCCGCCCACCGGCTCGCGCCGTCGCCATGTCCTCGGTCGCGACGACTTCGGTCCCGTCCTGGAGTGGAGCGGGGACGCCCTCCCATGACCGCCACCCCCCGTGAGACCGGGCGCACCCGCTACCGCTTCGGTCCCCTCGAGCAACGCGGTCTGGTCGCCGGCTGGCGCGGCGGACAGGTCGTGGCCGTGGCGGCCGGCCTGGTCGTGGCGGTGCTGGCCGTGCGCGGCGACCCGTCGCCGGCCGGCCTGGTGGCGGCCGTGGCGGCCGTGGCCGTGGGGGTCGCCGCCGCCACGTGGCCCATCGGTGGGCGCACGGTTGAACAGTGGTTTCCGCTGGCTGCCCGGTGGGCCCGGGCCTCGGTCACCGGCGACCGGTGCACCACGTCGGGACTCGACGGGCCGGGCCACACGGTGGCGGTCGGACCGCCGGGGGAGGAGCCGTCCACCGGCGCGGTCGGCGCGGTCGGCGCGGTCGGCGCGGTCCGGCGGTCGACCGGTCCGCGCCTCCCGTCCACCGGTCGTCCGGGCCCCTTCGACCTCCTGCACCTGGCGGCCGTCCCCCTCGGCCCGGTCGGTGGCCCGGTCGTCGGTGTCGTCTTCGACGACCGGGCACGCACGGCCACGGCCGTGCTGGCCGTGCGGGGCCACAGCTTCGCCCTACTCGGCCCGACCGATCAGGACCATCGGATCGGGGCCTGGTCCCGCGTGCTGGCCTCGCTGGCCCGGGAGGGCTCCCCGGTCCACCGGCTGCAGTGGATCGAGTCGTGCCTCCCCGACCACGGCGATGCCGTCCGCACCCACTTCGAACAGCACGCCGTGCTGGGCCCCGACACCGACGCATCGAGGTCGTACGACTCGTTGATCGATGAGGCGTCACCGACCACCCGCCGGCACCAGGTACTGGTGGCCCTGACGGTCCACGCCGGCCGGTCACGACGATCGGTGCGGGCCGCCGGAGGGGACGGTCGGGGGCCCGGCTCCGGTCCCGGGGCGGGTCTCGGGGCCGTACTCCTCCGGGAGGTCGTGTCCCTCCAGCGCCAACTGGAGTCGGCCGAGGTGACGGTGGAGGGTGTGCTCGGCCCGGGCTCACTGGCCGCGGTGTACCGGGACGCGGTGTCGTCGATGGACCAGCTCGAGCTCCGGCACCGGTCCGTCGGCGGCCCGGTGGACCCGGCGCCACCGTGGCCGACGGCGGTGGAGCGGCACTGGGACGCCGTCCATACCGACGCAACCTGGCACGCCGTGTTCTGGATCGCCGAGTGGCCCCGGGTCGACGTGACGCCGGACTTCCTCGGGCCGCTCTTCTTCTCGCCCGTGCGGCGCACCCTGTCGGTCACCATGGAGCCGGTCGACCCCCGCCGGGCGGCCCGACAGGTGGCCCAGGCCCGGACGGCCGACCTGGCCGACGGGGAGCTCCGGCGACGGGGTGGGTTCCTGGTCACTGCCCGCCAGGTCCGGGAGAAGGAGGGTGTCGAGCACCGGGACACGGAGCTGGCCGACGGGCACGCCCAGTACCGGTTCTCCGGCTACCTGTCGGTGACGGCCGACACCCGCGAGGAGTTGCGGGACGGCTGTGCGGCGATCGAACAGGCAGCCGGCCAGGCCCGCCTCGAGCTCCGACGCCTCTACGGGGAGCAGGACGTGGCCTTCTCGGCCGTCCTCCCGCTCGGTCGTGGACTGTCGTGAGCGGCGCCCCCTCCGTCCGGGTCCCGGCCCACGTGCTGACCACCCGCCACCTGGGTGCGGCGTACCCGCTCGTCACCGAGGCGGGGCTCGGGCACCAGGGGGTGCTGATCGGGCGCGACCTCCTCGGCGGCTCGTTCGTCTACGACCCGTTCGTCCTCTACCGCGACGGCGTCCTGACCAATCCCAACGCCGTGGTGTTCGGGCAGATCGGCCGGGGGAAGAGCTCCTTCGTGAAGTCCTACCTCTGGCGCCAGGCCGTCTTCGGCCGCCGGGCCTGGGTGGTGGACCCCAAGGGGGAGTACGGACCGCTGGCCCGGGCCTGGGGAACCGAACCCGTGGCGCTGCGTCCGGGGGGCCGAGTCCGGCTGAACCCGCTGGACACCGGACCCCGGAGCGGAACAGGGTCCGACGGGGCCGACGGGGCCGACGGGGCTCATCGCCGCCGGATCGAGCTCACGGCCTCCCTGGCCGTGGCCTGCATGGGGCGGGACCTCCTGCCCCGTGAGCGGGCCGCCGTCGACGTGGCGCTGGTCGAGGCCACCGCCCGGGCCGCTAAGGCGTCGGCGCCTCCCACCCTGCCGCAGGTGGTGGAGGCGCTGCTCGAGCCCACGCCCGCTTCGGCCCGGTCGCTGCGAACCGACACCGGGGCGCTGGCCGAGGACGGCCGGGACGTGGCGCTCGAGCTCCGACGACTGGTGCACGGGGACCTGCGCGGCATGTTCGACGGTCCCACCACACCCGGCCTCCGGCTCGACGCCCCCCTGGTAGTTCTGGACCTGTCCGCGGTGTACAGCTCACCGGCCCTCGGTGTGCTGATGGCCTGTGCCACCGCCTGGCTGCAGGCCGCGCTCGAGGTGCACCACCGGTACCGCACCATCGTGGTGGTCGACGAGGCGTGGGCCATCCTGTCGAACCTCGGGGTGGCCCGTTGGCTGCAGTCCTCGTGGAAGCTCTCGCGGGCCCACGGGGTGGCCAACATGGCAGTGCTCCACCGACTTTCCGATCTCCGGGCCGTCGGAGCCGGCGACTCGGAACAGGTGGGGTTGGCCGAAGGCCTGCTGGCCGATTCGGAGACCCGCATCGTCTACGCCCAGTCGGCCGGCGAGGTCGAGCGGGCCGGGGAGCTCCTCGGCCTCACCGAGACCGAGGCGGCGCTCGTGACCCGTCTGCAGCGGGGTGTGGCCCTGTGGAAGGTCGGTCAGCGCTCGTTCCTCGTGGGCCACACCTTGGCCGGGGCCGAGCGGTCCATCATCGACACCGACGGGGCCATGGTCGACCGACCACCGGGCGGCCGCACCCGTCCAGCCGGTCCCGTGGAGCCGACACCCGAGCGCTCCACCCCGCGGGTGACCACCGGGGCGGTGTGACCGTGACGCTCGCCACCGACCTGGTCACGGTCGTCGGCCTCGGGTCCTTCGTCGGCGCCGGACTGCTCCGGACAGGCTCCTCCCGGTCAGCGGGACGCCACGCCCGGACCGGCCCCGGGGACGACCGCACGACCGCTTCCCGGCGCCCGGGATCCCCCCGTCCCGGACGCCGGGCGACGCCCCACGGGGCCGACGCCCCGGGTTGGCGGCCGGCCCTGTCCCCCATGTCGGGTCGCGGCCACCGACGCCCGTCGGCCCGCTGGGCCCGGTCGACGGACCTGCGGCCGCTCACCGTGGACCACCGGACGGCCCGGACCGGACTGGCTCCGCCTGGACGACTGGTCCTCGGTCGGGCCGGGGGGCGCCTCCTTGCCGCCGAGCCGGCCCAGTCGGTCGTGGTCTTCGGTCCGACCCAGAGTCGCAAGACCACGGGGTTCGCCGTCCCGGCCATCCTGGGGTGGGAGGGACCGGTGGTGGCCACGAGTGTCAAGGGCGACCTCGTGCGCGACACCATCGCCCACCGTCGCCACCTGGGCGGCGTCCAGGTGGTCGATCCCGGTGGGGCGACGGGCCTGGCCACGGCCTGGTGGTCCCCGCTGCCGTCGGCCACCACGTGGCCCGATGCCCGGCGGGCGGCGTCCTCGCTCGCCGAGTCGGCCCGGCAGTCGGCCGGGCCGCTCACCGACGGGGAATTCTGGTACGCCACGGCGGCCAAGCTGCTGGCCCCCCTGCTGTTCGCCGCGGCGACCGGCGGGCGGACCATGGAGGACGTGGTGCGGTGGGTCGACGGCCACGAGGAGGACGAGGTCCTCGACCTCCTCCATGCCACCGGGGTCGAGTCCGCCGTACTGGCCGTCCGGGCCTCGTTCGGCCGGGACGAGCGCCAGCGGAGCTCGGTCTACACCACGGTGGAGACCATCCTCGAGCCGTTCGCCGACGTGGCCGCCTCGCACCCGCCGGGCGTGCCCGGGGCGGACACCGGTCGTTCCGACGTCGACCCGGCCCGTCTGCTGGCCGACCGCGGCACCGTCTACCTGTGCGCGCCGGCCCACGATCAGCGCCGGCTGCGTCCCCTGTTCACCGCCGTGGTCCGCCAGGTCGTCGAGCACGTCTACGACCGGGTGGCCCGCACCGGCCGGCCGTGCGACCCGCCCCTGCTGGTGGTGCTGGACGAAGCGGCCAACATCGCACCGCTCCCCGACCTCGACACGCTGGCCGCCACGGCGGCCGGCCACGGTGTGCAGCTGGTCACCGTCTGGCAGGACCTGGCCCAGGTCACCGCCCGGTACGGTCCCCGGGCGGCCACGGTGGTCAACAACCACCGGGCCAAGGTGTTCCTGTCGGGCATCTCCGACGCCTCGACACTGGACTACGCCAGCCACCTGATCGGGGACGAGGAGCTGGCGCTGCCCGCCACCACGTCGGGTGGCCCCGGGGGGCGGTCGACCACCCGCCAGCCGGTGACCCGGCGCCTCGCCCCACCCGATGCCCTGCGGCGCATCGACCCGGGCAGCGGGGTCCTGGTCTACGGCGGCCTGGCCCCGGCCCGGATCACCCTGCGGCCGTGGTACGACGTGCCGGTGCTGGCCCGGCGGGGGCGGCTTCCGGAGGGACCCCCGGGTGGATCACCGGACCTGTCCCCCGGCCCGCACCCCGGCCCGCCCGGTCACTACGCTCGTCATCCGTGGCCGACCCCCTGACGCGTGCCGAGGCCGCCGCCGGCGATCCGGTGTTCGACCCCTTCGACCCGGCCTGGTCGACCGACCCCTTCGGCCTCTACGCCGACCTGCGGGAGCGGGCGCCCGTCCACCGGAACAACCTGGGGTTCTGGGTGGTTGCCCGGCACGCCGACTGCCTGGCCCTCCTGCGGGACCGCCGGGCCTCGTCCGACGGGCAGAACATCGACCCGACGCACCTGTCGGAGAGCCTGCAGGCACGGTTCCCGGCGGCCGACGACCCGCTGCGGGTGGCCATGGCCCGAGTGCGGCCGTTCCTCTTCCGGGACCCTCCGGACCACACCCGGCTCCGGGGCCTGGTGTCCAAGGCCTTCACCCCGCGGATGGTGGAGTCGCTGCGGGACCTCACCTCCCGGGTCGTCGACGAGCTGCTCGACGGACTGGTCGAGTCCGGCCGGGACGGTCCGGTGGACCTGCTGGAGTCGTTCGCCTACCCGCTGCCCGTGCGGGTCATCTGCGAGCTCCTCGGCGTGCCGGCCGGTGACCAGGACCGGTTCCGCACCTGGTCGGGTGCCCTGGCCCGGGGCCTCGACCCCGACTTCCTCCTCTCCCCCGAGGTGATCGAGGAGCGGGTGGCGGCGCTCGCGGCCTTCGCCGGGTACTTCTTCGAACTGTTGGCCGAACGCCGCCGGTCCCCTGGGGACGACCTGCTGAGCCGCCTGGTCCAGGCCGAGGAGGAGGGGTCGGTCCTCACCGAGGGCGAGCTCCTCTCCACCTGCATCCTCCTGCTGGTGGCCGGGCACGAGACGACGGTCAACCTCATCTCGGGTGGCGCCGTGGCCCTCATGGAGCACCCGGACGAGCTCCGTCGCTTCCGTGACGACCCGACGGTGGCCCGGACTGCCGTGGAGGAGATGCTCCGCTACGTGTCCCCGGTCCAGTTGACCGGTCGCTTCATGACCGAGGACGTCCGGTTGGGCGGGGCGACCCTCGAGCGGGGCGACCTGGCCATGGTGCTGCTGGCCTCGGGCAACCGCGACCCGGACGCCTTCGCCGACCCCGACCGTTTCGACGTGGGTCGTGACCCGAACAACCACCTGGGGTTCGGGTTCGGCCTCCACCACTGCCTGGGCGCCCCGTTGGCCCGTATGGAGACCGGGGTGGCGCTCGCCGCGCTGGTCCGCCGGGTCCGCACCCTCGAGCTGGCCTCCGACCGGTTGATCTACCGGGACACGGTGGTCCTCCGGGGTCTGGAAGCATTGCCCGTCACCCTGACCGCCTGACCCTCGCGGGACCGCCGGTCGGTCAGTCAGTCAGTCGGTCAGACCGGTCGGGTCGTCACCCCCCGGACCACTGCCGGCCCACTCGCCGTCGACCACGGAGCGAAGCACCGAGACGGCGACCTCGAGATCGCCCGGCGCCACCCGCGCCGCCAGTTCGCCGTTGAGCGCATGGACGACGTCGACGACGGCCCGGGCGTACCGGGTGCCCTCGGGCGTGAGCACCACGTTGAGCCGCCGGGCGTCGGACGGGTCGCGGACGGTGGAGGCCAAGCCCCGTTGTTCGAGCCCGTCGACCACCCGGCGGGCCGCTTGGCGGGTGATGGCCAGTCCCTCCCCGAGCCGGCCGACGGGGACCGGTCCCCGGAGGAGCCGGCGGACCACGAAGACGTCGCTGCGCCGGACGTCGTGGTAGCCGAGCCGGTCCAGCCGCCGGGACATCTCCCGGACCCAGTGCAGCCGGGCCAGGGCCAGCACGTCACCGAACGCCCCGGGGCTCGCCGGACGCTCGGGAGGTCGGTCATCGGGCTCGATAGGCAACATTGTTGCATATATGGGCGGACCGTGCGACACTGGTGCCCGAGCGGAGGAGGAGACCCATGGCGTCAGGACGTCGACGACGGAACGTTGTGGCCGGGGCCCTGGCCCTCTGTGCCCTGGCCCTGACCGCCTGCGGGGGTGGCGGATCGTCCAGCTCGGCGACCACGACGACCACCACGGCGATCACCGGCACCACTGGTCCGTCGACCACCGTATGGCTCTGCCGCCCTGGCGCGGTGCCCGACCCGTGTACCTACAACCTCGACGTGACCTCGGTACCGGCATCGGGCTCGCGTACCGTCCGGGACGTCCCCGACGCCACCGACCCGACCTTCGACTGCTTCTACGTCTACCCCACGGTGAGCACCGAGACCGGTGCCAACGCCGACCTCACCGTCCAGTCGGCCGAGGTCGGCGCGGCCGTCTCCCAGGCCGCACCGTTCTCCCAGGTGTGCCGGGTCTGGGCACCGATGTACCGCCAGCGCACCGTGTCGTCGCTCGCCAAGGGATTGGGCGCCGACCCCACCGCCGCGGCCGTGGCCTACGCCAGCCTGCTGGCCGGATGGAAGGACTACCTGGCCAATGACAACGACGGACGGCCGGTGATCTTCATCGGGCACTCCCAGGGCGCGGCCATCCTGATCGACCTGCTGGCCAGCCAGGTCGACGACGACCCGGCACTGCGGGGTCGGATGGTCTCGGCCATCCTGGCCGGGGGGAACGTGCAGGTCCCGACAGGCGGTGTGGTGGGGGCCACCTTCCACCACCTGCCGCTGTGCACCTCGACCGCCCAGACCGGGTGCATCATCGCCTACTCGTCGTTCCCCGGCCAGCCCCCGGCCGACAGTCTGTTCGGCCGGCCCGGCCAGGGCGTGAGCGTGCAGTCGGGTCAGACGACCTCGGTCGGCCAGCAGGTGGCCTGCGTCAACCCGGCGGCGATCGGGGGCGGCACGGCCGACCTCCAGCCGTGGTTCATCACCGCCACCGTGAAGTCCCCGGCCCCGCCGGTCACCACCCCGTGGGTCACCTATCCGGGGCTCTACTCGGCGACCTGCGCCACCGGTGGCGGTGCCACCTGGCTCCAGGTCGACGACCTGGCCGGCCCGGGCGACGACCGGCCCGTGGTCACCGAGCGGCTGGGGCCGACATGGGGCTACCACCTCGACGACATCAATCTGGCATCGGGGAACCTGGTGGCCGACGTGGCCCTGGAGGAACAGGCGTACACCGCGGCCCACGGGTGAGCCGGCCACGTCGACCCGTGGTCCCTACCGTCCGGACAGGGTGGCCGCCCGGTCGAACACCGGCTGGAGGGCGTCGAGCTGGGAACGCACGTCGTCGACACTGAGCGGGAGCACCAGGGCGGCCACGGCGTCGGCCCCGGCCTCGGCGTAGGCCTCGACTCCGTCGGCGTCGAGGGGCTGGAAGTACGGGCACACGGTGATGCGGAGCTCGTCCCGGGTCCGGCCGTGGTCGGCCAGCAGGCCGTCGAGCGTGGCCAGGGGCTCGGCCAGCTGGTCCGGTGTCCGGTTGAAGGTGTGCCAGCCCCGGCCCACCCGGGCGGCCCGCCTGAGGGCGGCGTCGCTCTCGCCGCCGATGTGGATCGGGGGTCCGTTCTCCTGGACGGGCTTCGGGAACATCGAGGACGGCGGCAGGGTGTAGTAGTCACCGTCGAAGGACGAGGGATCGTCGCGCCACAGCGTCTCGAGCACCTGGAGGTACTCGTCGGTCCGCTTCCCCCGACGGGGCCACGGGACGTTGACGGCGTCGAATTCCTCCTCCAGCCAACCCACGCCCACCCCGAGGTCCACCCGGCCGTCCGACAGCCAGTCGAGGCTGGCCACCTCCTTGGCCGTGTAGACCGGGTTCCGCTGCGGGAGCAGGATCATGGCCGTTCCCAGCCGGACCGTCGAGGTGTGGGCGGCCAGGTAGGACAGGGTGATCAGCGGATCGAGCAGGCCGGTCCCCGGCGGCGCCGGGATCTTCCCGTCGTCCGAGTACGGGTAGGACGATCCGTACTCCTCGAACAGCACGACGTGCTCGCCGACCCACACGGTGGCCACCCCGCGGGCCTCGGCCTCGGCTCCGAGCACGGCGAGGAGCTCGGGGGAGGTGAACGGGTTGGCGGTGGGGACCCACAGGTCGATGTGCACGGACGGCTCCTTCGGGACGGGACGGGACGGGACGGGACGGGGCGGGTGGGGCGGGGTGGGACCGGGTCAGACCGGGGCGCCGGGGGCCACGAGCGGCCAGGGGCGCTCGCGCTCGGCGATCCGGGCGAGGTCGAGGAGCAATTGCTCCTCGTGGTGGCGTCCGATGACCTGCAGGCTGACCGGCAGTCCGTCGACCGTCCCGGCCGGGATGGCCACGGCCGGGTTGCCGCACAGGTTGGCCGGGAAGGTGAGCGCCCCGTTGTTGCTCACGGCCTTCTCGAAGCCGTAGGTGGCGATGAGGTCGATGTCACCCACGATGGTGGGCAGGGGTCCGGCGGCGTCGAAGGCCACGTCGGGGTTGGTGGCGGCGAAGATGAAGTCCGCCCGGTCGAAGACGTCGGCCATGCGTTCGTTCAGGTCGATGCGGTAGAGCTCGCTGGCCGCGGCCGACTGCAGGTTGAAGTTGTAGGTGGCGATGTTCATGCCCAGCTGGATCTCCGGCGTGAGGTCGTCGGTGCAGCCGGGGTAGCGGTCGCCCAGGTCGCCGGCCAGGCCGACCAGGTTGGACATGGCCCACACCAGTCCGCCACCGGGGAACTCGACGACGACGTCGACCTGCCGCAGGCCGGCGTGGGCGATGAGCGCCTCTGCCGCCTCGACCACCCGCTCGGCCACGCCGGTGGCGACGACGGCCGAGCCCAGGTCGACGGAGACGACGGCCCGCTTGCCGGTGAGGTCGAAGGAATCGAGGTCCCGCTCCCAGCCCTCCACCCGGGGGAGGCTCAGGTTGTCGCGCTGGTCGAAGCCGTTGCAGACGTCGAACCACCTCGCCGTGTCCCGCACCGACCGCGAGAGGCAGCCCAGGGTCACGGTGAGCGGCGGGTGGAGGGTGCGTGGCCCCCGGGGTATCCGGCCGAAGGTGGACTTGAGGCCGAACAGTCCGGTGAAGCCGGCCGGGATGCGGATCGACCCGCCCCCGTCACCGCCGGAGGCGATGGGCACCAGGCCGCCGGCCACGGCGGCGGCCGAGCCGCCCGAGGAGCCGCCCGGCGTACGCGCCGGGTCCCACGGGTTGCCCGTCGAGCCGTGGAGCTTGGTCGAGGTGCAGTTCACGCCCCCGAACTCCGAGGCCGTGGTCTGGACGGCGAACACCGCGCCGGCGGCCAGCAGGCGGTCGCCCATGGTGGAGTTGTGGTCGGCCACCCGGTCCTTGAAGACCAGCGACGCCTCGCTGAAGGGCCAGCCGTCGACGGGGTCGAGCTCCTTCACCCCGATGGGCACCCCACCGAAGGGCAGGGAGACATCGGCCGAGGCCGCGGCGGCCCGGGCGGCATCGGCGTCCACGTGGCTGACGGCGTTGAGGCCGGAGCGCTCCACGGCGTCCAAGGTGAGGTCGAGCGCCTCGGTCGGGGTGATGGTCCCGTCCCGGAAGGCGTCCACGAGCGAGCAGGCGTCCCCCTGCCAGTACCGGTCGGTCATGTCGGGCCACGCTACTGCGCCGGGACGCCCCGGCCACGGGCCCGTCCGTTCCTACCGGGGGAGCAGCAGCAGGTCCTCGATCCGGAACGGGTCGTCCCACGTGTCGAGGAGCTCGGCCGGGGTGGCCACCTCCCGAAGGGTGCCCGTGGGGCGTTCGACCACCGACAGCGAGTAGCCGAGGTCGACGAAGCCCTGGAGGTAGTCGGCCGGCTCGACCCCTGAGACCCGGGGGAGCATGTCGCAGCTGAGCTCGGTGGTGACGATGGGTCGGTGGGTCTCGAGCAGACGCCGGGCGCCGGCCACCACCAGGCCCTCGGCCCCCTCGACGTCCAGCTTGAGGAAGTGGACCGGACCGTCGACCAGGTCGTCGAGGGGGAAGGTCGGCACCACCGTGCCCGGTCGGCGCACCAGGTCGTCAGCGGGGATGAGCCCCCCGTTGGAGCCGATGTGGCTGGAGAAGTAGGCCCAGCCGCGGGAGGCCGTGCAGGCCAGGGGGAACAGCTCGATGGTGGCGACGCCACCGAGGGCCGCCGAGGTGAGCAGCAGCCGGCAGTTCTCCGAATTGGGCTCGACGGCGACCACCCGTCCGGCCGGGCCCACCAGGCGCGCGGCCAACAGGGAGTAGTAGCCGTTGTTGGCCCCGACGTCGACCACGGTCATCCCCGCCGTGCAGAACCGGTCGAACACCGCGGTCAGGTGGGACTCGTAGCTGCCCGACCGTTCCATCTGGGTGGCCACCGAGGCGTCGGCCCCGTCGAGGGCCATGTGGACGCCGTGGACGTCGGCGTAGGTGACGTCCCCCGGTCCGAACCGCACGGTGAAGGCCGTCGGGGACACCTGCTGCTCGACCGCGCCGATCATCCGACGGATGGTGGCGGGGTCGGTGAGGTCGCCGGCCCCCTCGCGGTCGACGGCCCGTCGGACGTCCGGGTCGTCCCCGTGGGGGAAGAGCAGGGTCACCAGCTCGTCGTAGGTGAGACCCCGCGTCGGCACCACGCCCCCCAGCCGGTGGATGGCCCCGACCCGCCACCGCCCCAGGGTCCGCCGCACCGTCGGCGGGAGCGAGGATCGCAGGCTCGGCACGGGGGAGACCCTATCGGGGCGGCGTCGCGGGACCCCGGACCCCGCCGGGTCGGTACCGGTCCGGCCCGGACCCGTGAAGCCGGTCACGGGTACCCACCCGGCGGACCCGCCAGGCCCTAGCGTGGGGCCCATGAGCACCGCCGCTGCGACGACCGACGGATCGGACCCGGGCCTCGACCGGCCGTTCACCCTGGCCATCGACATCGGGGGCACCGGGCTGAAGGGATCGGTCCTCGACGCCTCGGGAGCCATGGTGGCCGACCGGGTGAAGGTGCCGACCACCTACCCGTTGCCCCCGGAGAAGCTGGTCGCCCTCCTCCAGGGCCTGGTATCGCCGCTCCCCCGGTTCGAGCGGGCCAGCGTGGGGTTCCCCGGCATGGTGCGCGACGGCCTGGTGCTGTCGGCCCCGCACTTCTCCACGGCGAGCGGACCGGGGAGCGAGGTCGACCCCGACCTGGCCACGGCCTGGGACCGGTTCCCCCTGGCCGACACCCTGGCCACGGCGTTCGGGGTACCCACCAAGGTGGCCAACGACGCCGACATCCAGGGTGCCGCGGTGGTGCAGGGTGAGGGACTGGAGCTGGTCATCACCCTGGGCACGGGGTTCGGGACCGGGCTCTTCTACCACGGCCAGCTCCTGCCCCACCTGGAGATCGCCCACCAGCCCTTCCGGAAGGGCGAGACGTACAACGACCAGTTGGGCGAGGCCACCCGGAAGGCCATCGGCGAGGAACGGTGGAACAAGCGGGTCACGAAGGCCATCGCCACCATGCGGGCCCTGACCTTCTTCGACCACCTCTACATCGGGGGCGGGAACTCCCGTCGGGTGATCCGTGACCACCTCGACGACGACGTCACCATCGTCGACAACACCGCGGGCATCCTGGGTGGCATCAAGCTGTGGGAAGCCGACCACCTGGCGGTCAACCCGGCCCAGGCCGGGCCGGACCGGACCGGCTGACCGTAGAGGGCGGAGGGCGGGTCCGTCCGGGGGCGACGCCGACCGGCGGGGACCCCGTCGGGACCTTCGTCACCCAACTACGGTCTTAGGGCCCTGTCGCGGCGACCGACCGGAGGCGGATACTGGGCCCGTGGCTGCACCTCCGCCCCGTCGTACCGCGCCTCTCGGGGTGACGGTGTGCCTCGTCGACGATCATGCCGACGTGCGTCGGCACCTGTCCGATCTGCTCACCGGCGCCGGGGTGGACGTGCTGTCGGCCGTGGGGACGGTGAGCGAAGGGGAGGCGACGGTTCGCCAACTCCTCCCCGACGTGGCGGTGATCGACAACCGGCTCCCCGACGGACGGGGGATCGACCTGTGCCGCCGGCTGTCGACGCTGACGCCCGAGGTGGGACTGCTGCTCCACACCAGTACGGTCACCGACGAGGAGGCCATCGAGGCCATCGAGGCCGGCGTGGCGGCCATCATCCTGAAGTCCATCCGGTCCGAGGGACTGCTCGACGCCATCGTCACCTTCCGTCCCGATCTGCTTCCCTGAGACCGGGCCCCCGGGGCCTGTCCCGGGGACGTTCCGGCGGTCTCCCTGAGGCCGCCCGTGGGCCCGTCCCGGGGCCCGGCCCACAGGTCACCGTGGCTTCGGCACCACCGGTGCAGTGCAGCGCACCCTCCTGACCTGGGGAGATCCCGTTCCGGTCATCCCGGTCCGCCGGCACGGAAACAACTTGACATCGACACGGAACTGTGAAATGTTAATACCTGACCAAAACCGTAAGATATAGGGGAATCATCGGTAGAGGGCGCAGCACCCCGAGCATCGACCAGAGAAACGGCACGAAGGAGCCCTTGATGAACATCCTGTCCACGAAGCGCAGCCGCAATGCCGCCGCCGCCGCACTCGCCCTCACGGGCAGCCTGCTGGCGCTGGCCGGAGTGGCCAGCACCGCGGGGGCTCCCGCCGGAGCCGATCCCCAATCGGCCTCGGCCTTCGTCGGGGTGGGGGCCGACGTGACCCAGGACCTCTACGCGGCCTACACCGGAGCCTCCCCGGCCCCGCCGTACGGCAACACGACGTTCTACACGCCGATCAGCAGCTCGGCGGCCACGGACGACCTGACCATCCAGTCGTTCGACGCCAACGGGTTCAACCAGCTGACCACCCAGGCCAGCGGCATCACCACCAAGGCCGGTGGGCCGGCCTTCGACCGTCCGAACAGCACCACGGCCGGCGTGGCCGCCCTCGAGGACTCCATCACGGCGACCGGTTGGGAGGCCGCCGGAACGGCGCAGGCACCCTCGTACACCGGCACACCCGTGAGCGTCACCGGGCAGATCGACTTCGCCCGGGCCGCCCGCGGACCGAAGGGCTCGGGGACCAACCTGACGTGGATCCCCTTCGCCCGTGACGCCCTGGGCTTCATCTACTACGACCACGGCGACGGCACCCTGTCCACCCTGACCCTGACGACGGCCCAGATCACGGCGATCTACTCGAGCTCCAACGGCGAGGCGACGATCACCAACGACGGCAACACCGACACCGTCGAGGGCTGCCTCACCATCACCGGGTCCACCCCCCGCTCCAACCTGGAGAGCCTGACCGGCATCACCGACTCCACCAGCGTCGGCTACGCCGGGTGCAACCAGCTCACCCAGAACAGCGGCAACGCCTTCGAGAGCTACGCCTCGACGCTTCCCGCCGGCACCGACGCCATCATCCCGATCTCATCGGGCAGCTGGATCGGCCAGGCCAACGGCGTGGGCGTCGACCGGAGCAACCTGGCCCGCGGCGTCACCGGTTACGGCCTGGCCACCATCCAGAACGCCGGCGGCACGGTCCTCGGTCAGCCCTACACCTTGGGTGGCACGGGCGGTACGACGGAGATCCCGAACACCACCTACTACCAGGACGCCCACTACGGCTACAACATCTACACCGTGGTGCCCGGCACCGACCTGAGCGGCCTGTCGAAGAACAACGCCATCATCAGCCTGTTCTCCGGCCCGACCTCAGCCCTGTGCTCCAGTGCAGCCCAGGCGACGGCGAACCTCTTCGGGTTCGACAGCCTGGTGGCCGGTGAAGGCACCTGCGGCTCCACCACCCAGAAGGGCAGTGCGTAACCGACGGTGTCGAGCGACTCGCCACAGCCGACCAATTCGACCAACCAGTCAACGAACGGAAGGAATCCAATCATGCAATCCATGCGACTCCCCAGGCTCGCCCTGAGGACCGTGACGCTGGCCACCGTGCTGGCCGTGGGCAGCCTGGCCTTCGTCGGGGTCCTCCCGGCATCGGCCTCGACCCTCGGCGGCACGGCCACCATCACCAACCCGTCGAACGGCCAGCCGATCACCTCGGGTGGCTCGAACCAGTCGTTCATCCTGCAGCTGCCCGCACAGGCGGCCTGCTCCGGTGACACGCAGAACCACGGCTACCACATCTACACCTACCTGGTGCCGCCGGCGTCGTACTCGTCGTCGTCCCTCGGACCGCTGGCCATCACGAACAACCAGCCGACCAACGGACTGGGCCTGCTCAACACCGCGGGCGACTACGTGGGGCCGATCAATACCGACGCCACCACCGGGCAGATCGACAACTCCCTGGTCTACGCGGCCGGTGATCTGCAGTTCGGCCAGATCATCAGCCAGGGCCTGACCGATCTGCCGACGCTGCTCTACAGCGGCGGCACCCCGGGCGGCGCCGGCTCCAGTGGGATCTGGGAGACCGGTATCCTGTGTGCCACCTCGGCCGGCGTGGTGAGCGACTTCTGGAACACCGAGGTCACCTTCACCTACAGCGCCAGCGATCCCAACAACTTCACCTGGACCGCAGTGGCCGGTCTCGGGACGTGGGTTCCCGAGTCGTCGCTGGCCATCGCCCTGCCGCTGGCCGGCCTGGCCATCATCGGCGGAGGCGTGGTGTTCACCCGTCGCCGCCGTGCAGCCCGAGTTCCCGCCGGTGGAACGGTGACCGTCGACGGCTGATCACACCAGGCAGCTGGTAGCACTCGCACCACCGGGCACGGTGGAGGAAGCAGTCGGTGGTCGGGGCTCATCGGAGCCCCGACCACCGTCGCATGTTCGGGCCCCGGCACGACCGGGCATCCACGAGGACCACGCAACACCCAGGAGTGACGTGCAGTACGAGACAGACGCACCGAGGATGACGAGAGGCAGCGGGCGGGCGCACCGGGCGCCGGCCGCGGTGATGGTCGCGGTCGTGCTGGTCACCGCCGGAGCCGTGCTGATGGTCGGCGCCGGTCCGGCCGGAGCCGCCACCGTGTCGGGCTCGGTGGAGATCACCCAGCCCGGCGGGTCGGCGGCACTCGACGCCGGCGGCTCGGCCACCGACTTCGGGCTCGCCCTGCCCTCGGGGGCGACCTGCCCCGGCGACTCGGCCCACCAGGGGTACCACGTCTTCAGCTTCATGGTCCCGAAGGGCGTGTCGCCGACCACCACGAACTTCACGGGGGCCGTCCCGAGCCGTTACTTCGGGTTCATCGCCTACGGGACCTACTACTACGGCGCCTCCAACACGGCGGAGAACACCGGTCAGATCATGAACGTGCCGACCAGTTTCAACTGGACGCGGCTCACCCCTCAGATCCTCTTTCCCGCCGGTGCCACCTCGTCCACCTGGACCGGTGGGGTGGCCTGCGCCGACGAGCACGGCACCATCACCAATTACTGGACGACGGAGATCACCTTCAACGCCAGCTCGACCGACCCCGGGGGGTTCACCTGGACGGTGGACCACCCGGTGACGGTGGTCCCGAGCACCTTCCCCTGGCGGTGGATCCTGCTCGGTCTGGGGATCCTGCTGGTCGTCCTGGCCGTGGTGATCCGTATCGGCCAGGGTCGCGGGGAGGGGGTCGAGGACGGTGGCGCCGACCGTCAGGGCGGCACACCTGGTCGAGGCGATCCGGCGGCACCGGCGGCACCGGCGGCACCGGCGGACCCGTCGGCGCCCGAGGAGGTGGACGCGCATGTCGACGCTTGAGGCACCGGTCCTCCGTCAGGCCAACGGCTGGTACCAGGCCAGTCTCGACGAGTGGAACGGGCTGGCCCCCCGAACGCAGGTGCGGGCCAAGATCGTCTTCCTCGTGGCCGTCACGGTCGTCGCCTACCACTACTCCCTCTACTCACTGCTCCAGACCATCGGGCTCGACACCCCGCTCGCCTATGTGGGCCTGGTGCCGCTGATCGCTGCCGGCCTGGCCCTGTTCAACCGGTACCCGAGGCGACCCGAGCCCCCCATCAACGACCGCCAGCTCGACGTCACCCTGGGGGTGCCCCTGGTGGCCGTAGCCGTACTGGCCGGCCTGGTCCTGCCCTGGCGCCTCGGGGCCATGGTCTGGGTGAACCGGATCGACCTCCTCTTCCTCCCCGTATTCGTGACCGGGGCCGTGGTCCTGCTGTTCGGCGTGCGGGTGGCCTGGCGCCAGAAGGTCGCCCTGGGCTACCTCATCCTGGCGTGGCCCTGGCTGTACACCACGATCCTCCTCGGCACCCTGGGCGGGTTCACCTCGCTCACCCTGGGCGGTCTCGATGACGTCCTGAAGGTCGTCCCCGTGGCCGCCGCCGTGCCGGGAGGCTCGAGCGAAGGGCTCTACCAGGTGGTCCATTCGGGCCAGGCGTTCACCCTGAGCGTGGTCACCGCCTGCTCCGGTGTGGACGGCATGGTGGGCTTCATCCTCATCGGCACGGCCCTGGCCGCCGTGGCGTCGGGGTCGATCCTCCGGAAGGCCCTGTGGCTGGCCACCGGCCTGGTTCTCCTGTGGCTCACCAACCTGGGTCGGCTCCTCCTCATCTTCTGGGTGGGCTCGGCCCTGGGCCAGCACGTGGCCATCGGGATCCTCCACCCGGTGGCCGGACTGGCCATCTTCTGTGTCGACGTGGCCATCATGGGCCTGCTCATGCGGCCGTTCGGACTGAACCCCGGCCCCCGGCCCACCGCGGCGGCCCGAACGGTGCGTTCGTCCGCCGCCGCCCCCCGGGTCTTCGCGGTGACGGCCATCCTGGTGGTGGCCGGGCTGGTCCTCTCGGTGACCAATTCGAACCTGCGGACCTACAACCCGGTGGCCGCGGCCTCGGGTGCCCCGAAGCTCACCTCGTACCTGGCCGATCCGTCGTCCCCGGCGGGCTGGACGGAATCGTTCCAGGCCGAGTACACGGTGAACAGACAGTTCTTCGGCCAGACCTCCCGATGGTTCCGCTACGTCTACACCACCTCGTCCCCGGCACTGACCACGCTGCACACCTCGCTGCCGGTGACGGCCGACGTGATCGATACCGCTGATCTGAACAGCTTCGACGCCTACGGGGTGACGGCCTGTTACTCCTTCCACGGGTTCACCCTGCGCAACGTCAGCCAGGTGGGACTGGCCGACGGCATCAGCGGGCAGGCCCTGTCGTTCTCGGGCGGGAGCACCCACCAGAACTGGTCCCTCGTCTATTGGATCTGGCCCGTGGCCACGGGCCAGGGGACGCGCTACGAGCGGGTGGTCCTCTACCTGCAGAACACCCCGGCGGCCACGGTCTCGGTGACCGGGGTGGCCGCGGCCGGCGTGCGCACGTCCGGTGGGTCGCCCGACCCCGTGGAGTCGAGCCTGACCGACAACCGGAACTTCCTGGTGGCCTTCGCCGACCAGGTGATCACCGCCCAGTCCCACCAGGACGACACCGGTGTGCTGATCGACGCCCTGCAGTCCCCGGGTCAGGCCAGCACGTTCTGGGCCGACGAGGCGAACCGGGGAGCAACCGGAGCCACACCGGCCTCGACCGGCGTGGTGCCGGCGGTGCCCAACGCCGCCGGCACCGGGACGGTGGCGTCCTCGGTGTACCCGCAGTTAAGGGCCAACTACGACCGGAAGCATCCGGCCGTCCCGTCGACGGTCGGGGGCTGAGCCGTGTCCGTCCTCGCTCCCCAGGCTCCGGCCGAGGCCCCGGTCGAACCGATGACGGGGCCCCCGGAGCGCCGGGAGCTGACGTCGGTGCCGGGGTCGGGCGACCGCGTCTTCATCGGCCTGATGCGCCTGGGGGCCGTCGGCGTGGTGGCCGTCATCGCCATGGTGGGGCTCTTCCTGGCCGTCCGGGCGGCACAGGCCATCTCGGTGGCCAAATTCTCCTTCCTCACCACCCAGGCCTGGGAGCCGGACATCCACCACTTCGGCATCCTCGGCGTGGGGGTGAACACCATCCTGATCGCCCTGGTGGCCGTGGTCATCTCGTTGCCGGTGTCACTGGGCCTGTCCCTGTTCATCTCCGAGATCGCCCCGCAGCGCACCAAGCGACTGCTGGTCACCATGGTCGACCTCATGGCCGCCGTGCCCAGCGTGGTCTACGCCATCTGGGGGCTGGAGTTCCTGGAAGGCCGGTCGATCGGGATCTCCCGGTTCCTCTCGTCGTGGTTCGGGTGGGTCCCCTTCTTCCATGTCACGGCGCCCGGAGGAGCTGGCGGTGGTGAGACCACCTTCACGGCGTCCACGTTCATCGTGGGCATGGTGGTCTCGCTGATGGTGATCCCCATACAGTGCTCGATGATGCGGGAGGGGTTCTCCCAGGCCCCCATCGGCGAACGGGAGGGCGCCTACGCCCTGGGATCGACCCGGTGGGGGATGATCCGTTCGGTGGTCCTCCCCTTCGGCCGGGCCGGGATCATCGGCGGGACCATGCTGGGCCTGGGCCGGGCCCTGGGCGAGACCCTCGCCGTGTACCTCATCATCTCGCCGGAGTTCGCCATCAACTGGCACATCCTCCAGTCGGGCGGTCACTCCATCTCCGCCCTGATCGCCCTGCGGGCCTCCGACGCCTCCCCGTTCGAGACCTCGGCGCTGATGGCTGCCGGCCTGGCGCTCTTCCTCCTGACCCTCGGGGTCAACTTCATCGCCTCGGCCATCGTGGCCCGCTCACGTTCGGGGGCCGACAGTGACCTCTGAGCACCGCTGGACGGCCATGCTCCCGTGGCGTCGCAGTGCCGCCGGGGCCGGGGGGGGTGCCACGTCCGGCGGCACACCGGGCGGCACACCGGGCGGCACTCCGGGTGGGACCGCCACACCGGTGGCTCCGGCCGTTCCGAGGGCCGTCCCCCGGCGCCGCCCGGGGCGACTGGCCGGGGCGGCCACGATGGACCTGGCCGGAGCCGTGGTCGCCGGACTCTCGGTGTCGTGGCTGTGCCAGCACCTGACCAGCTTCTCCGGCGGGTTCGGTTTCGTGGTCGTGGCCTACCTGGCGTTCGTGGCCGCCTACGTGGCCCTCGTCTCGCTGCGTGACGACGGTCCGGCCGTGGTCGACGCCCTCATGACCGTGCTGCTCACCTCGGCCGCGTTCCTGGCCCTCGGGGCCCTGGTCCTCGTGGTGGGCTTCACGTTGTGGAAGGGCCACACGGCCCTCGTCCATTGGAACTTCTTCACCCAGGACATGTCGACGGTCGACGCAGCCAGCCCGTTGAGTGTCGGGGGCGTCGGGCACGCCCTGGTGGGCACCCTGTGGACCGTGGGGATCGCCGTGGTGCTCACCGTGCCCATCGGGATCGTCACGGCGGTCTACCTGGACGAGACCCGCACCGGACCGGCCCGCTTCGTCCGCACGGTGGTCCAGGCCATGACGGCCCTGCCCACCATCCTCGCCGGCCTGTTCATCTACGCCTCGTTGATCCTCACCCTGGGGTTCCAGAAGTCGGGCCTGGCCGCCGGTCTGGCCCTCAGCGTGATGATGCTTCCCTACATCATCCGGGCCTCCGAACTGGCGCTCCGCCTGGTCCCCGGCAACCTGCGCGAGGCCTCGGCGTCCCTCGGCGCCCCCCGGTGGCGGACCATGTGGAACGTGGTGCTGCCGACGGCCCGCTCCGGCCTGGCCACCGGGGTCATCCTGGGGATCGCCCGCTCGATCGGCGAGGCCTCGCCGGTACTGCTGACCGCCGGCTTCACCACCTACATCAACGTCAACCCGTTGCAGGGGCCCATGGTGTCGCTGCCTCTCGAGGCCCTCAAGCTGGTGGGCTCGGGTGAGCCCAGCCTGGTGGTCCGGGGATTCGCCTGCGCCTCCTTCCTCCTGCTGGTCGTCCTGGTGCTCTTCGTCATCGCCCGCATCGTGGGCGGGTGGGGCCCGGGGAACCAGTCGCCGCGACAGCAGCGCCGGGCGGCCCGCGCCTCGGCCCATGACCAGGCCCGGCTGGCCCGCCTCACCGGGACCGCCCCGGGCCGGACCGACTCCCTGGCGGGGCAGCGGTGAGTGGCCTGACGCGTCGGTGGGCGCCCCGGTGGAACGTGCTGGTGGTCGCGGCCCTGGTGCTGGCGGCCACACTCGGTCAGGGGGTCGTCGGCCCGGTGCCCGTCAGTGGAGCCGACAGCTACGTCCCCGTGTCGGGGGCGGGCTCCACGTGGTCGGAGAACGCCCTCGACCAGTGGATCCGCGATGTGCAGCAGTACGGCATGCGGGTCAACTATGCCGGCACCGGGTCCACCGACGGCCGGCAGGAGTTCCTGAACGGCACGGTGGACTTCGCCGCCTCGGACATCCCCTTCCAGTCCCATCCCGAGGACGGCTCGGCTCCCGAGGACCCGGCGGCGGGCAGTTACGCCTACATGCCCATCACGGCGGGCGGCACGGCGTTCATGTACAACCTGAACATCAACGGGCAGCGGGTGACCAACCTGCGCCTGTCCGGGGAGAACCTCTCCAAGATCCTCACCGGGGTCATCACCAATTGGGACGATCCGGCCCTGGCCGCCGACAACCCGGGCCTCCGTCTCCCCAACCTGGCGATCGTGCCGGTGGTCCGGTCCGACGGGGCCGGGGACACCTTCGAGTTGACCCAGTGGATGATCTCCCAGTACCCGTCCCTGTGGACGGCCTACTGCCAGCGGTCGGGCCGGGCACCGGCCTGCGGGCCCACGTCGTTCTACCCCACGGTCAGCGGCATGATCGGGCAGTCGGGTGACCTCGGGGTGGCCGGCTACATCTCCCAGAGCTACGCCGACGGCTCGATCGGCTACGTCAACTATTCCTACGCCCTGAACGCCGGGTTTCCGGTGGCCCAGTTGTTGAACGCCGCCCACTACTACACCGAGCCCACCCCGCAGAACGTCGCCGTCTCCCTTCTCGACGCCCAGATCGACACCACCGACGTGAACGATCCGTCGTTGTACCTGACCGAGCAACTGGGGAACGTCTACACCGACCCCGACCCGCGGACGTACCCGCTCTCGTCGTACTCGTACCTGATCCTCCCGACGACGGTGCAGGGGCAGTTCACCAAGGACAAGGGGACCACCCTGGCGGCGTTCTCCTACTACGCCATGTGCCAGGGGCAGCAGGAGTCGGCGTCGCTCGGCTACTCGCCCATGCCCATGAATCTGGTGCAGGCCAGTTTCACCCAGATCGCCAAGATCCCCGGTGCCGTGGTCCAGGACATCAACCTCCAGTCGTGCGACAACCCGACGTTCTCCTCGGCCCAGGGGGCCAACGCCAACCTGTTGGCCGAGACGGCCCCGTACCCACCGGCCTGCGACCTGCAGGGTGCGACCCAGTGCTCGACGGGGACCGGCGGGGCCACGGCCCAGACCCCGGTCCAACCCGGTTCACCGGCGGCCGTCGCCGCCTCGCACGGCACCGGGGTGTCGAACGGCGGCAGCGGCGGCAGCGGCGGGGGCGGGGGATCGTCCGGCGGCGGAGTCGGCGTCGCCGGCGCCGCCGGCGCGGGTGGGACCGCGGGCGGCGCCACGTCGGACCAGGGGGGCCAGGGCTGCGCTGCGGCCGCGTGCCCGGCCGGTGCGTCGACCGGGACCTCGAGCACCGGAGCCGGCACCGACCCCAGCGAGAACCCGCAGAACCTGGCCACCACCCGGGACTGGCTGGGCACCGGCCTCTCCCTGGCCGTGCTCCTCGGACTGCTCGCGATCCTCCTCGTGCCGGCCCTGATCGTCCTGCGCCGCAGGCGGCCGGGCCCGGGGGTGGCGCCGTGACCGGGTGCGACGGGCCCGACGGGCGCCGCCCGACGACGCCCCGGTCGCGGCGGTGGTGGGCCGGGTTCATCACCGTGGTGGTGGGACTGGGCGCCATCGCCGTCTTCGTGCCCGGGGTGCAGCCACCGGCTACGGCCGGCGGGACCCCGGTGGCCGGTAGCCAGGGGATCGTGGCGCCACTGCCGGCCACGTCCTCGGCCGTCACCGTCTCGGGGCGTGGAACGTTCTCCTCGCTCCGGGTCACCGTGAACCAGACGGACGACCTGGTGAACCAGGCCGTCTCGGTGTCGTGGACCGGGTCCTCGCCGACGGCGACGGCCCCGGGCGACAACCAGTTCGAACAGAACTACCTGCAGATCTTCGAGTGCTGGGGCGACCCGTCGTCATCGGACCCCCTCTCGGCCGTCGACCCCGGTCCGTCCCCCGCCCAGTGCGAGTTCGGGGGCCAGAGCGCCAAGGACCCCGGGGCCTACCCGGTGGTGCAGAGCGGCAACGAGTACACCCGCACCCTCGCCGACCTCGGGTGGAGTGACTACGACCAGGTCGGCGGATGGACGGACCCCGAAACCCAGGACAAGATCGAGCCGTTCGACGCCGTCGACGGGACCGTGGTCGACCAGCAGGCCGATCCCTATTACCAGTCGGACGGCAAGTCGTTCTGGTTGGATCCGTACTTCAGCTTCAACACGTCCAACGAGGTGGACTTCGCCCGCACCTATCCGACATCGTCGGGCGGCGGCGAGGGCCAGCAGCTCTTCCAGGTGGACACGGGCCTCGAGGCGCCGGGCCTGGGCTGTGGGCAGGACGTCCAGCCGGTGGCCGGCGGGGGCGACAAGGTGCCGCGGTGCTGGCTGGTCGTGGTCCCCCGCGGCACGCCGGCCGAGGAGAACCCCCCGGGCACCGAACCCCAGGACGTGACGACCTCGCCGCTGACCCCGGCGGCCTGGGCCAACCGGATCGCCATCCCCCTCCAATTCAAGCCGGTGGGCCAGTCGTGCACCAGCGGGGGCAACGAGGAGCGGATCGTGGGGAGTGAACTGGCGACCGCGGCCGCCTCCAGCTGGGAGTCGGCGCTGTGCGGGACGGCCGGGCTCCCACCGTTCAGCTACACCGACACCAGTGACGACCAGGCCCGGCAGAACCTGGTGAACGCCTCCTACGGCAGCGCCGGCATGTCGGTCTTCACCGATGCCGTCGATCCGGCCGACACCAGTCCCTCCGACCCCATCGTCTACGCCCCACTCACCCTGTCGGCCGCCGTGGTCTCGTTCACCATCGACCGCGAGCCGGGCCTCACGTCGAAGGGTCAGGACCAGCCCAGCGAGGTCCCCCTGAACGGCACCCAGGTCGAGCACCTGTACCTCACGCCGCGCCTGGTGGCGAAGCTGCTGACCGAGTCGTACCAGGCCGAGCTCCAGGACGTCTACTACAAGCCTCCGGCCGGTTACGCCTGGGTCCAGAAGAACCCCGAGACGCTGGTCGACGACCCCGACTTCCTCCAGTACAACCCGGAGTTCTCCCTGCTGTCGAACATCCAGGCCCTCGACTCGGCCACGCTGCTCGTGGAGGAGTCGAGCTCGGACGCCGCGGCGGCCCTGTGGAACTGGGTACTGAGCGACCCCGCGGCACGTGCCTGGTTGAACGGCCAGCCCGATCCCTGGGGGATGAAGGTCAACCCCTACTACAGCACCGACAAGGCCCTCAACCCGTCGGGGGTGGCCTTCGGCAGTCCCATCCCCGACAGCTTTCCGAAGAGCGATCCCTACTGCTATTCGACCGGAACCGTGGTGGGAAACCCCCCGCAGGCGGCGCCCCCGCTGTGCGTCCTCAATTGGTCGCCCTACGCCCTGTCGATGCAGGCGGCGGCCCAGTCCACGGCGGCGGCCAACGACGGGGGCAAGACCACCCCGGGCGGAACCGTGGACGACCCCTGGGCCTCGAACGGACCCCAGACCACCGGTGAGCAGTTCATCATGAGCATCACCGACTCGGCGTCGGCCGACCAGTACGGCCTGCAGACGGCCAGTCTCAGCCGGTCGGGCGACGACGGATCCGACCCGGTCTTCGTGGCGCCGACCCCGGCGGACATCCTGGCCGGGGAGCAGGCCATGCGGCCCGGGTCCGTGTCCTCGGTACTGGCGGCCGACCCGTCGACCACCGCGCCCGGGGCCTATCCGCTGTCGATGGTGACCTACGCCGCCACCACGCCGCTGTCCCTGGCCCAGCCGGACCGTAACGCCTACAGCAGTTTCCTCCGCTACGCCGCCGGCGCCGGCCAGACCCCGGGTGTGGCGGCCGGGCAGTTGCCCGGCGGTTACGTCCCACTGCCGTCGGACCTGTCCGCCCAGACCCGGGCCGCGGCGGCGACGATCGTGAACCCTCCGTCCCCGACGGCACCCGGTACGCCGCCGGCGTCGACGACGTCGTCTGTTCCGTCGGCCTCCCCCTCGTCCTCCTCGGGCTCCTATCCCACGGCCGACCTGTCGACCGGTCCGGCGGGCTCGGCCACCAGCGGTCCGTCGTCCCCGTCGTCAACAGGCGGTAGCGGAGGCGGTGGACCGAGCCGTGCCCCGACCCCACCGACCCCGGTGGCGGTCACCGGACGGACGGTGGACTACCGGTCGGGTGCGCTGCGCTGGGCCCTGCTCGTCGTCCTGCTCCTCGGTGTGGGCGCTGCACTGGCCGAGGCCGGCGTGGCCCAGGAACGCCGCCGCCGCGTGAGCGCCGCCGCCCCCCCGCCGGACGCCGCGCCGACCGGACCTCCACCGCCACCGTCCGCCCCGCCACCGTCCGCCCCGCCACCGCCTCCTCCCCCGGCGTTCGAGCCGTGGTGAGCCGTCGAGAGCGCGGGGCGGTGACGCCCACGCCCGCGGGTGTCGTCCTGGCGGGTCGGGACCGGTCGGGTCTCGGCCCCCGACGGCGGGCCGCGGGTCTGGTGGTGACCGGTATCGGTTGCGTGGCCCTGGCCCTGGTCGCCACCCTGACCTCGGCGTCGGCGTCGGCCTCGGTCGGTGCCGCCACGGTGGAGAACCCGGCCACCAGCCAGGACCAGGCCTCGGGCGGCTCGAACGACGTGGTCATCCTGGAGTTGCCGGCCCAGGCCACGTGCGATGGTGACACCCAGCACGACGGGTACCACGTCTACAGCTACCTGGTCCCCCCATCCGGCTATTCGCCCACGACGCTCGCCCCCCTGACCATCTCCGGTGGCCTGCCCTCCAACGGCCTCGGCCTCCTCGACACGTCGGGCGACTACATCGGGCCGATCAACACCGATGCCAACACCGGTCAGGTGGACAACACCTACGTCTACGCCCAGGGCGATCTCCAGTTCGGGCAGTTGCTGGGGCTCACGTCCCTGTCGACCCTGCTCTATACCGGGGGCACGGGCGGTCCGGGAACGGTGGGCTCGAGCGGCGTGTGGGAGGCCGGTCTGCTGTGCGCCGATCCGTCCGGGGCGGTGACCTCCTTCTGGAACACCGAGGTGACCTTCTCCTACAGCGCCACCGACGCCAACAACTTCACGTGGAGCGCCGTGCCCGGGTCGGGTACGTGGGGCCAGACCTCGGCCACGACCACCACGACATCGTCGTCGTCAACCACGACCACGACGTCCTCCACGACCACGACATCGTCCACCACCCCGTCGTCCAGCACCACCACCTCCACCACCCCGTCGTCCACCACCACCACCCCGTCGTCCACGACGACCACCACCTCCACCGCCCCGTCGTCCACGACCACGTCGACGACCGGCCCGTCGTCCCCGTCGGCCTCCACGACCACCACCACGACATCGGCCACCTCGCTGGCGGTGGGCACGACGTCATCCGGCGGGTCCTCCGACGGGTCCGCGGGAGATGACGGCTCGAGCAGCGGGTCTTCGTCGGGTGACGACGGTGGTGGTGCATCGGTCGGGGAGTCGCCGGGTTCGGACGTCGGGACCGGCACCACCTCGGCCGGGGCCAAGTCCGACATTCCCGCGGCGGGATCGGCGGCGGCGACGTCCACCACCACGACGACCTCCCCCGGCACCGGGACGCCCGCCGTGGACGTGACACCCGGGTCCTCGACCCATGTCGTCTGGGCACTGGTGCTGTTGCTCCTCGGCCTCGGCCTGGTGTTCCTCGGCGTGCTCGGGGCCCGGAACCGGTTGGTCTCGGGTGGTCCGCCCCCCGGGAGCGGGCCGTGACGGTCGGCGAGGCGATCTTCGGTGGTGCCTGGACCCTCCCCGGCTCAGGCGGCCGGGTCGACGCAGCGCCGGCCGGGGCCGATCGCCGGCGAGGCGCCCCCGCCCCCGCCCCCGCCCCGGACACGACGGCCTCGGCCGGGCAGGACGTCGCGGTCGTCGACGCCTGGACCCGGCCGGTGCGCCTGGTGCTCACGGTGCTGACGGTGTTGGCGCTCGGGGTCTGCTTCTACCTGGTGCTGGGCAGTGGCATCGAGCACACGGCGGCCCAGTCGTCAGCCATGGCCCAGTTCAACGACGAGCTGTCCCAGGGCACGGCGCCCATCCGGCCCACCACGGCCGGCGGCGCCCTCCTGCCGGCCGGCACCCCCATCGCCCTGCTCGAGATCCCGGCCCTCGGAGTGCGGGAAGTGGTGGGCGAGGGCACCACGTCGGCCGCCCTCATCCGGGGCCCGGGACACGAGCGGTCCACGGTGTTCCCTGGCGGAACCGGTACCAGCGTGCTCATGGGTCGGGCCGCGGCGTTCGGCGGTCCCTTCGGACGGCTGGCCGACCTGCGCCCCGGCGCGGTCATCACGGTGGTCACCGGGGTCGGGACCTCGACCTTCCGGGTGGTCGACGTCCGCACGGCCGGGCAGCTGATCCCCCCGCTGACCGCCGGAGAGGCCCGACTGACCCTGGCCACGGCGGCGGGCAGCCCCTTCTTCCCTTCGGGGGTGGTCTGGGTGGACGCCGATGCCACCACCCCGGCCCTGGCCGCCGCCCGCCCGCCGATGGCCACCGTCCCCGCCGACGAACTTCCCCTGGGGAGCAGTCCCGGCGCATACTGGGGGGTGCTGCTGTGGTTGCTCGTCCTGGTGGGTGTGCTGGCCGCCGCGGCCTGGACCTGGCGGCGCCGGGGCCACGCCCAGGCGTGGATCATCTTCGTCGCTCCGCTCCTCGTCATCGGGTACTCGATCACCGGCGAGGTGGCCAGAGTGCTCCCCAACCTGACATGACCGCCGCGACCGCCGTGCCCGGAGGACGACCGTGACCCTGCTCCACGAGCCCACACCGACGGGCCCCCGACCGACCGGGGTGGCCGCCCCGGGTCCGGCGCGCCTCGAGGCCCGGTCCATCTCGGCGTGGTTCGGCGACCACGAGGTCCTCGACCGGGTGTCGCTGACCATGGAGTCCCAGCAGGTCACCGCCCTGATCGGTCCGTCGGGCTGCGGCAAGTCGACGTTCCTCCGGATCCTCAACCGGATGCACGAGCTCACGGCGTCGGCGGCCATGGCCGGTGAGGTCCTCCTGGACGGCGAGGACATCTACGACCCGGGCCGGAAGCTGACCGAGGCCCGGCGTCACATCGGCATGGTGTTCCAGAAGCCCAACCCGTTTCCGGCGATGTCCATCTACGACAACGTGCTGGCCGGTCTCAAGCTCACGGGGACCCGGCTGGACCAGGACGCCAAGGACCAGACCGTCCACGACTGCCTGGTCAAGGCCGGACTGTGGAACGAGGTGGCGAACCGGTTACGTCAGCCCGGTGGCGCACTGTCCGGCGGCCAGCAGCAGCGGCTGTGCATCGCCCGGGCGCTCGCCGTCCGGCCGCGGGTGCTGCTCATGGACGAGCCCTGCTCGGCCCTCGATCCGACGTCCACCCGGCGCATCGAGGTGACCATCGAGGAGTTGCGCAGCGAGGTGACCATCGTCATCGTGACCCACAACATGCAACAGGCGTCCCGGGTGTCGGACTACACGGCGTTCTTCCTGGCCGAGCAGGGTACGCCGGGCTACATCATCGAGCACGGCCCCACCGATGCCATGTTCGAGGAGCCGCAGGACCCCCGGACCTCGGACTACGTCCACGGGCGGTTCGGCTGACGGCCCCCGTTGCCGTTCAACCTGATCAAGTCTACAATATTACTAGGCTTTTGTGATCCGGGACTCGGTGTCGAGTCGGCCGACGATAAGGAACGCCATGAGCGAAGCAACCGATCTCTCCTCAACGCACGCTTACACCCGCCAGGCGGTCCAGCGGTACCTGCAGGCGGTGGCGGTGAAGCGGACCGAGCTGGAGGCGGCGATCGCCGAGGCGCGGGCCCGCAGTGCCCGGGTAGCCCAGATCGAGACGCACCTGGCGTCGCTCGAGCAGCGGATCGGCCGATGGATACTGGCCGACCGGGCCCAGAGCGTGCTGCAGGGGGCCGGGAACAGTGGGCCACGGCCGCTCGAGTCCGAGACCACCCGGGTCCTCGGCGCTCCCTTCGAGGCACGTCCGCTCCATGCCGTGCCCACGGCCGGAGGCGCCGCCGGCCAGCCGCGGGCCACGGCCACCGTGGTCGAGCCGCCGGCCGCGTACTGGGACGGTACGTCGGTGGCCCAGGCCGGCGGTCCCGAACGGGAGCTCGGGCATGGCTGAGCACGACTCGGCCGTCGGGACGTCGCTCCGGCCCGAAGTCGTCGAAGTCGTCCCCATCGCCATGGTGGAAGCACTCGTCGAGCGCAACGAACGCGAGCTCGGTGCCCTGCGGGCCGAACTCGACGAGGCGCTGCGTCGGGCCGAGGCCGACGAGCGTCGCCTGAGCGCCCACCCGGCCGCCGCCGTCTTCGACGAGTCCTTCGAAGTGGGCGTACTGGCCCACGTGGCCGCCATCGCCCCCAACCAGCCGAGCGGCTGGGACGAGGGAGGGGCCCCTGCCGCGGTTCCGGCGGTACCCACCCCGGAGGCTGCTGCCGCCGTGGCGGCCCAGGTGCCCGCCGTGGCCGTGGCCGTGGCCGCGGCCGAGCCTGTGGCGACGGCTCCGGAACCCGCCCCGACACCGGCCCCGGCACCCGCACCCGTGGAACCCGCGCCTACACCGGGTGTGACCGAGCCCGTCGTGGCGGCCCACGTCGCGGTGGAGGTCCCGGTGCCGGTGGCGGCCCACGTCCCGGTGGAGGTCCCGGTGCCGGTGGCGGCCCACGTCCCGGTGGAGGTCCCGGTGCCGGTGGCGGCGCCGGCCCCCGCAGCACCCCCGACCACCTCGGTACCCCCGACCACCCCGGCGTCGGAGCCTCCCGGTGGGCTGGTCGATACGGTCGTACTGCCGGCCGTGGTCACGTCCACGTCAGCATCCGGAAACGGACAGCCCCCCGTGGACACGCCCGCCGGGCCCGCCCGACCCCGGACCACGGTGGTGGACCGCGACCGGTCCGCCCGGGTGGACCCGCCGTTGGCGCCGGTCGCCGGTGCTGCTCCGGGCGTGGCTGACCCGGCCCCGGCCCCCGTCGGTCCGTCGGGGCCGGTCCTGCCGACCTCGGTCCCGACTGCCGACGTCACCGTCCCCACCATCACACCGTCCACGGACTGGGGCCCGCCGCCGCAGGCCGTGTCCGCCGCTCCGGCCGCCGTGGTCGCTGCCGCAGCGACGTCGACGACGCCGTCGAAGCACGGGAGATCGGGGGGCTGGCTCGCCCGGGTACCCAGCCGACTGCTGATGCAGGTCGGAGTCCTCGTCGTGGTGGTCGCCCTGCTGCTGTTCAAGCTCGGCTGAGCCCCCGAGGGCTTCGATGGCGATCCTCGCGTGCGTCGTGGCCGCGGCAGTGGTGCTGCTGGTCGTGGGCAACGTGGTCGAGTTCCGCGGGAGCCCGCAGGTCGAGGACGGCACGGTCGCCTTCGGCCGGCCGGTGGGGTCCGTGGCCACCTCGTCGTGGCGTCGCCTGCGCCTCACCCGGCCGTCCGGCACCACGGTGCTGTACGTGTCGACCGCCGTGCTCTACCTGGCCGTCGGGGCCTACCTCATCCTGGGACGGGCGTCCATCGTGGGCGATGCCGAGTCCCGGGTGGCCCAGGCCTGGTACGTGGTGGGCAGTCGGGATCCCCACCTGGCGGCCATCGGGTTCGTGTGGAACCCCCTCCCTTCCTTCGCCGCCATCCCCGTCGTGCTCTTCCGGGGGATCTGGCCGGCTCTGACCCAGGAGGCCTTCGCCGGGGCCATCGTGAGCTCACTCTGCATGGCCGGTGCCGTGGTGCAGTTCCGACTGGCACTCCGCGACATGCAGACCACGACGTCGATCGCCTGGGTGCTGACCGCCTGCTTCGCCCTCAACCCGATGACCGTCTACTACGGGTCCAACGGGATGTCCGAGGCCATGTACCTGCTCTTCCTGGTGGGAGCGGCGCGCTACCTGCTGGGCTGGTCGGTGACCGGCGGGCTCCGCCTCCTCGTCCTGGTGGCCATCAACCTGGGCCTGGGCTACCTCACCCGGTACGAGACGGTGGCCGCCGCGCTGTCGGTGGCGCTGGTGGTCTTCTTCGTCGGCACGAGAGCCCGCGACCGGTCCCGCCCGGTCCGCGAGCGTCGCCTGGCCGCCGGGTCCGACGTGGTGGTGGTGCTCTTCCCCGTGGTCATCGCCTTCGTGGCCTGGGCGGTGGTCAGTTGGGTCATCACCGGTCAGCCGTTCCAGCAGTTCACCTCCTCCTACGGCAATGCCTCGATCATCCGGGCCACGGCCGGGGCCGTGGGCTCCAACGGCAGCGGTCTGCCCAAGATCGCCCTGGCCCTGCTCCAGACCATGTCCTACGCCCCGTTGATCGTGCTGGTGGGCATCGTGGTGCTGGTGGTGGGGATCCGACGCCGGGACCGCCGGTTCTGGGCGCTGGCCCCCCTGGCCGGGCCCCTGGCCTTCTCCACCCTGGCCTACGTCGACGGTCAGACCTTCGGGTTCCTCCGGTACTACATCCCCGTCCTGCCCCTCTACCTGCTGGCCGGTGCACTCCTGCTCACCCCGTTGCCGTCCATGCGGCCGGCGTCGCCGGCGTGGCTCGCCCGGGGAAGGTTCGCCGGGGTGCTGGCCGCCCTGCTCATCGGCGTGCCCGGCCTGGTGGGCAGCACCCTGGCCATGGCCAGCCCGACCCTCGGCCCGGGCGAACAGCAGTACCTGGCCTGGGTCGTCGGTCCGGCCACCACCACCGTCGAAGTCCAGGCCCGGGCGTTCCTACCCAGCGCCCGGTCGATCGCCGGCCAGATCGACAAGCTGGGGTTGCCCGACGGTTCGATCGCCCTCGATACCTTCAACTGCGGTTCACTCGTGGTCATGAACTCCGAGCGGCCACACCAGTTCATCATCACCAGTGACCGCGACTTCCAGAAGGTCGTCGCCGATCCGGTGGCCTTCAACGTCCCGTACGTGCTGGTCCCCCAGGACGGTGAGGGGATCGAAGCCATCGGGGTGGCCCATCCCGGCATCTACGACGGTGGACAGATCGCCGATCTCCAGACCCAGGTGGTGGCCCAGTACAAGACGGCGGGGTGCTCCACCTACCGGCTCATCCGCGTGACGAGCGACCAGGCGAACTGACGTGCCGGTGGTCCAACTCACACCCGACGACGAGCAGGTCCGGGCCGACCACGCCCTGCACTGGCTCGCCGACCAGGCCCCCGACCTGTCGGGCGAGACGCTGTTCTCCCGGGGTCAGCAGCTGGTGGGCATCGGCGTGCTGGTGCTGCTCTTCGTGGGCTTCGTCCTCTCGCCCCTCGACACCGGGATCATCCTCATTGCCGTGGCCACGATCGTGTACCTGTGCATCCTGGTCAACCGGGTGACCCTGACCGTCGGCTCCCTGCGCGATCCCCGGGTGATCACGGTGACCGACGACGAGGCGCGGGACGTGGACGACGCCGACCTCCCCGTCTACACGGTGCTCGTCCCCATGTACCACGAGGCGGCCGTGGTACCGCAGTTGGTGACCAATCTCCGGAGCCTCGACTACCCCGCCGACCGGCTCGACGTGAAGCTGCTGGTCGAGCAGGACGACCGCGAGACCATCGATGCCGTGACGGCCTACGCCGCCGACGCCTTCGAGATCGTGGTGGTCCCCGACGGGATCCCCCGGACCAAGCCCCGGGCCCTCAACTACGGCCTCACCCTGGCCCGGGGGAGCTTCGTCACCATCTATGACGCCGAGGACCGACCCGACCCGCTGCAGCTGCGCAAGGCCGCGGTGGCGTTCAGTCGGACCCCGCCCGAGGTGGGCTGCCTCCAGGCCCGCCTGGACTACTGGAACTCCGACCAGAACCTCATCACCCGGTGGTTCGGCACGGAGTACCTCCAGTGGTTCCGCCTGCTGCTGCCCGGGCTGTCGGCGCGCGATGCCCCGATCCCCCTCGGCGGGACCTCGAACCACATCCGCCGGGAACTGCTCGACGCCGTGGGGGCGTGGGACCCCCACAACGTGACCGAGGACGCCGATCTGGGCATCCGTCTCCACCGGGCCGGCTACCGCTGCGCCGTCCTCGACTCGGTCACCTGGGAGGAGGCCAACTCCGACTACGTCAACTGGAACAACCAACGGTCGCGTTGGTACAAGGGGTACCTCCAGACATGGCTGGTCCACATGCGCCACCCGCTGGTCCTCCTCGACGAGCTCGGGTGGAAGGGCTGGCTCGAGTGCAACGCCTTCGTGGGCGGGACGCCGGTCCTGTCACTGTTGAACCTGGTGTTCTGGGGGCTCACCGTCGCCTGGTTCGTCGGCCACGTGAGCTTCATCGAGGAACTGTTCCCCACGCTGATCTACTACCCGGCGCTCCTCTGCCTGGTGGTGGGCAACGTGACCGTGATCTACCTCTACGTCATCAGTGCCCGGATCTCCAACCGGCCCACCCTGGTGTGGTCGGCGGTGCTCGTACCGATCTACTGGCTCATGATGGGCATCGCCGCGCTGAAGGCCTGCTGGCAGCTGCTCATCACCCCGTCCTACTGGGAGAAGACGGTGCACGGCCTGGCCGGCGACCACGGTGACGGAGGAGGGACGGTCGCCGCCGTTCCCTCGGGAGGGGACGTGGTGGGGACCGCCGCGGCGCCGTTCGAGACCGGTGGGCCACCACCGTTGGCCGTGGCCGTCAGCTCGAGGTCCGGCCACGGTGTCCAGCCGTTCCGCTGGCCCTCGGCCGTCGGGACCGCCCTCCAGGCGGTCGGGGTGGCCCTCCTCGTCTTCGTGCTCTACGTGGCCGTGCTCAGCGGGGCGACGTCGGCCCAGGCCACGCCGGAGGGGTTCGTCGGTGGGCCCCTGCCGGCCCGGCCCGTGGCCGGCACGACCGTGGCCCGGGTCCAGATCGTGGGGCCGGGCATCGACCTGCTGGTGGTCGAGGGGACGGCCGCGACCGAGCTCAACCGGGACGTCGGCCACGTCCCGGGGACACCCCTGCCCGGCACCCTCGGCGACTCGGTGCTGGTCGGTCACCGCGTGGCCTACGGCGGACCGCTCCGCCACCTCCCCCAGGTGCTGGTGGGCGACGAGGTGGACGTCACCGTGGGAGGGGGCCGGGCCCGCTACGCCGTGGTGTCCGTGGGCACCCAGGGTGGCCGCACGGTCGCCCTCCCCACCGCCTACGCCGGGACCCTGACCGTCGTGACGAGCGACGGCGGGCTGGGCTCGGACGGGCTGCTGGTGGTGCGGGCCAAGCTGGTGGCCACCTCCGGCGTACGGATCGCCGGCCCGGCCGGCCCGGGGGCGGGTGCGGTGGCCGTGGCCGGGGTGGACCGGTCGTCGGCCTTGGCCGCCCTCGGCTGGCTCGTCGGCGGGGTGGCGGCCGTCCTGCTGGCCCGCTACGCCCGGCGGCGCTCGGCGTCGCTGTGGGCCACGTCGGTCTTCGCCGTGGCCGCCCTGATCGCACTCTTCGAGTGGTGCATCGTGGGCGGGCACGCCCTCCCGATCACCTTCTGAACCCCGGTCGGCCCCGCCGGCCACCCGGGTTCAGGCGACCCGGTGCGGCCCCGGGTCCCGGCTCCGGTCGGCCCGGCACCGGGGGACCGGCGTGGTCCCGGGCCGGAAGGACGGACCAGGGGACGTGGCGCCCCGCCGGTCCGGCGGTCGGACCCGACCACCGTGGCCCTCGATCAGCGTGAGGTGGGGACGGTTCCGCTCCGGGTTGGCGGGGTGCACCCAGCGGGCGTGGGCCTCCTCGGCGTCCATGGGGCCGACGCCCTCGGCCAGCAGCCCGAACCACGAGAGGACCTCCCGGGCGAACCGTTCGATTCCGTGCATGATCCTCCGACCTCCCGACTCCGGTGGATGGGGGCGTGCCCCCCGACGGCCCGTGCCGGCGGCGGCGCCAGGGAGGGGACGGGGGCTCGGCGGCAGGGCCTCGGGTGCGGGCACACCCCCACCGTAGAGAACCAAGATTTCCGGAATGTCACGACCAGGTGACGCGTCGGGGAACCTTGTGCGCCGTCTACCGTGTTCCCATGCGCGCGGTGGTGATCGACGACGGGGCCCTCACGTGGTCGGAGCGGCCGGACCCCGAGCCGGGTCGGGGTGAGCTGCTGGTGGCCGTCCGGGCGGCCGGGGTGAACGGGGCGGACCTGTTGCAGCGCCGGGGCCTGTACCCGCCGCCTCCCGGAGCCCCGGCCGACATCCCCGGCATGGAGTTCGCCGGCGAGGTGGTAGGGGTCGGTGCGGGCGTCGTCCACCACGGCCTGGGCGACCGGGTGTTCGGCATCGTGGGCGGGGGCGGCCAGGCCGAGCTGGTCACGGTCGACCAGGAGGTCGCCCTGGCCGTGCCCGACGGGATCGACTGGCCCGAGGCCGGTGGCTTCCCCGAGGTGTTCTTCACGGCCTACGACGCGCTCGTCGCCCAGGCCGGTCTGGCGGCCGGGGAGCGGGTACTGGTGACCGGAGCGGCCGGTGGGGTGGGGACGGCCGGGGTCCAGCTCGCCGCGGCGGCCGGCGCCCACGTGGTGGCCTCGGCCCGATCGGCGGACGCCGACGCAGCGCTCCGGGGGCTCGGGGCGGCCGAGGTGGTCCGGCCCGACGGGGCGGCCGACGCCGGACCCTACGACGTGGTACTCGAGCTGGTCGGGGCGTCGAGCCTGGCCCCGGTGATCCGGTCGTTGGCCACCGGGGCCCGGGTCGTGGTGATCGGCGTGGGCGGGGGCGGGGCCACGCTGGAGCTCAACCTGCTGGAGCTCATGGGTCGCCGGGCCCGTCTCGGCGGCTCCACGCTGCGCAACCGGTCCACGGCGGAGAAGGCCGAACTGGCCCGGGCCGTGCACGACCGGGTGGTGCCCCTGCTCGCCACGGGGAAGGTGAGGGTGCCGGTGGCCGCCACCTTCCCGTTGGCCCGGGCCACCGAGGCCTACGAGCGGTTCGCCGCCGGGGGCAAGGTGGGCAAGGTCGTCCTGGTCGGGGGGTGACCGGCCGGGCCGTCGCGGCCCGGGTCCGCTACGACGAGACGATGATGGACGAGCCGTGGCCGAACAGGCCCTGGTTGGCCGTGATGCCGACCCTGGCTCCGTCGACCTGGCGCCCGGTGGCCCGGCCCCGGAGCTGCCAGACCAGCTCGCACACCTGGGCGATGGCCTGGGCGGGGATGGCCTCGCCGAAGCACGACAGGCCGCCGCTGGGGTTGACCGGCACCCGTCCGCCCAGCGTGGTGTCCCCGTCGCGCAGCAGGCGCTCGGCCTCGCCCTGCTTGCACAGGCCGATGTCCTCGTACCAGTCGAGCTCGAGGGCCGAGGAGAGGTCGTAGACCTCGGCCAGGTCGACGTCCTCCGGCCCGATCCCCGCCTCCTCGTAGGCGGCCAGGGCCACGGCGTGTTTGAAGGTCGGCCCGGTGGCCGGGGCGGCCACGGCCGACTCGGTCGAGAAGTTGGGCATGTCGATCACGGCCTGGGGAAAGGTCGGGGTGACCGTGGAGACGGCGTCGATGGTCACCAGGTCGTCGGTGCCGGCGTGCCGGCGGGCGAAGTCCAGACTGGTGAGCACCAGGGCGGCCCCGCCGTCGGAGGTGGCGCAGATCTCGAGCAGGCGCAGGGGGTCGGCCACCATGGGGGAGGCCAGCACCTCCTCGGCCGTGACCTCCTTGCGGTAGCGGGCGTAGGGGTTCTGGAGACCGTGCCGGGCGTTCTTCACCTTCACCGCGGCGAAGTCCGCCTCGGTGGCGCCGTAGAGGTCCATCCGTCGCCGGGCGTAGAGGGCGAAGTAGGTGGGGTTGGTGGCCCCCAGCAGGTGGAAGCGCAGCCAGTCCGGGTCGTCCTTGCGCTCGCCGCCCACCGGGGCGAAGAACCCCTTGGGGGTGGTGTCGGCCCCGACCACCAGGGCCACGTCGCACAGGCCGGCCAGGATCTGGGCCCGGGCGTTGCTGACGGCCTGGGCCCCCGAGGCGCAGGCGGCGTAGGAGCTGGAGACCCGGGCCCCCGTCCAGCCCAGGGCCTGGGCGAAGGTCGCACCGGCGATGAACCCGGGGTAGCCGTTGCGGATGGTGTCGGCACCCGAGACGTACTGGACGTCCGTCCACGAGATGCCGGCCTCGTCGAGGGCGTCCGACGCCGCGGCCAGCCCGTACTCCACGAAATTGCGGCCCCACTTGCCCCAGGGGTGCATGCCGGCACCGAGTACCGCCACGCGCTTGTCGTCAGGCATCGGAGTCCTCCCCGCCGGTGACCGGCTGCCACTTCCAGACCAGGTACTCGTGCTCGTCGTCCTCGTAGAGGGTGTCGAGGACCAGCTCCACCTGGGTGCCCACCCGCAGGTCGTCGACGCCCACACCGGCGACGACCTGCCCCATGACGACCATCTGCTCGGCGGCCAGCTGGACGGCGGCGATACAGAACGGCACATAGGGGTCGGCGGCCACGTAGGGTGCCGGCGGGGTGTAGCAGGCGTCGGTGTACGACCACACCGTGCCGGTGCGGCTGAGTGGGGCCTCGGCGAACTCGGAGCTCCGGCAGTCGGGGTTACGGCAGAACACGGTCTCCTTGGGGAACGCGAAGGTCCCGCACGAGGTGCACCGGCTGCCGAGCAGGGCGGGGGAGTCGTCGAGGGTGAACCAGCCGTCGATGGCCGGCACCCGGGTCTTGGCCGAGGGCATCCGAGAAGTCTAACGCCCCGTCAGATTCCGGTGTCCCGGGGCCCCGGGCGCCGGCCCCGCCGTCCGGTGTCGGCGTCAGGACAGAGCCGAGGGCTCCCGGTCCGATGGCCGGTGCAGATCGTCGGGCACGGTGAACCCGCCCGTTCCGACCACGGCCAACGGGGCCGGGGCCGTCAGGACGGGCAGCGCCGTGAGCCGCATGGTGCGCTCACGTACCTGGTGGGCGAAGAGCCGCGACAGGCGTCCGCCCCGTTGGGAACCGAGGACGATCACCTCGGCCGAACGCTCGTGGGCGACCTCGGCGATCCGTTGCGGGACCCGCCGGTAGTGGGCCACGGTGACCGTCCCCCCGGCCGTGACGCCGGCGGCGCGCAGCTCCCGCACGGCATCGGCCACCAGGGCGACGGCGTCGTCGGTCGTGCGCAGGGCCACACCCCGGCCCCCGACCACGAGCTCGTTGACGTGGAGCACCTGCACGGTGGCCGAGGACTCACGGGCCAGGGCCGTGGCGTGGCTGAGGGCGACGTCGCTACCGGCGGAGCCGTCGATGGCGAGGAGGATGCGTCGGAACATGGTGGTCTCGTTGTCGTGAGATGCGCCCGACCGGGACGGCCGGAGCGACGTGCATGTGTTTCGGGCATGTTAACAAGTCCGGTGCGTTCCCCGCCGCCATGAGGACCGGGGTGGTCCCACCGACCGCACTGGTCGACGGCGAACGTCGTCCCGTACGCTTCCCCTCCTATGGCCACCTGTCTGGTTGTTCAGCACGTCGCCCCCGAGTCGTCGTTCGCCCTCGGCGACGCCCTGCTCCGGGCCGGCACCGACCTCGACGTCCGGCGGGTCTTCGACGGTGCTGCCGTTCCCGACTCGGCCGAGGGCCTCGACGGCCTGGTCGTGATGGGTGGCCCCATGTCGGCGGCGTCCGACGACGGGTTCCCGACCCGTACCGCGGAGATCACCCTGATCGCCGACGCCGTCCGCCGAGGGGTCCCGACCTTCGGGGTGTGCCTCGGGGCGCAGTTGCTCGCCGTGGCCGGTGGTGCCGCGGTCACGCCGGGCGGGGCCGGCTTCGAGGTCGGGTGGGCCCCGGTCACCCTGACGGCCGCGACGGCGGACGACCCCCTCTTTTCGGGGTTCCCGGACGAGCTCACGGTCCTCCACTGGCACGGCGAGACCTTCGGGCTACCCGTGGGCGCCACCCACCTGGCCGGCAACGACCGCTACCGCAACCAGGCCTTCCGGCTGGGCCCGGCGGCGTGGGGCGTGCAATTCCACCTCGAGGTGACCGACGAGGCGGTGGACGGGTTCGTGGCGGCGTTCGCCGACGACGCCTCCCGGGCCGAGGGGGGAGCGGCGGCCATCGTCACGGGCACGCCGGGTGCCGTCGCCGCCCTGGCGCCCTGGCGGGACCGGGTGGTCGAGCGGTTTGCGACACTCGTGTCAACGCAGTATTTCAGCGCTGTTAACTCTGGCAAATAGTCTTGCCTTAGAGACAAACCCACCGCATAGTGGCGCCATGGACATCGATGCGGTCCTGGCGTCGGTAGCGGAGAGCCTCCACGAGGAGCGGGTCCGGGCCGGGCTCACCCTCGAGCAGCTGGCCGACCGGGCCGAGCTGTCCATCGCCCACCTGTCCCGGCTCGAGTCCGGTGACCGCCAGCCGTCGATCGCCGCCCTGATCACCCTGTCGAGGGCCCTGGGCGTGCCGGTCAGCACCCTCCTCGGTGAAGGGCGGGGCGGTCCCCCGCTGGCCGTGTACACCGACACCGAGCCGGTGCACCTGGCCAACGGGCTGGCCGTGTCGGCCCGCAGCGGGTTCCCCGGCTCGTCGACCCTCGAGGTGCTCCGCATCGTCATCGACGTCGACCGGGTCCCACCCCCGATGGCCCGCCACCGGGGCGAGGAGTGGATCTACGTGGTCTCGGGGAAGCTCCGACTCGAGTACGGCGACGAGGCCCACGTCGTCCATGCCGGGTCCTCGGTCCACTTCGACGCCGACCGCGACCACCGGCTGGGTGCGGAAGGTGGCACCACCGAGGTCCTCGTGGTGGCGGCCGATGCGCCTGCCGACCGCGGCTCCCGCGCGCTGTTCCCTTCGTCCACCCACCACCACTAGCCCACCGACCAGAAGCCCACCGACCAGAAGCCCACCGACCCGAACCACCACTCGAACCACCACCCGAACCACCGACCACCACGGAGGAACCCATGACCGTCACCACCGACCTCGAGGGCACCGGAGCGAACTTCTCCGTGGCCAAGCTCATGGACATGCGGAGCCGCACCCGCACGGCCGTCGGGTTGATCGCCGACCAGGTCGAGGTGGGCATGGCCGAGGAGGACGCCAAGGCCATGGCCCGCGAGACCCTGAAGTCCATGGGCATGCGACGGGGCTGGCACCACATCATCGTGCGTTTCGGACCGAACACCACCAAGGACTTCATGGAGCGCTCGGAGCCCGGGGTGGTCCTCGGCTCCGACGACATCTTCTTCGTGGACATCGGACCGATCTTCGAGGACACCGAGGGTGACGCCGGCGACACCTTCGTGGTCGGCGACGACCCCGAGCACCACCGGGCCAAGGCCGACGTGCGGACCATCTGGGACCTGGTCCGCGACCGCTGGTTCACCACCGGCGACTCGGGCCAGGAGCTCTACGACTTCGCCGTCGAGACTACCGAGTCGATGGGATGGAAGCTCAACCTCGACCTGTCGGGACACCGCCTGTCGGACTACCCCCACTCGGCCCACTACGACGGCCCGCTGGCCGAGGTGCAGTTCCGGCCCAACCCGAACCTCTGGGTGCTGGAGATCGCCATCGCCCACCCGGAGCGCCCGTTCGGCGCCTTCTACGAGGACCTGCTCCTCGAGGACCAGTCGTTCCCCGGGTAGGAGGCCGACCCGGGCCATCGGCGGACCCGTTCACCGGGACCCCCCATCGGGGCACCGGCACCGCAGCACCGACCCAACACCACCCAGGGGGGATCACCGCAGACCGACGAAGGAGCCAGACCATGACCAGCATCCAGAATCCGACCACCCCACCATCCGACAAGGCACCACCCGACGGCGAACCGGCCCCGACGGCACCGTCCATGCAGAAGCTCCTCGGGCTGCGTTCGAACGCCCTGGGGCTGCCGACCCTGTTCGCCCAGTCGGTGGCCGTGATCTCGCCGACCATGACCGCGGCGTTGATCATCCCCCTGGCCTACGCCAGTGCCGGCGAGGGGACCTGGCTGGCCTACGCCTTCGGCACGGTGATGCTGCTGTTCGTGGTGTTCTGCCTGAACCAGTTCGCCCGGCGCTCGGCCTCGGCCGGCTCGATGTACGCCTTCACCGGCCGGGGGCTCGGTCCGACGGCCGGGGTCCTCTCGGGGTGGACGCTCATCTGGTCGTACCTGTTCATCGCCGTGGCCGGCATGTGCGGGTTCGCCGTGTTCTGCGGCCAGCTGCTGTCCGCCCTGGGCTACCACGGCTCGGTCCACCCGGTGATCTTCTTCGCCATCAGCGCCATGGCGGCGTGGTTCATCGCCTACAAGGACGTCAGGGTGTCGTCGGTACTGACCCTGCTGCTCGAGGCGGCCTCGGTGGGCTGCATCATGGCCCTGGCGTTCGTCGTGCTGTTCAAGCACGGGTTCACCGTCGACACGGCCCAGCTCCAGTTGCACGGTTCCAACGTCCACGGCATGGCCCTGGCCGTGGTGGCCTGCATCTTCAGCCTGGTGGGCTTCGAGAGCGCCACGGCGCTCGGAGGTGAGGCCAAGAGCCCGATGAAGAACATCCCCAAGGCGGTGATCTGGAGCCTGATCGTCACGGGCCTGTTCATGGTGTTCATGAGCTACGTCGAGGTGTCGGGCACCCGGGGCTACTCCACGCCGTTCGGTGACCTGACCGCTCCGCTGAACACCCTGGCCCAGATCTACGGGGTCAGCTGGTTCCGGATCCCCATCTCCATCGGGGCCATGGTGAGCTTCTTCTCACTGTCGCTGTCCTGTCTGAACGCCGGGGCCCGGATCATCTACCCGATGGCCCGCAACGGGATCTTCAGCCGCCACCTGGGCAAGGCCCACACCACCAACCGCACGCCCCACGTGGCCATCACCATCTACATCGCCCTGGTGTTCCTCATCCCGACGTTCCTCGAGATCTTCTCCAACCCGCTGACCATCTTCGGCGACGCCGGCACGTTGGCCGCCTTCGGGTTCCTCCTCGCCTACTTCCTCATCACCGTGGCCGCACCGGCCTACCTGAGGAAGCTGGGGGAGCTCCGTCCCCGGCACGTGGTGCTGGCGGCCGTCGCCGTCCTCTGCCTGCTGGTGCCCACCATCGGCAGCTTCTATCCGTTGCCGCCGTACCCGGTGCGGCTGTTCCCGTACATCTTCCTCGGCTGGATGGCGATCGGCGCCGTGTGGCTCGTCGTCGTCAACCATCGCAAGCCGGGGACCCTGGCGGCCATCGAGGCCGACATGGAGCGGAACACCGAGCCGCTCGAGGTAACCATCGAGGTGCTGGAGCACGAGGACGTACCGACAGCGGCCCAGCTGCCCGACCCCGAGACGTCGTCGGCCGGGGCGCCCGGACCGGTGGTCTGAACCGTCGGGACGTCCTCCGCCACGACGTCCACCGGGCCGCCGGCCTCCCTCTCGGGGCCGGCGGCCCGGCCTCCGGCCCGTCGGCGGGCGTGCCGGTGCCGGGTCTCAGGTCCCGCCGAGCCCACCCCTGGCCCGGGACGCAGCGATGCGTTCGTCGTCCCACCCGAGGACGTCGTGGAGCACCTCGTCGGTGTGCTGGCCGACGGTCGGGGCCTTGGTGGGAACCACCGTCTCCTCGCCCACGAACCGGAGGGGGCTGGGCAGCTGCTCGCAGCCCAGGGCCTCGGTGGGGAACCAGTGGAACCGGTCCCGGAACTGGGGGTCCTCGGCGATGGTCTTCGGGCTGTTGACCGGGGCGACGGGGAAGTTCTTCTCCGTGCCGAAGTCGATCCACTCGGCGGCCGTCCTGGTCCGGAAGATGTCGCGCAGTTCAGTGCGCAGCTCGGTGTTGCCCCGGGCATGGTCGGCGTACTTGGAGCCCGGCCAGCGCTCGAAGAGATCGTTGCGGTCGACGGCGTCGCAGAAGTTCCTCCACAGGGACTGCTCCGACGCCATGAACAGAACGTGGCGGCCGTCGGCGGCCTCGTAGACCTGGTAGCGGACCCCTTCGATCATCCCCGCCGTGCCCGGGGCCCGGCGCTCGTAGTCGTCAGCCTTGTTGCCCGTCACCTCGGACTCGGGACGCTCGTAGGCCCGCCAGGTCTCGCTGCGGTACCAGTCCATGGCTGCCGCGGCGTCGGACTGGGCGATCTCGAGGAAGGAGCCCGCGCCGGTCTCCCGGGCCCGCAGCACGGCGGCGAGGATGCCCAGGGCTCCGAAGAGCGGCCCGGCGTGGATGCCGATGGAGGCGTGCTCGGGGAGGTAGGTGAACCCCTCCTCGTTCACCTGGGGGGTGACGATGCCGGCCCAGGTGTCGAAGGCCACGCCGTGGGCGGGGAGGTTCTGATACGGGCCGGTCATGCCGTATCCCGAGATGGTGCAGAAGACGATGGTCGGGTTGACCAGCTGCAGGTCCTCGTAGCCGACGCCCCGGCGGGCCAGGCCGCCCGGCCGCCCGGCTTCGACCACCACGTCGGCGGCGGCGGCCAGCTCCTTGAACGTAGCCACGTCCTCGTCGGTGCGCAGGTCCAGGACGATGCTGCGCTTGCCTCGGTTGATGTGGAGGTGCATGAGCGAGACGCCCTCGACGATGGGCCAGGTCATCTCGCGGATGTAGTCGCCGGCCCGGGGCTCCACCTTGATCACCTCGGCCCCGAGGTCGACCAGCGGCATGGTGATGGCGGCCGGCCCGAGGGCCGAGACCTCGATGATCCGGAGTCCGGCGAGTGGTGGTGCGGGGGGCATGGGATCTCCTGGTGGTTGGTGGTACGTCCGTGTGCTCGACCGTGTCGATCGCGGGCCGCGAGACCTACCGGCGGGGCGACCAACCGAGTCTATCTGACGGACCGTCAGATGATCCGGGTGCGCCCGACCTCGCCGGGCGTGGATGTGATGGCGGCCGGAGGAGAGCCGGACCGGGGGACCGGTTAGGATGTCACCCTGCTCCGATGGCCAAGCGGCCGGAGGGTAACTGCGCTCGTAGCTCAACGGACTAGAGCATCTGACTACGGATCAGAAGGTTGCAGGTTCGAATCCTGCCGAGCGCGCCAGATAAGTCCAGTTCAGAGCATTGTGGTGGTAGTTGTGGCAGCAACATAGCCAACAAAAAGCCAACAACCGACTGCGACGTCGCTGGATCAAGTTGAGTCCACCAGAGTGGTGTACGGGGGGTAGCCCGACCTGAGGGTCCCCCCGACGCGACGACCACCGCATCAATCTTCAAGTTCCGTCCAAAGAACACGAAGGAGATGATGCGGTGGAAGTCACCAACACGATGGGCGCGGCAGCGCTGTTGCGCAAGTACCTGGAGTCCGATGCCGGAAGTGACCTGCTGGCCGAGATGGTGAAGATGGCAGCCGAGCTGCTGATGGACGCCGAGGTCGACCTGCTCTGCAACGCCGGTTACGGCGAGCGCACGGCCGATCGGGTGAACAGCCGAAACGGCCATCGGGAACGGCGCTGGGACACCCGGGCCGGGACGATCGCCCTGGAGATCCCGAAGCTCCGGAAGGGCAGCTACCTGCCGAGCCTCCTCGAGCCCCGGCGGCGTGCCGAACAGGCCCTGGTCTCCGTGGTCTGCCAGGCCTACGTGGAGGGCGTCTCCACCCGCAGGGTCGACGACCTGGTCAAGTCCATGGGCATCGACGGCATGTCGAAGTCCCAGGTCTCCGAGCTGGCGAAGGACCTCGACCACAAGGTGGCCGAGTTCCGCAACCGGCCGCTCGATGCCGGGCCCTACACGTACGTCTGGATGGACGCCCTCTTCCACAAGGTCCGAGAGGGCGGTCGGGTGGTGTCGGTGGCCACGGTGATCGCCACCGGAGTGAATGTGGACGGCCACCGGGAGGTGCTCGGCGTCGACGTGTTCACCACCGAGGACGGAGCCGGCTGGATGGCCTTCCTCCGGGGTCTGGTGGCCCGAGGGCTGTCGGGGGTGGCCCTCGTTGTCTCCGACGCCCACGAGGGCCTGAAGAACGCCATCGCATCGGTGCTGCCAGGAGCCTGCTGGCAGCGGTGTCGGACCCACGCCATGCGGAACCTGCTCACCCGGGTGCCCAAGGCCGCCCAGGCCATGGTGGCCACCCTGGTGCGGACGGTCTTCGCCCAGTCCGACGCCACCCAGGTCCGGGCCCAGTTCGCCCGGGTCATCGACCAGTTGGAAGCCCAGTTCCCGGCCGCTGCCGAGTTCCTCATCGACGCCGAGGCGGACCTTCTGGCCTTCGCCACGTTCCCGGTCGAGCACTGGCGCCAGATCTGGTCCAACAACACCCAGGAGCGCCTGAACAAGGAGCTCCGCCGGCGGACGGACGTGGTGGGGATCTTCCCGAACCGGGCGGCGCTCATCCGTCTCGCCGGCGCCGTGCTCGCCGAGCAGCACGACGAGTGGCTTGTGGCACGGCGTTACATGTCCACCGAGTCGCTCACCAAGGCCCGGATGCACCTCGTCGTCGACAACACGACCGGGACCAAGGAGGTGACGACGGCCCAACTCGACGTGGCCAGTTAGCCGATCAACACGATTGGTGCGGTGGTCGTCTTACACCACGTGCCTGGACTTGACCCTGGATCACGTAGGACTCGCTGCGCTTTGATGGGAGAGCATCGTTCTGATTCACGATGACGAAACCCCGGTTCAGGGCTTTGTGGTCGAGCGACGAGGGCCAGCTACACGCCGTACATCATCAGCGGGAACATCGAGGCGGTGAGCTGCGCTACCTGCCTCTCCGGCAGCCACGGCCACCCTCGCCTGGTCGATTCCACGTTCGACCACATCCTTCGGTCCTTGGCGATCGGTTCCCTGGGGTGCCGAGTGCACGACTGGATTGTGACCGACCAGTCCGACGACTGCGAAGACAATGGTGACTACGGCCAGGAAGATCCAGCCTGTTGCGTAGCTCGTGTGCGGGACGAGGTGACCGAAGAGGATGGGGATGAAGAACCCTCCTACGGCCGCCAGTGTGAGCATCAATCCGGTGGCCGTCCCTACGTAGGCATGATCGATGTCACATACCCGCGCCGGCACCGCTAACCACGCGGCGAATCCGAAGATTAGGAAGAATCCGATCCCGATGCCCAGGAACCAGAGCGCACCCGTCGGTACTGCCGGAATGAGGGCCAGGAGGACGGCGACAATCAGCAGCGAACCCACGATGAAGGCCCGCAAGTTCCTACTCCGATCGGCCCA
>Ga0302154_10000177_pt1 | contig 63626 bp, 51 predicted proteins | sample I_Bog_N2_3_FD_193507 | JGI IMG/M metagenome (GOLD analysis project Ga0302154, IMG submission 193507) | Peat permafrost microbial communities from Stordalen Mire near Abisko, Sweden - I_Bog_N2_3 | ecosystem: Environmental > Terrestrial > Soil > Wetlands > Peat | place: Sweden: Abisko, Stordalen... | reverse complement strand
CCTGATCGACCGTCTGCGGAGGAGGATCGCCGATGCCGGAGTCATCCGGTTGGTGCGAGCCTATCGGACCAGCGGCGTCTTGATGAACGGCATAGCAATGGGTCGCGACGAAGGGACGCCGCAAGGCGGTCCGTTGTCTCCACTGCTGGCCAACGTGATGCTGGATGAAGTGGACAAGTGGATGCGCCATCGGATGCGGGCGATTCAACTCAAGCACTGGAAGCGCGCCCAAACCATCTACTCGGAACTGCTGGCCCGGAAAGCATCCCCCGATGTGGCGGCACAGGTGGCGGTGAATGCTCGTCGCTGGTGGCGCAACAGCGGAATGCTTTTGAACTCGGTGCTGACTCTTGCGTGGGCGGACAGGCTGGGCATACCCCGTCTCTGTTGACCTCAACTTCTTGAACCGCCGTATGCGGACCCGCTTGTCCGGTGGTGTGGCAGGGGAGGAGAGGAAACTCTCCCCGCTATGCCGATCTCTCTGTTCCCCGGAAGGCATCTTCTGCCCGGGGAATTGACTCTTTCCCCTCTTGTTATGCCCCCATCCATTTGCGCAGCCGCCGCTGCGCCGGCTTCTCCACCAGGTGCAACGCCGCCATGGCCAGTGCGATCAGCGCCGCATAGCTGATCCACGGGTCAAGGCGGCTCACTCCCAGCCGCTCCGGCAGGTGCCAGTCGTGGATCAACATCCACGCGTTGAAGTGCAGAAGATAGAGGCAGTAGCTGGCCTCGCCAACCAACACCAGCGGGCGCAGGCTGAAGACCGCGGCCAGCCAATTCTCCCCGGCAAGCCCCAGCACCACGCAGCCGAAGAGCGGCATCAGAAGGCCGTCGTGCAGCAGAACATAGGGCACGATCGAACCAAGATACAGAATGCCAAGGACCCCCGCAATGCCGCCGAGGCCGATCAGCAGGCGCAACCGGCCTGAGCGCGGAATCAGTGCGTCCAATCCCGCCAATAAAATTCCAAAGGCAAAGCTGGCCAGATGCGGCAGCGGGGTGTACTTGTAGGCCTGCAGCCACACGCCCCAGCTCCAGCGGTCCGGATGGGCAATGCCGTCCGGCTTCAAGATCAGGTAAAGCACTCCGGGAGCCATGCCCAGCGCCCACACACCGGCCAGAGCCAGCAGCGATTGCCGCACCCGCACAGGCCGCTGCCCACGGGCCAGCCAGGGAAAGAGAGCGTACATGAATGCTTCGGCCGGCATCGCCCAGGCAGGCGTGTTCAGAAAGGTGGCCAACTGCGGAATCCAGCCCTGCAGAAGTAGCGGCGTCAGAACCATTCCCGTCCAAAACATCCGGTGCGTATGCGCGCCGTACTCGGGCATCACCATCCGCCAGCTCAGCAGCAAGCTCAACAGGTAGACCGGATAGAGCCGCGTGAAGCGCGCCTTCCAGAAGCGCACCGCGTCCAGCTTGCCCTCGCGCGCCTGACCGGCATAGTTGTAGGCCAGCACAAAGCCCGAAAGCAGGAAGAAAAGCCCCAGCGCAATGTAGCCGGCGTTAACCACCGGCCCCAGAAATCCAAAGTCCTTGGGATTGGAGAAATGGAAGAAGACGATGTTGACGGCAGCCAGGCAACGCAATCCTGTCAGTGCATCCAAGCGAGCTGGCTTCTGCGCTTCCGCGCAGTGGACAGTGGACAGTGAAGAGTGGTCAGTCACGACTCCGGGCTTTTTCTGTTCACTGTCCACTGTTCACTGTCCACTGAGTTACGCCGTCACCAGCGAGCCCACCTTCTCGCCCTGCACCACGCGCCGGATGTTGCCCGGCTGGTTCATGCTGAAGATGATCATCGGCAGGTTGTTGTCCTTGCAGAGGCTCACCGCGGTCAGGTCCATCACCTTCAATCCCTGGCGCAGGATCTCCATGTAGGTGATCTCGTCGTACTTGACGGCGTCCTTCACCAGCACCGGATCGGCGCTGTAGACGCCCTCGACTTTGGTCGCCTTCAGCAGCACGTCGGCCTTGATCTCCATGGCGCGCAGGCTGGCTGCCGTGTCGGTCGAGAAGTAGGGATTTCCGGTGCCCGCGGCAAAAATGACCACGCGCCCCTTTTCCAGATGGCGCACGGCGCGGCGGCGAATATACGGCTCCGCCACCTGATCCATGAAGACGGCGCTCATCACGCGGCAGGGCACGCCGCGCTGCTCCAGAGCATCCTGCAGCGCGATGGCGTTGATGACCGTGGCCAGCATTCCCATATTGTCGGCGGCCACGCGGTCCATTGCCTTGGCCTGGTCTGCCACGCCGCGGAAGATGTTGCCTCCGCCCACCACTACGCCGATCTCCACGCCAAGCGCGTGCACATCGACGATTTCGCCGGTAATCTCGGCGATCTTGACGGCGTCCAGGCCAAAGCCGCGCCCGCCCGCCAGAACCTCGCCCGATAGCTTCAAAATGATCCGCTTATACATACCGTTTCGAGTATCGCATACCAGCGGCTGATGGCGGTCCATGGATTGATCCGGGCTGCAAAACCGTGCGCGGCGAGTGGATCGTCAGCCGAAGAAGCGAGAGCTCTCCGCCCCATGGTCGACGACTTGTCCGTGGGGAGCCCGGAACTTGGGTACCCGCGGCAGTGGTGCGCGGGAGGTCGGCATTTGTCAAGAGGCCGGAGACGGAGCGCGCAAAAGGGGCGAAAAAGCGGCCTTTTTACCCCCAAAGCGGGCCCGTTGGGGCTGAAAAATGGGCAAAATCAACGGTTTGATGTTACTTGTTAATTAACAGAAAGAAAAGTTATCCGATTGATACCAGGTGCCTTACGCAAAAAACTTGGCAAAAATCAGCCGGAAATCCACAGGGGGGGGGTGGGGGTAAAAACAGATCAGTGGCCATTTTCAGGGAGCCATGGCCAGTGGTCAGCTAATGGGTTGATGATATCGTGGACGGCGAGTTGGGGATCAGGGAGCATGAAAGTGAAGGTCTCCAAGCAGTTTGTACACCCTGCGTTTGCTGCTGGAGCTTCCTCCGATCCTTATTTCTCATGGGTAGTATGCGGGATCGGGCGGTAATTATGTGCAAAAGACAGTTCACAGTTCTCAGTAGACAGTAGACAGGAATCAGGGGGCAGACAAAACGGCTGGTTGAGGTTCGTGGTATCCCCGGTCTCCAAATGCGAGAGACCGGGGGCACCCATCTTTTATGGAAGAATTAAGTTTGTTTTCCCGAGACCGTGGCCACCCGCCAGTCTGACCGCATGGCCGTGGATAGTTAGCCTCAACTTGAAAGCGAACTAGAATTAGAAACCTGGCCGCCACGTCGGCTTAATTCGCACGGACGAACTTCATCCTCTGCGGCGAAGTTCCAGCTCGACGACGCGGGCCATCTCGGCTTCGGGGGCGGGCTTGCCGGTCCAGAGCTCGAACTGGCGTGCGCCCTGTTGGACGAACATCTCCATGCCGCTGATGGCGGGGATGCCGACGGATTTGGCCAGCTTGATGAGCGGCGTTTCGAGCGGGTTGTAGACCATATCGAGAACCAGCCCGGCGTTCAGTTCGCTCTCCTTGATAGGCAGCGGCGTCTTGTTGCCGGCCATGCCGCAGGGCGTGGCGTTGATGAGCACGTCGAAGCGGGCTTTGGCGAACTGCTCCCACTTGAGCACTTTGGCCTTGGCCTCCTTGGCGAGGGCGACGGCCTGCTCGTGGACGACGTTGACGATGAAGACCTCGGCGCCCTGATCGACCAGGCCGAAGACGCCGGCCCGCGCCGCGCCGCCCGCGCCTACCATGATGATGCGCGCATCCTTGAGCTTGAGGCGCTTTTCCAATGGACGAATGACTCCGGCGACATCGGTGTTGAAGCCGCGATCTTGCCGTCGGCGGTGATGCGCAGCGTGTTGCAGGCGCCGATGCGCGTGGTGAGCGGGTCCATGGTGGCCAGATGAGGCAGGATCTCCTGCTTGAGGGGCATGGTGACGGCCGCGCCAGAGAGCGGCAGTTCGCGGATCAGCTTGAGAAAGTCGTCGAGCTTTTGCACCTTGAGCGGCAGCATCACCGCGTTGACGCCCTCGCGGCGGAAGGCGGTGTTCTGCATCAGCGGCGAGAGGGAGTGGTGGATGGGATTGCCGGCGACGCCGAAGACGCGCGTGGCGTGGTTGAGCTGCTCGACGCGATAGAGGTCGCGCATGGTGCGGACGGTGGCCTGGCCGGGGGCGGTGGACCGATCGGCCTCCGCTTCGCCGGGCTCGGCGGAGGCAAAGGTGAAGGCCGCCCCGGCGCGCAGGCCGAGCACACGGCTGACCAGACCCTCCTCGCCCATGGCGATGCCGACAAAATGCGAGCTGAGCGAGCGCTCGGCGATCAGTCCGAGTACGGCGAGGTTGTCGGCCAGCGACTTGGCCGTGGAGACGACTTTGACGAAATCCGGCTGGAAGGCCTCGATACGGCGCGCCGCCTGCTCCAGATTTTTGGTGCGCGAGAAGTCGTGAAAGCTGACGAGCAGCGCTGTTCCGGCGGCCTTGAGCCGGGCGCGCAACTGATCGAGCTGGCGGGGCGCGGCCTCCTCGGCCGACTCGACCTCGAGATCGATGATCTGGCAGCCGGCCTCGGCCGAGGCCGCCAGCGTCTCCAGTTCGGCCTTCAGCGAGCCGGTGAATTGTCCGCCCTGCTCCTTGCGGCGGCAGGTGGCGATCACCGTTACGTCGCGATGCGCCTCAAGGAACTCCTTGAGCTTGGGCAGGGCCGCGGCAGGCTTCGGGAGCGCGTCGAGGCGCAGCTCAAGGAAGCGGGAGTCGGCCAGCGCGGCCTCGGCCCGCTCGATCAACTCGGCCGGAGAGCCGGCCTCGAGGGCAACGCAGAGCTTGCCCAGAGTGCCCAGGTGCAGCCGCTGGGGCGGCGGCGCGGGCACAGATTGCGTGGAATTGGAATTAAAAACAGGCATAAGCGTCGATTGTCGCATCTTATAGCGAATTCCGCCAGGATGCAACTGGCGAATCGTTTCTGCTGAGATCGACGCTTAAGATGGAAGGAGAGATGCAGGTTTCCGTAGATTTTGTCCAAGAGGGAGAATCCGATGCACCAGGCCAGTGAAGCGCGCTATGAGACGATGCAATACCGCCGAGCGGGGCGGAGCGGCCTGCTGCTGCCGGCGATCTCGCTGGGGCTGTGGCACAACTTCGGCGGCGCGGATGTTTTCGAGAGTAGCCGCGCGATGGCGCGCCGCGCCTTCGATCTGGGCATCACCCACTTCGACCTGGCCAACAACTACGGGCCGCCCGCGGGCAGCGCGGAGGAAAACTTTGGCCGCATTCTAAGCCTCGACCTCAAGCCCTATCGCGATGAGCTGATCGTCAGCACCAAGGCCGGCTACGATATGTGGCCGGGGCCGTATGGCAACTGGGGCTCGCGCAAGTATCTGCTCTCCTCGCTCGACCAGAGCCTGAAGCGCATGGGTCTCGGGTACGTCGATATTTTTTACTCGCATCGCCCCGATCCCGCGACACCCATTGAGGAGACGATGGGCGCGCTCGACGCGGCGGTGCGCTCGGGCAAAGCGCTCTATGCGGGCCTGTCGAATTACAATCCGACGCAGGCCGCGGCGGCGATCAAGATTCTGCGCGAACTGGGAACGCCCTGCCTGATTCATCAGCCGAAGTATTCGCTCTTCCATCGCGCGCCGGAGAGCGGTTTGCTGGACGTGCTGGGCGCGGAGGGCGTGGGCGCGATCGCCTTCTGTCCTCTGGCGCAGGGCCTGCTGACCGACCGCTATCTGGATGGCATTCCGGCAGGCTCGCGCGTGACACACTCCGCATTCTTGAAGAGCAGCGACATCACCGAAGGCCGACTCAAGCAGATTCGCGCGCTGAATGAACTGGCCTTGCGGCGCGGACAATCATTGGCGCAGATGGCGTTGGCCTGGGTGCTGCGCGATGCGCGCATGACATCGGCGCTGATCGGCGCCAGCCGCGTGGAACAGATTGAGCAGAATGTGGCCGCGCTTGCCAATTTGAGCTTCACCGCAGAAGAGATTGCCGCGATCGATGCGGCTGTGAGTCAATCTTCCGAATGAGGAAACGATGTGGAATTGAAAGCGGGTGAGCGTTTCCTCATTCGCTTTGCACAGATTCTATTTTCGATTTCGCTGTACAATCCATAGGAGGCTCTGCTGCGCGGTCGGTGCGCGGAGCCGCTCGAGTGCAGATTCTTCCCAAGGGGTATCGATGACCTCATCCCGCGAAAAGACCGAAACGCGCAAGCTGCCCATGATGCCGATTCGGGACATGGTGATCTTTCCCTATATGATGACGCCCTTCGTGGTGGGCCGCGAATCCAGCGTGCGCGCATTGGAAGAGGCGCTGCTGGGCGATCGCAAGATCTTCCTGGCCACACAGCACGACGCCGCGGTGGACGAGCCCAGGCCGAAGGAGATCTATCAGGTTGGGGCGATCTGCAATATCGTGCAGAGCGTGAAGATGCCCGACGGCAATATCAAGGTTCTGGTGGAGGGCGTCGAGCGCGCCAAATCCACCGAGGTCAACGACGGCGACGGCTTCTTTGTGGCCACGGTGCGCGTGGGCAAAGCGGAGTTCGAGATGACTCCCGCCGTCGAGCAGATGATGACGCGCGTCACCACGCTCTTCGAGCAGTATGTGAAGCTGCATCAATCGCTCAACTACGAGACCATCATCGCCAGCGTGCGCATGGACGAGCCGGCCAAGCTCTCCGACACTATCGCGGCCAATCTGCAACTGGGCATTGAAGAGAAGCAGGAACTGCTGGCGCTCTTCGATCCCGCGCTGCGGTTGGCGCGCATCGCCGACGTGCTCGACATCGAGATCGAGAAGCTCGATCTGGATCGCAACATTCAATCGCGCGTAAAGCGGCAGATGGAGCGCGCGCAAAAAGAGTATTACCTGAACGAAAAGATCAAGGCGATTCAAAAGGAGCTGGGACGCGGCGAGAAGAGCGAGTTCGACGAGCTGCGCAAGAAGATTGAAGCCGCAGGAATGCCCAAGGAAGTGCTCGATAAAGCAATTCAGGAATTGAAAAAACTCGAGGCCATGCCGCCGATGTCGGCTGAATCCACCGTGAGCCGCAACTATATCGACTGGCTTCTGGCCGTGCCGTGGAAGAAGCGCTCGAAGGAGACGCGCTCGATCGACTTTGCGGAAAAGGTTTTGAACACGGACCACTACGGCTTGGAAAAAATCAAAGAACGTATCTTGGAATTTTTGGCCGTGCGCCAGCTCGTGAAGAACCCCAAGGGCTCGATCCTCTGCTTTGTCGGGCCACCGGGCGTGGGCAAAACTTCGCTGGGAATGTCGATTGCGAAAGCCACAGGCCGCAAGTTCGTTCGGCTCTCGCTGGGCGGCGTGCGCGACGAGGCGGAGATTCGCGGGCATCGGCGGACGTATATTGGTGCGCTGCCGGGACAGATCATTCAGCACATGAAGCGCGCGGGGACAAAGAATCCCGTCTTCCTGCTGGACGAGGTGGACAAGATGGCCTCGGACTTCCGCGGCGATCCTGCATCGGCGCTGCTCGAAGTGCTGGACCCGGAGCAGAACACCACCTTCCAGGATCACTATCTCGATGTGGATTACGACCTCTCGCAAGTGCTCTTTGTGGCCACGGCCAACGTGCTGCATACCGTTCCCGCCGCGTTGCAAGACCGCATGGAAGTGCTGCGCCTGCAGGGCTACACCGAGCAAGAGAAGCTGGAGATAGCGCGCCAATATCTGGTGACGAAGCAGCGCACGCAGACCGGGTTAAGCGAGAAGAACATCGTCTTCAAGGACGACGCAATTACTGAGATCATCCGCAAATACACGCGCGAGGCCGGCGTGCGAAATCTCGAACGCGAGATCGGCAACGTCTGCCGCAAGGTGGCGCGCAAGGTGGTCAAGGGCGGCAAGAAGCACAAGGAAGAGCTGACCGCGGCCAATATAGGTGAGTTCCTTGGCGTGGCCAAATACCGCGACTCCGAGGTGCATGAGAAGAGCGAGGTCGGCCTGGTGACCGGTCTCGCATGGACCGAGGTCGGCGGCAGCATTCTGACGACCGAAGTGCAGGTGCTCGATGGCAAAGGCAAGCTGACCATCACCGGCCAGTTAGGCGACGTGATGCAGGAGTCGGCGCAGGCAGCGCTCAGCTACATTCGCGGGCGCGCGCAGGCCCTCGGCCTCAGCCGCGAGTTCTATCGCAACGTCGATCTGCACTTGCACGTGCCGGAGGGCGCGATACCCAAGGATGGTCCCTCGGCCGGCATCACGATGGCCACGGCGCTGGCCAGCGCGCTGGCGAAGATTCCCGTGCGCCGCGACATCGCGATGACCGGCGAGATCACTTTGCGCGGCAAGGTGCTGGCCATCGGCGGACTCAAGGAGAAGCTGCTGGCCGCCCTGCGCGCCGGCATCTTCGAGGTGATTATGCCGCGCGCCAACGAGAAGGACATCACCGAGCTGCCGGAGAATATCAAGAACTCGATCAAGCTGCACTTCGTCGACAATATGGACGAGGTGCTGAAGATTGCCCTCGAAGGTCCGCTGCCGACGGCGTTGCCCACGTCAGTGGATGTGCTGACCGGCCTGCCCGATTCGGGTGAGCTGAGCGCGAATCTGCCCGCGCCGCAATAGGGCCAATGATCGAAAGACTCAGTGATGTTTGAACGATATACAGAACAGGCCAGACGAGCGATCTTCTTTGCGCGTTACGAGGCCGCTCATCAGCCTGCCGAAAAAATAACAACAGCTCATCTTCTCATCGGCCTCACACGGGACGTTGGATCAAGAGCAGATGCTGTGGGTTCTCTCAAGGATAACGTAGATCAGCTTCGGTCAATTCTCGGAATTCCGCATCTACCAAACTCTCCGGTCAAACTTGCCCTTGAGCGGAATATTGGTCTCAATGACAACTCCAAGATGGTATTGGCGTACGCGGTAGATGAAGCAAATCTTGATCAAGAGTATTGGATCGAAACCGACCATCTTCTGCGGGGTATTCTGCGCTTTCCGAATGAAGCAACGGCTGCGCTCCAATCCATTTCGCTTGATCTCAACAAAGCCCGCGAAGCGTCGAAGTTAAATCGCGCTGAGTTTCCTTCAAAATCTCCACCGAGATTTCATCTTTTTCATCGGCTCTTTGCAATCCCATTCCAAAAAAATAGACTCTCGATTAAAACGCAGATTGTCTTGGCGGCCATTGTTCTATTGCTTTCGCTTCTCGTTCTTTGGACACACTAACCAGGTTGCAAGACGTGACAAACCACGGCTACCGATATGCGTCGCGGCGATGCTTGACAGTGAGAATGCGGATTGCGTCTTTGAGATCGTAGAAGCGGACGCGGTAGTCTCCAATGCGTAGCCTCAGCTCGGGAGGTTCCACATCCTGTAGATGCTTGATATCGCCTTCACCTGTAGATAGATAATGGGCCACAGGGCGTAGAATGCGAAGAGCGTTAGTTTGGTCGATTGCGCGTAGGTCAGCTTTGGCGCGGTCATCCCAAATGATCTTCTTGGGCATGGCTACTGACCTGGCACAAAAGGTTCATCGAGTGGCATCTGGCCCATGCGCTCCCAGTCGTCCATGGTTAATCCATACTCACGTAGAACTTCTTCGTGAGGGGTGCCTTTTTCGCCGCGAGCGAACGAGGCACGGGCGGCCGCGGCGGCACACTCTTCTTCCTCGCTGATCAGCTCGTCCTCGTACGGGATGCGGGCGAGGCGCTGCGCCTCAGGATCGACAATGATCTTCAACAAGCCAACGACCGCAGAAAGCTGGCCGGGGGCCATGCAGTCAATCAGGTCGTGCGCCTCTTGCTTTACATTGATTGTCGCGGTAGCCATGCTTCAATCCTCCTCAGCCGCGGCCCTCATTGTTCTGAAAACCGGACTGACGAATCCGATGCTCTGATCTTACCAGAATTCCGGATTTGGCCGGTTTCGGCGCAGCTCGCTTACTGGCCGCCTTTCACATTGACTTTGACCCACACGTGCAGGGTCGCTCGTTTGTTGGGAAGATAGTTTACCTGTGTAATCTCGGCTGTGCTGCCGGCGCGGACGGCTCCGACAATGGACGCCTCGCTGGGTTTCTGATTGGCTGCGGCGTCGGCGCGCAAAAATGCATTGTCGGCAAAGGTGACGGTCTGGCCGACTGTTACTGCCGGCGATGCATTGGCGATCTTTGGCTTTGTCGCGTGCGTCCATTGCTGATGAGTGGGGTCGGCGTTGCCTAATAGAACCCAGCCACTCGCGGCAGGTGTCGGCTCCGCGGATGGCGCGCCCCGCGTGGCAGATTGAAGAGTCAAGAACGAGTGAGCCAGGGAACTGTTTGCACTCTCGAGAGAGGTGATGGAGGCAGCCGCTTGATTGGATGCGTCTGTCGCCTGCTTCTTGATCTCAGGATCGGTGCTTTGGCTCGCAATGTCATCCAGCGTGGATTTGATTTCTTCCAGCGCGTCAGAGGCCGATGCGTTATCCTGCGCGGCGCTGGTGCTCTGGGTGGTGGCTTGCTGTGCCTGCGCTTGCCATGTGAAGATGCCGCCGTTGAGCTGGGAGATGCCTGCCTTGGTCAGCATCGAGTTCAATTGAGTTGGAAAGCCGAGCAGCATTACGAACAGAATCACGAGAAAGACATCCCGCAGGACAGTAAAAAGACTCTGAGTGGTGGCAAGAATCGCGTTGATGCGGCTTGGCTGATCTGGCATAGGGAAGCTCCTCGGCGTGGGGGATTGGTGAACCGATGGGGTCACTATACAGAAGAAATGATTCCTGTGTCACCAGGAATTCGCGCGGTCAGAATCGCGGAAGATTGGTCTTTTGGCGCTGTCCTGTATCCTCAAGGTTGATGCGCTATACGACACAGTTTCTATTATCGGCGATGGCTGCGGAGCAATTCCCTGCGCCGGACGCGCCGGAGATCGCCTTTCTGGGCCGCTCGAATGTGGGCAAATCAAGCCTGCTGAATACGCTCGTCGGCGAGAAGGCCGCCAAGGTTTCCTCGACGCCGGGCCGCACGCGGGCGATCAACTTTTTCGCGCTGCTCGATCCAAGCCAGCGGCGGCAACTCCTCTTCGCCGACCTGCCCGGCTACGGCTACGCCAAAATCTCCAAGTCGATCAGCGATGGCTGGCCGGCCTTCATCGAGCCTTACCTCGCCATGCGCTCGACACTCAAGCTGTGCGTCTGTCTGGTGGACTCGAATGTGCCCGTGCAGCAGAGCGACCGCCAGTTGATCGATTGGCTGCGAGTGGATGGGCGCGCCTTCATCGTCGTGGCCACCAAGATTGACCGGCTGAGCGGCAACGAGCGCACACGCAACCTGACAGCGCTGAAGAAGGGGCTGGATCTGGATGAGATTCTGCCCATCAGCGCCAAGACGAGCTACGGCGTGAAGGAGCTTTGGGCGCGGATTGAAGCGGCGAGTGAGCCGGTCGGCGAGTAAGCCAGTCAGCAGGTCAGCGAGTCATCCGGTGTGCGGAGTAAAGCCGTACGGCACTGTTTCCCCTTGACAGATGAGTTTCACTTCGACGGGCGCGCCATTTTTTCCCGATTCAAACTCTTCTCGCAGAAGTTTTAGAAAATTTGTTGCGACGCTTTCGCTTGAGCGCAAGACGCGCACGCCCTGCGCCAACCGGCCCAGGTAGCGCGGCGAGAGGTGCAGCCAGCGGCGCGCGCTTCCTTCCTCGGAGCCCAGACAAGCTTCTGCGATGGCATCGATCTTCGGCAGCCAGAGAGCGGGCGCGGAGGCGACTCTGCAAACAACCACAGACGAGTTCTCTTCCGAAGCTGCATTCACATTCGCGCGCAGCAGATCGGGCTGCACGCCGCGCTTGCGCATCTCCGCTTCCAGGCTTTCAACCTCCGCAGTTACGCAGACGGCGACGGTCTGGCGCTTGCGCAATTCGTTCTTCAGGATGCGCAGCGCTTCGTCGAGCGTTGTCACCAGGAAGTCCACGACGCCCTCGCGCAACGCCTGCTTGCCGCGGGCGGCATCGGGGGCGACAGAGAGCGAGGCGGCGCCGGCAATGTTGGCCGCCACCAGCAGCGCGCGGGCCTCTGCATCGAGTTCACCGACGTAGAGGAGTTTGCCGCCCAGAGCAGCGCCGGAATTTTGTGCGGAAGATGAATGCGCAGCGATCAAGCCCGCGTAGAAGCGCTCCACATCAAGGGAGAAAAGCTCCGGGGCGATTGGGTCAAGCGGCACAATTGCCTCCGCGCGGAAAGCGCTACAGCATTTTCGATTCTGGTGTATACAGAATCCTTGCAGTAAAGTGGCTTTTTCCTCAAGAAAAAGCCACCTTCGATGCGCTCGTAATGTCAACAAGTGAAGCGAAAATGCTCTAGTGCGAGGAAAACTCCTGCGCCTGCTCGCGCCAGTTGCGCTTGCGCACGTAAAAGATAAACTCGCCGGGCTTGGCGACGGCGCTCACCTTGGTGCCGCCGATCATCATCTTTCTGCATCCATTGGGCGCGACGATTCCCTTCAAGAGAATCTCGGCGATCTCGTACCAGTGTTCGGGCGAGTCCGCATGCTCCGGACCGCTGTCGCAGTTGATGAAGAACTCGGTGGCCCTGTCGTAGGTGGCCTGTACCGATAACAGCTTTGCATTCGCAGGCAGCGTCAGCTTGCCGGAGCCATCCTCATTCAGCTCCACCCAGTTGGCGTGGACGGTGGGATCGTGATCGATGGTGATGAGATAATTCGTGGTCGGGATGAGCTTCCCGCTGCGCACGTCGATCATGCGCAGAGTGATCGTTTTCGCCGCTTGCGCTCGCATGAGGCCGCAGAGTGCGGTCATGCACAGAAGAATGAAAAAAAAGCGTAGAGTCTTTCGCATCGTGCTTGCCTCCGCACTTACCAGGTCGAGTATGGCTGATCGTCCGAGCCGGTCTCCGATGAGCCTGAATGAACATCGACGATGCCCGGCTCGGTCTGGTCCACCGAACTCAGGTCGGAGCTGGTTTCGGTCGTCCACGTATCCTTGCTGCGCGTCATCGGGTCCACGGGCACCTCTCTGAGGTAGCCGTCCGTTGTCAGGTCAGTGAGCGACTGCGGCGCCTTCTGCTTATCCATCGTATAGGAGTCGATGGCGGTGCGCATCACGTGCAGGTCTTCCTTGAGCACGGCCTCGCGCGCGTTCTGGATGGCGGAGACGAAGCGCGGCACCGCCATCATCATGAGGATGCCGATGATCAGCATGACGATCAACAGCTCCATCAGCGTAAAGCCCGCGTCTTGTCTGCGCATCCTGCTCAAGGCAACCCTACCAGTCCGCATATTTGGTTCCGTCCAGCGCCGTTCCGGTGGACTTGGAGTAGACATCGAAGACGCTTTGGCCGCCATAGGAGGTCGAAGTGGGATCGTCCTGCATCGAGCGCAATCCCCACTCCGCCTTGCCGGTCATCGGGTCCACGGGAATCTTTCGCAAAAACCGCACCTTCTTGGTTTGAATCTCGACGCCGTTGACCAGCGTCTCCAGATCGGGCGGATAACCCTGCGAATCCACCTTGACCTGGAAGGCGTTCTTGTCGGCCGCGTCCTTGTAGCGGTCGATCGAGTCGCGCATCGTCCACAGGTCGTAGCGCAGGATGCGCTCGTTGAGCCGCTTGGCCTGAAAACGCGCCAGGGGAAAGGCCGCGCCGGCGAGAATTGTAAGAATCATCACCGTGACGATCAGCTCGACCAGCGTCAGGCCGCGCTCGGCGGGTGCAACCCTGCGAATTGGAGACGGGCCGCTCATCGCTTTACTTCACCTGAATGCTAAGGCGTGTGCCCTGGGCCGGCAGCTTGTTGTGGCCGCTCGACTCAGCGCCGGGACTGCTGATCACGAGATCGGTTGCGCCCGGAACCTTGGCCTGGAAGCTGATCGTGCACACCATGCCCGTACCGCTCACTCCGGCCGCACCGGGCGGACGCGAGGCGTTGATGCGGATCACCCCCGGCCCCTCATCGCGATGCGTCAGCGCCACGGCCTGGCCGTCGCGGCTGAGGAAATCGCCCTGATCGACGTTGACCAGCTCCAGCCTGGAAGAATCGTAGGTGATCTGCAAGGGGATGGAGGCAAGATCCGTTGCGCCGCTCAGCACAATGGGAATCTTGAAGGCCTGGCCGGCTTTGACCAGACCCGAGGGGGGAACGAGATTGAGGCTGATCGCCTCCACTGACGCGCCGGAAGCGGCCTGTCCATTGGAGTCGGCGGCCCGGCTTAACTGATCAAGCGCCGCCGGAAGAGCCGCTACCGCGCTTTGTCCCGGAACCACGCCAAAGCTGGAACTCCCGTTCGGCGGCGGCAGCTTCAACTGCGGCAGGGCGGGCGGTTTTACGGCAGACCCTGGGGTTGCGACCGGATTCGCTTTCGGATTCGTGGCGGGCGTTTCGCTGGGCTCGCGGCGAATGTCGATCGACTGGCCCTCGCCCGTATCCACCGTGCGCAGATTCAGCTCATCGAGAGACTGCGAACGAACCACGTGCGGCACCACCAGAAAGACCAGCTCATCGTCGTTGACGGTATGATCCTTGGAGCCGAACAGGTATTTCAGGCCGGGAATCGAACTCAGGCCTGGGATGCCGCTCCAACTGACCATCTCCTGCGTGTCTTTCATTCCGCCCAGGATGCTGGCCTCGCCCTCGCGCAGGCGGATCACCTGATCCACCTCCTTCTGCGCGATGATCGGCTCGGTCACGCCGCTGATGGTCACCGAACCGCTCTGCGAGGTGACGGAGATCTTGATCTTCAGCGTCACGTCGCGATTGAAGTGGATCGACGGCGTCATCTCGATCGTCACGCCCACGTCCTGATACTGGAACTGCGTATTGACCAGCGAACTGACGGCCGAGGTTACCGCGCCGGTCTGGTAGGAGCCGGTGGCGATGGGAATCTTCTCGCCCTGCTTCAACGTTGCTTTCTGGCCATCGGTCGAGCGCAGGCGGGGATTCTGCAGAATCTTTGTATTCGAGTCGCTCAGCAGCGCGTTGGCCGTCGCCGATCCGATGGTCACGGCAAAATCCGAGGCCTTCAGGTGCGACAGATTGTAGAGCGTGGTGTTGGAGGTGGAGCTGCCGGAGCCGCTGGAGCCTCCAGAGCTGCCGGACGACCCTGAATTGCTGGTGCTGGGCGGCTGCAGAGAAACACTCGCGCTGCTCGGCCACTGGATGCCCAGCGTCTTCTCCCAGTTCTTGCTCACCTCCAGCACGGAGATGTCCACCACCACCTCGGGGTGCGCCTTGTCCAGATCGTTGATCAGCTTCTGCGCCAGCAGCAGCTCATCCGGCGTGCCGCGCATCACGATGGCGTTCTGGCTGGGGACCGGGTACTCCTTGGCGTTGGGCAGCACGTTGCGGATCGCCGTGCCCACGTCGGTCAAATCGGTCTGCTGCCAGGCATTCGAAAGGTAAAAGGTCTGTACGGCCTGCTCGTCCAGATCCTTGCGTTTGGCGGGAGTGTTCGCCGCCACAAAGATCGTATTGTCCGTCACCGGACGCCAGAAGGTATTGGAGATCGTGCCCACTACGCGCAGTGCGTCCATCAGCGAGACGTTGTTCAGGTCCACCTGGATGCGCTTCGAGGCGTAATCCGGATCGAAGAGCAGATTCACGCCGGCCGCTTTGCCGATCGCCTGATAGATCACCTTGGCATCTTCGGTCATGTGCAGCGTGAGCGGCTCGTTTGAGAGCGGCTTGAGCGCGGCGGGCGCGCTCATCGAATCCAGATCCTCCTGATTGCCGGAGGTTGCCGGAAGGCTGCTTTCGCCGGCCGGCGCCGCCTCGCCGTTCTTCTTGCGCACCTCGGCGATCGCCTGCTGCGCCGCCTCATTGCTGGGATCGATCTCACCGGCGCGCAAAAACTCCGCCAGCGCGCCCTGGTCGTCGCCCGCTTCCAGCAGCTTGCGCCCCTTGGTCACGTGCGCCGCCGAGGCGGTGATGCGCACACGGAAGTACGCGGTGCGGTATTGCAACTCTTTGGGTGCTTTTTGATTCGCCTTCTGATAGTTGTCGTAAGCCGCGTCGTAATCCTCTTTTGCCTCAGCGGCCACACCATGCTTGTAATACGATGCGGCGCTCTCGGTGGCATTCAGGGGGATTGACGACCAGACAAAGACGGCGACCAGCGCCAGCCCAAGCGTGGCTCGTAAGAATGCGGAGGCAACTGCCTGTGCGCGGCTTTTCATCGTACTCCCAGGCGTCATCTCCGGCCCGCGCTTTCGCTCAGGCACTTGCGGGCTGCCTTGGCCGCCCTGGACGCTATCTTTGTGGCAATTGCTGCGGGTGAAACTTCCCATCCGATACTGCCTCATTTTATCCCATCCCCGCTCGCGGGCATGGAAAACCCGCGCAAATGCTAGGATGAAGATTCAAGGATACTTCTCCATGGCGCGCCAAACCAGTCACGTGATCGTGCAGCCCGCAAGCCCCGGCCCGCAGAAGCCGGCCCGCCCGCGCGACCCCGTCGCCAGCGGCGAGCGCGACGCCGCGCACAATCGCACCGCCGGGCACAACTACTTTCTCCTCGACAGATTCGAGGCCGGCATCAGCCTGCGCGGGACGGAAGTGAAGTCGATCCGCGAGGGCAAGGCCAACCTCAGGGACGCCTACGGCCTCATCCAGAACGGCGAGGCCTTCCTGCTCAATCTGCATATCGGCCCCTACTCCCACGGCAACCTTTCCAATCACGACGAGACCCGCACCCGCAAGCTGCTGCTGCACACGGCCGAGGTCCGCAAGCTACTCTCAAAGACGCAGATCAAAGGCCACACGCTCATCCCCACGCGGCTTTACTTTCGCAATGGGCGGGTCAAATGCGAACTGGCGCTGGCCAAGGGCAAGCAGGATTGGGACAAGCGCGAGACCGAGAAGCGCCGCGAAGGCGACCGCGAGGCCCGCGCCGCCGTCAATGCCAGCAAGCACCGCATGGGGCGCTAGGGATCAGAGCCGATCAGCATTCGCCATCTATGGATTGGCGGTTATCGGCTCATTTTTTGATGAACGCCACGACCTCAGCTTCTTCCGAGTCCAACTGATTTTATCCAGAACCGGCTTGTCGATCCATGCCTCACCGGCATTGGCCACAATCAGGCTGCATCCCAAAAATGCCGCGAATAAGGGAAGAAGAATGATCTTTGAGGCAGGGTTGATCCAAACATACACTGAAGCAAAGACGGTCAGCAGCAGAGGGCTATGCACCAGATAAAGAGGAAAGGAGATGCGCCCCAAATACCTTGGGATTCTGCTCGATAGGAATTTTTCCAGAGGCTCGTAATTCAAAACCGCATAGAGGATCAGCGCGGCGGCCAGGGGCGCAATCAAGCTGGTGCTCTCTCCTACTTGCAGCGCGCCACGTGAATGTCTCACATACGGAATATGAAGTCTCTTGACAAATCCATATCCAGGAAATCCCAACAGAATCCCCGCCAATAGTGCGGTACGCGGGTAGCCGAACTTCAACTTTCCCATGGACCATAATTCCATCATCAACGCGCCCAATAAAAAGCAGAAATAACATGGCATAAAAAGCGTCACGATACCCAACGCGATCAAAAGCTCACGGCGGATGAGGGCATTTTTCTCTCCATAAAGTAGATAAATTACCATTGAGCCGATGGCCTCAATTCGCATGGTCCAAAGTGCGTTGTTAAATCCTGAATCGCCATGGATGAATATGCCGATAAGGCCCTCATAGAGCGCATGGAAAATGTTAGGAATTTGGTTCTGGTAACCGTGGAGCAGCCAGGAGTTCGAAAGAATATCGCTTGATCGCGTTGCGGCATTCGGCATCAGCGTCAATAGCCCCCAGGCCAGGATCGCGCTGGCGGTTGCGGGCAAGGCAAGGCGAAGATAGCGAAGAGGTATGTTTACATAAACAGGGTCATTGCTTTTCAGAGCAGCCCTTGACACCACAAATCCGCTCAAGACGAAGAATATATACACCGAGAAACGGCCGTTGACGACAATGCCCAAGGGCGTGTCGACGAACCATGAGGGATGATCGGATACACCCGTCACATACCGCGAAAGAAATGCGCAGCAAAAATGGTGGACAACCACACTGAGCGCGGCGATTCCTCGCAGCCCATCCAATGCGGCCAGCCTCCCCTGTGGATTGACAATGTCGCTTTTCACGCTAATCGATTATATCGATCCGGCCCACCGTCGGCCGGAACTCAGCGGATCACCGCAACCTCAATCCCCAGATCAAGTTGCTTCCACGCCTTGTCCGTCGTGTAGACCGCGGCCTTGCGCTCGATCGCCAGAGCCAGGCACGCGCGGTCACCCAGCGAGAGCCCGATGGGGCGCGTCTTCCCAATCAACTCCGCCGCAACCCTGGCCTGTTCTTCGTCAAAGAAACAGACTTCAAACCCCATGCTCAGAACGCGGTTCCATGCATGGTCGGCGGCGCGCCCATCCAGCAGCAGCTTGGTGTGAATCTCGGTCAAATTCACCGTGCTGAGCAAGCCGCCCTTCAGCTGATCGACGACTGCTTCTCCGCCCGGCTCATTGAAGATCACCGCCAGTACCGCAGAGGAGTCGAGTACGACCGCGTCAGGCAACTTGATCCACCTTTGCCCAACGCACTCGCTCCGCCTGCTCACGCGCGAACTCCTCCTCTTCGCGGCGCGCCTCTTCGCGGCGCTCGGCGATCAGTTCGTCCGACATCAACATTCCGCCCGGTGGGATGATCTTCTTGAACTCCTCCTGGATGCGGCGGATGCGCGCCCGATGCGACTCCATGCGCAGCACGCCGTCCTCCACCTCCATCAGGACTGTATCTCCCGCCTTGAGCCCCATCTGCTCACGGATCGCGGCGGGGATCACGATACGCCCGTTTTGATTGATCTTGCTGCTGACAGATCGCTGAATTGTGACAGTTGAAGCCATAATGTCTCCCGCATTAATCATGTCATAAAATCGACCGCATGACAATTAGCAATTAAATATCATGCCGCACGGTTCACCGCTCCGTAGAAGCCTGGGAATCAAGTTCGTCTCTGCGATCGATGCGCAAACGCCCTCCGCCTGGACGACCAGTCCCCGGGAGCCCCAGTCCCTCGCTTATGGGGACCTTGGATACCAAGCTCCCCTGCGAGCGAGCGGCTGCCCCACCGCAGGTGGCTTGCAGATCATTTCCCCGTCCCGGCGCACAATCAATCCATGAGTACTCTCCCAATCCTCGCGCCGTCCCTGACCCCTGACCCCTGATCCCTGACCCCTTTTCGGCTGCCCCCCACCCCCCCTACCCCTTTAGGACATGATAATTTTTCAAAAAAATCATGTAACAGACAAGGAATGAACAATATAAAAAATACAACTGTTAACGAAATAGTAAACTTAAACCCCCGATTTTGGCCGTTTTTTGGCCAAAAATCGGCTCTTTCCCCCGATAAAAGTGCCCATTTCCAGCAAAAATCCGCGCTTTTGGCTCGGCCGAGCCGCGAGTGCAGGTGCTTGCGCGGGCTGTCAGCCTACTGAATCCGTTCGAAGCGGAAGGCAGCTTCGCGCAGGGCGTGGCTGATGGCGGCGATGTGGCTCGTGCCGCGAGTCTCGAGCGTTACGTCGATCACGGTCTCGCCCAGGCTGACGCCGTAGTAGGCGCGATTGTGGATGGTCTCGACGATGTTGGCGCGCTCGCGGGCCAAAATCTGCGTGAGCGCGAGCAGCGCGCCGGGACGGTCCTGCAGGTAGACGCGGATGCGCAGCAGGCGTCCATCCTTGACCAGGCCGCGCTCGATGATCTTGGCCAGCAGGCTCACGTCGATGTTGCCGCCGGAGACCAGGACGACGGTGCGGCGCGCGCGGAGATTGGTCTTCGATTGGAGCAGCGCGGCGAGCGCGGCGGCGCCAGCGCCTTCGGCCAGCGTCTTCTCGTGCTCCAGCAGCATCAGAATCGCGCTGGCGATCTCTTCGTCGTCGACGGTGACGATCTCGTCAACGTAGCGCGAGACCAGGGGCAGCGTCAGACCGCCTGCGCGGCGGACGGCGATGCCGTCGGCGATGGTGGCTTCAGCGCTGAGTGTGACCAAAGTGCCGGCTTCGCGGGCGCGCAGCATCGAGGGCAGCTTTTCCGGCTCGACGCCGATGACGCGAATCCGCGGGTTGCTCTCCTTGAGCGCGCAGGCGATGCCGCCGATCAACCCGCCGCCGCCGACCGGCACGACCACGGCCTCCAGATCGGGAACCTGTTCGAGCAATTCGAGGCCGATGGTGCCCTGACCCGCGATCACCTCGGCATCGTCGAAGGGATGGATGAAGGTGCGGCCTTCGCTGTCGCGGCGGCGGAGCGCCTCCTCGCAGGCCTCGTCGTAGTTGGCGCCGTGAAGCACAACATCCGCGCCGAAGCCGCGCGTGGCCGCCACCTTGATCTGCGGCGTGGCCAGCGGCATCACGATCTGCGCGCGAATGCCCAGCGCGGCCGCATGAAAGGCGACGCCCTGCGCATGGTTGCCGGCGCTGGCGGTGATCACGCCCCGCTCCCGCTCGGCGGGCGCGAGCAGCAGCAGCTTGTTCAGCGCACCCCGCTCCTTGAATGCTCCCGTGCGTTGCAGGTTTTCCAGCTTCAGATAGAGCGGCAGACCGGTCAGATCGGAGAGCTCGCTGGAGCGCTGGCAGGGCGAGAGGTAGATGGACTCACGCAAGCGCGTGCGCGCCGCCTGTATGCTGCCGAGTGTAACGGATTCCAAAACTGCCTCCTTCGGTAGAGCGGGAAATAAAAAACCACCAGCCGATGGTGCGGGTGGTGGCCTGGATGCTGCTGGATGGCAACGCTGTCTACGTCAGGCCGGGCACTCCGCGCGCATTGGAGACGTTAATTCGCATCGCGCAAGACGGCGCGGGTTTCCCGCACATCGGAGAGGAGTTCGCATTGGCGCCGGATCTGTGCATGACGTTGATTGCAGTAGAGCAGAGAAAGAGTGCGTGCGTCAAGATTGCGCTCAACAGTCGATTGCCTTCATCGCAGCATCGATGATCCACGACGAATTGGATGGATGAATGAAACTGTTTCCTGTCAAGAAAAAATGCTTACCTCCTGCAAATGATTACGAAAGAAACCGCTACGGTGAGGATAAATATGCAATCAAATTGATCGAATGAAATTGTCAGACGATGAGATAATCAGAACTTGGGCCGCGTCTTGCAATCTTCCAATGGAGTGAACGCGAATGGAGTGCGCGATCTGTCAAAGTCATCGTGTGCGCCGGATCGGCAGAAATGGAATTCTGCGTAAATGGCTGGCTCCCCTCTTCGGCTATTACCCTTGGCGGTGCTCCAGTTGCCTGCGAGTCTTCATGCTGAAGACGCGCGGTATTAGACGAAAAAGGCAGGATGCAGTTGAGGCACAGGGCCATTCCCAATCGCCATCCTGCCTTACCGACAGTCCTCGATAGCCTTCTCTTCTCCGGCTTACGTCAACCGGATCGGTCGCGCGGAGTTGCGCCTCCGCGGTAATCGAGCATTGCCTCTTCGGCATTCACGGTCTACACGCGCCTTCATCCCGCGATCGGCCTCAGTGGTTTGGCGCCGTCCATTGCCCGAGACGGACGCCTTATCTCTCCACCGTTGGGATGAGTTCAAATAGACCTGAATTCTGTATGGTGAGTACGTTCCGTACGTGGAGGTTCGATGAGCATGCTGATTCCCCGGCATTGCGCGATCCCTTTGTCCCCGAATCAACGAGCAGTTGCCTTCGAGGATCGGAGATCGCAACACTCTGCCGGCAGAAGAGTTCCGGCTGCTGCAATTGCTCTGCTGCTCTGCTGCACGCTGCTGGCTGCGGGGCGCGTTGCACCGGCGCAGGCGACTGTGCCCGGCTCAGATTCCGCCGACTCGCAAAACAGCAAGACGCGCGAGGGTGGACAGCCCGCCTCTGTCGGCGGCGTCAACACTGGCGGCGCGCACCCCGCTGTGCTGGACACGGAACACCGGCCAATCACCGCCGGTGGTCAAGTCAAAGACGGGACGGTTCTGTTTGAAGACATTGCAAAACAGGCCGGACTGACAACATGGAAGCACGTGATGGGCGCGCCGGAGAAGCAATTCATCATCGAGGCCAATGGGTCAGGCCTTTGCCTGCTGGACTATGACAACGACGGCTGGCTGGACATCTACCTGGTGAACGGCTCGACCTATGAGGCCGAGAGCGGCAAGGCTGCCGCGCCCAAGGCCGCGCTCTTTCATAACAATCACGACGGCACCTTTACCAATGTGACAGACAAGGCCGGAGTGGGGAACGGCCGCTGGGGCTTCGGCTGCGCCGTGGCCGACTACGACAACGACGGCTGGCCGGATATTTACGTCTCCAACTTCGGCAAGAACCGGCTCTACCACAACAGTCACGATGGAACATTTACCGATGTGGCCGAGAAGGCGGGCGTTGCGCTGGGCAACTGGTCAACCGGCGCCACCTGGGGAGACTTCGACGGCGACGGCCGGCTGGACCTCTTTGTTCCCGGCTACGTTCACTACGATCTGGCCAATCCGCCGGCCTCGGGCGAGAATGGCGTGGCTTTCAGTTTCTGCACCTTCCGCGGCGAGAAGGTGATGTGCGGGCCGCATGGCTTGCAGGGCGAGCCCGACCATCTCTTCCACAACAACGGCGACGGCACATTCACGGACGTGAGCGAGAAGGCGGGCGTGGCCGACAAGAGCGGCTACTATGGGCTGACTTCGCTGTTTGTCGATGTCAACAATGATGGACGGGTTGATCTTTTGGTGGGCAACGACTCGACGCCGAATTATCTCTATCTGAACAAGGGCGATGGAAGCTTCGATAACATCAGTTATGCCTCCGGTTATGCCTTGAATGAAAACGGACGAGAGACGGCGACGATGGGCATTGCCGCAGGAGACTACCGAAACAATGGACTGATCGATCTGTATAACTCCACCTTCAGTGACGATTACAATCCGCTCTATCGCAACGACGGCGACGCCAACTTTACCGACATCAGTTATCAGTTGGGAATCGCCGAACCGACGGTTCCGTTTCTTGGATGGGGCGACGCCTTTATCGATTACGACAACGACGGCTGGAAGGATCTGATCGTCTCGAATGGGCATGTCTATCCGATTGTGGACAAGAAGCCGTGGGGAACCAGTTATGCCGAGCGCCCGCTGCTCTTTCATAACATCGGCGGCAAGAGCTTTGATCTGGTTCCGGCGGTTGAAGGAACTGCGCTGGCGCAGACTTACAAGGGTCGCGGCCTGGCAGTGGGCGATCTCTTCAACGATGGAAGGCTGGACGTGGTCATCAACACGCTCGATGGCGTGCCAGCGCTGCTGCGTAATATCTCTGCCGACAAGCACCATTGGATCGAGTTCAAATTGATCGGCGGAGCGAAGAGCCCGCGCGACGCCATCGGCGCAATGGTAACTTTGACGGCGAATGGAATGCGCCAGCGCGGCGACGTGCTCTCCGGCGGAAGTTATGCCTCGTCCAGCGATCCGCGCGCGCACTTTGGATTGGGCGATGCTACGGCCATCGACGACGTTGAAGTGCGTTGGCCGAGCGGAGCGACGGAGCACTTTACCGCTCCGCAGATCGACCACATCGTAACTCTGAAGGAAGGCCAGGGCGCAAAACACTGAGTGCCCTTGCCGAATAACTCCTGCAATTTTGCTCGATGAAATTCCCCACAGAAGACCAGAGGTCGAAGCGCATGAAGCTCATTCACACTCTAACTCTTCGCATGACAATCGGCCTGGCGCTTGCGTCCGCCACCTGCGGACTAATGGCGTGGCACCCGACGCGCGCCCTTGCGGCCGGCGACAATGCGGCCGCCAGCCAGCCATCTGCCTACTCGCAGTCGATCAGCGAACACTATAACTATCGCTTTGGAGCGGACAAGCCCTTTCTGCCCTCCAATGCCAGTACGGAGACGGGCGAGTTTCTCTCCGTCAAGAGCTTTCCCTCGGCCGCCTACTGCGGGCACTGCCATCAGGAGGCGCACGCCGAGTGGCGTCAATCGGTGCATGCCAACTCCTTCCGCGCTCCTTGGTATGTCAAGAATGTGAATGTACTGATGAACACCAAGGGAATCGAATTTGCGCGGCACTGCGAGGGCTGCCATAATCCGATCGCGCTAACCTCCGGCTCGATGACCAAGAACTCGCCGGTGGATCGCAAATTCGATGTGGATGGAATCACCTGCTCGGTCTGTCACTCGATGGTAAAGGTGGATACGCGCGGCACGGGGAGTTATGTGCTTGCAAGACCGGCAGTGATTGTAGATGCGGAGGGAAAGCCGGTCTACGGCGAGGTCTCCGACAAGGATATATTGGCGCATCTGGATCGCCACTCCAAGGCCGTAATGAAGGATTACTATCGCACGAGCGAGTTTTGCTCAGCCTGTCACAAAGCCGCGCTGCCAAAGATATTGAACGATTATAAGTGGCAGCGGGCGATCTTTCTTTACGATGAGTGGCAGTTATCCTCTTTTGCCAAGCAGTCACCTTTGCCTTTTTATGTGAAGGATCAGGTCTCCACCTGCCAAACCTGCCATATGAAGGCGGAAGATCTTCAGTTGCCCGACGCAGGAGCCAAGGATGGAAAGCTGGCCTCGCATCGCTGGCTGGGCGCGAATACGGTGATGGCCAAGTATTACGGCTATGATGCACAGATGGAGAAGCTGCTGGCATTTCTGCGCAACGGAGTTCTCAATGTGGATATCTTTGGGATCGAGCGCAATGGGGAATTGCTGATTGCGCCGCTTGGAAGCCAGCCCTTTTCCATCGCCGCCGGCGACGCGCTGACGGTTTCAGTTGTTATACAGAACAAGGGGGCCGCGCATAGCTATGTTCCGGAGCAGCGCGACTTTTACGAGAGCTGGGTGGAGTTTGAGGCGAAGGACTCTTCCGGTCGCACGCTGTTGCACTCAGGGGTGTTGCGGGCGGACGGCTCGCTCGATCCCAGTGCGCATAGTTTTACCAATCGCCTGGTAAACAAGGATGGCGGATTGAATGGCCTGCATCAGGTATGGAATACGCGGGTGGTTGCCTATAACAACACAATTCAATCGGGACGCTCGCAGATTGTACGCTATGAATTCAAGGTTCCGGATGACGCCAAAGGGCCAATCAGCGTAACCGCCAAAGTCAACTATCGCCGCTTCAATCAGCGATTCATCGATTATGGCCTGGGTTTGCACTATTCGATGCCGGCGGTGGAGATAGCCGCGCGGACCCGCGAAATCGAAGTGGGCGAGAATGCCGCCGCCGCGCCCGACCCGCAGGATAACAAAGAGTGGATGCGCTGGAACAACTACGGCATCGGACTGCTGGATGCGCAGCAATATGCGGCTAGCGCAGAGGCCTTTGAGCGCGTGGCCAAGCTGCGTCCCGATTATGCCGACGCCTATACCAACGTCGCCATCGCCAATATTCAGTGGGAGCGCTACGATGCGGCGCGCTCGAGCCTGGAGAAGGCCTTGGGGCTGGCTCCGCACAATGCCCGCGCGCTTTATTATATGGCACTGGTGGAGCGGACGCAGGGCAACCTAGAGGCCGCCATTGGCGATCTGCGCATGGTTACGGCGGCATTTCCGCGTTCGCGCGATGCGCATCGCGAGCTGGGCTTCTCACTCTATCAACAGCACAAGTACGACGAGGCACGCGTCGAGTATGAGACGTTGCAGTCGATCGATCCGGACGATCTGGCGGCACATTACATCCTCTCGATCGTCTATCGCCGACTGGGCATGAAGGAGCAGGCGGAGCGCGAGGCAGTGGCCTTTGCCGACCAGAAAGACGATCCAACGGCCAGCACCTATGCGCTGGAGTATCTGCGCAAGCATCCGGAGATTACCTCGGAGAGCGTTCCTTGGCATGTCCACAGCGACCTGACCGCGCATAAAGGCGGAAGCGATGAGACAATAACTCAATGAGATTGCGCTTTACGATCTTCGCAGCGCTGCTGCTCTGCCCGTCATTGGGCTTTGCCTCCAGGCACAGCCAGCGCGCCCACGGAGCCATTGTCTACAACGAAAGCGGTTGTTCGCACTGCCACACAATCAGCAGCGTGGGCGGCCACAAAGGCCCCGACCTGACCGCCGTGGGCCGAAGATTGAAGAAGGAGCAACTGCGCCAGCAGATTGTGGATGGAAGTAAGCGGATGCCGCCCTTTGGAGACGTGTTGCAGCACCAGGAGCTGGACGATCTGGTCGCCTATCTGCGCTCCTGCCGGGATAAGCCGAAGAAGTAGCAACTGCCTCCGGAACGCCGCTGCGAGTGCGATATACTTCAAGCGGTGGAGGGCTTGGATTTGTTGCATAGGCAAGGAAGTTTAGCCACGGTCGCCGCATTATCGCTTCTGCTCTTCTGCTCTTCTTCGCAGGCACAGAGTTCACCATTCGCGCAACCCAGCGGAACGCCGCCACCACCGAGAGGAATGGCTCCAATGGGCATGGCGAGCGGTGTTCAGCAGAAGGCGGAGTTCGATAACCAGCATCGACCGATCACGGCGGGCGGCTTTGTCAACAACGGGCCGGTTATCTTCATGGATATTGCCGAGGCCGCCCACCTGACGAGCTGGCATCATACGGCGGGCACGCCAGCCAAGCGCCTGATTCTGGAGGCCAAAGGCCCCGGCGTCTGCCTGCTGGACTATGACAACGACGGCTGGCTGGACATTTATCTGGTAAATGGCTCGACCTATGACGCGCTCTCAGGAAAAGCCACGCCGCCGCACGCGGCGCTCTTTCACAACAATCACGACGGAACCTTTACCAACGTGACGGAGAAGGCCGGCGTCGCCAACGACCGCTGGGGTTATGGCTGCGCCGTTGCTGATTACGATAACGACGGCTGGCCCGATATTTATGTGACGAATTATGGAGAGAACCGCCTCTTTCACAACAACCACAACGGAACTTTTTCGGATGTTGCCAAAGAAGCCGGAGTTACTGCGGGCACATGGTCAACCGGTGCAACCTTCGGCGACTACGATGGCGACGGACGGCTGGATCTATTCACGGACGGCTACGCCAGGATGGATCTGAATGATCCGCCAGTCTCGGGATCGAAGGTAGTGGGCTATGCGGCGTGCCAGTATCGCGGGGTGCAGACGATGTGCGGACCGCGCGGGCTGAAGGGCGAGCAGGACCATCTCTTTCATAACGACGGAAACGGCAAATTTACCGATGTGAGCAAGAAGCTTGGCGTGGACGATCCGAACGGATACTACGGCCTGGGCGCTCTGTTTGCGGATGTGAACGGCGACGGCAAGCCGGATCTGCTGGTTGCCAACGATTCCACGCCGAATTATCTTTACATGAACAAGGGCGATGGAACCTTTGAAGATCAGAGTTATGAGAGCGGCTTTGCGCTGAATGGATCCGGGCGCGAGGTCTCCAATATGGGTTTGGCCGCCGGAGACTACGAGAACAACGGGCATCTTTCCATCGTGAGCACCACCTTTGCCGACGACTACAACGTGCTCTTCCAGAATGACGGCAAGGGATTCTTTACCGATGTGAGTTATCAGGCCGGCATCGCCGAGTCCTCGATTCCCTTTGTCGGCTTTGGCGATGGATTCCTCGACTACGACAACGACGGCTGGAAGGATCTGCTGATCATTAATGGCCACGTCTATCCGGAGGTGGACAAGCACCCGGATTGGGGGAGCAGTTATGCGCAACGCCCGCTGCTCTATCACAACCTGAAGAATGGCAAGTTCGAGTTGATTCCGGCAGCGGAGGGAACTGGGTTGGCGGTGGTGAGCGTGGGACGCGGCGCGGCCTTCGGTGACCTGTTCAACGACGGCAAGATCGACGTGGTCATCAATAACATGGACGGGGTTCCGGTGCTGCTGAGAAACGTGAATCCAGACCGCCATCATTGGGTTGAACTGAAGCTCGTCGGAGGGCCGAAGAGCCCGTGCGACGCGGTGGGCGCGACGGTTTACCTGACGGCCAACGGGATGCGCCAGCGCGGAGATGTGTTGAGCGGCGGCAGCTATCTCTCCTCGAACGATCTGAGGGTCCACTTCGGGCTGGGCGATGCAACTGACGCGGGAACGGCGGAGATTCACTGGCCCTCCGGCGCACGGGAGACGGTGAAGTTGCCGGCTGAGGATCGCATCTTCACCATTACTGAGGGTGAGGGAATCAGCGGCGCGCTCTGCGGAGGCACGCCCTGCGCGGATGTGAAGGCTGCGCCGGCCAAGCCGAAGCCCTGAGATGCAAAAAGAATCGGGTGGCGCCCCATGAGTAGGCGCCACCCGAAATTCATACTTGGAAGGCCAGTCTGTAGACAAGCTCGTTGACTTGTTTAGAGTATCGGCAGCGTGATGGCTTGTCTTGAGCCATTCGAGGGACTTTGGGGTCCATCAAAAGTTGGAGTGGGCGAGATTTGCGCGTTCCTCCGTCAGGAATTCCGCGCAGGGCCGCATGGACCAATTACTGTAAATGTGCGCGGTATTTTTTGCGCGAATGAACTTCATTTGAGAGAAGTGACCCCGATTTTGTGGCCAGAAATGACGCCAATCCGTTGAATGGAGCGAAGGTTACCGTCCGGCGACTGCGGCGGCTGGCAGGCGTTTTGCTGCTTGGCTGCGCGCTATCGGCCGGGGCACTGGAGCCGACGACGACGCTGGCCGGCTACAGCCGCCAGTCGTGGGGGATGGAGAACGGGCTGCCGCAGAACACCGTGCAGGCGCTGGTGCAGACGCACGACGGCTTCATCTGGTTGGGAACCGAGGTGGGACTGGTCCGCTTTGACGGTTACAGCTTTTCCGTCTTCGACAAGAATTCGATACCCGCGCTGCCGGGAAACGATGTGCGCAGCCTGATCGAGACAAAGGATGGCGCGCTGTGGATTGGGACGAGCGAGGGGCTGGCGCGGTGGAAGGATGGGGTGGTTACGGCCTTCACCACGAAGGATGGGCTGCCGGGAGACAGTATCGAATCGCTAGTAGAGTCGTCTGATGGTGGGCTGTGGGTGAGTACAATTGAAGGCTCGGCTCGGCTAGCTGGAGATCACTTCCTAAGCAGAGCAATCAAGCCGGAAAACACACCGGAGGAGACGCATATTGCAGCGTCATTCGAGAGTGAAAAAAAGGCATCTTTCAGTAAGACCACTGTAAATATCGAGAATTTCAAAAAAACATTGAGTGTAGGCAAAGAGCTGCCAGGGACAAAGGTACAGATCCTCTTTACCGACCGCGAAGGCAGTTTGTGGATTGGCACGAACGGCGGACTGGCTCGATGGAGTCGAGGAAAACTCGAAGTTCTGCCGATCACCGATCCGCTGGCAACGGCTTCAGTGCTCTCCATCATGGAGGACCACGAAGGCAATCTCTGGGTTGGAACCGAGACAGGGGGGCTGCACATCCTGCGCGATCAGCGCTTCCGCACAGTGGGCGCGCGGGAGGGACTTTCTTCCGATGCGACGACCGCTGTGGTGGAAGGCGCGCAGGAGAAGCTGTGGGTGGGAACGAGCGGAGGCGGGCTGAATGCCTTGCGGTTGGGCGAGGTGAAGGCGGGCGAGACAAAGATCTATTCGGTGCGCGACGTGCTGCTGAGCAATATAATCCTCTCGCTGGCCGCCGCGCCCAATGGCGATGTTTGGGTGGGGACGCCGGACGGGTTGAACCGCATTCGCGGAAGCGCGGTGGATTCGTTTACTTCGGCGGACGGATTGCCGGACGATTTCATTCGTTCGCTGCTGGTGGATGGCGACGGTTCGCTGTGGATCGGCACGCGGCGCGGACTGACACACTGGATGGGATTGAAGAGAGGAATGCTGGCGCCGGCGCGGATGGAGACTTTTACGCAAGCCAACGGCCTGGGAAGCGACCTGGTGGGCGCAATGGCGCGCGATACACACGGCGATCTGTGGGTGGCGACACTGAACGGCCTATCGCGCCTCAGCGGAGGCCGGATCGTCAACTACACAACGGCGAATGGACTATCGAGCAACGTGATCACGGCCCTGCTGCCGCGCGCGGATGGCTCGCTGCTGATTGGCACGCAGGATCGCGGATGGAATTTGTGGGATGGACAGCGCTTCAGCGCGGAGAGCAGCGGCGGATTAAGCCAGACCGGCATTCACGCAATTTTGGATGACGGCATCGGCCATCTGTGGTTTGCGACAGGTAACGGCATTGCGCGCTGCGAGAGCGACGGCAAGGCGGTCTGTTCGCATTGGATTGACTTTGGCGCAGCGGACGGGCTGCGCAGCCGGGAGACGGCCACCAACAGCCATCCATCGGCCTGGCGCTCGCGCGACGGGCACTTGTGGTTTGCCACGCCGAAGGGGCTGGTCGAGATCGATCCGGCTCATTTTCCGGTCAATGCCATTGCGCCGCCGGTGGCGCTAGAACGCTTTGCCGTGGACGATGTTGCGCAAGCGCTACGTGCGGCGGGATCACTGTTGCGCATTGAGGCAGGGCACGTTCACTTTCAATTCGATTACGCGGGGTTGAGTTTTACTGCGCCGCAGAAGGTGCGCTACCGCTTCATGCTGGAGGGATTCGACCGCGGCTGGACCGAGGCCGGCGCGCGGCGCAGCGCTTACTATACGAATATTCCACCGGGGCGCTACACCTTCCGCGTTCAGGCGGCCAACAACGACGGCCTGTGGAACAGCGAGGGCGCGGCGTTCAACTTCGAGCTGCGACCGCACTTCTATCAGACTCTCTGGTTCTATGCGCTGCTGTTGACGGCGCTGGTGGGGGTGGTGGTGCTGGTGCTGCGGCTACGGCTGCGGCGGGCAGAAGGCGAGTTCCGCGCCGTGCTGGGTGAGCGCAACCGCATTGCGCGCGAGATTCACGATACGCTGGCACAGGGCTACGTTGGCATCTCGGTGCAACTGGAGGTGCTGAGCGAATTGTTGCGCCACAACAAGACGGAGGCTGCGGAAAAACATCTGGATGTTACGCGCAGCTATGTGCGCGAGGGACTGGCCGAGGCGCGGCAATCGATCTGGGCGCTGCGTTCGCAGGATACGGGCGAGACAACGTTGCCGGTGCGTCTACGCCGTTTGCTGGAGGCGGAAGTCGGCCATGGGTTGGAAACTAATTTCAGTCTCTTTGGCGCATACCGGCCGATGCCCGCGGAAACGGAGCGCGAGATTCTGCGCGTGGCCCATGAGGCGATTCACAACGCGAAGAAGCACGCAGCGGCGCGGCAATTGTTTGTTCAGTTGGAGTACGGGCCGGAGCAGGTGGCGTTGGAAGTGCGCGACGATGGGCGCGGCTTTGCGATAAACGAGAAGCTGGAGTCGCCGCCGGGACATTTTGGTCTCACTGGAATGAGAGAGCGCGCGGCGGCGATTGGCGGGAGGCTTGAAGTGACGAGCGAACCGGGAGTTGGTACGACGGTCCGGCTGAGGGCGGCGGCGAGTGCGGCGCGCGAGGCAAAGGAGCAACAGTGACCAAGGAATCGATTCGCGTGCTGGTTGTGGAAGACCACCACGTGGTGCGCCAGGGGCTGGTGGCGCTGCTGAATGTTGTCGATGGCCTGGAGGTGGTGGGCGAGGCCGCCGACGGCGTCGAGGCCATTGCGCAGTATCGCAAGCATCTGCCGGATATCGCATTGATCGACCTGCGGCTGCCGCGACTGAGCGGCGTCGAGGTCATCGAACGCATTCGCATGGAGACGCCCAGGCACGCTTTATCGTGCTTACGACCTACGACGGCGACGAGGATATCTATCGCGCGCTTCAGGCCGGTGCGCGCGCCTATCTGCTGAAGGGCATGACGACGGAGGAGCTGATTACGACGATCCGCGCTGTTCATGCGGGCAAATCGCACATTCCTCCGGCGATTGCCCAGCGGCTGGCCGAGCGCATGGGAACCGAAGAGTTGACGCCGCGCGAGTTCGATGTGCTGGAACAGATTGTGCACGGCAAGAGCAACAAGGATATCGCCACGGAGCTGGAGATCTCCGAGGCCACCGTGAAGACGCACATCAACAATCTGCTGAGCAAGCTGGGCGTCACTGACCGGACGCAGGCGGCGACCGCGGCCATCCAACGCGGCATTGTCACTCTGGAATCGCTGAGAAAGCCAAAGCTATGAAGAAAATATTTTTGTTCGCTTTGTTTTTTGTGCTTCTATGCTCGATTTCGCAGGCGCAGAAAACGTCCTGGCGTCAGGCTACGGATGCCGAGCTAGCGTCCTTGCTGCCGGCGCGCGCTCAGGTGGAGAGGGAACACATCGAGACCGAGATGCGCACCGCCTCAGGAATCATGAATGGCCACGGCCGCTATATTGCCGGTGTGGTGCTGCTGACGGCGGGCTATTCTGCGGAGGGAAAATACTCGCACTATCTTATTGTGCAGACGCCGGTGCGCATTGGGGGGATCGAATACAAGCCCGGCGAATATGTCTTCGGGTGGACGCGGGCGCAGACGGGAGACGCGCTCAGTGTGCACTTCTACGCAGCTGCGACGGGTGCGCCGGTCGGCTCCGCGGAGGCTCATCGCATTGCCGGTTCAAGCCGCGTGGAGAGCCTGCACATCTGGCCTCCTACCGACAAATCCATGATTCAGATTGGTCGCTTCGGCATTCCCTTTGAGTTGATCGAACGATAGGGAAGAATCGCTCTCAGCGCGGCTCGCCTGTGGGAAGAAAAGCGACTCCGGAGAGCGGCTCACCGGAGGCCAGCACGTTGCGCAAATGCTCCGGGTTGGGTCCGCTTCTGTGCTCTGCCGCAACGATCAATTGCAGCGCAGAGGCTGGAGTGGTGTCAGCGGGCAGGCGGAATATCCAGGGAATATTGGTTGAGGTCAGCCTCTTGTCGCTGCTGAGCGCAACCACCGGCACAAAGGCCTTGAGTGCGAGTTGCTCGGCCAGATGTGCCGAGTCGCGATCGAGAGCCACGATTGCCAGTGCGTGTTCGTTCATTAGCGCATGAACCAACTGCGTGGATGCCGCGCCCCAGTTCTGATCGCTCGCGACAGGCAGTATCGACCAACTGGTTGCTTGCGCGGCCAACGCTGTCTGAATCGCCGCAGATTGTGCGACCGCAGAAGCTTGCGGCCCGAAAAAAACCACGCGCAGTGGCTCGGCGAGATCCGAACGATGCGGCCCATCGTACTCAACGCCATCCTCTCCAACCCGAGCGTAAGGAACCTGCGGTGCGGCGGGAGCTGCCTGCAGGGCAGAAGTTTGCGGAAGTTGAGGGGTTTTTTCCATGGTTGCAACGCGATAAGTGATCGCGCCGTTATGCACCGTCCCCAGATACATCGGCGCGACATTTTTTTGATTGGGATCGAAGACCATGTGCCCGGTAACGCCGTCGTACTCTTCGATGCCGGCCAGAGCATCGTGAATGCGCGCGCGATTCAAGCCCGCCTTGCAGATTGAGTCCAGCAGCATCTTCATCGCGTCGTAAGCGAGCGAGGCAAACTGCTCCGGCTTCTCGTGGAATCGCGCCTCAAAGCGCTGATTGAAGTCGATCCACTTGGGATCGTTGCGCGAGGCATCGTAAGGGAAGACGGCCTCAAAACCCTCGGCCGCATCGCCTGCCTGGGTCAGCAGCTCCGGCCCCAGCGTGCGATAGGAGCCGAAGACGCGCTGCTTCATTCCAGCCGCGCGCATCTGTTTCAGAATTTCCGCTGTCTGCGTCTCGTCGGCCCAGAGCACGATGGCGTCGGCGCGCGAGGATCGAATCACCTGCAACTGCTTGGTGAAGTCCGTGTCGCCGGGAAGATATTTCTGCTCAATGACAATCGGGTGGCCCAGCCTGCGCGATGCGTCGCGGAGTTTTATCACGCCAAAGCGCCCGTAGCGGCTGTTCACGCGCAGGATCGCCACTCGCTTCATCCCGAGTTCCGTGAAGACGCGGCGCGCCAGCGTCAGGCACTGCACGCGATCATCCTGCAGGTCGGTGAAGAACCACGGAATATATGTTTCTGGAATCGTGGGATCGGTGGAAGCAGAGTTAACGATGGGAATCTCGGCGCGCAGGGCCACGCGCAGCGCAATGTGCGTGGACTCGGAGCTGATCGAGCCGAAGATCGCCCAGTCTCGATCATCGTAGACCATCTTCACTGTTTCATTCGAGGCCGATCCCCAGATGGCGGGGTCGGTCGGGCGGTCCTCGCCGTACACTGTCTTCGCTTGCCAGTTGTCGTAGTCGTTGTGGAGCATCAGCCGGAAGGGCTTGCCGCCGTAGCCGCCATGGGCGTTCGCCTCTTCAACGGCCAACTGCGCGCCGTGCAGCATACGCACTCCGAAGAGCGATTCCGGATTCGGCGCGACGGGCCCAAAGAAGCCGATGCGCACCTCTTGCACGTCTTTCGGCTCGGGAATGTCGCGCCCCGCGCCGGAGTAGATGTTGGGATGAATGTAATTGCGATCATATGGCTCGGCGAACTTTGCATAGGGGCTCAGATCTGCGGGCTCGCCGGCATAAGGCGTGACCACGCGATCACGTGGCGGAGCGGGCGGATGCGCGCCGCACTCGCAGCTTCCCCTGCCCGTGACCGCAACCGGCGCTGCGTTTTCATCCGCCGCCTGCTTCGAATCCTGCGCGGAGTACTGAGCCTGATTCTGCGCGGCAAGCTGCACAGAAAAAAGCGCAGTCGAAGCAAAGCCAGCGACCAACAACCATCCCTTGCGCATGACGACTACTCCTTGCCGGGTGCAACCTGATCCGTGCGGAAGATGGCAAGCGCCTCAATCTCGACAAGCAACTCGGGGCGGCAGAGATGCGCCTGAATGCCGATCGAAGCGGGAACCGGATCAAGTCCCTGCTCTTGGTAGAAGGTTGTGCGAATCTTGTTGAAGAGATCGTAATCGCGGTCGATGTCGCGCAGATAGCAACTGGTCTTGACGATGTCCTTCCAGGTGGCGCCTTCGCTCTCCAAGAGGCCAGTGATGTTGGCGAAGGTGCGCTCAAGCTGCGCGGCAAAATCGCCGACGTGCACGCTGACGCCGTTCTCGTCGATCGAGGCAGTGCCGGAGATGATCAGCACGGCAATGCCGTTCAGATCCAGTCGAATGCCGCGCGAGAACGAACTCGGCTTGGCATAGTGAAAGGCTTCGTTGAGAACGCCGTGGTTGGTGATCGCGTGCCGCTCGATGGGTGTGTGCGCGGGCGTCTTGGCGATGGTCTCCAGAATTTCTGCAAATGCATTCATGATGATGGCTCCTTCTGCTCTTATTGTTTTTCGCGTATTCCGTGGCTGAGTCCCTTGGCCGTGGCGACCCAGATGTCGTTGCCTTGAAAGTCGATACCGAGAATGTAGTTGTGCGCCGGCGCTGTTGTGACCGTGACCGGCGTAACCTTGCCAGCCGCGTCGCGCACCGTCATCTCGGGCTTGCCGTCCTTGAGCGAGGGGCGATAGACGGCCCAGTTGGTTCCGTCATAGTAGGCTAGCCCCCTGTCCGTGCCGAACCAGCAATGCGTTGCGTCCACACCTTTGATCGTATTGGTGAAGTTCGAGGGCAGCCCACTGTCTTTCGTGAGGAAATTGTGCCAGTAACGGCCATCGTAGCGGCTGTCGCCGAAGTATGTTGCAGCCCAAACTATATTGTCCACATAACTGACCGAGGTGACAATCTCGTGGATCAAACCCTGATCCTTGAAGAGCACGATCTCGTTTTCGCCGTCCGGATCGTCGTACTTGTCCCAGCGGCCGGTCTTCTGCGTGTATTCGAGAAGCCCGCTGCCCCAGACCGCGTAGTAGACCTTGTCCGGCGCGGCGGAGACCGCATAGACCCAGATCTCATTCATCGGCGTGTTGCGCTCGTTGTAGAGTGTCCATTGGCCAGTGCGCGTATTGAGGCGGCAACCGCCGGCGGCCGTCGCCACCCAGACATTCTCGCCCTCCACGCTGACACCGTAGACTACATCGTTGCTCAGTCCCGATGTCAACTGCGTAAAGCTATCGATGCGCCCACCGGAGATGCGGCTCAACCCGCCCATCGTTCCCGCCCACACATCGCCGGTACGCTTATCCAGCGCCAGTGAAAGCACGGCGCGATGCGCCAGGCCGTCTGCGGTCGTGAATGTCTTCCATGTGTGATGGTCATAGAGCGCGAGGCCGTTGTCGGTGCCCGCCCAGATGCGCTCGCCGTCCACGAGAACGGAATAGACGTGATTGTCGGGCAGGCCGTTGGCGGTGGTGAAGTTTTCAAAGCGAAAGCGCGGCAGCTTCTGCGGTGCAACAGTGACGGCTTGCGCGGACATCTGCGCAGTGGCAGGGGCCGCTTGCGCGACAACATAGACTGGCGCGACGGCAGAGAATGCCGCGCCTATCAGGATCGTCTTCAGTGCCAGCTTCTTCATCGCGTCCTCAAATATTCAATCAGGTCGTTGAGTTCATCCTTGGTCAGGTCGTTGGTGCGGCCGTGCTTGTCGTCCGGGTTGTAGACCGTCCAGATCTCTTCCAGCGTGTGCGCTGAACCGTCATGCAGGTAAGGTGCATGCAGCGCAATGTTATTCAACTGCGCGGACTTCAACAGAGCGGAGTTGTCCGTCGGCTTGTGTGTTCCCACGTCGAAGAGTTGATGGTTGGTGCCGTTGGGGCCGCTGTGGCAGTAAGAGCAACGATTGCCTTCCGTAATCGGCTTCTTGAACTTGTCCACGCTGCGCTCGAAGATTGCCTGCCCGCGCTCCTGCGCCGGAGTTTGCTCGCCGTTGGCCAGCCGCCAGCGATTGGGCCGCGGAGCAAGGCTGCGAACGTAGAGCGCCAGATCGGCCAACGTAAGTCCGTCGTAATTTTCCGAGCGCCAGAAATACTTTTCCGTCCGCGGTCCGCATTCGGTGGGAATATTCGGATTACCGCCATTCCATTTGTATGGCCCGGTATCCTTGATGCCTTCGAGCAGCTTGTTGCTGACAATGTCGCGGCCAAATCCGCTCGGCTCCAGATTCCATGTAATGGCGTCGAATGTGGAATCGATGTGGCAGGAGGCGCAGCCGATCTGCCCTTGAAAGGAATAGCTGGATGTATAGAAGGTCTGCTCGCCGAGACGCATCGCGGTGATGGTCTTCAGCCCATTGAGCACAATCGTCGAAGCCACGCGATTCTTGCTCACGTCGATCACGCTGATGGTATCGTCCAGGCGATTGGCGACGAAGAGCCGACGTCCATCGCGGCTGATCGCCAGCCCGCGCGGATCGCGGCCCACGGGAATGCGCGCTGCAACATAGTGCGCGCTAGCCGCCAGATCCTGCACATTGGAGCCTGGATGCGTGCGCGCATACTGCAACAGGCGCGGCACGTCGATTGCCATCACCGTCTCCGAGCCGCCGCAACTGACAAAGATGCGCGACTTGTCCGGCGAGATGAGCACACCGAAGGGACGCGAGGCGTAACGCTCCAGCTCATCGAGCGGAATCTCGACGGAGGCCTTGCCCACATCCGCGCCGAAGAGCGTCAGCGTGTAATCAACGTATCCGCCGTGTTCCAGATGCGCGATTGGCACAAGATTCTTCGGATGATATTCGGCGACAACGCCGAGTCGCCCATCGGAGGAGAATGCGAGATGGAAGACGCCGGCGATGCGATGGAGCGGCATACGATCCACTACCACCGCGCGTGCCGTGTCAATCACGGTGATTTCCGACTCAGGCGCGGTGCGGTTATCCAACTCGGTGCGCACACGTGGCGGATTGGGATAGACGTGTGTCGCATAGATGCGGCTTCCATCGGGTGAAAGAGTCAGATAGCTCGCGCCTCGCCCGGCTGCCAGACGCTTCTCTTCCACGCCGGTGAGCGCATCGAGCACGGCCACATCGTTCGAGATACGATTGGCTACATAGAGCCGCTTGCACGCACGATCTTCGACGACGCCCGAAGGCTCCGCGCCCACCGGCCACGTGGCTGTCACGGTTAGCTTGCGCGTGTCGATCACGGAAAGCGTGTCATCCCAGGAGTTGGTCACGAAGAGGCGCGCGCCATCGGGCGAGAGCGAAAGCCCGCGCGGCACGCGGCCCACCGCGATTGTCTTGATCGTCGTATGAGTGGCCGCGTCCAGCACCCGCACCTCTTCGCTCTGCTGGCAGAGCACGTAGAGCCGCGCACCATCGGGCGAGAGTTGAAGTTCCAGCGGCGAGGCGTACTGCTCATCATCGGCTTCCGCTGCGCGCACCGGCGGATGAGTCGAGAGAGCAAGCGCCAGCAAGAGCGTGGCACACGCCGCGATCCCCGCCGCAATTGGAATGCGCCTGCTCACTTCTGCTTCCTTTCACCCGGCTCCAGCACGGTCAAGACTCGGTCAGCCGGCTGCGCCGTCAGAGTCTGTTCCACACCGCTGGGCCAGCGAACAACGATCTTGTCTACGGTGGTTGCCGCGCCGATGCCGAAATGCAAACGGCTGTCGTCTTGCGAGAGATAGCCGGAGCCGGCCACACGCTCGGCCGTGTGGCGCTTGCCCGCAGCAAAAACCTCAACGCGCGCGCCGATACCGTCGCGATTGCTCTTTGTGCCTACCAGCTTGATGCCGATCCAGTGGCCGGTGTTGGTGGAAACATTGCGCAGCAGCGTTCCCTTGCCGCCGAGATTTACGACGAAGGCATCCATCTTGCCGTTGTTTTCGTAGTCCGCAAAACAGGCGCCGCGCGCCGTCGTGCGCTCGCTCAACACCGGCCCGGCCTGCTGCGAGACGTCGGCAAACTTGCCCTCGCCCAGCCCGCGAAACAGCGTGTGCTCCTGCGGATACAAGTGAATCAAGCCGCCATGGAAGATGAGAATGTCGAGCTGTCCATCATTGTCATAGTCGTAGACGCCGGTGCCCCAACTGACATATTGTGCATTGGTCTGCGAGACGCCGGTCTGCGCGCCCACATCCTCAAAGCTCATCTTTCCGGTGTTGCGCAGCAGACGGTTATAGTGGCCGTCGGTCACCCACAAATCGAGCCAGCCGTTATTTTCAAGGTCGGCAAAGACCGGGCCCATCGAGGAGGTCGATTCGCCATTCTGGCCGAAGGCCGTGCCGGTATCGTTGGCGATCTCCTCGAAGGTTCCATCGTGCTTGTTGTGAAAGAGAAAGTTCTCCGTGCGGTCGTTGGCTACGTAGATGTCATCCCATCCATCGTTGTCAAAATCCGCTGCTGTCACGCCCATTGTGCGCCCCACGTAGGCGCCAATACCGGATTTTTCCGTCACGTCGGTAAAGGTTCCGTTGCAGTTATTGTGAAAAAGCCTGTTAGTTTCACCCTCGTAATCGAGCGGCCCAGGGTAGTTGTCGGCGGCATAGAAGGCGCGGTACTTGGGATCGAACTTCACATAGCGGCCCACGAAGAGATCGACGCAGCCATCCTTGTCGTAATCGAGCCAGGTGGAACTGATCGCCCAGCCATCCACATCGATGCCGGCCTTTTGGGTCACATCGGTGAAGTGGCCGTTGCCGTCGTTGTGATAGAGAATCACCTTGCCGTAACCGGTGACCAGCAGATCGACATTGCCATCGTTATCGTAATCGGCCGCCGTCACGGCCATTCCGTACATATCCGGATTCAGACCCGCTTGTTCCGTCACGTCGGTGAATGTGCCGTTGCCGTTATTACGATAGAGATGATTGTGTGGCAATATCGCCGGTTTTTGCTTGAGCGGATAGGGATGCATCGCGTCGTCGAGCGGGCGACCGTTAACCACATAGAGCGATTCAAGGCCGGAGTTGTTGTAGTCGAGCCAGATGCACCCCGCGCCAGTGCCTTCGAGCAGCGATCCAAGTTGGCGCGAGCCAAAGCTGTGCGTGAAGTCGATGCCCGCCTTGTCGCTGGTGTCTTCAAAGCGAATCACCGGCACCTGCGGTGAGGCAGAGGGCGCTTGCGCGCCAGGCGCGGATTGCGTCGACGGCAGAGGAAGCGTTTGTGCGGTAGCCACGGAGACAGCGCCGAAGAAAAGAAAGTAACGAAGAAGCATCTTATTTGCCTCCCTGCGGCACTTGCGGTGCAGCAGGCGGCGCCTGCGCGCCCGTAAGATCAACCGCCGTTGTCGAATGCAACAGCACGATCGGCAGGCGATTTTCGCTGGCGCGTTCCGGTCCCGTGTGGCAGCCTACGCAGATGCGCTGCTCTCCGCCGCGGCTCCAAAACCACCCATGCTCCTGGCGAACGACCGAGCCTTTTTCGTTCAGCAAGGCAAAGCGAATCGGCCTGTCGGCGGGCGTCTTCACAAAGAAGGAACCGTCGCTCTCGACTGGCGCCGTGCCCATCACCACCGCGCGACCTTGATCGTCCTGCATCTCAAGGCGTACGGAAGCAGGGGTGAGCTTCAAATCACCCAAGCGCGACTGGCGCGCATCGAGCGCCATCAGATTGGCATAGTTCCAGGGATGCAGCCCCGAGGGATGACGCTTGGGCGTCGCGCGCGATGCAAGCAAAACCGGATCAAGAAGATTCTCGCCGTTGACGGCTGCGACCGTATGCAGCGCGGGCGAACCGGGCTTCCACGCGTTGATCGTGAAGTGCGTGCCGGCCGCAGTGCGTGCGCTCATGAGCCACGCGCCGGAGGCAATCTCGGCAATCGCGCCCGCGTACTCGGCATAAGGCGCAACAATGGGCACCTCATGCGCCAGCGGCGAAGTGAAGCGCCCGAGCGAACTTCCATGCGTGAAGACCACATCGCCCGAGGCGAGCTGCTTCCCGCCCCAGCGCGCCCTGCCGTGGTCGCAGCGGTATGACTCCACGCCGGAGCCGTCGGCGTAGACCAGAAACAACTCCGGCGTCGATCCCGAGCCGAGTGGATAGCCGGCCTCGAAGAGAATGCGACCATCCGCCAGCACATCGGCGGGAAATGCGCTGGCTCGCGTGTAGGTGAGCGGCAGCAGGCCCGTAGCCGTGGGATTAAGGAACGGTTGCGCCGGCGGATGGCCGTCTTCAGCGGACTTCAACTGAAAGCCCCACGGTGTGCGCTCGGCCCACACCATCCGCCCACCGGGAAGATAAAGCGGACGCTCGGCATCGGCATCGGTCGAGATCACTTTGCGCACAGAGCGATCGGCAAGCGTCATCTCCCAAATCTGCCACAGGTCGCCGGCGTTCTGTTTGCCCGCAAAGAGGATCGTTTTCGCATCAAAGGAAACATTCGCGTCTGCAGTAGCTGCAAAGCCCTCCACCAGCGGCTCCGGTTTGGATGCAGGTTTGCCCGCATGAATGAGCAAGAGCTGTGCGCCCTGGGGAAAGCGCTCATGTCCGCGCAGCTCGGCCAGCGAATCAAAGACGGGAGCGGCAGTTACGATGAGATCCGCGTTGATTGGCGCGCCTGAGTTTCGCACTGCAATCGGCGCGGAAGCACTGGTCGGAATCAGCAGGGCAATCGAAGCCGTCACTGCCAGAACGCTGGGAAGCGCTCTCATTCTCCTGCATCCGTTGGTGCGCAACACCACCCGTGCGCGCTGCAAGAGATCGCGATCACAACCCATCCAATCGATTTCACTCAACCCTGCACGCACCCTGCGCGCTCCGTTTCTGGGGAAGCGGAAGTATCAGGCTATCGTGGAAGCCCGCTCTCCGCCTCCATCCAAGGGTGGAGGCGCAAAAACAGGGAATAATGGATAGATCCTCTACTGAACTGAAAACAGAATCAGTTAGGTTGAAGCGATGGGAGGTGGGCGGTAACCAAAAGCCGCATCCATAATCGCCGCAACGCCCAGCGCTGTTTCGTCCTGATAGGGCCGGGCAACAATCTGCACGCCGATCGGCAACCCCTCTGGTGAGCGACCCACAGGAACCACCGCCGCCGGACTAGCTAGCGCGTTGAACCACTGCGTGTGGCGCACGGCGTCCAGGTACTCGACGGCGCGGCCCTCGACGATCCACGCGCGCTCGCCGTGGCGGAAGGCGGGAATGCTGGCCACGGGGCAGAGCAGCACCGGATACTCGCTCATGGCCTGCAGCGTCTTCGAGCGAATCAGATCCAGCTCAGCCCATGCGTTCAATAATTCAGTCGCTGTCAGCGGCGGCACGGCCTCGCCGAAGCCGAGATACTCGCTAAAGATGGAACTTAATTGGTGCTCGCGTCCGGCGATTGCCGGTGCATAGAAGCTTGCACCACACTGCACAAAAAACCTCCACCATAGTTGGCGCAGCAACTCCAGTGTGTTCGGACGAAAGGGCTCGACGCAAAAGCCAGCATCGCGTAGCGCGGTTGCGGCAGCCTGCACTGCGGCCCGCGTCTCCGGCGTGACGGGAATCAGACCATCGTCCTCGAAGAAGCCAATCTTGTTTGCGCGCAATTCGGCGAGGCTCGGCTCGCGCAAGGCAATCGGCGGGCTTGCGGGATCGTGCGGATCCTGGCCGCTGAGAGTTCGGAACAGCAGCGCAACATCGTCGATGGTGCGCGCCATTGGGCCAATCGCACCCAGTGTGGAAAATGGACCCACGCACGGCGGTAGATGGCCGCGGCCGGGAATACGCCCCGGCGTGGGCTTGAGCGAGCAGATGCCGGTGAAGTGCGCAGGAATGCGCACCGAGCCGCCGCTATCCGAGCCGAGACCGACTGCGGAAAGCCCGGCCGCGATGGCCGCAGATTCGCCGCCACTCGATCCACCCGGCGTGCGCTCCACGTCCCACGGATTGTTGGTGCGCCCGTGCAGAAGATTATCGGTCTCGTAGGCCATCAGAAACTCTGGGCAATTGGTCGTGCCCAGAATCAACGCGCCCGCCGCGCGCAGCCGCGCAACAACGACGGCATCCTCGCGCGGGATTTCGCCTTCGTGAATCAGGCTGCCGATCTCGCACTTGAATCCTCGCGTCGCGATCGACGACTTCACGGTGACCGGCAATCCGAACAAGGGCCTGCGAGACCGCGTGCCGCGCCACTCATCGTGCTTCCGCGCCCGCTCAAGGACGCGTTCCGCATCGAAGTCGGTGAATACATTGAGCTGCGGATTCAACCGCTCAATCTGCTGAATATGCGCCTCGGCCAACTCAACGACAGAAACTTTTCCAGAGCGCAGAAGCTCCAATTGCTTCGTGGCCGATTCAATCGTGATTGCGCTCATGGCTCCAGCTCTCCGAGTCCCGCTCTGCAATAGGGTTATAGCGCGGATTGAATTGTTTCTTCTCTTCTTCGGCCTGCTTCTTCTGCTCTTTCTTCTTACTGGCAATGTAAATTGACCAGACCGGATGCACCAGAAAATACAGGAAACCAATCACCCCGGAGGAGATGCCCAGCCTCCGCGCAATCTCTTTTTGCGAATAACCATTCAGCCAGTGGAATACCGGCTGCAGCCAATCGCGCGCCAACCAAAGAATGAGCAGGATGCAGACTGCATTGAGCACCAACTGAAGACGACCACTCTTGCGGGCCTCGTCAATTGGCAGCGGGCTTGAAGCCAGTTCTTGAATCTCCGAGTCTTCCATCGGTCTTATGGCCTCGTATCCTCAACCGGCGTCGCGTGCCGGTCACGATACTCAAAATGATACACGCGGTTCGGCTCGCCCGAATCAAAGCGATCATTCCAATTCAATTGGTAATCGAGGGACTGCGCGTCCAGCGGAAATTCCTCAGAGTCTGGGTAAGGATAGGCGCTCATCGCATGGAAGGGCAGTTGCGCCACCGTGAACGGCGATGCATCCCACCAGTCCATATCCTTGACGAATCCATTGGCATAGAAGAAGTAGTCGCGCTTCCAATGCGCGGGCAGCGCGGGCAGCTTCGTTGTATCAAACTCCGCCGCAATCTCCTCACCGCTGCCGAAGATCACGTAGCGGTCATCGATGCTCGTGAGCAGTGGCGTTACGTCGCCCATGCGTGTGTAAGCGCCGCGCTGATGCTGGAAGGGTCCGGTTAAACTCACACGATCATAGTCGTAATCGAGGTCGCCGGGGCTTGCGCCCTCAATCTGCTTCGGGTAGCCGCGGAAGTGCAGCGCGGCCCGCTCGAGCGGCAGCTCGGCTGTTGTTGCAGTTGCTTCCGCGCTCTGATCCACGAGCAACTGATCCCAATAGATCTCCAGATTCGTGACCAGCCGTATCCGCCGCGCGCCCGCGGGCAGCTTGCCGCTAAGGTCCACAACAATTGTGCGCTCCAATCCGGCGGGAAAGCCCACGTCGTCGGCGATACGCTTCCATGAACCATCGGGCAACTGCGCTTCCACGTAAGGCGAGATTGGCTTGATTCCTCCCTTCCATGCGGCATAGAGCGAAGTCGCGCTGAAGTAATTTACGTAGCCGGTCATCAGCAGCCGAAGCTTGGACTGCGCGTCCAGCAGACCCAAATCGAGTGTAAGGGAGTGAAGATTTGCAAAGCCATCGTACGGCGTCGGCGTGAAGCCGCTGGCGAATCTGTGATCGCGCCGGCTCAGTTGATCGAGCACATCGCGGCCTTCGCCATCCCAAGCGCCGACAGGCGTCCGCGCGCCTTGTGAGGCCACCACTTGGCCTGAGGCAAAGGGCGGATCGTCGAGGAAGCGTTCGTCGGGATTAACCTCGACACTCTCCGGATGATCGACCGCAATCAGCCGCAACTGATCGATGTAGTTGACCTCCTCCATCGGCTCAATGAAGCGCAGACTCATCTTGCCGTTGACCGGCGCAAGCTGCGCGCCGTCCACCTTGATCCATTCGCCGGGATTGGGCGTGTTGCGCCGCGTGGGCGTGAACCAGTGGCCCACTACCGCCGCGCCAATCACATCCGTGACCAGCTTGTATTTGTGCCCATCCCACGCAAACAGAACAGGACACGAGCTGCCTCGCCGGTCCACTTCCTTCATCGCAATCACCGGCGTGTGCGGCAGATCGATCTCGTCCTGCAGCACGCCCGTGGGCCACAAGATGCGCAACATATCAATGTGGTCCGCGTCGCCCAGACCCACCAGAATCTGCGGCGGATTTTGCGTCTGGTAACCCGAGGCTCCGGCCAGCTCCCACTTCTGCCAGTGGCCGCTTGCAAAGACTTCCACCTTTGCGCCCAGCGCCGTTTTGTTGTCGGCAAAGCCGGTCAGGTCCAGACGCACAGAGTGATTCTTGTTGCCGCCCACATTGCGCAGCAGCACCGGCGGCGCATTCAACTGCGTCACAATCAAGTCCGCCGCGCCGTTGTCCTCGACGGCAATCAGCCCGCGCGGCGCGGAGAGCTTCACCTTGTCCAGACCGAGCGCATGGCTTACATCCTCAAAGCTGCCATCGCCACGATTGCGTAAGACCCTCATGCACGGGCCGTCTTTTGTTTCAAGAATCGCCGCGAGATCGATCCATCCGTCGTTGTCGATGTCGATGGGTGTAAGGCCCCATCCGTATAGTGCGTCTTTCAGCGGGAGTTCCACTCTTTCAAAGCGCCGGCCAATGTGATTCTCACCTTCGACGTTTCGCCACAATGTAATCCCCGGCACGCCCGCGTGCGTGACGGCAATATCCATCCAGTTATCCTTATTGAAGTCGAGAACTGAAATACCAACAGACTGTGGTAAATACTGCTGTACCTCGGGCCTTTGCGGTTCAGTGCTATTTTTTCGACTAACACCGTTTCCGTTTAATCCAGAACCATAGAGTTTTTGAATCGGATACTTTCCCTCCCTCGGATTTACATAGATCAGAGGCGCATAACCATCGCCTGTGGCAACAATGTCCACGGCTCGATCATTATTGAAATCCGTTAAAATCGCCGCCTTAGTTTTGTGGTCCCCACCCAATCCCGTTGGTTCCGTCCACACGGTGAAGGTTTTATTCCCGTTATTTCTCCACAAAACATTCGGCGCGCCGCCAACTTTCAAAGGCGCTCCGGTCAAGAACAGATCCAGATCGCCATCGTGGTCGTAGTCTATGAAAGTAATTCCGCTGGGCCGGTTCATCGGTTTCAACCCAGCCTCTGCAGTTACGTCCTGAAACTTTCCTTTGCCCAGATTGCGGAAGAGCAGCACGACATCGTCGAGCGCGACGGCAAGATCGTTCAAGCCATCGCCGTCATAGTCGCCCACGGCGCAGGCTACGGCATGGCCAGAAGCCTTCAGCCCCGCCGCCGCCGCATCAAACTCCTCATAGCCGCCATTGCCTTTGCTGTGCAGCACGCGAATTGCCTGCGAGCCGGACTGCATCAGCACCAGGTCCATGCTGCCGGAGCCGGTCACATCCATCATGCAGGCACCGCCGGTGGTGGTGAAGGGCGCGGCCTTACCCGTCACCATCGGTTGCGCCACCAGCTTTACCGGAATCATCGGCTTGTTCGCGGGCTCATGCTCTTCGACCGGCGTGACGGTGGAGTAGTGGCCCTGCTCGCCGTACGCGAGGCCGATGGGCGCGCCGATCTTGGTGCTGGTCAAATGCCGGAAGAGCTTGAAGTGCTCCCTGGCCTCAGCTGTATTCCCGGTGCGTTGCAGCGCGCGCGAAAGCTGAAACTGCGCCGAAGCGTGCAGCGGATTGATCGTGAGCGTCTTCTGCAAAATTTCGATAGCCTTATCGAACTGCTTCAACTCCTGATAACAGACGCCCTCGAAGTAGGTGGAGTCCGCATCACGGGGATCGATCTTGGCCGCCTGCTGAAAGCTGACAAGCGCCGATTCCAAATCGTTGGCCGCGTGCTGGGCCAGGCCCAGGTTGTACCATGCCTGAGCGCTGGATGGGTCGAGCGCAATGGCCTGCTGAAGATACTTCGTTGCCTCGTCCAGCTTTTGCTGCGCCAGCAGCGCAATGCCCTCGTTGATGGCCGCCTGCGCCAGCCGTGGATCCTTCTGGAATGCCGCGGCAAAAGAGGCGCCTGCGCGCTCGCTCATCTGCTGGCTCATCTCGGCCACGCCGCGATTGTTCAGCCGCACCGCCTCGGCGTCGTAGCGCGTTTGCGCTCCAGCCGGCGCAACAAACAATGCAAGGGCCAAAAGCCCGGTAATTTTCATCGCTCTCGTCCTCAATGCGGCCGGAAGGCTGCCAACTCAAATGCCGTAGAACCTAATAGTGTATGCGAGCAGCCAACAGACTGCATCGGAGTTACGGTTGAGATTGCGACGACACAGAATCCAGTTAGCGCAGCGATTTATACTTCGGTTGTGCATCCATTGCTCGGTAATCTCGATTGGCGCGGCTTTCTTGCTCGTCCCGCGCTGGCTTCGCCGCCACCGCAGGCACTTGAATTGCTGCGCCGGGAGCCGATTCTCATTACGGGCGCGGGTGGCTCCATCGGCGCCGCACTTGCCCTTCGACTGGGCGCGCTCGGACCGCCCAAGCTGATTCTACTGGAGACCTCCGAGAGCCAACTCTACACCCTTGAGCGCGACTGGGCAGCCTCCGGCGCGGCCTGCACTATGATTCCCATCCTCGGCAACGCGGGCGACGAGGCGCTGCTCGAAGAGATTTTTTTTCATCACTCGCCGCGCATTGTCTATCACGCCGCAGCCTTCAAGCACGTGCCGCTGATGGAAGAACATCCGCTGGCGGCGATCGAGAACAACATCCTCGGCAGCGGAGTTCTCGTTCGGGTTGCCACTGCGCATGGCGCGCGCGTGGTGTTGCTCTCCACCGACAAGGCCGTTCAACCGGCCTCGGTGATGGGCGCCAGCAAGCGCGTCTCCGAGCAGATTGTGCTCGCCGCAGGGGGTACGGTTCTGCGCCTGGGCAACGTATTGCACTCCAGCAACAACGTGGCCGAGGTCTTTGCGCGCCAGATCAAGCAAGGCGGACCGCTGACGGTCACCAGCCCCGAGTCGCGACGCTACTTTGTCACCATCGATGAAGCGGTGAACCTGTTGCTGACCGCTGCGCTCGCCTCTCCAAGAGCATTGCTCGCGCCCATCCTGCCGTCTCAGCACAGGATTCAAGAGCTGGCGCAGTTCATGGCGCAGGCGCTTGCACCGGAGCGCGCGATTGCGATTCACTTCACAGGTCTTCGCCCCGGCGATAAGGAGGCGGAAGAGTTGTGGTCCGCAGAGGAACGATTTCATTCGTCCAGCCTCGATGGATTGCTTGTCGTCGAAGGCACTCTGCCGTCTGCCTCGCAACTCGCTGGCCGGCTTGCCAGTCTGCGCGCCGCGCACGATGCGCGCAACCTGAGCGAAGCGCTCACTCATCTGTGCGCGCTGGTGCCGGAGTACACGCCAGGCCCGTCAGTTTTGGCGCTCTCGGCAAAGAGCAGCCCACAGGTATCCGCATGAATGCAAAGCAAACGGCGAAGCGCCGCATCGGCGTCATCACCACGTCGCGCGCCGACTATAGCCATCTCTACTGGCCACTGCGCGAGTTGGCTGCGCATCCGGAGGTCGAGCTGGGAGTCTTTGCTCTGGGCGCGCATCTGGCGCCGGAGTTCGGCAACACAATCAAAGAAATCGAGGCCGATGGATTTCCGATTCTGTCGCGCATCGAGTGCCTGCTCAACTCGGACACCGACACCGGCATGGCCAAGACGATCGGCATCGCCATCCTCGGCCTGGCAGACGCGCTCGCGAGTTGGCGTCCCGACCTGCTGCTGCTGATCGCCGACCGCTATGAGATGCTGGCGCCGGCGTCGGTCGCGGTTGCGCTCCGGATTCCCATTGCGCATATCGAAGGCGGCGAAATCAGCCAGGGCGCGATCGACGACCAGGTGCGCAACGCTCTGACCAAGCTGGCGCACATTCACTTCACTTCTACCCCAACCGCGCGCCGCCGGGTGATTGCGATGGGCGAGGAGCCATGGCGCGTGCATCATGCCGGAGCACCATCACTCGACCACCTGCGGCGCTCGCAACTGCTCGACCGCGCGCAACTGGAGGCCAAGCTTGGCCTGGCGCTGACGCCGCCTACGCTGCTGGCCGCATGGCATCCGGTCACCATTCTGCGTGATACCAACGCCGAGGCCGATGCGCTCTTTGCCGCTCTCGCTGAAGTGCAGGGTCAGCTCATCTTCGTCTACCCCAACGCCGACGCCGGGAGCCTCGCACTGATCGAACGCACGAAGGCTTTGGCAAAGACGCGACCGCACACACACATCTACGTCAACCTCGACGCCGTTACTTACTGGAGCCTTTTAGGCAATGTCGACGCGATGGTTGGCAACTCGTCGAGCGGCATCATGGAAGCGGCCTCCTTTGCGCTGCCCGTGGTCAACGTGGGAATGCGCCAGCAGGGACGCGAGTGCGCCGGCAATGTGATCGACGCGCCCGCTGGAACCGATGCAATCCTGGCCGCAATTCATCGGGCGCTCTCTGCGGAGTTCCGCAACTCGATTAGCGGCATGGCGAACCCTTACGGCGATGGCACCGCATCCACCACCATCGCCCGCGTTCTCACCTCCGTTCCGCTCGACGGGTTGCTCATCAAGCAGCCGCAGCCGCTGAATAATTGACTCGCTCGACAGCCGATGCCGCAGCATTGCAATCCTTCAGAGGCTTTGAACTGGTTTATTTTTAGGAAAGCTCTGAACAAGCCGATCATGCGTGCGATCATTCCCTCAGAGGCTAAAACCCTCAATGTTTTTGCAGCTCTTTCGGCACGACTAAAGTCGTGCCCTTTCAAAACAATCACATCATCACAGCATAATCACTGCGTATCCGATTCGAGCATTCAATGACCATTCCACTCTCTTCACCCGACATCACCGAGGCCGAGATCGACGCGGTCACCGCCGTTCTGCGCGGGCCGCAGTTGAGCCTTGGGCCGGAGCTTGCAGCCTTTGAAACGGCACTCGCCCGATATCACTCTGTGCCTGATGCCGTAGCCGTCAGCTCCGGCACGGCCGGATTGCATCTGGCGCTGCTGACGCTGGGCATCGGCGCGGGCGATGAGGTGATTGTGCCCTCCTTCGCCTTCATCGCCGTTGCCAACGCAGTGCTCCAAGTGCGCGCCACGCCGGTCTTTGCGGAGATCGATCCGGTTACGATGAACCTCGATCCGGTCGCCGTTGAACGGGCCATCACACCGCGCACCCGCGCGCTGCTGGTGGTTCACACCTTCGGCGTGCCGGCCGAGATGGATGCGCTCGCGGCCATCGCCCGACGCCATCATCTGGCGGTGATCGAGGACGCCTGCGAGGCCATCGGCGCGGAGTATAACGGCCGGCGCTCGGGCTCGTTCGGCGAGCTGGCCGTCTTCGGCTTTTATCCCAACAAACAGATCACCACAGGCGAGGGCGGCGCGGTGCTGGTGCACGATGAGGCGCACGCCGCGCGCCTGCGCAGCCTGAGAAATCAGGGCCGACATTCTACAGGCGACTGGCTCGACCACCACGAGCAAGGCTACAACTATCGCCTCTCGGAGCTGGCTTGCGCGCTGGGCCGCGTGCAACTGGGACGCATCGATGAGATGCTCGCACTGCGCCGCGATGCAGCCGCGCGCTACGATGCAATGCTCGGCGGAGTTGCCGGATTGGAGCGGCCGCCGCTTAATCTTCCCAATCGCACCATCAGTTGGTTCGTCTACGTCGTCCGGCTGCCGGAGGCTGTTGACCGCGACCAGGTGCAATCCTTCCTGGCGCGGCGCGGCATCGAGAGCGGCCGCTACTTTGCGCCGATCCATTTGCAACCTGCCTGGCTACAACCTGCCTGGCGCGCGCACCCGAGCGCAGGCGCGACCGAGCTGCCCATCACCGAGTCGATTGCGCGGCGCACGCTGGCACTGCCCTTCTTCAACCGCATCAGCCCAGCCCAGCAGCAGGAGGTCAGCACCGCTCTGCGTGAGGCAATCGACTGCCAACGGTGAGCAGTTGAACTCTGGTCCGGCTTTGCTGGCGGAGGCGCTTTGCGTATTGGATTCTTCTTATCCCGGGTCCCCGAAAGCAAGGGACCCTGGCACCCCCATGGAGGTAGTCCCGGAGCAAGGGAAAAGTCAAGAGGCGAGGAAAGACGCGCGAAAAAGCGGCGTTTTTGGGCCATATTTGGCCATATTCGGCTGCTTTTCGGCCCAAAAACAGGCCAAAATACGGCATTTGATGTTACCAGATAATCAACAGCAAGGAAAAATAACTGATTGAATCGATGCGTGTTACGTGAAAAACAACTGCAAAAATATCGGAAATATATATAGGGGGGGTGGGGGGTACAGCAAAAACAGGGACCAAGGGACCAAGGGACTGAGGGACTGAGGGAGGGCGCGGCTGGATAAAGTGTTCATGGATTGATTGTGCGCGCGGCGGGGGAAATGATCTGCAATCGGAGGATGGGGTTTGATTTGCGCCAATTACAGCATTTTCGATTCTGGTGTATACAGAATCCTTGCAGTAAAGTGGCTTTTTCCTCAAGAAAAAGCCACCTTCGATGCGCTCGTAATGTCAACAAGTGAAGCGAAAATGCTCTAAAGTCGTGCCCTGACGCTTCTTGCCTTTCGAAATCAGTTTTATCACTACCTGTGAGATCGTGCCCTGACGCTTCTTGTCTGTCGAAATCAGTTTTATCGCTACCTGTGAGATCGTGCCCTGACGCTTCTTGTCTGTCGAAATCAGAATCTCGCAGTCTGTGAAGTCGTCCCCAATTCATTCATCAAGGTAAAAAAGCTTTGCTCAATGCCGACAGCGCGAACCCGGGGGGATTCGCGCTGTCGTTGTTTCCGGCTGAAAGCTGAGAGCTGCTTTATTCCGTCCAGCGGCGCAGGACGAGCGAGGCGTTGATGCCGCCGAAGCCGAAGGAATTCGAGAGCGCGACATCGAAGCTGTGTGCGATGGCCTTGTTGGGCACATAGTCCAAATGGCACTCGGGATCGACGTTCTCGAGGTTGATGGTGGGCGGCAGCATCTGGTGGATGAGCGAGAGGACGGTGATGCCTGCCTCGAGCCCTCCCGCGCCGCCGAGCAGATGGCCGTGCATCGACTTGGTGCCTGAGACCTTGAGCTTGTGGCTCAAGGCGTGCTCGCCGAAGACGGCCTCGATGGCCTGGGATTCATTGCCGTCGCCAGCCGGCGTGGAGGTGGCGTGCGCGTTGACGTAGCCAACTTCATGCGGCTGGAGGCCGGCATCCTTGAGCGCGGCGCGCATGCTGCGCTGAGCGCCCTGGCCCTCGGGGGCGATGCTGGTGATGTGATGGGCGTCGGCGCTCATGCCGTAGCCGATGATCTCGGCCAGGATCTTTGCGCCGCGCTTTTTGGCGAACTCCAGCTCTTCGAGGATCATGATGCCTGCGCCTTCGCCGATGACGAAGCCGTCGCGATCCTTATCGAAGGGGCGGCTGGCGTGGGTGGGATCGTCGTTGCGCTGGGAGAGCGCGCGCATGGCAGCGAAGCCGCCGACCGACAAAGCCGTGACTGCCGCCTCGGCGCCACCGGCGATCATCACATCGGCATCGCCGTGCTCGATCATGCGCGCGGAGTCGCCGATGGCGTTGGCCGATGTGGCGCAGGCGGTGGCAGTGGCTGAACACGGCCCTTGAGCGCCGTAACGGATGCTGAGCTGGCCGGAGGCCATGTTGACGATGGCCGCGGGAATGAAGAATGGCGAAATCTTGCGCGGGCCGCCCTGCATCAGATTGGTGTGCTCGCGCTCGATGACTTCAAAGCCGCCGATGCCGGAGCCGATAAAGACGCCGACCCGGTCGGCAATCTCCGGAGTGAGCTGGAGGCCGGACTGGGTGATGGCCTCGTGAGCGGCAGCGAAGGCATAGTGGATGAAGCGCGCCATCTTGCGCGCCTCTTTTTTGTCAACGAAGTTGAGCGGGTCAAAGTTCTTGACCTCGGCGGCAAAGGTGGTCGAGAAGCCAGCGGTATCGAAGCCCGTGATGGGCCCCATGCCGCTGGCGCCGACCATCAGCTGTTGCCAAACCTCGGGCGCGGTATTGCCGATACCGCAAAGCAGCCCGAGGCCGGTGATGACAACTCGGCGGGACGATTGCGGGGTCAAGGGCTAGTTGCCGCCTTTCGCGTTTTTTTCGATGTAATCGATGGCATCCTTGACGGTTTTGATCTTCTCGGCGCTCTCGTCGGGAATCTCGATGTCAAAGGCCTCTTCGAACTGCATAACCAGCTCGACTACGTCGAGTGAATCCGCGCCGAGATCTTCCTGAAAGCTGGCGCCGGGGGTGACTTCGGCCTCGTCGACCTGCAACTGCTCGACGATAATCGACTTGACTTTATCTGCAACGGCCATGCGTGCTTCTCCTCGTGATGTGTAAAACTTCGGAATCGCTCCGGGGCTCGCCCTCTCAGGCGCCGCTTGATTACCATAGCGGCTCAGGGCACAGGTAGACAACTGCGTGCCCCGAAAAATACGCAACTCCCCCGAAGTTCCAGTCTATCGGTCGGGCGGGAGGCTGTAAAGGCAGGGATCAGGGAACAGGGATCAGGGATCAGAAAACTTGCAAATTTGCCGGAAAAAGCGCCGATCAAAGGCGTATATTAGGCGAAACGGCGGAAAGGGGATTCGGATGCAGGATTTATTGATCGGTGCTGTGGCCGTTTTCATTGGCGTGCTGCTCGGCTATTGGCTGGGGAAGGTCTCCTTACAGGCTGAGCGCGGTCTATTGCAAACGCGCATGGCGGAGCTGGAGAAGGAAAAGAGTGCACAGGCCATTGAAACGAGAGAACTGCAAGAGGACAAAACACGCCTGACCGCTGAGGTGGCCACGGAAAAAGCAAGAGTGATCGCGGAACAAAATAAATACACACTGATGAAAACGGAGATTGAAACAGCCTTCGGCGATCTGGCGGCGAGGGCGTTGAGCGCCAATAACAAATCCTTTCTGGATTTGGCGAAGCTGGAACTGGGCGGACAGACAAGCGAGGCGAAACAGACGCTGGAGGCCAAGGAACTGGCGATCAAGACGATGCTGGACCCGCTGGGAGCCGCGCTTAAATCGCTCGACGAGCAGGCCCGCGCGATGGAGACCGCCCGCTTTGGCGCGTACTCCGAAGTGAAGACGCTGGTAAGCGAAATGAAAGACGCCATACCAAAATCACTGGAAGGTTTGCAACGCGAGACGGCGCAGTTGATTACGGCGCTGCGCGCGCCGAAGACGCGCGGCAACTGGGGCGAGCTGCAACTGAAGCGCTGCGTGGAGTACGCCGGGATGGTCGAGTACTGCTCCTTCAGTGAACAGGTGACGGCGCGCGATGAAGAGGACAAGATGCTGCGCCCGGACATGACGATTCAACTGCCGAATGGGCGCGAGATCGTTGTCGACGCCAAGACGCCGCTGGATGCATTTCTGGACGCCAGCGGTGCGGCGGATGCTGCGACGCAGACGCTTCGCTTTGCGGCTCATGCGGCGCGCGTGAAGGCGCACCTGAAGGAGTTATCGGGCAAAGCTTATTGGAAGCAATTCGAGAAGGCTCCGGATTTTGTTGTTTGCTTTCTGCCGAGTGAGGCGCTATTCAGCGCGGCACTCGAAGCCGACCCGTCGCTGATTGAGTTCAGCGCGCAAAACCATGTGGTGATGGCGACGCCGACGACTTTGATTGCCCTGCTGCGGGCCGTCGAGTTTGGCTGGCAGCAATCCGAGATTACCCAGAACGCGAAAGCGATTCATGAGATGGGCCGCAAAATCTACGAAAAGCTGGTGGTTGCGCAGGGGCACGTTACCAAGCTCGGCAACGCGCTCGGCAGCAGCGTCGATTACTACAACAAGTTTCTCGGCACCATCGAAGGCAAGGGCGGAGTCTTCTCTTACGGCAGGCAGTTAGGCGAGTTAGCCCACTCCGACGGGGAGTTATCAGAAATCATGAGGCTCCAACCCGATGTACGCGAGATGGAGTCGCAAGAGTGGTCGCAACCGGGGCTGGCGCTGGCCGCCGGGGCGGAAGAAAGCGATGTCGCGGGGTAGGGAATTCGGGTAGTGTCCTAATTTGAAATCCACAGGGCTATCCTCCGATTATGGCTCCAAAGGAGAATCAGGGCTTTCAGGTTGCCACTTCTCTCTGTATTCCTTTGTGAGAACAGAAGAAGCATGGCAGAATGCGCAGGTCCCTTCTCCGTCACAATGGCAATCTGAAATGCGGAGCAGTCCGGCAAGAGCGTTCCGAAGTTTCCTTTTTCTTAATTCCGTCTCCTTAAACATAGAAAATAAACCCCCTACAGTAATGGAGACGGCAACTACCGCGACAATGATGAAGATGTGACTGAAATACATTTTTCGCTTCTTTCGATTTCGTCCGCCATGTTGACTCGCCCGGCCTGACAGCCTCATCTGTCCGGTAGAGTCCTAACTTGGCTTTTCGGACTGCTACTATGTGTGCTTGGTGTACCCCTCTATGTCGGATTCGCGGATTATAATTCCACTTCTGGCTCCCTCTGCCTCTGTGGTGACATAACGGCACCATCCTGTCTCATGGATAGGCGAGAGGGCGGCATTCCCAAGAACGTCTCTATAGCGCACTACCCCGAAAATAAACGCGTTAAGCTCATAATGATCGAAATGCGTGCATTGCTCCGAGTTACCCATGAGTCCCAGATCGTGTCTTGCCTGTAGACGCAATACAAGAGACTCTCCTGGCAGGAGGACCTTTGGCACCTTATATTCATCAACTTTTTTATAGTCAGGGGTTTCAGGCGGAGACAACTCGACAAGATAGAATCCCCAAGAGTCGGAAATGATAGCTGCGGGAGTTTTACCCCGATTTATTGCCTTCACGTCCCATATATTATTCTTAAACTCCGACTTGCCGTTTCGGGGTTCCGTAATTACTTGAATCCACGGTCTTTCCGAGTTGATAAAGGCTTGAATGTTCAACAGAGCACTCTTAGCAGCCTTACTCGTCGCACACGATTGAAAGCCGATCAGACAGCCGGTGATACCAGCGATGATAACCAGGCACCAGTTTGAATCGGGTATCATCCAACTGAGCCATTGAAAGAAAGGGTTCCGATCTGGCGCGATGCCATTATGCGTAGTTTCCTCGTTTCCGACATTGGTCTGGCTATTTTCGCCATTCGAAGAATGAAGGGCTGGTTGCTCTTGTTTAGTTGGCTGTGATTTTGGGCTGGGATTTTTAGCGCTCTGACCGAGCATTATCCCTGCGAAGAAAAGCCACACAATCAACATCGCCAATCTTTTTCGCATGATTGAGCAATTATATCCCTATGAATTTCAAATTAGGACACTACCGGAATTCGCATCCAAGCTGGTTGCAGTGCGCACTATACCCGTCTACACTGCATTCATGAGAAACATCACCTTCAGCGCCAACGAAGATTTGATCGATCAGGCCCGCCAGGTCGCTCGCGACCAGCGCAAGACCCTGAATGACGCCTTCCGCGATTGGCTGGCGCAATACGCATCTTCGCGCTCGGACGCGGCTGGCTTCGATGAGTTCATGAGCCGGATCAAGCCGATGCGGGCGGGCCGGCATTTCACGCGGGAAGAGATGAATGAGCGATAGATTCTTTCTGGACACGAAGATCTTCGTCTACTCCGCAACCGACGACGATCCGGCCAAAGCCCGCATTGCAACGGAACTGATCCGCAAAGCGATCACCACGCACAAAGGCGCTGTGAGCTACCAGGTGGTTCAGGAGTTCTTCAACCTCGCCCTGAAACGTTTTGAACGCCGCATGAACTTCGAGGACCGCCAGGAGTACCTGGCGCGCGTCTTTCGTCCGCTGCTCAAGATTCACTCCTCACTGGCTCTCTACGAAGAGGCGCTGCGGCTGCACGTGGCCTACCAGCTTCAGTGGTATGACGCGCTGATCGTTGGCGCAGCCCGCGAATCGGGGTGCGCGATCCTCTACTCAGAGGACTTGCAGCATGGACAGAAGTTTGGCAGTCTGAAGATCGTCAATCCATTTTTGTGAGCTTTGGGGAACGAGACTTCCCAGGGAACCTCTGATCAAAGTGCTTATTGAGCATGCATTCCCTCGGGGGCTAAAGCCCAACATTGATTTTGCTGGATTTATGTACGGGCTAAAGCCCGTACCCTTCAAAATTTCGACTTAATCAGAGGTTTTTACTGGATTTATGTACGGGCTAAAGCCTGTACCCTTCAAAATTTCGACTTAATCAGAGGTTCCCTAAATGCGGTCGGTTTCCGCAAACGCCGCGCGCATACGCTTCCAGGTGGTTTGCAGGTCTTCGGGGAGGATGCGGGATTCGGCTACGGTGGTCATGAAGTTGGTGTCGCCCAGCCAGCGGGGCATGGCGTGCAGATGCAGATGCTCGGCGACTCCGGCGCCGCCGGCGCGGCCCAGATTCAATCCGAAGTTGAAACCCTGGGGGTGATAGAGGCCGTCGAGCACGCGCTCGGTCTGCTGCGCCAGATCCATTAATTCGTGAGCGGCTTCGGCGGGCAACTGCGAGAGCCGGTCGAGATGCGCATAAGGCATCACCATTACGTGGCCTGAGGTGTAGGGATAGGCGTTGAGGCAGACAAAGCAGTAGCGACCGCGATGGACGAGGCCTCCGGCGGCCTCGGCCTCATCGGCGCTCATGCCCTGGATGATCGCGTAATCGACGCTGGAGACGAGGTTGCAGAAGACGCAGTGATGGTCGCCGGGCCAGGCCGCGAGGCGCGCGGGAACGCCGGCGCGCTCGGCGTTGTCGGCCGAGGTGATGTAGGCATAGCGCCAGGGGGTGAAGAGATAATCCATCGCTGAATCCGCCTGCATCAGTATAGAGGGTTGCTGCACGGACGGCACACGGTTTCCCATACTAGAGCAAAAGTGTGAACCGGAGGTTCTTCGCCTGCGCCTTTCGCGATAAAACTACACGAGGCTTCGCTCGGGATGACATTGTGTGAATGCTACGCTTCGATCCTCATGAACATCATGGCTGGATGAGGCGGTTTATTTTCAACATTTGCAGGTTGTCCACCGCTTCGCGGCGATCGCAAGTTCGCAAGTTACAGCATTTTCGCTTCTGGTGTACACAGAATCCTTGCAGTAAAGTGGCTTTTTCCTCAAGAAAAAGCCACCTTCGATGCGCTCGTAATGTCAACAAGTGAAGCGAAAATGCTCTAGCAGGTTCATTGCAAACGACACCTGCGGCGCAAGAAGGAATGCTCGGGATGGCGGGATTCAAGAGGTGGAAATGCGCAGCAACTGCCTTGTTTCCGGTGCGGCGTGTATGAATTTTCGCGCATGGTGGGATGATTGGCGGTTTTGCTTGATTGACGGGAGAAAGCGGCGGTTGCTACACTGGGGAGTGTAACCTGCTGCGCAGATTCCAGTAGCGGGTTGCGGCCGCCCTCCAGCTCACCGTTGCTTGCCGGGTGCATCCCAAGGAAGATATGCGCGTTCTCCATCAGCCCTTGCGGCTGGGAGGATTATGTCTTGCGGGAATGCTCCGATCACAGGCCTCCGGTTGCCTGCGGGAGATGGCCCACGGCATCCCCGATATGCGGCAATGGCGCACCGAGGACGCTGACCCAGCGGCAGCACTTGTGCCGCGGGCGCCAGGAATCCCGGAGCTGGCACGTACATGGCAAAACTCCTCAATCCCGAAACCGAGAGCGCAACCCTGAACACGCAAATAGACACCCTAACGCTTGAACCTGCGACGGAGCTTGAACAGCCGTTGCCCGAATCCACGTCCAACCCAGAGACCGCCGAAGCAATTGTCGAAACACCCGCGCTGGACGCCGATGCCCTAACCGAGCCTGTTGCCGAGCCTGTTACCCAGGCCGAGCCCGTGGCCTCCGCAGCAGCGGCAGCGCCGCGCGCCCCCAAGGCGAAGAGCCCGCGCGCCAAGGCCGCAGTGGCCCCCGAGGCTGCGCCCGCACCTGTCGCGGTTGCCGCGGGGCCCGAGAAGGCCGCGCACGAAGATCATCTGGAGTCGATGGACGACTTCTCGGCCGCGCTGGAGGCCTTTGAACGCGAGCAGGCCGCCGAGGCCGCCGCGGTGGAAGCCTATGGCGACAAGATTGTCACCGGCACGGTGATCAAGCAGACGGAGAAGCATCTGGTGATCGATGTGGGCCTGAAGTCCGAGGGGCTGGTGCCTCTGGAGCAGGTGACCGATCACACCGGCGCGGTGAAGTTCCAGCTGGGCGATGCGATCGATGTGGTGATCGAGCGCGAGGAGTCGGAGGGCGGCTACCTGGCCAGCTACGAGCGGGCGCAACGCCTGCGCGTCTGGGACACGATCGAGAAGGCTGCCGCCGACAAGACCTCAGTGATCGGCACGGTGGTCAGCCGCGTCAAGGGCGGCGTGACGGTGGATATCGGCATGAAGGCCTTCCTGCCGGGCTCGCAACTGGAGATTCGCCCGGTGCGCAACCTGGACGGCTATCTTGGCCAGCAGATTGAAGTCCGCGTCATCAAGCTGAACAAAAAGCGCGGCAATGTGGTGGTAAGCCGCAAGGAGATTCTGGAAGAAGAGCAGAACGCCAAGCGCTCGACGACGCTGGAGCAGTTGGGCGAGGGCGTGGTGCTGACCGGCACGGTGAAGAACCTGACCGATTACGGCGCGTTTGTGGATATGGGCGGCATCGACGGCCTGCTGCACATCACCGATATGAGCTGGGGACGGCTGACGCATCCGCGCGACCTGGTGAATGTGGGCGACGAGATTCAGGTGAAGGTGCTGAAGTTCGACAAGGACAAGCAGCGGGTTTCGCTGGGCTTCAAGCAGTTGACGCCCGACCCGTGGCTGGATGCGACCGAGCGCTACCCGGTGGGCGCGCACGTGAAGGGCCGCGTACTTTCGGTCACCGACTACGGCGCGTTTGTGGAGCTGGAGCAGGGCATCGAAGGTTTGGTACATCTTTCCGAGATGACCTGGTCGAAGCGCCTCAAGCATCCCTCGAAGCTGGTGAAGCCGGGCGATGAGGTGGAGACGGTGGTGTTGAGCGTGAACCCCGCCGACCGGCGCATCTCGCTGGGCATGAAGCAACTGCTGGAAAATCCCTGGGAGAATCTGACGGACAAGTATCCGGCGGGGACGATCGTCGAGGGACGGGTGCGCAACCTGACCGACTTTGGCGCCTTCATTGAGATTGAAGACGGCATTGATGGGCTGGTGCACGTGAGCAACCTGAGCTGGACCAAGCGCGTCAAGCATCCTTCAGAGATTGTGAAGAAGGGCGAAAAGGTGAAGGCGGTCGTTCTCGGCGTGGAGCCGCAGAACCGGCGCTTGAGCCTGGGCATCAAGCAACTGCAGCCCGATGTCTGGGAGAGCTTCTTCGCGACGCATCGCGTGGGCGACCAGGTGCACGGCAAGGTGCTGCGGACGGCGCAGTTCGGGGCGTTTGTAGAGATCGCCGAGGGCGTGGAGGGACTCTGCCACATCTCGGAGGCGGGCGACGATCCGGGCGCGAAGCTGGAGACCGGCCAGGAGAACGACTTCAAGATCATCAAGATCAACGTCGAGGAGAAGAAGGTGGGCTTGAGCCTGCGTTCTGCTTCGCACCACGAGGCCAGCCGCGCGCAGGTGGAGAGCTACAAGAAGGAGAGCCACAAGGCTCCCGTCTCCAGCTCGACAACGACGCTAGGCGATCTGATCAACTGGAAGAGCGAGAAGGCGGATAAGAGCGAGTAATCACGCGCTCCCTCCAATCAACACGTGAGCGGCCATCCTTCGGGGTGGCCGTTTTGCGTTTGCTTTGCTCGTCAAAGATCGGGCGCGTCGAGATTTTCAGCCGGGATCAATGCGGCGATCATCTTCAGGTGCATCTGGCGCAGCACGAGGACGATGGCGAGAGCCGTGAGTACACAGATGAGCCCAAAAAGGAAGGCGCTGGCGTAGCCGTAGCCGCCGATGACCGCGCCGGCCAGTGGGCCGGTGAGGAAGTAGCTGACGTCGGCAAAGGCAGTGAAGACGCCGAGCGCGGAGCCGCGATTGTGCTCAGAGACTCTCTTGACGGCTTCGACTCCGATGGCGGGAAAGACGAGCGAGAAGCCGAAGCCGGTGATGGCTGCAGCTACCAACGCCATCCAGGGCGCGGCGGCGCGCCACATGAGCAGCGCACCGACGGACTCGACGATGAGGCAGGCGATGGCCACGGGGAATCCGCCGTAGCGGTTGATGGCGTGGATGAAGAGCAGGCGCGCGGCGATGAAGGCCAGACCAAAGGCCGTCAGGCAAAGGGCTGCGCCGGTCCAGTGGCGGCTGAGATAGTAGAGGGTGACGAAGGTGGCGAGCACGCTGTAACCGACACCGCCCAGAGCCAGGCCCATACCGTGCGGGGCGACGCGCAAGGCGACATCGCGAAAGGAAAGCCGCTCGCCGTGGACGACGGGAGCGGGAGCCTTACGGGCGGCCATGAGCAGGCTGACGGCTCCGAGCGCCATGGTAAGAGCGCCCAGCGCGGCCAGACCCCACTGCGGTTCGATCCAGAACGCCGCCAGAGCCACGCCCAACGGAGCGCCCAGCGCCGTGCCGCCATAGGTGCTGATGCCGTTGAAGGAGATGACGCGGGCGGTGTGCTCGGGACCGGCGCTGGTGATGCCCCAGAGCGTGGAGCCGGTGGAGGCGAGACTCTCGCCCACGCCCAGCAACAGACGGCTGACGAAGAGTACGCTCAGGCTGAGCCAGGGCTTGGCGTGGAGCGCGGCGGCGGCGATCAGCACCAAGCCGCTGAGCGAGCAGATACCCATCCCCCAGACGACCGCGACCTTGGCTCCGGAGCGGTCGCTGATGCGCCCGGTCCAGGGACGGCTGACGAGCGTGGCCATGTACTGGATGCTGATGACCAGGCCGGCGAGCGCGGCGCTGTATCCCATGCGCAGATGGACGTAAGGCGGCAACACGGCCAGCGGCAGGCCGATGGAAAAATAGGCGATGAAGGTGAAGTAGGTGAAGCCGACGATCTGCCGCGTGCTGCCGTTGTAGGCATCGGGCGCGGGCGCGCTGTCGGCTCTTGTTTGCATTCGCTTGGGATGATCCTCGGAAAGAAGATGGGCTCTCTTTCATTATAGGGTCGGCTCTCAGCGCCTGGAATTTACAGGTGTTGGTCCGTTTGAAAAACAGTTCCCTCGGGGGCTAAAGCCCCATTCTTGTTGCGACGTTGAATGTACGGGCTGAAGCCCGTACCCTTCAAACGACCTCATACAAATGTGCATGGAAACGTGAAAGCCGTAAACTGGGAAGATGGCGGCCACATTCCATGTGGAGAACTTTGGATGCCGGGCGGCGCGCGCCGATGGCGAGGCGGTCGGCGATCGCCTGCGCGCGGCGGGGCACAGCGAGCAGCAGCCTTCCGCGGCAGATGTGGTCGTTGTGAATACGTGCAGCGTGACGGCGGAGGCCGACCGGGCGGCGCGCGCGTACATTCGCCGGACGCACCGGTTGAATCCTGAGGCGCGGATCGTCGTGACCGGCTGCTATGCGCAACGCGCGCCGGAGGAGCTGGCGGCGATCGATGGCGTGGCGGCAGTGGTGGGCAACAGCCACAAGGCACTGGCGCCGGAGATTATCTTGGGGCTGGTTCATGGCAAGGCAGGCATCGAAGACGTATGCGAGATGCTCCCCTCGGGGGCTGAAGCATACGCTCCAGAATCTGGACTGTTGGACGAGCTAAAAAGTCTGCGGGAAAAGGATAACTTCCAGGCGAATCACACAAAAAGCAGAACGCATGGGCTAAAGCCCGATGTTGTTTTTGAGCCCTTTGCGGCACGACTGAAGTCGTGCCCTGACGCTTCTTGCCTTTCGGAATCAGTTTTTGCGCAGCCTGTAACGTCGTGCTTTGACGCTTCTTGCGGCCATGAATGTGTTGTTCCACAGCCTGAAAAGCCCGTACCCTTTACCAGGACAAATGTAAACGCAGCTAAAAAGGCGGGGCTGATCGGCGTAGAGTCGCTGATCGCCGGTGGCTCCGCACCGATCTACGCCGACGACCGTTTTGCCCATTCGTTTCTGGAAGAGGCGCAAGTGACGCCCGGCGCGCAAACGCGGCCGAACCTGAAGATTCAGGAGGGCTGCGGCAACCGCTGCTCCTTCTGCGTGATTCCTTTCACGCGCGGACCGTCGAAGAGTCTGCCAGCCGCTGCGGTGTTGCACCAGGTGGAGGGTTTTGTGGCCGCCGGAGGCAAGGAGCTGGTGCTCTCGGGGATCAATCTGGGTCGATGGGGGCGAGATAGAACGGATTCAACTTCTTCTAATGAATTCAGTGGAGATTTATGGAATCGCACCCTAGCCGCAAAAACAAAGACGCGGCGAGGATGGGGCACCCAGGGATGTAGCCCGCGAAAACTGGCCGCTCTGGTGCGGACGATCCTCGATGAGACGGCGCTCGCCCGGCTGCGGCTCAGCTCGATCGAGCCGATGGATTGGAGCGAGGAACTGATTGGGCTGATGGCGGAATATGGTGGAGCGCGCCTGGCGCGGCACGCGCATCTGCCGTTGCAATCGGGCTCGGACGCGGTGCTGCGCCGGATGTACCGCCGCTACAGGCCCTGGCACTATGCCGCGAAGGTCGAGGCGCTTGTCAAGGCCTGCGGACCGGAGCTGACCGTGGGCGCGGATGTGATGGTGGGCTTTCCCGGCGAGAGCGAGGCGGAGTTTGGGGAGACACTCACACTGATCCGGGCGCTGCCCTTCGGCTACCTGCACCTCTTTCCCTTTTCGCCGCGGCCGGGAACGCCTGGCTGGGCGCTGCACGCTGCGAGGCCTGTTGCGGCCGAGGCTGTCGCCGAGCGGATGGCTGCATTGCGCGCACTGGCCGCTGAAAAGATGCAGGCGCATCGCAGAAGTTTCGCAGGCCGCGAGCTGGAGGCGATCACGCTTCACACGCAGGCGGAGTTGGCGGCACAGGGCCACAGCGCCGCGCTGACGGAGAACTTTCTGCCGGTGGAGTTGGACAGCCGCATGGAGGCCAACCGGCTGGTGCGGCTGCGGGTGAGCGGAGTGAACGCAGAGGGGGTGTTGACGGCCACACAGTCGTGATTCCACGAAATCAGGCTTGGCTCGCGGCAACAGCAGTCTCTTGAACGATCCGGCCTTCGCTTGCTTTTATTTTTCCCGGCTTGCTCTTTTGCCGCGATGAGATTGTGTAGAGATCTTCGGCCTTCTCCAGCTTGCCGATCGGCGTTACCTCAAAGATCAGAGG